>Ga0255086_1000106_pt1 | contig 28576 bp, 50 predicted proteins | sample Colum_Cont_RepC__FD_188438 | JGI IMG/M metagenome (GOLD analysis project Ga0255086, IMG submission 188438) | Freshwater microbial communities from Columbia River, Oregon, United States - Colum_Cont_RepC_8d | ecosystem: Environmental > Aquatic > Freshwater > River | place: USA: Oregon | collected... | reverse complement strand
CCCCGTTGGAGCCGCAATGGTCACGGCAACGACTGTTGAGCTGACTACGCTTCCAGTGTTTGTGTAGATGACCGCATCGGTAGCACTTCGGATCGTCAGGCGAACGGTCCATCCGCTCGTGTAGTCCGTCGTCACTGTCCATGATGCCTTCGGGTTTGCCACGCCGTCGTAGTCATCGCCTTGCGTCAGAACCAGATTGCCGGAAACGTTTGGCGATGCAACCTGAATAACCTCGCTGCCCTGAATTGCTGCAAGGATCTCGGTCTGCTTGGCTAACGTCGCATCTCCACCACCACCACCGCTCGGCCCCAGCTCCAGCATATTCGCAGTAAACTGGTAGACAGCACCGTCAACGACCAGTCCCGTTGTCATTCGGGTGGCAAACGTTTCTATCGCCGTGATCTGCGTACCAATAGCGGAGTCCAGTACCGCTGTTGAATCCACCTTGTTTGCTGTGGTGAAAGTCAGTTGATCCGTCTTCGTTTTGATCGCTCCGACCTCGGTGTCAATGTAGCCTGCGATTGCGACCTGCGAGGCGTAAACGTCTCCAGCGGTTTGGCTTGTATCGCTGATGTGCGTGACGTTCACGTCAAACCGATCGCTTCCGAGAATCATGCTGTCAAACACCATCGCTGGCACCACCATTAACCGAACTTCCGGCATCTGGTAAGTGCTCTTGTTGCATGTGATCTGAGCACGACCAAGCGTGTCAAGATTCCCCGTCGTTGTGACCAGTGTGTATTGGCCGTTTGCAATATGCGTCAGTGTTGCCGCCGCTGCCATCGCTGTAAGCGTGCCACCGTTTTTACTGATCGACAGATCGCCGATCACCGCTCCGGTGTACTCTGCTCCGGTGCTGTCGAGAATCGGCCCAACGATCAATGTCGCTGCTGTAGATTGCTTAGCCCACATTATGATGATGCTCCGATCAGTAGGCGACGGCGGCGATTGAACTGGACTGACGATGACCTGCGACGTGGAGCGAGTTCGTAAGCGATGCCTAGTCTACGCGACAACAAGCCTACATGTCGTTCGACGTTCCGATTGAAAATCGACAAGTCATAAACGCTTCCACTTGTCGCAAATCCACCTGTCACATACTTCCCGAGCCAAAGCGTCGACAGTTGCGATGGCGTGCTGTAAAGAACGCCCGAAAACGACGACAGCAAAACACCGTTGAGATACAAATTTCCTGCGTCACCGCTTCCTGTTTTTTGCATCAACAGGTGATTCATTCCAGTCCCGATTGATACGCCCGTGTATGTTCGGAAACTGGTTTGGGCAGAAACTGTCCGTCGTACTCCCCAAAAAATCTGCGTTCCGGTCGAGTTAAACTCCAAAAATCCTAAATCGTTAATGGCTGATTCGTACCACGAATAAAGGACAGGTGAGTTTGCAAAACTCGACACGGCAAACCAAATCGAGATCGCGTGGTTGTCGTTTGAGGCGATGTGTGTTCCCACGTTAGTGATGTCGACGTAATCATCGGAGCCATCGAAAACAATCGCGTACCGCCCGCGGTTCACTGACCATGTCGGCCCACTTGTGAGCGTGCCATGATGCCCAAGGCCGCTCCAGTCTCTGAGCGTCAAGCCAGTCGGACCAAGACATGGTCCAGCAGCAAGAACGCAACCAGGCCACAGCGATGGATATTTTGACTGATCGCGTGTTGCGATCCTGTTCCGGCTCGTCATTGGTTTTCCATCACAACAGGGTTAAACACAATGTTGCATTCCACATCGTCGCTGTGTACCGCTGCTCCGCTTCCGTCCAGCATGATCAGCGATGCGTATCTGGCCTTCGGTGAAAAGCTACCCTGAGCCTCCATCACCTGCACTGTGCCCGTGGCCTGCGACGTGCATATCAGCGACCCGATGTAATGCAGTTGCTTTACCGCCGCTGCCGCATTGCTTGAATAGCCGGTGTATGCCGCGTCCGATCCTGATGCAGCTCCAGAGTTTCCAGTTCCCGCCGTCGCGGATGTTGAGTAGGCCAAGAACAAGTCCCAAGCGTTTCCAGCGGTTGGCGTTGCGGCGTGCTCTATTGCCCCCCTGATGTCGTATTCATCAGCGTAGAGTGCTCCGAAGTCGAATTTCGCAGACTGACGATACGCCCCGTTTGCGACACTGGCTAGCGATAGCTGAACGTCCAGTTCCTGCGAACCGTCCGTTGTTTTTCGCAAATCGTTTGCCGCAGTTGGGCTGAAGTCTCCGGCATGGTCGGCAAAGACGATTTGCTTCGGCGTTCCGTTTAGTTCTTTGCGAAGTGAAATGCTGGTTGCCATGCCTGTAATCTCTCCACTGATCCCTAAAAGCCCATCTGCTGCGTCGATTGCAGCCGTCCAGAGTGCCTCATGGCTCGCTGGTGTTTCCCATTCCCTGACCCCGGATTTTGCGACCAAGGCGAGGTAAATATCTCGCCGCAGTTGCAGCAATTCGGAGTCGGTTATCATGTCGCCACTCGTGCCTGAGAAATATCGGATGGTGTGAGCGTCACATACCGATTGAGCAGTTGACGGGCACGGCTTGCTGGCTCTTTCGAGACCGAGTCAAATGACGCCCTTGCCGCCGTGTTGGCTGAAAACAACTCATAGAACCCATCAGCGATCACTGATGGCTTCACAGTCCCGTCCAGTGTCTGATTGTTCCACCAGCCTTGCTGAGCAGGCGACAATGCGGCCCATTCGCTTGGTGAAACGAGGATCTCATCAGACGCAACCGAGGCTTTGAACACCTGAATTGAATCACGGATCTCATTCAGCAAATTCGCGTTCGCCTCATCGTCCTCTGCGGCGGTCGTCAGACCGAGTTCAAGCGGATCGTTTGTGAGTTCCGCTTTGATGATCAGAAGTTCTGCTGTTTCCATTGCATTATTCCCTGAGTGCGTCCGCAACATTTGACTCTGTCACATGACCGAGTCCCAATTCTTCCGCTCGACTGCCTGCCCGTCGTGCCATCGCATCAAAGCGATTGACCGTGGTCGATTGTGCTCCGAACACGAAAACGATTTAGGGCAGCGAGCACAGCAATTGCAACCGTCGAAACTTCGACGCATCTGTTTCCGCTGCTTGAAGCTCTGACGGCTCGAAGCACTGGAATAGCTCCCACGTCGCGTGATCGTTGGCGTCTGCCACTTGTCGCGGAGCCGTACTGATTAGCCTTGCCAGTGCGACGTGATCCGACATGACCGCTGCGTAACCGATCGCCGCAGGGTCTGTCGTAAGTTCCGATTTCAGTGCTACAAGATCCATGTTTTCCTCGATTCCAAATCAACAGCGGATCAACAGATCCGATCCTATTGCAACTGCTTCCAAACTGAATAAATCAGCCCGCCTGTTGCGTCCCAAATCATTGACAACAAAAATGCCACAACGTTTATCATCGCCGTCATTTGTTGTCGCTCAATCGGCCTTCGAGCCGCCCAACGGTTGTACTGATCTCTGCGATATTTTGGTGCATCTGCTCTACTCGATCGTTGAGCGATTTCCGATCGTCTTTGCACTCACGCAGTTCAGCATTAAACCACACCCACATCTTCCCGACAGCCCCACTCAGGACCGCGCCGAGTGCAGTGATCACTCCCAAAATTACTTCTGCCGAGATGTTCACCGTTGCGGCTCCTGTTGCCAAATTCGTTTTCTGATCGCTTCGACAATCCACATCAGCAGGTCTGGAGCGATCTGCCAGAACAGCCAGGCCATGATCGGAGTTATCGCCTTTGCGATTTGCTCATTGGTATCGCTGGATTTGATCCGTTTTTTCTTTTCCAGTCTCAGCATCCGCCGACCATAAAAGTCGATCGCCTCACCCTCTTTACTCACGGCCAGATCCCCTGCCCATGATCCACATTGCGCGGCTCGCTCGTAGAGCAGGCTGGTCATGATTGTGTCATCGCGGCTCATTAGTAATTGATCCTCACCTGACTCAGTCTCAGGTCCACCAACGCATGATCCTCAAACGCTGTAACACGCAAAACGTCCGGGCTGATTGGCCCCGGGATATCAACTTCGACCGTACCGTCTGTGATGGTCAGGATTGCCTGCTCGCCATCATGCTTGAGCTTCAGGTTGACCGTCTCCGACCATTCGATCCGCTCGATGCGTCCACTGATAACCGCCTGAATTGCTTCGCGGATGTTTAGGTGTCGAAGATCGATCGGCTTGATAAAGCTCATCGACGCCATCCAAACAAACCACGTCTGGGTGTTGGGCAAACTCCGCCAGGACAGCCCTGCACTCTGACTGCCTTGGCCTTCGTTGCGACTGGCTTTCCGTCGTGAATCGACGCATGAAGGTCAGCCATTTGCTGGTGGGTCATGCCGTTCGTATTGATGCCATGCTCACGCAGATGTGCTGATGTCTGAAGGATTGTCGGATTCCAATTGCCTTCGATGTCCCATCGCAGAACCGTGCCATCTGATGCAACACGAGAAGAAGCCGCCGGCGTAGCGACTTGAGAGGAGTTAGGGGTGTTGTTCGCTGTTGCCGGCGGCTCACTAGACTGGATCACCTCCTGACCTTTGGGGGTTTCGGATTTGACCTGTAGTGCTTCGATGTTGGCTTTTATCGCGGCCAGTGCGGTTGTGTTTGATTCAACGACCTTCAAAATCTCGTCTGATTTGGTCTCGACCGTCTTGGTCGATGTTAGCAGTGCCGACAACTCAGACGCGCGGGCCTGAACCTCCGGTGATGGCAGTTCTGTTGCTCCGCATCCAAGTGCGAACAGCAGGCAGGCAATAAACGCATTTTTCATCACGCAACCCCCTTGCTTGGACTGAAGTATCCACCACCGCTCACGATCCGATTGTGATAACGCTCAACTGGCTTGTCTGGCATGATCAGGTAGCCGCCGAATGGCTGCCATTGCTTGTTCTGGAGCTGCTCATAGGCTCGCTGGCTCATCAGATACGCTCCGTATCCGTGCGAGTTCCAGACAGTCAGATACCACTTTCCGCCGATCCGGATGGCCCCGATGATTTCCGTGGCATGGCCGCCGCCGCCAGTCGGGGCTGAATCCATGCACTTATATCCGCCCACTTCGGATACCTTAAACGGCCAGTACGTTCCGATGTGACCAACGCCACCGGCCGCAAGGCTCAATAACAACTGGCTGAACTCTGGCAGTGCCCCTGACTCAGCGACGAATGTGTTTTGAATCTTCGCAGTCTTCGCCCGTGTCTCGAATCGGCCCACGTCACGCTCATAAGGCTCATAAGCCCAGTCAGACTCCAGTGGCAACCCCGGAGCAATCGCGAGAGCCTTGATACCTTCTACACGAAGAATCACTCCTGATTCCATCGACGCACCTGAGTCTCGGCCTACGTTCGTGCGGCCCATGATTCGCTCAGAACCTTGGTATCCGTAGCTATCGGAGTATTGAACGATCGTACCGTTGACCCACTGATGCTGAGCCTCCGCCCCGTTTGCCGTCGCGTTGCCTTCGCAATCGCTACGCTTCTGATTCTGCTTTCTCATGATCGACATCAGCAGTTTTGTTCGTGTCTCCAGTCGATCCTCCCAACCAGGGAGATTATCTTCGGCCATTGACCTCACGCGGAACGTCGACAGAACCTCTCGGATGCCTTCCGGAGTCGATGGCAGCAGCCCGTAGAATTGCAGTGGCTCACTCATCGCGAGTACCTCTCGATATGGGCCGCTTCCTTTTCAGCCGTCCATTGCTCGCCACCGAATGCTTTTGCCTCTTCGGTCAGCAGGACAACCCACGCCGCTTCCGCCTGCGGAATGAATCGCGAAGACATCCAGGCGGCTGACTCAGACTCGCTCTTTATTTCCCCGGCGCGGAGTGCTTTGGCTCGCTCTCCTGATAGGCTGCGGAATTCTGATTCCTGAGTATCGAACACGACAGAAACTGAGTCCGCAGGCACTGGCCCCGGTCCAACCTCGATGCCACCGCTGACCCACACCCCAACCACAGTACCGCAAACAATCCACGCAGCAGCCTTGGCCCCACTGACTAGCCAAGACCGCCACGCGATTGACTTCGGTGGCACGACAGCGATGGCAGGGGCTTTCTTAGCCGCTGGCTTTCGCTTCGCTGGTGCCTTCTTTGCGGGGGCTTTTTTGGCCATTACTTGGCCGCCTTGCCGAAGTCAGCAAGACCTTGGCTCACAACATAGGCAGCAATCGCCCCGATGATCTGCGTAATGGCTTCTTCGGGAAGTTGCAGGCCAATTCTGTTACTGGCCACGATCAACACGCCCGCAATCGTCGCGATGGCTTTTTTGCTGGTGAGGACTTCGCCAATCAGCTTCCACATCTCGACACCCCATAACGCGATTAGTCCGCCACATTTCTGAGGGCGGTCAGCAGTCATAGGATTAAATTCGAGATCACATGGGGTGCCGACATGTTACCAGGGATCTGGCCGATGTCAATGGCTTCATCAGGATCGGAGTTCCGATCCGCTGCTACTCATTAAACGACATCACCAGTGTGATGTCGCTAATTACCCACTCGACCTGCGATCGTGGCGTTTGTGGCTTCACGGTCCTCATGAATGCCTTAGCCTCTTTTTTGGTGCGAAACCACGGGAACCCGCCATTCACAGTCTTGTAGACTGGAATGATTTTCGTGTCACCTTTCCACCGCCAGAAAATAGCATAAGCGGTGAATACACGGTCGTTTGACACCTTGCTTCCGTGTGTTTTTATGATTGCCATGATCGCTCCAATGATTCAAAAGCCGCTGATTCGCCAGGCAGGCTCAGCGGAAGCCTTTATAGACCACCAGCCTCTGGCAGATGGTTAACGATCGGAATGGTTATCCGCTGTTATCCAACCACAAACGAACTCAACACAACGCCGTGAGGCCCGGAGTTAAGTATCTCATCACAGGTCGTTTCCGGCTTCAGCCAAACCCCATCTGGAGAGTGCAGTTTCTTCTCAGCAATTTCCCTAGCTTCCTGCTCAGATCCTGCACGAATGATTGCTGAATCATGCTCGTTGTATCCAGTCCGCAGCCGTCTCAAAAGAAACAATGCCATTTATTTCACCTCACTACCGGACAGTTATTCCGCGTTTGTTTTTACTGGCTTGAACTCAACTTCTGCCAGTCCATCCGATCCCGGATTGACGATCTCAAAGCTATCCACCTCGATATCGTCCTCTTCCCAGTCCTTGCCTCGCGCCGACATCGCCAGTTCAAGCCACTCAGACAGCGGCCTCCGATGATCGTCAGGGACATTCCTGATGATGACCTGGCATGTTTCCTGCTTTCGCAGTGTGATGATTGCATCCACGTTTCCACCCTTCAAAATAACAGAGGTAGCGTCACACCTCTGTTACTGGCCACGATGGCCGAACGCATTCCAACTGAAATCACGACCCGCTGAAGTGACTTCGTTATTCTCATCGACAAGCCCGAGACGCTTGAGGATATTGGTTAATGTCGATCCGTTGTGATAGTGGCACAGTCTCTTCAAGACTCCCTGCTCGACTAGCCGTCGATAGTCGGATGTCCCGAAGTTTGTGTCTTTGAAATGGACTGCAATTTCGTCGTCAGAGGTCATCATTTCGTTATCTTCCACAGGGACATCGGAGTACCAGACCGCTGCTCATTCCGTTTCAGTTTCGCGCTTCGGCCTGTGGGCACCGGGGCGTTTTGACAGCGTGTCTCTCAGTGGTTTTGGTACACGCACCAACATGCACTCGCCAGCCCACTCAGACAAACTCAATCCTGCCTCTTTTGCGGTCGCCTCAAACGCGGTCCACCAGTCGGCAGGCTGCGTGATGTTTTTCCGGACGCTGGCCGGTCCACACGCTGCCTCAAACTCCACCTTGTCACGCCAGTTTTTTGGCAGCGACCTGATTGCTGTGCCATCCCAAGCGACCTCAATGCCGGTCTGCACGACGTGTAGCACCGTGTATGCCCCACCTTTTCCGGATGGATGCCTGTCGATCCAACCGACCAACTGGTGCCCGGCTGGAACATGTACGCCTTGCGTTGCGAGTTTTGCCAACTTAATCATCGTGACTCTCCGTAGCTCATTGCCTTTGTGAGTGTTGCAGACTTGGCGTCGACTGCGTCCAGATTTGCCTCGTGTGCGTCACAGGCCGCGTTATGTGACTCGATCTCTGACTCTGCGACTTCGATCGCCTCTTCGACGCGATCGCGATTTGCAGCAGTCAGGCCGATCTGGCCCAGCATAGCAACAGCCACTGGATGCTTAACCGGCATCACCCCACGACTGCAATCATGAGCCTCGCCATTGACTGTTGCTGTAACAATCACAACTTTGCGGCCCGACTCCTTGCGGACACCCTGACGGTTTAGCTCAAATCCAGTTGTAACGCTGACTTCGATCTTTGCACCCGTTCCGGCTGTCCAGTTGATTGTCTGCATTTTCGTGTCTCCAGTTAGTGTTTTTGTTTCCGACTCCCGAAGTATACACACAGTATCGGCAGGAGTCAACAACTCTACACACGGTTTTTTCGGATTGACACAAAAACAACATCGGAACCACGATCCGATAGTCAGAACTCTGCTGTCGGCTGTCCATTTGGCCGCAGCCCAGCCTGATAAAGCAAATCATTCCGCAACGCCTTTGCTTCAGCCACATGAAGCGGATTGAAGAAGCAAGGACCATCAGCAGCGAGCTTCGCAAGCATTAGCATCTGTTGCCTGCATCTTTCGAGTCTATCTCTTTCCTGCTCCAGTTTTTCTTCGACCTGAGCGAGCCTCTGTTCTGCTGCCGCATGTGTTTTGAATCTTCGAACAGGTTTTTGTTTCGTCGCCACGATAAGACCCTTTCTCCGGGACAGAGGAACACGATACCGATGCTCATGCCCGATGGCATTCGCGGTTTTCAACTTTTGCGATGATGTTCGCAACCTGATTCATGCGGCTTTCGCTGTCGTCGATCCGTCCAAATTGCAGGACCATCTTTAACGTCGCCAGCATCTCAGGAGCCGCCGCGATCAACTGAGCGTTTGCCTGTTGATCTCCGGACGGGCACGCAAAGACACCGGCCACCGTGCAATTGTGCGTCGGACCGACTCGTGGATACTGCTCATTCCAGACGTGCCACGGGCCTTCAGTGTGTTTCACAACAATTCCCTTTACTTCTGAACGCTTTCGTACACAAACTGCATCAACGCTTTTCGCGCATCACGGAGTTTTTCTACGCAGTCTTCATATCGTTCGCCTGAGTGTTCCCCACAGTCGTAACTCGCGTCTCCGTACCGCGTCACCAACTCCGCTACCTTGAGCATTACGCTACTTTCTCCAGTCTCGCCAAGAACGAAATCCTGCACCTTGCGATTGCACGAACTGCAGCAGTTTCCGTAGGCGTTTTGCACAGCAGTCTCGAGCGTCAATTCCGCCTCACAAAATTCACAGATGATGTCTGCTGGCACAATATCTCCAATGTTTTTGAGAGCAGCGGAACGCTCAACCGATATCACTTCGAGGTTAGTTCCCTCGCCCGAAATTGGACCTCTCGCACTGTCGCAACATGCCACTTGACCGGCACAGCCGACACTGCTTTCCGCTTCACCCAAACCTCGATCTCTTCCGGGTAGTCAAGATTAGCAAACTGCAACCTGACATATTCTTCCGCCGCATCCTGCAGGCTGTCAGCATCGACTTCCCTCGCGTCGTCGATGATGTCTTGATCGCCGTCGACGCAGACATGATATTTCGCCACTGACTCGATCTCCTAAAAATGAAACACGGAGTGCAGAACCGATCCTCACTTACTCGCTCAAGATCACATAAAAATCAACGCCATCCAAATCCCAGCCCCAAGCATCGCCGTCAGCCGTCTCGATCTCGAAATAGTCCTCATCGCATCGAATCACGATCACCGAGAACTCATAGAACCAATCATCGACAGCACGCATTCTGCTGTTTCGGATTCGGCTATGCACTGGGACGGCTACGAGTACCTGTGTCCCATCATTCCACGATCGCTTCGTGTCCATCGGCTGCCATCCGCCTCCGCAGACCGGAAGCCGTGAAGGATCTGGCTTGTGCTCTTGCGTCTTCACTGCTGTGTCGCCCTCGGACATTTCACACCTCCATAAAAGACTATCGGACTACCGAACCGATCGTCAAATTAAAACTCAGAGCCGGGATTCGAACCCGGAATAACTCAACCGGCAGTGGGTGCTTGCGGCCTGATATGGTCACCTCCGCTTTTACCCCGGACCCAATCCCGAGGCAGTCAGCAGCGTGTCACGTTCCAACTGTGATCTCTGAGTATGCTTCAAAAACCGCAGTTTCGCCAGGCGGGGACTGCGGAACCCTTTAGAGGCCACCTGCCTCTGGCAGATGACAGCGGACCAACATAACTCTGTTACTTTTTAGATCCATGAAGCGGGCACAGGCCACTGATGATGTACTGTTTTCCGTCATCACGAATTCCGCGACCATAGTGATTATCTATCACTGGACACTTACAGCCAGAGGCTACGGCCTCTTTTGATCCTGGCTTCTCTTCCACGACTCACCTCCAACGACTATCGAACACCACACACCGCTGCTCATACCTGCTCGTGATACTCACCGAGCTTGTTTTCGCATTGCTTCAACAAACACTCAGCAAACGGAGTTTCGCCCAAATCCTCATCAACGTTTAGAACCGCTGAATCACTGTAGAGCACAATCAGCAACCCATGCTCAATCGCGTTTCTATCTTCGATCGTCGGCCCTCGTGAATGCTGCTGAACTGTGCCATCTTCAAATATGTAAACAAACATCTCTACGCCTCTCTTTAACTAGCGGAACGGAATTCCTCTGTTGATCTCAGCAGTCGTTTCGCTGCTGCGCCTCGTGGCAAGACTGGCACGCACAGTGACCGCACCAGCCCGGCTGATCCTCTTCTGTTTCCTGATTGGCCTTGCTGTCAGATACTCGCCGATTCCACGCATCAACAACGTATTCTTTCCCGCATGACCGATCAGTCCGGACATGGCAAACACGACACGCGACGAGGTACACCGGCGATCCATATGAATAAGCCTCAATGATCTCCACATCATCTGATCCACAGCACGGGCACGGAAGCAACTCGACTTTGATATCGCTGGCCGTCACGCTCGCAATTTCCATTTCAATAACTCCAATGTTTTTGCGCCTAGCGGATGCAATTACCTCTGCTCAACAATGAACAGCGGATGTTCCACTCCGATCCTCGACTCGGTCTCTTTAGCACACTCACATCAGCTTCTTCAGTTCTTGCCTTTGTTTTTCAACCAGCATCTGTGCCGCGGTCTCGTTTCCATCAAACGCCGCGTCTCTGAGCTGAGTAATGGTCAGCCGCTTGGTATCGCCGAATGGCGAGTAAACCAATGTTGGCCGCCTTGCCTTAACCTTCCGAGCTTCTTCCGCGATTGTCCCAAGGTTCACAAACTCAACCGAGGAGTGCATTACTTGCTCAATTGCCATCAACACGTCATCGAGATCATAATCAGCCGCCAGCTTCCTCGCCCAAAATGCGTGCGTGTCGTCGTCCAACTTGAGTGTGGGCTTTGCCATCGCGAGCTCTGAAAGCTTAACTGCTACCAGTGGAAAGGATTCGTTGCAGTTTTGCTTTCTCGCGTTCTGCCGTGCTTGATGGACTTGTAGGTTTCCCATTTCCGAATCCTTTCTGCTCTCGCTCTGGTCGCTCGTTCAATGTTTCCCAGTGGTTTTTTGCGGACCAATTCACAGCATCAACAAATGCTTTTGGCCCCATCCTGTTTGCGTCGTTCCAGAATGCCTGCATCTGCGGGCTGTTCGGCTCTGGCAATTTGTGTGGATGCTCCAATCTCAAATGCGACCACCAAAGATTCGCAGCAGACATCACTTCTGGTGTTCGCATTTTTTCCGGAACGATGACATCCGGGTTTCCGCATAAATAAACATCAGAAGATGAAGATGAAGATGAAGATGAAGGGTTGACATTCTGTTGAACGGTCGTTGAACGGTCGTTGTTCACAATGGGCGAATTGACGTTGTCCTGATAAGGCTGTTTTGGTGCTTTCCGTCTTTTTGCGGACTCTTTGCCCGCTTCAGCCGCCTGCTCTCTTCGCTTGCGCTGATTCTCTCTCTCGATGTCCAACCGATCGTGCACGAGCCGTTGACTGTCCGTTGGGTGTTCGTTGAACGACCGTTGAACGACCGTTGCCGTTTCTAATGAGCACCCTTTCCCAGCGAGCTTTGCACATCGCTCTGGATCTTTTGGAATGCTTCCGGCCGACCAGCAATAGCACAATAAGCGAATGTAAACGCCCTCCTCTTCGAGAGTCATTTCCGCAACTCGCGTCGATGCGAGATAGTCTTGCGGATAGAACTGGAATGCTGGCGGCTTGCTGCTCATATTGACACCGGGGATTTGATCCCATAACGAATCCGGCGCTCCTCGCATTGATTGTGATACCGCTCAGCCGCTTGAACGATCGCTTCATCCGAAAGACATAGCAGCATTTTTGTTACTGCAAATGTGTGGCACAGATTGGCCTTTTCTGCAAACATCAGAAGGTCTGGATAATCAAATGCCTCTTCAGCATCCACGACAACATTGTGATAAAAAACGTATTGTTCCGTGACAAACTTTGCGACCTCTTCAACACCTACGCCGAAAAACTCCCTTGCGTCTGACATCCGGTATTGTGAAAAATGATCATGTGTTGCCTTCTCTACTTCCAATGGGCTTTCGACCCACATAGCGAACGCCAACTTGAATGGAAATGGCACGCCAGTCGTATAAAGCTCCTTTGCACGCTGTGCGGGATGCTTAGTCGTCATCCCGATTTTCACGCCATCTGGTACTGACTGATTGGTCATAACGTAAATAAATCCGCCCATTGATCGGCTCCATCAAACTTCGAAAAAACTCTTCTGAACTTTCACCGGCTCTTTTTCTGGTTCCGGTTTTGGATCAATCCACTCCTGCAACTGCTCCCACGTCAACGCTGGTTCGCTAATCCCGTGAATGATTGCCTTGCCGTCTCGAGTCGACAGCCAGAGCGAAACCATCCGTTTTCCTTTGTGTCCATCAACCCAGATCACATTGCCAATTTCTGCGAGCTCCACCGCTCGATTGTCTGCCAGAAATCCGTGAGCCTTCAGCCAAGCCAGCCGCGAAGAATGGCCGCTCATCGTCCAGACTCCTGAGACACATCGAGCAGCAGGCACGAAACACGATCGTGCCAACGCCACTTCACAGTCCATTGACTGACTGGCACTTCAAACACTGTGCCCCGCGTTTCTGCCAACGTGAACTCATGATTTATCGCGGCAGTGTCCTTTTCAGCCACAATCAACCGTTCCTCAATCGTCGGCGTGAATCCACACAGTCGCCAAATCTGCTCGTCGTGATGCCTTTCAGCTTCAGTGATAGCATGGCCCGCGAACTGTTTTGCCGGCCGCAGCATATCCCCAATCCAGCACTCGTGAGCGTCGTGAAGTAACGCCCACAGTTTTACGCGGTTTGAGTACCCTTCACACAACTCATGAACTAACAAACAATGCTGAGCCACAGTCCATTCAACTGCCCCGGCATATCGATTCAGCCGCGAAAGATTTGTGGCAATTCGCTCTGTCGGAAACTGAGTCAGTTCCTCAAGTGGTGCGAGCAACCATGATGGCCTGGCAAAATATGAAACAGGAATTTGGTCAATCACAGATGAATCCGGTCTTTGTGATAACGATGACAACGTGAGGCTCCTCCCCGTCAGCAACATAGAATTTTTCAATCAGTCCTGAATACGCTTGGCAATCGTCGACCCACACCAAGCCAGTCAGAGAATCCAGAACAGCCTTGTCGAGGTTGTCCCTGTCTGGCTTGATGATGTGCGGCAAACGACACTTTGGAGAACTCTTTTTGAGCAGTCGCTGCGGCCTCGGAAAGAGAAAACAGCAGTCAACCCGGACAGCAGAATCGATCAGGCTTGTCCCATCATTTCCATTGCTAACCGCCGCAGCCCGAACCGCATTTTTAAACGCCACGATCGGGTGAGCTTTTCTGCCTGCTTTTGTTTTCACCGTCGTTGGCGAATACATCGCAGCATGAGCACCTCGACTTGTGGCCCTTGCTCGTGGCTGTGCGATCGGGACCGCGTTGACAATCAATCGAATCACAACTGGTCTCACTTAGTTTTGCGCGTCGACTTTGTGCCGGCCGCTTTATCCTCGACGACCTTTTCCGCCTTCACTGCTCGCACTCGCAAACAGCGAACCGTGTCGCCGTTGAAAGACGTTTCCGAGACGTACAGATTGAACGGCTCTCCGATCCAGTCGGCCGTGTCGTTGCCGAACAAATCAATCAAAGCCTTCACGTTGGTTCTGTTGATCACCAGCGGCCTGTCGAACTCTTCAACGAACAGCCTTGACCGGACCTGCTTTTCCTTGCCGACTTCCGACTTGTCGAAGCCCTTGATTGTCACATTGACCGAGTCACCCAGATCCGTCCCGATGTCCAACGCCTGCAGATTCGGGGACGGGCAAAGTTCATTCGCTTTCAAAACACACCTCCAGATCAAATGAGAACGGTTTCACCATCAACAATGAGTTCAAGCTGCTCAGATCTTGAGTACCACTCCGGAACACTCCAGACTGACGGGTTCTGATAGCCCGGCCAGAAGTCACGAGCCTGGCACTCAACCAGCAGGCCGAGCAGTTCATCAATCTCGTTTGCACCAATCCGCAGTGCTTCGGAATCCATCGGGGCACATTTCAACGCAGATAATCCACGGATCCGCTTCGATGCCGTTGGCCATAAGGCCGCGCGTGTAAAACGCCATCTGCCGGTGATAACCAAACTTGACAATTGACCGCTCGAACTGGCCCGCGTCCATCGTCGTTTTTAGATCCGCCATAATGCCAGGCTTGAGCCAGTCCGCTCGAGCTTTGCACCGCAGGCCCGTTTCTGGATCGTCCCAGACAACAGACACTTCGGCCCGTCCCTCTCGCAGCAGATGCTTGGCCTTGTCGTTGTCGGCCAGAGCCGTCGCCATGCCGACCATCGTGTTGTATTGGTCTTCTGTCACAATCTCCTTGTCGAAATTTAGTTGGCGAAAATTCTCCTCCATCTGCTTCACGAATTTGGTAGCGGAGGAAAACGACCGATCACCGCTGGCCGTTGTGTTGCCGGGATGCTTGGCATAATCGGGCATGAACACATAACGCTTCGCAATCGCCAACGGCTCGAGCACACCGCTGTGTACCAATGAGCCGAGCTGCATTGCTGGCGTTGCTTCGCTAAACCCGTGCTGATAGTGCCGCGGGGACCGCTTCAACAGACTCAACTTCGAGTTGCTGACCGCCGACCAAGCAAAGTAGTCCTCTGCGGCAACGTTCTCATACACACCCGGATCCGGGCACTTCAAAACTGACACACTACTCATCTGGCTGTCTTTCTAAACTTGCTGGCCTTACCTTAATTCCTGTTTTTCATCCCTGACCCCTCAGCACTCCACGACCACCGGGCAGCATCTTCAGCGAATAGACTTTCGTCGCCCTCACCAATGTGCCCTCCGGATCAACCGGCCCCCTTGCGATCTTTTCCTCGAGGATCTCGGCCTGTATCCGCTTTTGCTCTGCGATCTGTTCTTGGCTCGGATACTCCTGTGGAAAATATCGGCCTGATGTATTCAGCTTTGCATCGCGACGTTTTGTGCTGCCAGTCATTCAAACTGCTCCATACAAAAACACCCTGCGGACAACCATTGACGCCCATGACCGTCATCCCCATGCCGACCGATGTCAGGTTGTCCGCAGGGATGGACTCAATCACAATCACTGTCGTTGGACTCAATGACTTGCTTGATAGCGTCATATATCTCGTGACGATGGACAGACGTGTCCCGCGGAGCCGTAACACCAAGCCTGACTTTGTCGCCCCTGATCTCGATCACCATCACGCGGATGTCATCACCGATGCAAATTTCCTGATTGGCTTTTCGGCTGAGAACTAACACTAAACACCTCCTTGCTTTGTTGTTTGAAAAAACGGGCCGCAAATCGTTTGCGTCGGAGATCACCCGATCGGCTTTGATCCATGCCGAGCCCGCTTGTATTCGGCCCCCGCCGTTGCAAGGGGCCACGACTGGAAACACTCCAGCCGCTTCCGATCACTGTGATTTCGCAAACCGGATCGCACGGTTCTTCTGGTCGCTGCTTGCCGCACAGCACGCCAGATCGTCTCACTCGAACGCACTTAAAGTCTGGGAGTGAGCTGCGGACTGTTTCAAAAGTCGCTGCCGTTAAAGGCGAACTGCAACGCCACGGTGCAGATCAGCCCAAGCGTGATTGCCATCGGAACAAACAAATTGCAGATGATTTCATTCTGTGGCGGCATTGCTGAGCCTCCTTTGCTTGCAGTTTTCCGAATGAACCTTGCGGCCCATCGCCGCGACTCTTGCCCACTTGGCTTTCGCCTTCTCTCGCCTCAAACATCCGCACGACTTTTTGTGCCCGTTTCGAATCAGATGCGATGCAACCTTTTTTGTTTTTCCACACGAGCACTGGCAAAGCCACTGCGTGTATCTTCGACCGTCATTTCGTTCATAGTCTTCGACTTGCCATAGGGGAGTGAATCGTGATTCAGGGTGCGGGATTGGTCTTGTCATGTCTGCTCCCTCGCCCTAAACAACTGTGATCCGTCCCGCTCTTCTTCCAACTTCTCGCAGATGTCTTTATTGCGTTTGATCTCGTCGGCTCGCTTCCGATAGTTGCTAAGCTTGCGTGAGTACATCACCGCGTGATGCTTCAGGTCTTCGCAGTACCGATCGCAGCAGGCTTGAGCGATCTCGTTTGATGTCATTGGCCTGCCACTGTCGCGAAGAATCTGCAGGCATTGCATCTGCGTTACATGCACTGCTCCATCGATCTTCTCCGCAGCCTTGTGGCTCGTCACCGGATCACTGGCCCGAGCGATCGGAGCAGCCTTCGTTTCAGGCTCATCGAATAACGTCGCTTGTCTCATGTCAGTTCTCGCTGTTTCTGTCCCAGTCCATGAGTGAGTCATCGCTGATGTCGATCGGCCTGCTTGGATTTCCCAGTGACAGGCTTTTCGGCACTGCCACCACGTCGCCACGCTCGATCAACCGCACTGCCAGTTTGATCTTCTCCAGGCATAACTGAGCAATCTCGATTGGCATTGAAACGCCTGTTTTCTTCCGCCACCGTGCCATCAGGGCAGGGAGTTCTTTGGCTCTGTCACTGGTCAATTTGCACCTCCTGCTCAACAAGTTGCTCAACCAGATGATTGCCGTGACATCGCTCAGGGAAGCACCAGCAACCGAGCACCTTCCCCGCAAGAGATGGAATCTTGACTTGCAAGCTCGGCTTCAGATTGAAGTAGACTTCAAAGGAATCACAGACCGTGTCTCTGTCGCCGTCCTCACCGACAACGAACGGATTTCCCCATTGAGTTCCGCGGTCGATTGGGAGGAAGTGCCCCTTCTCGCTAGCCCATCGAATCAACTGCCGATCCGTTTTCTTGTTGGCTACGACGGTCTCACCTCGCTCGACTGCGGCGCGGCGTTCTTTTTCTGATTCGGTCCAGTCGTCAGCAGATTGCGGCACTACGTTCTTCGCGGCCTTTGCGACCTCCTTGCCAACTGGCTTACCCTCGTCCTTGGCCTTGTTGATAATCTCGTTCTGACGAGCCTTTGGAAGCTCTGCAATCTTTGCAGCCGCAGAGACTGCAACTTCTCCTCTGTCGCAGGCTGCAATCAGTTCTTTGGATCCGGATGCGAGCACCTTGGCCGCTCGGTCGACTGACTTGCCGGAGACTCCAGCCGCTTCCCCAGCTTTGTCGCGAGACTGTCCACCACTTTCAGGACAATTGGCCTTAATGTCGTTTCGCTTTCCCTGGCGATCTTTAGCCTGCTTTTCATAGACGCCTTTGGCCCGCCCTCCGACCATCGCCCGCTGTGTTTCATCCAAATGACGACGATGAAGATTCAGGCTCAAAACATACGCGACCGGATCTTTTGGGTTTACCTCAACCGTGAGTGGCTCAATGCCAGCAAACTCGCACGCCGCCCACCGATTGCGACCATCAAGAATCATCCCGTCGCATATTTCAATCGGAACCAACTGGCCTCTCAATCCGATGTCCTCTGCCAGCGTCCGCAGTTCGTCTTCATCCATCAGCGGAAAGATGTTTGCCGCCTCGTGATACTTCATTTCCCATGCTCCCTTTTGTGACAATCCCGACACAACAAACGCAGTTCTGAATCTGCGTATTCCCACGGCTCACGATCTATCTCGTAGATCAGGTGGTGAAGCTGAATGTTCTTTGTGGCTCCACAGTCCTCGCATTTATTGCCTCTTGCTGCGAGTAGGGCCAGTTTCTTTCGTCTCCATCGAAAGTCAGCGAGTTTGTATTCGTAGCGGAAGCAATTTTTTTTTGCCGGTGCATGTGAGCAATGACCCACACGTTCCGCCGGTCTCGCATGTTTCCGAGAATCAGCCAGTGCTCGTAGTCGGCATCACCGACATGGAGGTTCTCGAAGATCCTGAACGGGCTTGACGCATTGTGCTTCATGCCCATGTAGACCTCTTGCGAGCAAATGTGCGTTCGGTGTGATACTCCCTGAACGCTTCGCCATTTGATGTAAGGCTTGAACGGGAAGTCGGCTTGAGTCATCACCCAAGCATCTTCGTTGTCGATTGCCGGTTCCGAATCGACTTCCGTCCTTGACTCCAGTTCGGCCCCGAGTGCTGACTCAGATTTCACGATACAGATGCTGCGTCTGCGTTCGTTCTGAAATTCGATCGGGTCAACGTATCCGGATCGCAACACGCAGGAGTTCATCAGGTCAGCTTTTGCCCTTGAGTCATCAATGGAACCTGTTGGCTCGACATCGACGACACGGAAAGATTCTGCCCGCTGGTCTGTGTTCGACTTGCGGACCTGTCCAGAAATTCGGGACCAGATGCGAATGTCTTTGTCTTCGGATACCGCAAGCGGGTAAAGCCGAATCAGGCCCAGTTCATCGCTAACGACGATCGAGCACATCTTTGTGCTTCCGTCTTTGCACCGATTCGGCGCACCTTTAGCAACGACCGTGCCGCGTATCTCGATAGCCGCAGTCATGCGTTTACCGTTTAATCGCATCCGTGCGGATGCAGATTCCATCTGCGCAACACCCCTCTGAAATCATTCAAAGAGCTTCGACCGTGGCTCGGCCTGCGGTTGCAAGTCTAAAAAGAGACTTGAGGGAAGGGTGTCACGCCAACCGTTCAAATCGTTACCATCAACATAATCGGCACTGTAGAGAGGTCTCTACAGTCTGTCAATCGCGCTAGGCTCGTTTTTTTCTAAGTTTTTCTTCCCAATCATTTTTGCGATCGCGAAGGACAATCAAGTCTGCATCCGTAAGCCTGTAAACATGCTGGGAAAACTCAGGGAAATCGTAGCGTTTTCCAACCAGTCCACGCTGGCAAAGCCTAGACACGATGGCGCGGGACAGCTCAAGCTTTTCGGCTGCATCTCGGACGGAGTACGTTTTTTCTTCTGTCATGACCATGCCTTGAAGTGTAGCGTGTCTCTACAGTTTGACAAGAATAAAGTCGAACGGGTGACACACCAGAATTGCCGGGACTTGCGACCATGCAACCTGGATTCCGTTCGACTTTATGTCCGAGCGACTGGAGTTGAACCAGCACGGGTGTTACCCCACATGAACCTGAATCATGCGCGTCTGCCAATTTCGCCACGCTCGGATTTTCCCAACCTTTAACCGGCTTTCGCGCCATCTCCTGAAAGTGGCGAGACGTTCCTCTTATGGTGCAATCGCGCTAGCTCTACTCTACATAAAACACCTTACCCAAAACGTTCATCTTTCCGAACCCGAAAAACCGAAACATAGGGCAGGTGCAATCGAGCCCCTCAACCCAGTGAATGGATTCACGCCACTGGGATCATCTACGATGAACGTAATAGGTCACGCCGCCGAATACTGCCGACGTAAGTCAATCGCGAAAACTCCGCTCAGCAACGTACGACGCTTCGTAAAAGTGGTCGGAAGCCTCGAAGCCTGCGAAGTGACTCAGGCCCACGTCGATCAATTCGTGAGTGCAGCCAGATTGCAGAAGATTCCAGAGTCATCGATTCGCGGCATCGTGAAGGATGTCAGGACAATCGTGATTGATGCAGGAGGCTCTGTGCTGCTCAACACGGTCAAGAAACCAAAGCCCGACCCAAAGCCTTGCGACATTGCCGACCTCGACGCTTGCTGGCCGTGGCTGGCTCCGTGGAGCTGCCAATTGGTCGTGCTGATGTACTGGACCTGTGCCAGGCTGGAAGACTGCCTCAGTCTCCAGCTTGCCGCCGACGCTAGCCTACGATCGATCAGTTGGGCCGCTGGCAAGACAAATCACAAACACCGCATTCCAGTTCCTCCGTGGCTCCGGAAATGGCTGCAACCTGTTCGGCTGCCTTACAAGCTCAGCAACGATCACGCACAAACGATTGTCAGGGGCGAACTGGACCGCGTCTGCCAGATTGCAAAGATCCCACGAATACTTCCAAGTCAGATCAGGGACAGAGGGATCACCGAATGGAGCAAAGTCTCATCAGATGCCGGGGCACTTTTGCACGGGCACGGACTGGGTACGCGGGATCATTATGTCCCGGCTCTGGAAATCCTGACCGCAGCAATGGATCGTGTGAGAGTTCCTGTTGCGTTCGGGGCCGCTCAGTCGTCTGAGGACAGTCTTTTGTCAGCTTACCGCCGTCTGGACCCGTCCGCACAGGGTCTGATCAGCATGACTGCCGAACGGCTTGCGGCTGGCTAGTCATTTGACATTTCGCCCGTCCGCGTCAATCCTCTCCAACATGAACCCGTCCCGCCGAATCGCCCGTGATCTCAAAGCCTGCATTTTCGCAGGCCCGATTCTGCTGCTGATGTGGTTTGCAAGAGGGTGTGCGTGATGGTCTCAAAGACTGGCGCGGGCTTTATGCTTGTGGGCGGAATTGCGATGGTCGTTGTCTTCGGCCAAGTCGCATCCTATGCGGGCAACAAGGTCGGGTCTCCGTCCGATGATTTTTATTACGACTGCATCGGATGGATCGGCACGTTCGGGGCCATTGCTGGCCTTGCGTTGTTTTTTTGGGGAGCAAAGATTTTTGCGGCTAAGCAGCAGTGAGCCATAGGCATCAAACACAGCGAGGACTGCAGGTAGCTCGCAGTCCTCTCCCAGTGCTGTGCATCCCCGCCGCTTTTTATCCGCTTCAGGGGATTAGTGACTTCATGACCAGACGGGCCTCGCTTGCCACGCCTCTACGTCTTTGGCTTTCGTTTCTGCATACTGCTCTGTGTTTTCGTGCGTGATCATCCTGACTGGCTCATTGGGATTCGTGACATAGCCGACCCGCCAACCGCGCCGCGTAACCTGATGCGATCGCCACCCGTCTTCGTCCGCATGGTATTGTCTGCCATCGTCCGCGAATGGATACGGGCCGATTTCCTTGGCCAGTCCTGCACGAATTGCAAAGCAACCACCAGCCAGATTCATGAACCCAGTCGCGTCTCGGAACTGAATATCTCTGACCTGCTGCACGGGCGAGTTCATCGCGTTGGCCATCAGCGTTCGGCCTTCCTCAGTCCCGCTGTAATCAACTCCGCACGCTCCTAGTTTCGGAATGCGGTCAAACGCGCAGGCAATGAAGTGCTGCCAGTTTTCTCCGGGAAGAATGTCGTCGTCGACCGTAACGTAAATGTCATGCCTCGCCGGATCAAGCAGTTCTGCCAGGGCCTTGTTGAGTGCGTGGCATTTCGAGGGCGTGCCGTCAAGAACGTGAAACTCTGTCGGGTAGGTGAAGGACATTTGCAGTTCGTCGATTGTCGCTTGAGCCACCGCCAGCCGATGCGTTGGAACCACGACCAGAAAACGCGGCCCCGCTGGTGTTGCCGGTTCATGCCGTTTGTTTTGCTGTAGCACATGGGCCAACAGTGCCGGATTGCGATGTTCCGTATAGTTTCCGCTGGCTGTGCCGGAGTCCGCAATGGCTCGCAGGATCGCTCTCAGGTTGATCGGAATCCGTTTTGCGTCAATGCCGCCTTGCTTGACCTTGCGATACCTTGGCAGCGTTGATGATGCCGCATCGCCATGACGAACCCAGATCCAGCCGACGGCATCGGAGACGACCTTGGTTTGCCATCGCTTATGGTATCCCCAATGTTGTTCCTGATGCGGATCTTTGTCGTGATCAGTTACCAGCGTCACGAACTGAATGCCGGGATGATGCAAGAGGTAGCAGGTTTCACGCCAGAACACGTAACCGTTTGGCCAGATTAAATTCCACTCGCCTGAGTCTGGAGCTGCTTCCCGTGTCCGCTGGCAATACTCTTTACAGATCACGTCATCATCGTCCATGCGGCTGACGATCTTTCGTCCCTCTGGAAGCTCCCAGTTCTCGCGGTAGAGTTTCCAGTTGGGGCGGTAAAGCGGCTTAACTTCGCAACCCGTCGACCGAAATGCTTCGAGTCGCTCAGCCAAAAACGGATCGTCGGGATTGACTGCAATGTGAATCACTGGTTTCATCGTCTGGTATGCGAGCGATGGTATCGCAGTGTGTCGAGAAATCTCCAGCCGTCGCTCTGATAGCCTGCGGTCAGTGTAGGCCGATTGGATGATCATGATGTGAGGAGTCATTGAGCTTGATTCTCGATGTAGTCTCTGTGCGTTTCCAGTGGCCGCCGCTTTACAGTTCTCGGACCCTTTTTCGTGATCAAATACACCGGCTTTGCCGTCTCGTGCTCAGCCTCAACGCTTGAAGGAGTCGGGAGCAGTTCGGCAAGAAAGTCGTGTAGCCCATCACACCAAGCTGGCTCAGTGTTATTGATGACGGTCGTATTCGCTGTCAGTCGCTGAAATGTTTCTTTGTCTGCCTGATGCTGAAACCGTGCGAAGAATGGCCGCGTGCGTTGCGGGGTGCCTCGGTAAACATTGCCGTATAGCACTTCCCACAACATGGTATGCTCGTGCAGATTAAAGTCGTCGAACATCGCCCGCAGTTTGTCTTTTTCCAGCCAGTGCGGTAGGTGCGTTGCGTAGTCGTGTTGAGTTAATCCACGAGCCGCCAGAGTCTCCATCGACAGAGTCTTTCGCTTCTGCCAACTGTTGCTGGCGTCCGGTCGCCACGGCTCCGCGCGAGGCGTCTTGATGTCGTCCAGCGTGAACGGTTTCAGGAAATAGATGTCATCCATCATCCAAACGCACTCAGAATCAATCTCGGCATGAGTGGCGATATAAAAGACCTTGCCAAGCATGTCGCGAAACGCTCTATTCGGCTTCGTGTGTGGGACTCTCTTTTTGATGATGACGTGCCCGTGATACCAGTCCGGCTTGTCACCGATGATTGTGATCTTTGCGCGACCTTTAAAAAAGGTTTCAACTGATCGGATGGACCATCGAAGCTCGTCCGCTTGTGCACCGCCGTCCCAATACGGCCAGACGAATTGCATCGCCGGGGCGTCTGGTGCTCTGTGCTTTGTTTCGCCGCATCCGCCGCATGGCTTCGCGGCTACTGTGATTTCTCCGCGTCGGGCTTTTTGGATTAGCAGTTGTTCCGTCTGTGCGAAAAAACCGATTGCCGGAACTGTCGCATACGGACATACTGAGCAGAATTGCGCAGTCACCAACCCGTTATGCACCAAGTCTTCTTGGTTAAAGCATTCAATGTTATGGCTGTCGTGGACAGCACCTCGGCTTATGCACGGTTTCATAGTGGCGTCAGCGTTATCGTTCCGGGAGAACATCGTGCAAATGCGTTTGTACCAGAAATATCACTAACTGTCGGATATAGGCATTTTGTCACATCTCCTACAATATCGGCACTCTCAAATACCCAAGGCCAAAAACTACTACCAAACGGTCCGGGTGTAATCGTCCAAACGGTCAGAGCAAATCGCATGTTTGTGCTGCTAATCGTTTTTAGGATTGACACCATTTCAATCAAAGGACGAGTTGCATGACGTGCGCAAGAGGGGGCTACAAGTATCGTAGAGTTTTGATTGGTACATTTATCAGATGATTTCCAAAACTGACATCCACCAAAATACGACACACCACCACCTGAATAATTAGAAAAATTACTATCGATGGCGATCGCATAACTCCCGTTAATCCCATTACAGCAAGTAGCATGAGGGGCATAAAGCCCTGTCCATCCACTTAGTGAGACAGAAAATCGACGAGGCACTGCAACGCATGGTTCACACAAAGCAGGTGTTGTGCTGATTTCGTTTGAAGTAAATGAATCTATTGACCCACTCTGTGACTGACTTTCACTCACACTCGGCGGCGTCGATTCGCTCGGCGTTTCGCCACAATGACAGCATCCCAGCAACATTAGACGCCCCCTGATGATGCCGAACCACCCGGACAATCAGCCGCATATAGCTGCCATTCGCCGTCGATCCATTCGGCTTTCGCGTAGGTTCCAGCATCAACACTGATTTGTGTGAATCGATTCACGATTGTGATCGTTTCGGTGGACAGCGTTAAGTCTCCGTCCGTTTTCTTGCGAAGGATTCTGGCCGTGGCCGTGCTTGGATCTCGCTTCGTATTTACTGCGGCCATGAGATCACCCGACAGAATGACCTGCAAGCGTCTTGTTGACCTGTCTACGACCGGCCGCCGCTCCGGATAGTTGCTCGTCAGATGCGGATTCAGTTGCTGGCGAGATAAATAATCGTGCCAGAGCTTCCGGGCTTGATCTGGCGTCAGGGCGGCGATCGCGTCCATGATTAACCTTTGATGTCACACAGGAGATCAATCCCCGCAATCGTCGGCGTGACTGCCGTGCCAGTGGCTGCATCGTTACATGCAATCGTCAACCGCACATCCAAAACATCACCAGCCGTCAACCCGGAAGGCGTGATCGTAAATGCTTTAGCGGAAAACACTAGAGAGTTGATTGTGGTGGCTGAGGTCGCGCAGAGGTCTGAGCCGATGCCAGTAATTTTGTCGATCTTATAGCACTCGATATCAACAGTGCAGGATGACGATGCAACCGTCGTCACCATGCCTGCCGACAGTGAAAGTGTAACGGTTTCGCCTGCTTCATAGCACTCTGGAAGCTCGACCATAAATCGAGCATAGCGGCTCGTGGCTCCCAGTGCTTTGCAATCGCCCGCCGTCACGACTGGAGCGGTCGTTCCAAAAGTGGTTCCGATCAATGCGAGATCGTCGGCAGCCGCAGTGCCGGGTAGATTCGTGTGGATTGCGTCCCATACTCGCAGGCCAGTCAACCGGACGGGAAAGATTGCCAATGCGTCTTGCTTGAGAATCGACGCTCGTGTTTGTGCAGAAACGCCAGTCTCTTTGATTGCCAGAGTTCCTGAAATCCGAACGTCATCGAATTGCGATGCCATGTTTTTACCTTCTTAAATCAATCCTAGTGCAGAGTAAGGGAGCGAGCCGTAAACCTGCGTGTGTACGAAATATGCGTTATCCGGGTTCGTTTCTTGCGTGCCGTCGATTTTCAGCAACACTGGCTTTGTCACTTCCTGATAGTTGCCATCGACGGCCCGCGTGATCAGGCTTCCATTCCTGACGTATAGACCTTCGTGTCGCCAACGCTTGTACCACGTTTGAGCTGGAGTCGTGCCTGCAAACGGTTCGCGGAATTGTATCCTTGCTGTCACGGTCCATTCCTCTTGAATGCCACCGTAGATAAATTTGTTTTTAGCCGAAAAGCCGACGAGTCGTGCAGTTCCCGGAGGCCATCCGAGGAATGTGTCTGAGTTCGTCGCCCGACGATACATGGCGATTCCGGCCGTATTGATCGACGTGAACTTTCGCGTGATGACAACCACCTGATCTGCCACGTCCATTGACAGCCCGTCGACTGGCTCCATGTTGACAGTCATGATTGCCCGGCCGTTGATGTCTCTATCAATCGGCTCTGTCGTCTGGGTGTCGCTCCACTCGACATCGACCGCCGATTCGTTTACTAGGCCGCGATACGAGACAGTCACAACCCAGAAGATTGGGCTGACTCTTTGCGGGTCAACTCGCTCGCAGTAGGAATTGATCCCCGTCGCGTGCTGATCTCCGATGCGAGGAATTCCGCTGGCTGCGACAATGGTGTCCTCTTCGTCGCCTATCTCGCACAGCACCTGATAGCCCTCGGTGTTTGACCACACCTGATCAATTGCTGAAAGCTTCGCTGATGACAGCGAGCCGCCAGTCTTGCTCCACATTTTTGTGACGTTTTGCACTGTCATGTGACCGCCACCATTGCGACTTCTTCGGGAGCAAACACCGGCTTTTTCGCTTCGATTTCCGTTGCTGTTGCCGTGCGCGTTGACGATGCCATAATCTGCCTTAGCGACTTGGCCGCGTCTTCCATCCAGTGCGATTGAGTGTCTACCGGCCCGCGTGTCAGCAATCGCGATTCCATTGCTGCAAGTGCTGGTGCTGGACCTGCGTCCGTTTTCTTGTCGGCTGTCTTTTCGCCTTTAAGCTTTGCCGCCGCGTCCGCTTCGTCCTGCTTTGCTTTATCGAATGCGGCCTGCTCTGCCGCAAACTGCTTTGCTGTGGCTTCGTCTACGCCCTGATTGACAAACTGCTTCGCCGTCGCCGCTTCTTTGCCTTGTTCCTTCTCGATCTTTTGCAATTCCAGCCGCTCGCGTTCCGCTGCAATGATGTCCTCAACCCGCTGCTCTTCGCGACGTGCATTCTCCGCGATTTGTTCCATTTCTTTTACGCGGTCTTCCATTGCTTTCTGTCTTGCTCGCTCTGCGTCCTCTGCGGCTTTTTCAGCCGCTCGAGTTGCGTCTTCCTGCTGCTTTTTCTTTTCAGCCGCCGCTTCGCGTTCTGCGTCTTGCTTAGCCTTGATGGCGTCGCGTTCTTTCAGGAGCCGTTCTGCTTCGCCACGGTCTTCGTCGGTGGTGTTTCGTAGAGCGTCGATCTTGATTTGCTCTTCACGAGTCGCTTTCATGTACTCCACCTCCTGCCGGAGGGTTTCCAAATACGACTCTGATTTGTCTTTGGCCTCGTTCGCTGCTCGTATCGCTGCGTTTTCTTGTGCCCTTGCACCCACGATTTGCATCAGTTCATCGCGTTGCTCTTTTAGTCCAGCGAGTCTCTCTTTGTCCGCTGCTGCTTGTTCCTGTGCGTCGATGGCATATTGTTTACGATCACCAGTAATTTGCCAGGCGTCAGCCCATTGTTCAGCTTCGCGAGCACTTTTGCCCGCTACGTCACTTGCGGTTTGAATGTCTCGGCTAAGGTCGCCCAGCAGCTTTGCGTATGCCGCCCGCTTTTCTTCTGGATCGCGAATTAGTTCGATATCTTCTCGGACATTGGCGGCAAGAGTCGAGGCGTTTTTCTTCAGCTGGGCATCGAGTTCTGCTGCCGTCTCTTTGGCACTAGCCATCGCCCGCTCGAACTTTTCGGTTTGCCAGATGATGTCGCCCAGCACCTTGCCGACAGCAAACCCAGCACTCGCGGCCAGTCCCATCAACCCGAGCTTAAACGCTGCGGCTCCGACAGCACCCGATTTCGACACTTCGCTGAATTGCCCAACCTTGTCTGTGACCGTGCCAACAGTGCTTGCGAGTCCTGCCAATTCGCTGCTACCTGTGATCTTTGCCAGAGTGGCGAACATGTCCGAAGCCGCCTTTACGTCCTTACCTCCGCTCTTGAATGCCTCGGCCGTTTTTTCGGCACTGACCGCAGCAGCATCCTGTGATTCAGTCAATCCCTTGAGAGCAGCTCCGGCATTCGTCGAATTCGTTTCCAGATCTGCCAGTTTGCTTAATAAGGCGTCTTCGGCATTCGCAAATTGCTCAGCGGTTATTGCCCCATCCGCCTGATATTGTGCTAACTCCGCAAGCTGTCGTTTGTATTTGTCCGAGGACGTTTCAAGCGATCGCATCAGCCGCTCAGCCTGTTGTCCAGACTTGCTTGCGTTTGCACCGACTTCAGCCAGCTTGGCTGATGCTTGATCGTCAGCCTTGATCAGGATTTCTACAGCTTCGCTCATACCTGACCTTTCCTTCCTCAGACTGGAAAAACTGCGCCGCCTCAATGAAGCCTATTGACTGGTCTAATACGCCGCCCGCAATTGGCGGAAGTCCTTTTTGAAACAATTCAAAGAGATCCAGCGAACTGACAATCTGTGCACAGAATGAATTCGGGCATCCGTCCAGTTCAAATGTTCCGTCTCGGCATTCTTTGCATCCGTCGCCATCGCATAGCGGGCATTCAATTTCGACTCGATTATCCGCAGTGCTAAGACTTCGGCAGGTTCCCCTCGTGCATGACCTACACAACATCCCGCCCCGAATCAGGGCTGCGACTCTGTACTTTTTTTTTCATCCGCCGTGATGTGTTGGTTGTACATCACTTTGCGAAGCAGCTCGCGAGCCTCTTGATAACTCAGAACCTCATGCAAGGCGTCGCCGCTGAACTCAATGCCGCCCATATTGGCCCATCCAATCACGACGCCCGACAGTACCTCGACCGTCAACGCGAATAGCTCCTTGATTGAAATGTCCGGGTTGTCGGTCCACTGATCAAGAACGTCCGCAATCCTTTGCTGACCTCGCATCGACTGCGATCGAGCGTAGAACGTCGGCTGCGTCGCCTTTGGCTTGTCCGCGTCGATAT
>Ga0255086_1000102_pt1 | contig 28682 bp, 21 predicted proteins | sample Colum_Cont_RepC__FD_188438 | JGI IMG/M metagenome (GOLD analysis project Ga0255086, IMG submission 188438) | Freshwater microbial communities from Columbia River, Oregon, United States - Colum_Cont_RepC_8d | ecosystem: Environmental > Aquatic > Freshwater > River | place: USA: Oregon | collected... | reverse complement strand
CAATGCCTGTAAGGAAAGTTATCGGGGCGATTGCAAAGACCACGCCAAAGTACGAAAGTTGTTGCAGGGGATTGTACTTGTAAAACCCGTTTGGTTCGACAGGAAGATGAAAGGTTGCATAGTGCACTTGTACTGACCAGGCATCGAGGAAGATCTGAAAATCCACGGGCACTAAGCGTTTCCATTGGTTCGTGAAGAACAATAATCCCACAAAGATAAGGCCGTTGCCGAACCAGAAGAATGCGCTAAGGAAATGCCAGATGCGGGCGATGCCGACGGTATGCCTGAAGCCGGGAAGCCCGATCCAGGGGGATAGGTATCTGCTATCTTGCTTGGCAGTCCAGACGGAATCTTTAGGCACCACGATTGGGGTGAATCGGATCCATTCGGAACCGAGGGTGCAATGATCGTTCCAGTAAAGTCTTGGGTGATCTACAAGGATGGACAACCCGCTTCGTACCAGAAGCACCATCAAGAAAAAGTTGACAAAGTGATTGATGCGTAGCCATACAGGAAAGCCGATTGGGTCGTTAAACGATTCGGGAATAACCTTGGGGCTTTCGGGCAGGGAAGGCAGACCCATGAGAAAGTATTGGGCCCACGCCATCGCAACGGGGGTTAGCGCTAGCACAGTAAAAGCAACTAGGTAGGGCCATTTTATATAAATGCCAATACGGTGGTCTTTTGGATTAAGGAAACTATCGGTTTTGGGATTTTCTGCCATGGCTGATCCTTTAATAATAAAAGAACGAGCCTATACCTTATACGATTTTAGCTATCATATCCAGCGATTATTAAAACATAAGTTTGCAGGCTGCAATTATCATTACCAGCCCGAGAAATCGCAGAAGAATTCTTGGTGGAAGTTTTCGAGTTCCTAATTGGCTGCCTAGAAACCCAGCGAAAGCAACGATGGGAACCCAAAGGAAGATAGCCTCGGGTATAAAATGGGTGGAAGCGATGCATCCCATCAGGCCTGCGATTGAATTGACCAGAATAAAAGCTGCACTGATTCCTGATGTGGTGCGGGTGTTGGCCCAGCCCGAAAAAAGAATGATGGGCGATAGAAATATCCCTCCACCTGTTCCCGTCAGGCCCGATAACCCGCCTATCATCCCACCTATCATCATCCCTTTGTAGTTACTAAAGCGGTTCGGATACCAAGGTTTTGAATCATCATTATGCAAGAACAACCGCAATGCACCCAATAAAAGAATGATGACCAAGCCTAATTTAAACCAGCTTAATGGTAACGATGCATACGATGCCAAAAAAGCGCATGGCACCGAAGCGCATGCAAAAGGCCAGAATAATTTCCATTGGAAGTATCCCTCCTTTCGAAACTGATAAGTCACCAGGCTAGCCACAAAAATATTGAGGATAAATGCTGTGGGTTTGATAACGCTAGGGGCGACCCCCATAAGAACCATTGCTGCAATGTATGCGGATGCGCCAGCATGGCCTACCGAAGAATACAGCAACGCAGCTAGAAAAAATAATAACCCCAGCAGCAAGATGTGTGATAAATCCAAGAGAATATCTTTCTAACTTATTACGATTTCAAAACATTGATATAACCAAGATACTCTAATCAATTACTTCCTCTTGCACAAACTTTAAGGTAAACTTGGTGGATCATACCCTTTGAGGAATTCGTTATGTGGTCATCCAGCCTTTCATTATTTCTTCTTTGCTCAACCATTGGCTATCAAGATAAACCTGATGTTTTAGAGCGATTACCTCGCGAAAATCTTTTGCTCTTTAGAAATGCCATGGGCAAACCCACTCCCGTTACCACCATGGAAGATTGGCAAAAGCGCAAAGCGGAAATTATCCGGGGCATGGAATCCGTGATGGGGAAACTGCCCGGAAAAGAAAAACGTATCGCTTTAGAGGTTAAAGTCGAAGAAGAATTTGATGGTGGCACCTATGTGCGAAAATTAATCTCTTATGCCAGCGAGCCCAACTCCCGGGTGACAGCTTATCTTTGCATCCCCAAAGATGCCCTTTCAGGAAAAAGAAAAGCAAGTGCGGTGCTTTGCCTGCATGGCACCAACAATCAAATAGGTCATGGCACCGTCGTAGGCATAGGCAATGTTGCCAACCGTGGCTATGCGATGGAACTAGCCCAGCGGGGTTATATCACCTTATCGCCAAGTTATCCGCTGCTTGCAAAGTATCAGCCTGATATTAAAGCTTTGGGTTGGGAAAGTGGCACGCTAAAAGCAGTCTGGGATAATATCCGTGGTCTTGATTATCTGGAAACTCTGCCTTACCTTGCGCACAATAACTTTGGCGCAGTGGGCCAATCTCTTGGCGGGCATAACTCCGTCTATACCGCTGTTTTTGATGAACGCATCAAAGTAATTGTCTCTAGTTGCGGGCTGGATTCTTATCTCGATTACATGAATGGCAACCCAAAGGTCTGGGAGTTAGAGAAAGGCTGGTGCCAAACGAGATACATGCCTAAGCTCGCATCCTATAAAGGAAGGCTCGAACAAATCCCGTTTGATTTTCACGAAATGATTGGCGCACTTGCACCCCGAAATACTCTTATCATCTCGCCTACCATGGATAGCAATTTTAAAGCAGATAGTGTGGATAGAGTTGCTGCATCTGCAGGCAAGATTTTTTCGCTCTATAAGAAGTCCGAGAATTTGAAGGTTCTCCACCCAGAAGGCGGACATGATTTCAACCCGGAAATGCGAGAAGCAGCCTTCAAACTGTTTGATAAAATCCTCGAAGGGAAATAACACTTTGGCCTGTCACTTTCTCCTTTTACTTTTTCATTCTCTTTTTCTTTCTTTTACTCTTTTTTTCTTCCCCCAACTCCCAACCCTCTTCCCTCCGGGAAAAGGGCCCTTCGCTTCGCTAGCCCGGGCTTCTAACCTCCATCACTTTTACTTACCGTTGATTGATGTGGGTTTGTTTAAAGACAGAGGAGTTGCGATGGGGAAGCCCCACTGCAACTCCTCCATTTGAACCTTTTGTTCAACCGGTCCCTGAGCTTGTCAAAGGGGCCCAGCGCTCCTTTGTCCGCAATGAGCGGCGGATGTAAATCCGCTGGTGCTTGCCCCACGCCTTCGTTGCCTTCTTCTTTTTTACTGCCTTCAAGCCCACCCACTGTGCTGGGTGGGTCTGCTTTTTACACTTGCATCATTCAAAAACAAAAGACCCATGGAGCGCAGTCCATGGGCTTTGAAGTCATTCATTAACCTAAATCAAGATGTGTTCTTATTTCCGGGAAATTCCGTGTTAATCCGTGGCAAATGCTTCTGCTTATTCTTCTTTCTGTGGCTATGCTACTTCTGCTTTTTAAACATTTGTTTATTTAGAATCTGCAGAAGGTTTTGATTTTAAGCCCGCTGTGTTTACCGTGATTACACGGTAGGTGTGTTTCTTGCCTGCCTCCGCTTTGGTATCGGTGTATTTCATTGGGACAAGCGGTTGGGTGGGCGTGTCGCTATATTGCAGGTTCTGGAAAATGGGTCGGCCAAAGGGGTTCTTCCCAGTCTCTGGAAGGTTTGCTAAAAACTTCCCATCCCTCTCGATGATGAAACTTGCAAGTCCACTTTCAAGATCAGCTTCTGCTTCCCATTTCAATTCATTGCCCTTCACTTGCAAATTCGTTGGAGCAGAGGGCGGCGTGGAATCGCTTACCAAAGTATCTTTCACATACTGCATCCAAGACTTTGCAATTACTTCGTTTGGTAACCATGCAGCTTTTAGGGGTTCGCCTGAAAACTTTGCCATGGGTTGTGCCTCGCTGCCAGTGATAGGGGCAAGCCATGCTTGATCAGTGGGCATCGCATTAAGTGGGTTCGTAGCGATCTTGGGAAGGCGGGCGCTTAAGCAAGCATCGAGCCATATGATTGCGAGGTAACGCTGGTTGCCACACTCGTGGCTGGATAGTGGATCAACTGCAACACTTATAAGACCACCTTTGGAGCGAACTTCATTAAAGAAGGTTTCGTTGGCAGCCCATACCCCACCGAAACGGGAATCTTTAACGGTAACGCCTTCTTTGGTTCCTGGGTTGCACATGACGGGGACTTTTAAAGCTGCATCGGGAAGTGTATGGGCCTTGATGGTAGAGCGTTCTGGATTAGCTTTAAGAAGTGGAACACCTGAACGAAGCCAAGCTGCTGCAACGCGTTCGGGATGCATGAGCACCATGCCGCCGGCCCAATGCCCACCACCGCTATGGCCCCAAAGCGCCCAAGGTAATTTCGACAATTCGGGATGCCCAGATTTTGCACCCAGATCGACCAGGCATTTTTGAAACGCTGCGCTTGAACCATTGCGCGGATCGCACCACATTTGGCAATCGCCTTTTTCTGGTTGTTCATAGGAGGGGGCAAGCAGAGCACAATCATGTTTTTTTGCAAGTGCCTGCCAATGAAGATCATATGCGCCTGTAAGGCCAGATTTGCAAGACCCTTCGCCACAACCATGTTGATGAACAATCACGCCACGAAGATTCTTTACTTCTTTGGGAATCCAAATCGTGTAGTTGACGGGGAAGGTAAGCTCGCCTGGATTGGTGGAAGCTTCGTAGCGTACACGGTAGTAGGGGGCTTCTGCGGGTGGGAAAACATCGTAGGGCGCTTTTTGTGCGTATAAGCTTGGCGTAACGGTGATGAGCAGAAGAGTGGCAAGCCAAATGAATTTTGTTTGAGTCATGGATCAAGTTCCGGTGGGGGTAAAATTTTTAGTCTTCCAATCAACAATAGTCTAAGTAATAGGGCGTAGCAAAACCAATCAATTTGGGTTACTCATGAAAGGTAATGCCATTATTTCGATTCTACTTCAAGCTTGGGTCGTGCTTTGCGCAATTGCTCGACTCCAGCGGGTGTGATGCTCTTGCAACCGCTCAATGATATTTTTTTCAAAGACTTTGAAGTTGCAAGTGCTTGAAGGCCTGCATCTGTAACCAGCGCACTACCAAGTTTAAATTCCTCCAACTTGGGCATTTGGGCAACTAGAAGCAAGGAATCATCTTTAACGGTGGGGGCATGGGAAACATCAAATCGAATCAATGTTGCGATCTTCGTTGCATGAGCAATACCTACAGCATTTGCTTGGTTATCCAGCAAGGTCAGATCTTCCAAGGCTAGATTTGATAGAGCAGCGATGGCTTCGCCTGAGCTAGCTTTATCGGCACTGCCAATGCCACATCGTTTTAGTTGGGTCAGGTTTTTAAGATGTGTGGCCCCTTGATCGGTGAACTTGGTATGAGCGAACCAAAGCCTGCCTGAAAGCGGGAGTTGAGAGATTGCCTGCAAGCCAGCATCGTTTAGAGGTGTGAAATGGAAGTTAACATTTTCAAGCTTGGTAAGGGATTTTAGATGGGTGAAACCGGTGCCTGTGCACTGGGTGGAAGCTAGGCCTAGATTTCGTAGTTCGGTCAGGCCGGCTAGATGTTTGAGAGCATCATCATTTACCGGGGTTAAAGTCAGGTTGAGTTCGCGCAGGTTTTTAAGTGAGGAAATATGTTTTAAGCCATCACCTTGGATGGCACAATTTGCGAGATCGAGTTTGCGCAGGGTGGAAATGTTTGAAAGTCGTTTGAGCCAATCATCGGTAACGCGCTCATTTTTCCCTCCTTTGCCCTTGAGTGGGTTGTTGCCATTGTAGAGATCGATCGCTGCGGGAACATCAAAGATATCGGTGGCAGTATCAGAGGTAGCAAGGTAAAGCCATTGGGGTGCGGTGGGGGTGCAGATTAGTTTGCCTCCGAGTTCCTTGATTTCTGCATTAAGCAAAAGGGTGCTGCGTCGCAACTTTGCAGCTTCTTCTATTTCAGGTAGTAGGATCTTAAGTTTGATTTTCAAATTTGGGTCTGAAATCTTTGAGATCAAGGATGAGCGGTCGACCTTTTCCTCGATGGAAAGAATCTGGGTGAGCAGGGTTTTATCGCTAGCTGATGCGCCAAGTTTTGCCAGCACGGTATCAAGATATTTCTTCACCTCGGGGTCTAGCTTTTCGAATCCCGCTTGGGAAAAAGGTTGGCCCATTGCGAATCGCATTGCGTTATGGGCAAGGTATTTTCCATGGCTATGGGTTAAGTGAATATCATCGCGATACAATTCTGCAACATTTTTGATTGGGGCCTTGTTTGCTGAAATATCCTCTGCGATAGAGGCAAGCAGGTTTTGGGCAAGGGTCTGTCGTAATTCGCGCCCGGGATGAAGTTTTTGTAACTCTGCAATCAATGCTCGAATATAAACGGGGCTATGTGTCATTTGTTCGGGTGATGCATAACTTGCAAATTCATCTGCACGCTTAGTATGCCATGCCCATCCTGAATGAATGACAAACACTGCCTTGGGTTGCAATTTCATCCATGCAGAAATTGTTTCAACATCCTGTGCAAGGGTTGAACCATAATGGGGCTGCACCGAGATGAAGTCGTATTGCTTATCACGAAGGGCAGTTGGCCAAAGGGTGGATTCTTTTACACATGGCTTTTCGGGATGGGCATAAATGAAGGGTAAAGGGACTCCACAATCTACATGCCATTGAACATCCCCAGAAAGTAACTTGGGTGAAGTATCCCAGGTAAGTGAGTTTCCAATTAAGTAGCATTTGGTCTTAGTTTTTTCTTGAGCACTTAGGCTGCTGAATGTCGCCAACAGCAGAATTGGAATCAAGAGTAGAGTTTTAATGGAATGATTCATGATAGTTCTTTCGTAAGGGTCTTGATTCTAAGTTCAATTGGCAGGAAATACACCTAAAGCGGGGCTAGTAAGGGCATGGTTTAGCTAAATTTAGCGATATCTCAGCAATATCATTATAATAAGAGTATTCCATCTTTAAGAAAAAAGACACTCTCAAATTGAATTGTTTTGACCAAATTAGGTTTGTCGAGGGCTGCAAAATAAGGTACAACTTACACCGCCCATACCTTGTTTTGGAAAAGATGTAATGAAAATAATCAAGTCTGCATTTACGCTTATCGAGCTTTTGGTGGTGATTGCGATTATCGCCATTCTGATTGGGTTGCTTTTACCTGCGGTACAGAAGGTGCGCGAAGCAGCAGCTCGGACGCAGTGTACCAATAACTTTAAACAGCTTGGTTTGGCCATCCATAATTTTGAAAGCACCATGGGGGGCTTACCTTGGCATCAGGGTCAGTTAAGCGTTGTTACCGGAGGTGTCAATTACAGACAAAGTGGGGTTCTACTTTTATTGCCTTATTTAGAACAAGCAGCTTTGTTTGCCAAGATTGAAGCAGTGGATGGCGATAAGGATACCTGGAATGGATTTGTTAATGGAACTGTAAAAGTTCCTGGGTTATTGTGTCCATCTGACCCTGTACCTTCTCCACCGTCAAATATCTGGCAACATACCAACTACATGTTTTGTCTGGGTGATTCCATCGATCAAATCCGATTTGCCAAGGAACGGGGAATGTTCATTGCTTCCGAGACAGCTGCATTATCCGGTGTGCGAACCGGCCTTAAATTAAAAGATATTACTGATGGTACCAGCAATACCCTAGCAATGGCTGAACGCAGACGAGCCTCAAGTGCCAGTGCCCGAGATATGACCATGACGTATGCTCCACAAGGTAATTGGTTCACCACCCCGAATCAGTGCAGGGCTACTTTTGATTTTGCATCCCGTTCTTTTCCCGCTGCAATTCCCCAAGGGGAACTTAGGACTTGGTCCGGGGAACGCTGGCATGATGGTGGTTCTGGCTTTTCAGGTATCTCCACCAATGCCGCGCCTAATAGTAGCCCCGCTTGTTGTTATGCGGCGTGGGATGCAGGTTCTGGAATGTTCCCGCCTAGTAGTGCGCACACGGGTGGAATCGTTGCAGTTTTTGGCGATGCCTCTGTTCGGTTCATTACCAATAACATTGATTCTGGAAATCAGAATGCCACTGGCACAGGCCTTACCGGACCAAGCCCCTTCGGAATCTTTGGTGCAATGGGTACTCGCGCAGGCGAAGAAGCTTTTTCTCAATAATCCTTATTTTCTTAGAAAGAATGACCATGAAACATTATCTTCCTTTTGCATTCATCCTTGGCATGACTGCAGCATTAGGTTGTGGTTCTGATGCACCCAAAGGCCCTGAAAAACTTTCTACCACGCCCGTGGATGGCATTGTTACCCTCAATGGTAAACCCGCCGCTGAAGTATCAGTTTCTTTGCATCATTCTGAGGGCAAGGTTGCACCTCGGGGTATGTCCGATAAGGATGGCAAGTTTTCTATCGCCACCTATGGCAAAGATGATGGTGCCCCCGCAGGCAAATACAAAGTGACCGCTGCAAAAAATATGACGAAGGAAGTCTCGCCCGGCGTGCTCGCGCCACCACCCCCAGGTGGTTTCAAATCCGATATCCCAGCCAAATATGAATCGGTAAATACCACGGATATATCAGTCGAGATTAAAGCAGGCGAAAAGAACTCGCTTAAAATTGATCTTAAGTAACAACCTCTTCAATTATTTCTGATCAATACAAAAGAAGCCGGCTCACTGAAGTGAACCGGCTTCTTTTTTTAGCTATGCCTTCAAGTAGTTAATATTTGAGAGCCAAGTCGATTTCTTTGCTTGCTTTCTTGAAATACGAGACCAACAGTTGGTTTTCAAAACTAGGGTTATTAGTTGCATACATGATACCTATGGAATTATCGATCGCTTGCTTTGCCTTCCTTAACTTTTTATTTGAAGCATTGGTATCCATGCTTTGTGATTGCGATTGCGAAGTGGATTCTTTTCCAGTCCCCATCGCTTTGATATTTTTTGTTTGTGGTGCATAAATGTTGATCATTTTTATGGCTTTATCCAACTCTTCCGTAGCTTTGCCTTTGTGACCACCATAAAAAGTTCCAGCAGATGCCAAGTTTGATTTGGCTGATCCTATAGAATTCATTAGATTTGTCAGGGCAGGGGAAGCACCTTGATTGGTGTTCCTATTTGCCATGGAACCAGGTGAAGTCTTGATTGTTTGAGTGGATCCGACCGTACAGGTCGATCGCGAAGGGCCGGTGCCTCAGGCACCCCGGGTATCATTAATATAACCTAAAGATAAAATAAGCGCAGTCAAAGTAGTGAATCGGAACATTATTGCACCCCTTTGGTTTTACCCAATTACATCAGTGCATTATATCACCATGGAATAGAAAAAATGCACAATGCGATCTGAATAAGCAATCATTTTGTAAATAGTTCTATCTCCCTACTAAGTAGAGCGAGAAAACTTATCTAAAGGGGCCAAAAATTATTAGAATATGAATTATTTGCAGGTTTATTGCAGCAATAGCTTGATTTCTACTTTTCTGAAACCTTGCTTACTCCAACCACAGAAGCTTTACCTTGGCGTAGCGCTACTGCAATTGCAACAGTCATTTCCTTATCGCCAATTTTAACTTCCAATAAAACCACCCGGTCGCCATCCTTTAATACCTCATCAATTTTTTCTTTATCTTCGTTGATCTTTTCCTTGATGTTTTCGAATGAATGGATTTCTTTGACCGAATGCGTAAGGTCATTTACTTTGCCTGCATTCTTTTTGAATTCTTCACTGAAGTGTTTTTCTAGTTCGGCTTTATCTTTGATCAGGTCGCGATTTTTAAGATAGAAAGGAGTACTTGCAATTTTCATCGCAGCTTCAATCTTGTTGGATTTAAATGCATCGAGAAAATCACCCGCAGTTTTTTTTGCTAATTCATCAGTGTTTTCTGCTGCTTGTACCAACATGGTTGAAACCAAAAATGCCATTATGCCGAACAGGTACTTTTTCATGATAAATCCCTTTGCTGGTTAAAATAAGAGCCTTATTTCTTTAACACTTTTTCAAGAAACGAATACAGTTCAATCGTTGGTTTATCATCAACTTTTCCGAGGTCTGCGTTAATGCTGCCATGGGTTTTGCCTTCGGATGGATAGGCACTAGCAGAAATCCCCGCACCTTGTAATTCTTTAACCAACCGCTGGGATTGGCCACCTGTTTCTGGATGTCCAGCTACATGCAGTATCAAAAAGGGTGGTATGTTTTTTCCTTTTGCGACATGAGTCACTGGGGATAATTCTTTCTGTTGTTTTTCATCCCCGAATTTCTTTCGATAACTGATGGCACTGCGTTCAATAACCATTGCGATTTGCATGGGTACATCATAGGTGTCGCCATCGACGGGTACGCAACCTTTGATAATCGTCAGGGGTAATTTTTCAGCCTTCAAGTAAGATTCATCGGTGGAAAGCAGTGCAGCAAGTTGCGCCCCTGCGGAATGCCCCATAACAAGGAAGGTGCTGGGGTCGCCCCCGTACTCTTTTGCATGATCAAAAACCCAGCGCATTGATTTTGCGATATCTCCTGCCATCTCTTTGATGGAAGCAGCGGGGATCAATCGATAATTGGTGGAGACAAAAATGAAACCTTTTGCAGTGAAGGCCTGAGGTTTGATTTGAACATCCTCCTTGTTGCCTGCCTGCCAGCCACCCCCATGTATCCAAAATATGATGGGTAGGTTTTTGGCATCAGGCGGAGCAAATAGATCAAGGGTTTGCTTTTCGTTCTTCGTTTCGGTGTAAGGGATATTGAGAAATGCTTTGGGCTCTGCTGCAAATAATGGAGAAGAAAGGATAAGCATGGTAAGCATTGGAATTAAGGTGGTTCGCATGGTCGTTTCGTTGTTATCCTTAGGGTAAATATAGGTTGTTATCATACTCTTTTTGGTTCTTTCGTCATAGGCGAATAGTCCATCCATATTCCCTATCTTGTTGAATAAATAGGTTTTATACGAATGGATGCTACCGTTTTTTCTCAGATTACCAAATCCAAAACAGATATTGATAATTACGGGAAATTACTATTAAGTGCAATCTAACTTTAGTAGATGAAAAGCTTAAATGGGCTATGTGGAACATGACAAAATCATCCGGGCATTACCTTTCGCTTTCTCCTTACAGAAAAATCGTGCTCGATTTGATGCACTTCAGTGCTAAGATTCCGATTGCAACTGTTGAGAGAAAAATGAGCTTATCTTCGGTGAAGATTGCAAGGCAAATGAGCCCCGATAAACCGAGTTGGACAAGTATTTTTGCAAAAGGTTATGGTTTGGTCGCACGGGATTTCCCCGAATTGCGTAGAAGCTTTATGAGTTTCCCTTGGCCTAAATTTTATGAACACCCCCATAGCATCGCCTCGATTAATGTTGAACGGGTTGTCAATGACGAAAATATTGTGATCTATGGCTATGTGCGTGGGCCGGAAAATCGCACCCTTATTGAAATTGATGAGATCATCAGGCATCATAAAGACGATCCAATCGAAGAGGTTCGCTCTTACACCCGAACCCGGGCACTTAGCCTTGTGCCTTCAATCATTCGGAAATTCATTTGGTGGTACACCCTTAATGTTGAAGGGCCTAGGCGATGCCATAACTTTGGTACTTTTGCGATTTCTTCTGTAAGTTCCATGGGTGCAGGATTGCTAAATCTTATGCCGATTCTTACCACCCAGATACATTACGGCATGCTTGATAAAGAGGGCAACCTCGATGTCCGACTAACCTTTGATCATCGTGTTTTGGATGGAGCAACTGCTGCGCGTGCCCTTGTAGCCCTTGAAGATGTCATGAAATCCACGCTTGTTCGCGAAATGAATTCTGAAAAACGGATGGCTGCATAACCAGTTTTATCTTGTTTAATCAGCGCAGTGTTTTTCCTTTTAGGGAAATTCTACTTGCATGTGATTTTTGAAACCTTCATGATAATAAGATCTTACTTATTTCATGGAGATGATGCGATGCGATTTGCAGCTTTGATTGCTTTACTTGTTTCAGTTTCCGCAACCCTTGCTTTTTGGGATGCACCAAAATTGGAGCAGTTGCCTACTTCTGAAAAAGCCAAAAAAATCGTCCTTATCGCAGGTAAACCCGAAGCCAAACCCACAGGCGAACATGAATACTTCGCAGGTATTGTTCTTCTTGCTAACATGCTTCAGCAAACCCCGGGCGTGCACCCTATTTTAGTGCGCGATGGCTGGCCAAAAAATGAAAAAGTCTTTGACGATGCTTCTGCGATTGTCTTTTTCTTAACAGGTGATGGTAAACAAGCCTATCTGGAACCTTCCAAACTTAAGGTCATTGAAAACGCAGTTTCCAAAGGTGCAGGTTTGGTTCATTTGCATAATTGCATCGAATACCCTGCTGATCGTAAGAGCCTTGCTTTGGAGTGGGCGGGTGGCGTTTGGGAAAAAAGTATTTCTTGCAGAGGCCATTGGGTTTCAACGGTGGATCAGTTTGCAAAACATCCAATCACACGGGGAGTCACTCCATTCGAAGTTGATGAAGGCTGGTTGTTTCATATGAACTTTGCTGCCAAGGGCGTTACCCCATTGGTTATGATCAATCCACCTGAAAAAATGCGAAGCACAGCTTCAGCTAAAAAGAATGCACCAAATCCCGAAACTGTTGGCTGGGCGTTTGAATCCTCGAAGGGTGGCAGAGCTTTCTCTTATACAGGCGGCCATATGCAATCCAATTGGGGCAAGGATGGTCTGCGTCAGTTGGTTGTCAATGGGATGCTTTGGAGTGCAGGGTTAGAGATTCCGGAAAAGGGTGCGCCAAATAAACTTGACCTCGCAGACCTCAACAAACATCTTGAAAATAAAGTAGCGCCCAAGAAGAAGTAAGGCGTAAGCAACAATCTAGATTTTAAATAGCCTTTCGGGAAAAACACCAAAAGTATGTTGTCAGAATACAGTTTCAATGGAATCGAAGAATCCCTAAAAAGATGGTCATTGAAATTAGAGGTTGTGTTGAAAACATATTGATTTAATCTAATTGTTGCACTTATATTTAACCCTTAAATAAAACCAAGTGACCTAATAAGAATGTCACAAAATTAGAAAGTCCCTGCGCCCAAGGTATATGTAATTGCTGGTCCTAATGGTGCAGGTAAAACTACTTTTGCTAAAGAATATCTTCCTGGTTTTGCAAAATATTTAGAATTCTTAAATGCAGATTTAATTGCCGCTGGTCTAAATCCGTTTGCCCCAGAAAACGAAAATGTTCGTGCAGGCCGACTTCTTCTTTCTCGTATTCGTGAATTGAGACAGGAAGGCAAAGACTTTGGATTTGAAACAACATTAGCAGGTCGCAATCATGCCCAGCAAATATCCCAGTTAAAAACCCTAGGCTATCGTGTAATCTTGTTTTTCCTTTGGTTACCGGATGCCAATTTTGCAGTACAGAGGGTTTTAGCAAGAGTGTAGCAGGGCGGTCATAATATTCCTGAAGTTGATATTCGACGAAGATTTGAATCCGGGTTGAGTAATTTATTTGAATTATATAGGCCTTTGGTGCATGAATTAGTGATTTACGATGCTTCCCAGCTAGTACCTAGATTGATTGCGTGTGAGATAGACGGTAATATAGAGATTATTGAACCTGATTTATTTCGCTTAATATCTTTAGCGCCCAGTGGGAAAAAACAATGATAAATCAAGATCTCCCAAACCATGAAAAATCTAAAAGTTCTATGCTGCTCGAAGTCCAAATAGCATTCAAGCAGGTAACCCTCAAAGTAATTGAAAAAGCACGCCAAACCAATACGCCAATTATTGTTTGGGATAATGGAAAGGCAATATCGCTTTCAGCGGATGAAGCAGAAAAGTTTCAATAATAATGCGATTTTAAATATTGCCTGACCGCACTGATCTCAAAAAACACCTCGAAAATAAAGTAGCGCCTAAGAAGAAGTAAGGCGTAAGGAACTGTTTTAATTATTTGTTTGTGTCGTGGAAGTTTTGGGGAACCAAGGCATCATTCGACCATTCAACAACCAGCCAATCCAAGTCGAACGAACCAGCAAATGATGACTGACAAGAAGCAGGGTGATCGTCGCAATATTGATCAGTAGGAATTTTAATAAAGCACTAGTAGGCCACTCTTTGACGAGGAATTGAAACACTATGACTAAAGGCAGATGTACAATATAAATCCAATAAGAAGAATCAGATAAATATCGAATGAAGATGTTTTCTTTCTTGATAAGTGCATGAAACATTCCCATCATTCCAAATGCCATGTTCCATATTAAGAGTGTTTGCATCAAAAGGTTCAATGGTAAGTTGTCCTTGAATACAATCTCTGCAGGAAAAATTAGGAACAAAGCCAATGGCAGCATAATGTACCAAAAGCGTGTGAGTTTACATGCAGAATCATTTAAGTCGAAATAGATCAAGCCGAAGCTGAAAAAGATCATGTAATAAAACAACATGTGTGGGGGTGGGAGTATCCCGGTATAGGTGTCTGGGCCAAGTATTTCACCCATGAGACAAAGTGGTAACAAAGGTGCGGGGATTAAAATATATAGCATTGTCTTTTTAAGGATGCGCATGGTGTTGGGATTTAAATTGCGAAATAAAAGGGATCCTAGATTGAAAAAAACAAGAAATAATGGAAGCATCCAGCAGAGAAACCAAAGAAACCAGAGATGATTAAAAATACTGGTTTTAAACAGGTGCGTTGGTTTGTTAAAGAAATTTATCTGGAAAAAAGTTGAAGTAAGCCAAGATTGATAACGTTTATAAAATTCATTTTGTTCTTTAGGGTTGGTTATTTCGACTGTCTTGGCCTCGTCTTTTGAAGCGGGGGTTAAAAACTGGTTTAACAATAATCTGTTACGAACACTAATTCTTCCTGAAGTTAAATCAGTTTCATTGGGTGGTTGAATGCCAAGTATATTCAAAATTAAGGTTGTGGTATTTGAATCTGCAAAAGTACCTTCCAAGGCGGTGAAGCCAGCTTTGCTGCGTTTGCTGGCATTGGCACCATGAAATAAAAGAAGTTTTACAATTGCATCTCTGCCTAAAAAAGCTGCGCCATGCAGTGCGGTGGTATCGTCCTTGTTGGCTAAATTTACATCTACGCCTTGCTTGATTAATGCGGAAACTGTTTCGAGATCTCCTATCATTGCAGCCCATGAAAGGGGTGTTACGCCTAATCTTTTGTCTGGTTTTTCAATTTCATTTGGGTTGATAAGGAATATATTGATGGTTTTTCTGTCGCCTTTGCGGATTGCCCCTGCAAGCGAATTTTCATCCAAGTGCACACTTATCGAACCGGCTTTGACTGTTTCTCTTGAAACATAACCTAATAGCGGAATAATGGTGAAACACCCAATCAAGCAGGGCAGAAGAATGCGGAGTATTCTTTGTAAAATCAATGATTTGATGTTTCTTTTGCGAAAAAGCATCATGGTGAAAAAACCACTCAGCAGAAAAAACAGGGGCATTCGAAAGCTATGAACGAGGACTATGAAAAAAATAAAAATCGTAGGTTGTGTAATATCCTGAACAGGCCAGGGAAGTGAAACAAAACTTAAGGATGCATGCAATCCAATACCAAGAAACATGGCAAATGCACGCAAGGCATCTAAGTCATGCCTGCGATCTTGATATTGAATTTCTGATATTTTAAGGGTGGTATTTTGATTCACCGGTTGTCCTAGAAATATAAATTATTTTTCTCGGGCAGCGTTAATTACAAATTGCCACGATGGATAAATCGACGCAGTACGGGCAGTTGCTTGGCAGTACACTTCTGAAAGATTTTTGTCAAAGGCTGCAGCAAGTTCTAAAGTATGCCCGCCTTTTTTTGGATCAAAAAGATGGCCTGCCTTATAGTTCTCATCCCCAGATTCAGCCCGCTTGCGATCAAATGCTACAGTTGATTTGACAAATTCGGGGTGTTTTTTCTCACCCGAACAAAAAGGCAAAAGAAACTTGACCGATTTTTCCAACGATGCACCACTTTTTGATTTGTAGGTGCAAAGATTGGTTCCATTGTTATTGGCCACTATCGCAAGTTCCAGCAAGGGTTCGATATCGTAGCAGTGGTAATGCAATGCATCGCGTTCGTGAAAATCAATGCTTGATCCATCAGACCTGAGATTTACCTCGATCTGCCTTTTGAATCCTTCAACTGCATAATCGATGTATTTCTTTTCTGAGAGGGTATAGCCAATCAGCCCGACGATTTTAAGGCGGTGACTTTGCCAATTATTTTTAGATATGCCATCACCTTTTCTTGCATGCATCAAACCAATGGCAATTTGAGTGTCTGCTACTTTGCGCATCCAGGCCTGGGCTATTTTTTTCTCTGCGGGGGAAAACTGGGATTGTGTGAGATCAAAAGCGAAGAAAAGATCATCGAGCGTGGTTTCATCGATTGGGTTACCCGTTGGCATATTTTGCTGCGCCCAAGCCAGTATGAATTCGCGGGCCTTATCTGCGTATTGGGTATCGCCTGTTGCAGCGAAAATATAGGCGAAGAAATACATTTTCCGCATATCTCCGAGGCTTTCGCGAGTTTTGATTGCAAGAGGATCGGTCTTAAATTTGCCTTCGCCTTGGATGACCCGTATAGGATTTGGCTTATCATTAAGAGCTTTGTCCGCAGCGCGTTTTAAGGTTTCAAAACGAGCCTTGGCCTCTTTGTCGGTTTTAATTAGCTCCATCAACTTGGTGCGTTGTTGTGGGTTAAGGCTGATTGGGTTTTCTGCTGCTGCTAGGGCTATTGCAAGCGTACATAATAAGACTATTGTTTTCATGCCTTAATTAAACTTCACCTTTTCTTGAATGTCAAATGGGTTTAACGATCAGGAATCGTAGTTGGAAATAGCGAAGCTTAACAAGGGGTTAAATCACAAGATCAAAAGTCATGCTATTGAATTAAATGCTAAAAAGATAAGAAGAACAGTGATATTGTTGTGGCAAAGAAGTTTTGGTCAGAAAATAAAAAACAACCACCCTTAAATTAACGCAATGTTTTTAAGGGTGGTCATATAACCAGTAAAGCAAGTAATTCTTACTTGATGACTAAACTTACTTCCCAGATGATTCCTTGGCGAAGTGGGATAGCCTGTGGCTAAGAATTAAAAATGTGGGTGCCCATAGGCCCACGAAAATACCAAATCTTTCGCCATGAGCTTTTAGCTCTGAGGATTCAACGCCATTGGTCTTTAAATACCAGATAGCGATAGAGCCAATAATGCTGGCAAAGCCTCCGAAAAAACAAACATGTCCAAGCATCTCTGCTAATTTTGATAAATTCATTTCATTATTCTCTTAAATTACTTGTGTTTTGAAACTGATAAGCATTACCTTAACACTTGTATATTTCTAATCTCAAAACAACATCAAGATTATGACACTAATAGTCAGACTTTTAGTTTAAAATCAACTGAAATAAGTTAATTTTGAATTGTAGATGATAGGTGGATTGTGATTATTTAATGAAGGTCTTATCACAAAGGCACAAAGACTCGTGTAAGCGATGTACATTTAATAAAAGGTGAGATCATGTTAAGCCGTAAAACATATTTTATTAGAGAGCATGTCGGGGTGTTCAAGCTTTCCGATACTTATGATATTCTTGACCCCGAAACCCATAACCAATTAGGAATTGCCAAGGAAAAGCCCGGAACGCTCGTTCATGTATTGCGTTTCCTAGTGGAAAAAAGAATCCTTCCTACGAAGGTTTTTGTCTATGAAGGGTCCGATTTTGATGATCCATCAAGGCTATTGTTTTCTATTCAAAGGGGCGTCACATTCCTCAGATCAAAGGTGGATATATGTGACGCCAATGGAGTAGTGCTGGGCTGGCTTAAAAGCAAATTATTTACCATTGGAGGAGCGTTTTATGTTTACGATTCTTCAGGAAATGAAGTTGCGTTTGTGCAGGGAAATTGGGTTGGATGGACTTTTAAATTTCTTGATAGAGAACAAAACGAGATAGGAACAATTACTAAGAAGTGGGCCGGTGTAGGAAAAGAAATGTTCACCTCTGCAGATAATTACATTATCGCCTTAAATGATGAACCTTCACCCGCTAAGGCTATTTTAATGCTAGCAGCGGGCCTCGCAGTGGATATCATTTATAAAGAAAGGTAATCAGCCAACGTTTTCTAAATTTCGTTGTTGGTTGCTATAAACCAGCGGCGGAGCGTTTGCATGAAACATAAAATTATCCTTCTCAGTCTTGCATTCATTTTATGTTTTGCAAGCATGGGTGCACTCGCATTCCCGTCTGAAGGAATTCCCATATCTGAACAATTGGTATTTCGAATAGAAGCTGGGGAATGGGGTGGTGCATCGCCAGAAGATATTCGAAGGGTTCTCGAATCTACAGGTCGGGAGTTGCTGAAGCATATTCCGCAGAACAAGATCATCCACATTCATGTTGTAGCTTCAGATACTGTGCCTCAAGTTGATTTTAAACGGGCGGCAAATGGGGAATACACAGTTCGGTTGGCTGTTAAGGGTCGTTTTTGGGCGCAGCTTGCTTTTCAGTTTGGTCATGAACTTGGTCATATTGTTTCTCACTATGAACGTATAAACGATAATAAGATTGGGAATCAGAATAAGTGGTTTGAAGAAACTGTAGCTGAGGTTGCTTCATTATTTGTGTTAGCCCGAATGGCAGAAACATGGAAGACTGATCCCCCATACACGAATTGGAAAAGTTTTGCGCCCGCCCTCAAAGAGTATCTTGATAAATTGTTAAAAGATACCGAGATACCAACCGTAGAAAAAATGCCCCAGTGGTTTAATGATAACCGTCCAGCTCTAAAAGCTGACCCCCATCTTCGTGAGCGAAATAGAGTTGTTGCGATTCATATCTTTAAAATGTTGGAGCGTGATCCCAGCCAGTGGGAAGCTTTTCGCTACCTAAACCTTGGCCGACCTGATGCCACCAATAGTTTTGAAAGCTTTTTAGAGAACTGGTACTTCAGCGCACCAAAGAAAAACAAGGGTATTGTCAAAGAAGTTGTAGATCTTCTCGGAATAAAAAGTAAGCTGATCAGTGATCATGCCAAATGATAAAAGTGCAGTGTTAAATCTTTTCTAAAGGTTCAGACAAAATAATGCGTTACCTTTTTTTACTAAGAATCAGTTTGATTCTTTTGCTAGTAATGATTTCTAAAAGCAGTATTCATGCACAACCGAAGGGCCCTCAGCCTTGGTGGCCAACTCAACCTCGAGCATTGCCTTTCGTGCACCCGCTATTTAGCACCGACATGGTTTTACAGCGAGAAATTAAAGCTCCTATATGGGGTTGGAGTAACCCGGGCGACCAGATCGAAATTCAAGTGGATGGAAAATCAACAGGCCCTATTGCAACTGCAGAGATAGATGGGAAGTGGATAACCAAGATAGGGCCATTTCCTGCAGGTGGCCCCCACGAACTTGTCATCAGTGGAAAAAACAAAAAAGAAACATTGACCAATGTGCTTTTTGGCGATGTTTGGCTTTGTTCGGGCCAGTCCAATATGAATTGGCCGGTGCGTCTTTCCAATAATGCCGAGGTGGAAGTTAAAAACGCCAATCATACGAATATTCGATCCTTCACGGTCAACTTTTTCCCATCCTTAGTGCCAATGAAATTACCTCCAGAGGCAAAATGGGAAATGTGCACTCCTGAGTTTGCAAAGAACTTCACAGGAGTTGGTTACTTTTTTGCAAGGGAACTAAATGAAAAGATAAAAGTTCCTATTGGCATCATTCATAGCTCGGTGGGTGCAAGTGCTGCAGAAGCATGGACAAGTGGATCCGCCCTTCGAAAACAAATGACCGATGATTTCAAAGATCGCCTGAATGAATTAGATATGACATCTTCAGCATATGGTTCGAACTTTGATTTTTTTCAAGCGTTGGAGAAATGGACTGCGAAGGTTGACCCTCAAAGTGCAAAGGAAAATTACACTTCCAATCCGAATCTTGATACCAGCAGTTGGGTAGATATTGAAGTACCCAAGCCTTGGAATGAAACAGGCTTGAAGGATCACAACGGGCTTGTTTGGTTTCGCAATACGATTGATATCCCTGAATCAATGAAAGGGAAGGAGTTATCGCTGAATCTTTCTGTTATCAATGATGCGGACATAGTTTGGTTTAATGGAACATTGGTTGGTTCAAAGCAAATCCAGGGAAACATCCGCACCTATCTTTTGGATTCAAATCTGGTGAAGGCAGGTAAAAGTAATTTGCTAGTTGTTGCGATAGTAAACAATGCTTCTCCCAGAGGATTTTGCTCGCAACCCGCAAACATGAATATTCGGCCTGCATCAAATCCCGGTAAAGATATTGTTGCATTAAAAGGAATATGGAAAGCAAAAGCCTCAGCAAAGTTTATTGATCTTCCACCATTTCCAACTCCACAATTGGGCCACTATAAGACAATCACTGGTTTGTATAACGGGATGATTGCTCCGCTGGAACCGTATGCAATCAAGGGTGCGCTGTGGTATCAAGGCGAGGCGAATGGACCATTCTGGTTGCAATATCGCAGGTTGTTGCCAACGCTGATCAAAGATTGGCGCGAACGGTTCGAAGTGGTTGATTTTCCATTTCTAATCGTTTCTCTTGCAAATCTTAACAAGTTGCAAACCCAACCCATTGAACCAGGTTGGGCTGAAATTCGTGAATCACAATGGCGCACCGCTCGCACTGTTCCCAACACAGGTCTGGCCATGACGATCGACATAGGTGACCCGGATAATATTCATCCCCGCAATAAACAAGAGGTAGGGCGCAGGTTGTCTCTGGTTGCACGCCACCTTGTTTATGGTGAAAAAGAGTTGGTCTACTCCGGCCCTGAGTTTGTGAAAATGGAAATCGATCAAGTTAAGAAAGATAAGATTCGCTTGCACTTCAAGAATATCGGCGGAGGCTTGATGATTAAGCCGGGCGATAAAAAGTTGACGGGCTTTATCATCGCTGGCGTTGATAAAAAATTTGTGTGGGCGGATGCAATAATAGAAGGCGAAACCGTAATGGTTTCTTCCCCCGAAATCGCAGAACCAAAATTTGTGCGTTATGGCTGGGCTTGGAACCCCATCGTTAATCTATTCAACAAAGAGGGGCTTCCAGCTATCACTTTCCGTACAGATGAGTGAAAATTTATATCGCCCGTGATTACTATTTTACCGGTACACTCGAGGCATGGCCGCTGACGCATTGCCATTTGCCTTCTTTTAGAACCCATACGTTGGTGAAGCGGGACAATCTTTCGAAAGGCTTGCCGTCTTTATCCGTGCCGATTTCTTTATAGTCGCCGATATCTACTGCAACTGTTCCACCACCATAAACACGAACATCAATCGAGCCAGCTACTGCAGAAGTTAGCTTCTCTGTACTATTTTTCATGCCTGCGATTCCTTCGACTTTGTTGAACCTTTTTCCATTTGGTTCGACATAAATAAAATCGGTTGCCCAGATTCGCTCAAGAATGCTGGCATCGCCCTTAAGCATCGCAGTAGACCAATCGGTAGATAGTGCCTTAATGGTTGCAGCGATAATTTCCTGAGATTTATTTGCGGTAAGTTTGGGCGTTTGAGCTAATGATTCTGCAGCTATGGGCGTAGTCAGAATAAAAATTGCAATTACTTTAATTATGGAATATTTGGTTATCATGTTTGGCTCCTTTGGCCCCGGGGTTAAATGATCGGCGTATTAGTTAATGGAATCATGGCATATTACTGCAAAAATACAACTATCCTATATCGATGCAGTATCTTTTCTGGCATTTCACCAATACTTCTTTTAAGATGGATTCTGCCTGCCTGACATCGTGATTGCCAGATGTAACTATCCTCGGAGCTTATTTTATATGGCCAGATTCTTTTTTTTGCTAGCACTATCGATGCTGTTGTTGATTAAACCATTGCAGATTAAAGCAGGGCCTGTGGTTCTTGTTGAAACCATGCAGCAGGTTTACGACCTTAAAGCGGGGGAAGCAGTTGAGATTTCCGTCCGCATTAATGAGCCTTCCAAATTGCCTGCTAATGGGCGTATAGCAGTTGAATGGCAATCACCCGAAGGAGCGCCCGCCGCAGCCAACTGGCGTAAGATTCTTCATGCGCTTGATGGCGATGTTTATACGACTTACCGAGCACCTTTTTCTGGCAAGTACACGCTTCGGATTACACCCGTGGTTGACGAAGACCCTATTGGGAATGCAAGCATACGCTGGCGAGAAAAAGGTAATACGCCTAAACTTTTTCCCCTGCCTAAAATCACCGCTTGGCCAGAGGGCTCTAAGGCCCTGATGACAATCCAAGTAACACCATTTGTTATTAATTCCAAAGATGAGGACGACCAGCGTACCGTATTTGAATACGAGCCAAATGATTTGCCTGAACTTGCTCAGACGATTGAATTGAGCCCTTCTCCTGGAAATGCAATACGCACCTGGGAGATCTTGGGTGGTGCCGATGATATAGAGTTTTTTGACAATGGTAAAGTCGGCCAATCGGGAGAAGACTGGTACAAGTTTGTCTATAAGGGCACCGAGCAGCGGTTATTAACCGCACAGTTAGGCATGCCTAATCCATTGATCGCACATAGGATTCGTTGTTATCAGATTAATAAAGATGCAAAGAAAACATCTGAGTCACCAGGGTCTTTGGTGATGTTGGAATATCGTGAAGGGGCGGATGCAAATGAACGCACCCATCAACAAGAGGAATCGCATCGTGCAAATATTTGCAGGACGCTTAAGCCTGGCGAAGTTTATTATTTTCGTGTTGAGGCTAATGCGCCTGGATATCAGTTGCAAATTCGTTTGCTTAAGGCAGGCCCCTATGAGGATCCACGATTGGCGATTCGCCAAGGGATGTACACACAAATTGGGCAAGTTGATGCATGGTTGACAAATCGGCCAAGGGGCGCAAGCGTTGAACGCCGTATTCGCGATACGGGTAATCTGCTTGGAACAAACTGCATGAGTTGTCATACGCAATCGGGAATTTGGGGCCCTGCAGTTCCCCTTTTAAATGGCTATAAACTTGAAAATGTTCAGAACTTTTGGCACCTTCGCAATGTTATGTATGAATGCCTGCGCCCTACCAATGAGTTAAAGGATGCAGCAAACAATACAAGCCTTGCGCCACTTGATCTTGGTGATGGACCAGCCGGTACCCGAGCTGCGGGCTTTAATATTGTTCATTTAGAGCGTATTTTGCAACCTTTGAAATTGCACTCTGCAATGCAATTGCGCACAACCAACTTTGTACTTCAAACGGGGGAACCGGGTGGCATCAATGCTGCAGGGCCTGGCTCTAATGTTGGGCAAGTGATCGTTTATGTTTTCTCTTCTGAAATCCTTCAAGCAGCTTGGCAAAAACATTCGAAGCCCGAATACTTCCGTGCTCTCGAGGATAAAGCCCGTAAGGTGCTCGCTGTGCAACCCAAATTCACCGATGACGCTGCGCTTAGGCTAGATTATTTTCATCGAATATTTCCTATTGGCAAATATGAACAAGAACTTCGCAAGGCAACCGAACTCGATAAGAAGCCTATAAACGCCATGGCGGTGGCACAATTTATCGCAGATGTAAAAAAAGTAATTTCAGAAGATGAAGCTCGATTGGTTCGCATCCAGAATGAAGATGGCTCTTGGGGATTTGATCCCGATGGAAAAGTTGCATCCAAAAAAGGAAAAAATTTAGAGTCTTCTGATCCTGCACCAACTGCCCTAGCGATCATGGGGCTGACCAGTGCAGGGCGGGGTAAAGATGATCCCGTGGTGGCTAAAGCTGTGAAGGCTCTTTTAGCAATGCAAGATCCATCTGGCCGTTGGAATCGTGCTGCTCAAACTGGATTCGTAACATCGGCATACGCTCTTCATGCGTTGTCTCGGATTTATCCTGCGAGCAAAGATGGTGATGAAGATGTTGCGATTAAAAATAACTCGCTGCCTGCGATTGTAAAACAAACCAGACACGCTGCTCTGCATGGGAATGAAAAAGATCTTGGACAATTGGTTGAAGCAGCCAAGCATACCAATGCTGGTGTGCGTTATTGGGCCATGATTGGCTTTGGATCTCTTCATCATGAAGGGGCATTAAACGCTTTAAAATCAGGCTTATCAGACCCAGTGCGAATGGTTCGCGATGCAGCGGTCTGGGGTTTTAGGCAGACTCTTCTCGATGATAAAGGTTGGGATTTGGTTTATGAAATCGCATCTTCGGGGGATGACTATGCACGAGAATCAATGATGCAAGTTCTCAATATGCGTGCTGATGCTGTTCTTTCAGGCTCTAAGGTAGATTGGGAAAAATTGGGCAAGCTTTTTGATCACGCATTTACTCAAGATTCACACCCAGCAGTGCGGGCTTGGGCTGTTAAGGCCGCCTGGCAGTGGTGGGTTTGGAACCCGCCAATACGAAATGCAATCAATGCATCTTGGGCACGCATGTTGGAAACAGCAGAGCCCAATTCTTTGGTGGAGTACAGTAATCGCTACTCAAGCCATGCATTGTTTATTGCAAACGGGCATAGGGCAAATGCTTCTCGGTCACATCAGTATAAGGAGTTGGCTAGTCTCATTACGATGCTTAATGATCGGCTTGAAAATGCTGACCCAGAAATTCGCAAACGATTGGTCCGAAGATTAGTTGGTATTGCGGGAACCTTTTATACTTATTCTGGTGGTGATGGTGGCCCGGGCCAAATGGGATATGCAACGCCTGGGGCAGGGCAGTTATTTGGTAATGCCTTGTTATCGTATTTGGAAACCAACAAGGAAGAAAAAGATCTCGACATGATTCGTATTGGCTTGGAAGCAGCGACTGGCATTCCCAATCGTGAGCTGGGTGATTTCGTGGTCAATTACTCGTTGAAAGGCCCTGAGCCATTAAGGGAACAAGCTTCAAAAGCAATCACGGATCCACGATTAGTAAAGTTGGCAGCAGTCCCTGAATTGGTTGAACCTCAGATAGCTCAGATTATGCGAGGCGCATTAGAGCCACCCCGAAGGACTCAGATTTCCGAGCCTATACTTCGGCTTTGGGCCAAGGTTAATTGGGTGATTCCAACAACGGAAGAGCAGCAGCGGAACTTTTTTAACCTGATCATTCCGAAATTTGAAAACTATCAATCACGTGAAGCAATTGCAGCAATTACTGACCCCGCTAAGAAAGCAGAAGCAGAAAAAACATTCGCTGCGAATTGGTACCTTGCAGAAGGGCTTGGCGAGGTACTTGCATCTAATCCAGATTTGCAACATGATCTTGTGTTTCGAAGTTACTTCCCTTCGAAAACGTTTAATCCGCTCGAAGCCCATCTTTGGGTACGAAGTATTTCGTGGATTTTATCTCATAAGGGAATGGCTGCAATAAAAGTTAAACCTGATGCCAAGCCTGATGCTGCAGATCAAAATTTGACGATCAAGGATCGTGCCTTGCAACTTTATCTGGATCAACTTGGGCCTAATGCAGATCCTGCAACCCATGCCTTGGCAGTCAAGATGGCCAATCAAACAGCATTGCGCCGTAACCCTGAAGTGCTCAATGCTTTGGTTAAGGTTGTGGAATTTGAAAAGGTCGGAGAACTTAAAAAGATCGCAGAAAATGTATTGAAGCAGGGAACTGAAAAGTTTCTGCCTGAATTGATGGATGCATTACGAAAGGAAAAAGATCCTTCGGTTTCATTGGCTTCTGATGGAGCCCCTCAGCCGACCAAAGCCCAGCTTGATGATGTCGTTTATTTCCGCGATTATGTCATGCCCGAACTGGTTAGGCAGAAGCGTGAAGATTCCAAAAGTTGTCTGGCTTGCCATGCGGTTCCTGGTAAGGTGCCTTCGCTTACACTTCAGCCTGCGGATGAGTTTGGTTATATTTCAACATCAAATTTATTAGTTAACTATCGCCTTATGCAAAAGCGTGTGGACTTGTCGAATCTGCCTAAGAGTAAAGTACTTCGCAAGCCATTGAATGTTGAAGATGCGCAGGAAGATGGGCATCAGGGAGGTAGGCGTTATACCCCAACCGATGAGGGGTATCTGCTTTTAAAGCGCTGGGTAGATAATCAGCCCGTGGTGCAAAAAAGGAAAGAGTAGTTGAATGACTTTACTTGGTAACCTGGTCTTGTTTGAGGGTTACATTGCGCTTTTTTAGAGTCTCTTCCAAAACAGATTTCTGTGTTTTAGCGGGATCGATTAATGCGGTTATCAAGCCATCTTTAAAGCTACAAGTTGCTTGTTCTACGCCATCAACGCCTGCAACGATATTGTAGGCTGCAAAACTGCAAGCCTTGCAATCGAGTCCAACCACACCAATTTCAATTCGAACTAGCTTATCTTTCGCCACAGTGGATAGGGGCTTGATACCAAAGGTACTATTGCTTGAGGTACGAAGTTTGTTATCAAGGTTGGTGATGATCTGCTCAGGTTTTGCTTTTGGGAACAACTTATCAGCATCGAAAATAAATACACCTTCTGCATGTTTGAAATCGACTGACTCTAGTTTAATGTCGGTCCATTCATCGGTAATTTTCCGGAGGTCTTTTTCTCGGTCGGGAGAGAAAACTCCAAACAGGCGCACCTTGGTTTTTGTTTCGTCCGCATGAACATTCAGGGCTACGAGTAAGAAACCCATAGCCATAGCGGTCTTAATGAATGCATTTGAAATAGTCATGATTATCAGCCTGGATAAAATTATTAGCGGGTCTGAAACATTTCGCTTTGTACAAATTCTTGCAGCAGGGTTCGAACGCCGGCTTTGTTTTTCATGGTGCTTTCAACCAGGGTTGCAATTTGATCCCGATCGCTAAAAGCAATGGGTCTGCCTGTGCTATACACTGCAAATTGCTCCAACAGGTTTTTTAATAATCGCTCGGGATTTGCAGCAAGAATCACTTGCAGCTCTTGGATATCTTTGAACTGTTTATCACCCAGCATTACACCCGAAGGATCAACTGCTTGCCCTAGTTTGAACTTGATATTGATGAACGGATCAATCGGGCCTCGTTCTGGTTTATCGCCTTCGCCTATAGAGCGGTAACGGGTTCGGAATCCACCAATAACATCAAATGATTCGAGTGCAAAACCAGGTGGATCAAACTTGGCATGGCATGAAGCGCACGAAGAATCCGCACGATGTTTTGCAAGCTGTTCGCGTATGGTGGTTGCTCCTTGAACATCTGGTTCGACTGCGGGAGTATTTGGAGGTGGCGGATCGGGCCGTTCTCCAAGAATGCGTTCTAGAACAAAAGCGCCGCGTGGCACAGGCGATGTGGTTGTGCCGTTGGCGGTTACTTTCAAGATTGCGGCTTGGGTCAGAAATCCTCCGCGGGGGCAATCTTTTGGTAAAGGAACTTTTCTAATCTCCGCACCGCTGACTCCGCTGATGCCATAATGCTTGGCAAGCTTTTCGTTGATCATGATAAAGTCAGACTTCACGATATGCGATGCATCCAGATTTTTTTCGATGAGTTCGCGGAAGTAGGCCCGGGTTTCTGCAAGCATTGAATCCTGTAAATAAGGGTTCGCTTCTGGATACAACCCTCGGTCAGGATCGTTGGCAGCAATCTGCCTAAGCTTTAACCATTGGCCTAAAAAGTCTTCGATAAAACGCTGCGAGCGAGAATCTTTTAATAGCCGATCAACTTCCACACGTAGTGCTTCTTTGGATTTTAACTTTCCTTTGGAGGCAAGATCTGTGAGCTGCGCATCGGGCATCGAGTTCCAGAAGAAGTACGATAGACGGCTTGCAAGAGCATAATCATCAAGCTTGTTTTCTGGTTCTACATGGTAAAGGAAATCGGGGGAGCACAACGCTGCCCGGTAAGCCCAACGCATTGCAGTTTCAAAACAATCGCCCGCTTTTAAACGCTCTTCTACCCGAGCGACATATTCTTTGCGAACATCATCTGAAACTGGCCTGCGGAAAGCTTTGGGAAGAAACGAAGCCAAAAGGCGATCAGCATCTTTCAAGGGGTTTTCACTTTGCACCGTCCAGAGCCCGGTAACAAGATCAGGCCGGTTTTTCCCTGCGCCTAACTGTCTGATTGCCTTTCGCTGAGGCGGCCTTACATCTTTTTGCTCCGCTTGCTTGAACTCCGTGAGGGGAAGATCGCCGAATAGTGTCTGATGGCTTTTCGGAGGCCATACGGTGTGCAATGGCCCTTCGATATCAAGCCAATCGCAAGCTATCCCCGGCCCGGTGAATGCCATCGCCCTGCCTTTTCTTGAGTAATTTGCAACGGGTGCTAGTGAGGCCGTGTTGAATCCAATGATCTCGTTGTGATTTAGCCAAGTGGTTAATTCGTGTTCTTTGGATTCAAGGGAAGGGGCGTTGTAATAACCCAATACATAGCTGGGATGCTGGCCACCACGACCATCGCCTGTAAGTTGCACAACCGATAACCGTGCAGCTTCTGTTCCCCGAGAAGGAAGCACCTGGCCCTTATCCCATTGGAAACTCCATAAGGAGGTGCGAACACGATACAGCCCGGGATAAATGGTTACATGTTCGATAAAGTACGGGCTTACAGATTCATCTTCATGGCGGAAAAGCCCAACGCTGGAACCATTACGAAAAGACCCCATGCGTTCGTGTGCGCCTTCATCCAGATGGTTCTGTTCTGCAGCGGGTGGAAAATCAGGATCAGGTTTCTTATTTTTGAGCAACACACCATCGCCATTGAGGATGATATGCGCAACGAAACCGCCTGAGTTTGCAAGGGAGATGCGCCGCTTTTGCACGATAGGGGGATTTGGTCGGGTTGCGGTTGCAAGATCGAGGGCAAGGTTTGCAGCTTCAACATATTTGGAAAGGTTTACATGCGAAATATCAAGGGCATCGCTGTTTTTATCGAAACCATGGGCGGAGCCATCTGCAGGCAGCAAGCCCTGCAGTGCAATTCCAGGCATATCGAAA
>Ga0255086_1000100_pt1 | contig 29053 bp, 31 predicted proteins | sample Colum_Cont_RepC__FD_188438 | JGI IMG/M metagenome (GOLD analysis project Ga0255086, IMG submission 188438) | Freshwater microbial communities from Columbia River, Oregon, United States - Colum_Cont_RepC_8d | ecosystem: Environmental > Aquatic > Freshwater > River | place: USA: Oregon | collected... | reverse complement strand
GCCCCACCACCAGCACGCGCTTGCCTGTGTATTTGCCCATCAGCGCACCTTCAACGTCGAGAGGCCGATCAACACGAGAATCAGCGTGATGATCCAGGCGCGGACGATGATCTTGGGCTCAGGCCAGCCCTTGAGTTCGTAGTGGTGATGCAGCGGCGCCATGCGGAAGATGCGCTTGCCGCCGGTGTACTTGAAGTAGCCGACTTGCAGCGCGACCGACACGGTCTCCAGCACGAACACGCCGCCCATGATGGCGAGCACGATTTCCTGCCGCACCAGCACGGCGACCACACCGAGCGCAGCACCGAGTGCGAGCGCGCCGACATCGCCCATGAACACCTGTGCCGGGTAGGCGTTGAACCAGAGGAATCCAAGCCCTGCACCAGCGATGGCGGTGCAGAAGATCGCCAGCTCACCGACGCCCGTGATGTAGGGGATGCCCAAGTATTCTGCGATCTTGATGTTGCCCGTGCAGTAGGCAAACACGGCCAGTGCCGAGGCCACCAGCACGGTGGGCATGATGGCGAGGCCATCAAGGCCATCAGTGAGGTTCACCGCATTGCTGCTGCCGACGATGACGAGGTAAGTCCAGATCACGAAGAACCAGCCCAGCGGTAGCGAGACGTTTTTGAGAAAGGGCACGATCAGGCTCGTTTCTATCGGGGTCTTGGCGGTGAGATAGATCGCCAGCGACACCGAGAACCCGACCAACGACAGCCAGAAATACTTCTTCTTTGCCGGCAGGCCTTTGGGGTTCTTGTGCTTGATCTTGATGAAGTCATCGGCAAAGCCGACCGCACCAAACGCCAGGGTCACCACGAGTGCAAACCAGACGAACTTGCTCGTGAGGTTGCCCCAGAGCAGCGTCGATACCGTGATCGCAGCCAGGATCAGCAGGCCACCCATGGTCGGCGTGCCGGTCTTCTTCTGGTGCGAAGCAGGGCCGTCATCGCGGATCGGCTGGCCGAACTTGAAGCGATACAGGCGCTCGATCAGCAAGGGCCCGAAGGTGAAGCTGAATACCAACGCCGTCAGGATGCCCAACACCGAACGGACGGTGAGGTAGCTGAACAGACGCAGCCAGCTGTAGTCAGCCTGTAGCCATTGTGCGAGGTGATACAACATTATTTCTCCCTCCGGTCGCTGGTCATCAGTGAGTCCCCTCGGTGATTTTCTGTTCCAGGAGTGCGGCCACGACTCGCTCCATGCGCGCCGAGCGCGAGCCTTTTACCAGCACCGTGGTGTGCGCCTTGAGTTGCGGCCGCAGGGCGTCGATGAGTTCGTCCAGCGCGGCAAAGGCCTTGCTGCCAATGCCGAAAGTTTTTGCTGCTTGCGCCGAGCGCGGCCCAAGCGTGAACAGCGCGTTCAGGCCCAGCGCCTTGGCCTCGATGCCGGCACGGGCGTGCAGCGCGTCGGCTTCTGCACCCAACTCGGCCATGTCGCCCAGCACCAGCAGGCGCTGACCCGGCTCATTGGCCAGCAGGGCCATCGCGGCGGCGAGCGAGGTCGGGTTGGCGTTGTAGCTGTCGTCGATCAGGCGCGCGCCGCCGGTGGTGGTGTGAATCACCACGCGACCCTTGGGACGCTCGACCTTTTGCAGGCCCTCGGCAATCGCCGCCACGCCCAGACCCAGCGCATGGCCAGCGGCGGCAGCGGCCAGCGCGTTGGCGATGTTGTGGCGGCCCGGCAGCGGCAGATCCACGCTGGCACTGCCACCCGGCGTCAGTAGCGTGAAGCGATTGCCGTCAGCGGTGGACAGCAGATCTTCGGCGCGCACTTCGGCGTGTGCTGCAAAGCCGAAGCTGACGATGCGATTGTCGCCTGCGAGCTTTTTCCACAAGCCGGCATAGGCGTCGTCGGCGTTGATCACAGCAACACCGCCTTTGAGCGCGCTGAACAACTCGCCCTTGGCATGGGCCACGCCTTCACGGCTGCCGAAGCCTTCCAGATGCGCGTCGCCAGCCTGCGTGACGATGCCGGTGCCGGGCTTTGCGAGGCCAGCCAGCAGGGCGATCTCACCGGGATTGCTGGCACCCATTTCCACCACCGCCGTGCGGTGCTCAGGCCGCAGCTTGAGCAGCGTCAAGGGCACGCCGATGTGGTTGTTGAGGTTGCCCTCGGTCGCCAGCACCGGGCCGCGTGAGGCGAACACAGCCGCCAGCAATTGCTTGGTCGTGGTCTTGCCATTGCTGCCGGTCACGCCGATCACGGGCAGATCAAAATCCGCGCGCCAGCTGGCGGCGAGCTGCTGCAAGCCGAGCAGCGTATCTGGCACCAGCAGCTGCGCAATCGGTGCATTGATCTTGCTCGACACCAGCGCGCCAACGGCACCCTTGGCAGCGGCTTCGGCGACGAAATCGTGGGCATCGAAACGCTCGCCCTTGAGGGCAACGAACAGGTCGCCCGGCTGCACGCTGCGGGTATCTGTGACCACGCGCAGATACCGCGCATCACCGCCTTGCAGCGGCACATTCAGGCGGCGCGCGGCGGCGCTCAAGGCTTCCATCATCTCGGCACCTCCGGTACGAAGTGCGGAGGCAATCCAGCACCCTCTCCCGCCATCGGGAGAGGGGACCAGACGAGGGCGCGCACGTCGCTCATGCGCGCACCTCGACACCCACCCACTGCGCAACAAACTCTCTGTCGCTGAACGGGCGCACTTCGGTGCCCACCGTCTGCGTGGTCTCGTGGCCCTTGCCTGCAATCACCACCACATCGTTCGCACCGGCCTCCTGCACGGCGGTGCGGATGGCTTCGGCGCGGTCGTGGATCACGCGCACTTTCTGGGCATCGGCCAGGCCAGCCACGATGTCGGCTGCAATCGCCTGCGGCGCTTCGCTGCGGGGATTGTCGTCCGTGATGATCGCGACATCGGCACCCTGCTCGGCCGCCGCGCCCATCAGCGGGCGCTTGCCGCGATCACGATCGCCACCGCAGCCGAACACGCAGATCAGCTGGCCCGTGCAGTGCGCGCGTACGGCCTTGAGGATTTGTGCCAGGGCTTCTGGCGTGTGGGCGTAGTCAACCACCACCAGCGGCGCGGCCTTTGCACCCTTGAAGCCCTCGATGCGGCCTGGCACGGTCTTGAGTTGTGCCAGCACGGCCACGGCGGCATCCAGCGCGGTGCCCTTGGCCAGCAGCGCCGCCAGTGCCGCCAGCAGGTTGTAGACGTTGAAACGGCCGAGCAGTCGCGAGCGCACCACCGCCGCGCCCCAGCTGGAATCGAGCGTGAAGGTGAGGCCTTCGCTGCTCAGTTGCAGATCGCGCGCGATCAGCCATTGGCCGGCGCTGGGTGTGCCGCCCTCGATGCCGTAGACGATGACCTTGTTGAGCGCAGCAGCCCATGCCGCGCCGGTGGCGTCATCGCGATTGAGCACGGCAACGCCACGGCAGTAATCAGTGAACAGGCGCTGCTTGGCGGCGGTGTATGCCGCGACGGTGCCGTGGTAGTCGAGATGATCGCGGGTGATGTTGGTGAGGATGGCGACATCGAAACCAATGCCGGACACGCGCGCCTGATCGAGCGCATGGCTGCTCACTTCCATCGCGCAGGCCTTGAGTCCGTCGCCGACGAAATCGGCGAACAGCGCTTGCAGGCGGATCGCATCCGGCGTGGTGTGGCTGGCTTCCTTCAAGGCAGCGACGCGGCCATAGCCAATGGTGCCGAGGTAGCCGCAGTCGGTGCCGAGCAAGTCCAGCGCCTGTGCGACCAGATAGGCGGTGCTGGTCTTGCCATCGGTGCCCGTGACGCCGACCGTGAACAGCTTGCGCGCAGGCTCGCCATGAAAGCGCGCGGCGATGGTGCCGACTTTTTTCGAGAGACCAGCCACCGCGATCTGCGGCACCGGCAGGTCTTCAGGCTCGGCAATGCCGGGCGCGGGCTCCCACACCACGGCAGCGGCACCGCGACGCAGTGCGAGTTCCACATGCTGCAAGCCGTGGCTGCCGATGCCGCGCACAGCAAGAAAGACATCGCCAGCGGTGACGCGGCGGGAATCAATTTCGATACCCGTCACTTCAAGTTCAGGGGCACGGGCATCACCCGCCAGCAAGTGGTTGAGCAGCGCGCTCATGCGGCAGGTTCCTTGCTGATTGGCACCTGCACGGTTTGCGCGCCATCGGTGAGAGGCAGGTCTTGCGGGATTTGCAGCAGGCGTGCGGCACCGCCCATTACGGCAGAGAACACGGGCGCTGCGACCAGCCCCCCGTAGTAGCCGCCCTGGGTGGGTTCATCGACGAATACCAGTCCGACCAGTTGCGGATCATTGGCGGGGATCAACCCGACGAAGGCAGACCAGTGGCGCTTTTCTTCGTAGCCACCGGTGAGCTTGAGCTTGCGCACGGTGCCGGTCTTGCCCGCCACGCTGTAGCCGGGCACCGCGGCCTTGATACCGGTGCCATCGAGCGAGACCACGCCCTGCATCATCTCCAGCACGGCATTGGCACTGGTGGATGAAATCGCGCGGCGCGATTCCGGCAGCGTGTCGCGATGCACCAGCGAGAGCTGCGGCATGCGGCCGCCGTTGCCGAGTGCGGCGTAGGCGCGCACCAGATGCAGCGCGCTCATCGACACACCATAGCCATAGGCCGCTGCCGCGATGTCGGACTCGCGCCACTTGCCCGGCGCATGCAGCACGCCCGTCACTTCACCGGGAAACCCGAGCGCAATCGGCTCACCGATGCCAAAGTTTTTGTAGCCCGTCCACAGCGCCTGCGGGCCCATCTTGAGGCCCATGATGGCGGCGCCAACATTGCTGGATTTAGCGAGCAGCTTGGGCAGGTCGACCACACCCTCGGCATGGATGTCGCGCACCGTCCAGCTGCCGATGCGCATGTGGCCGGGGCCGGTGTCGATCAGGCTCTGCGACTTGAAGGTGCCGGTTTCCAAGGCCTGCGCGACCATCAGTGGCTTGATGGTGCTGCCGGGTTCGAGACGGTCGGTGATCGCGCGGTTGCGCAGGCCGGTCTTGCGGTCTTCCGGGTTGTTGGGGTTGTAGGCGGGCAGTGCGGCGACCGCGAGGATGTCGCCGGTTTTCACCTCGGCGATCACGATCATCCCGCCCTGCGCCTTGTTGCGCGCGACGGCGGCGGCGAGCTCGCGATAGGCCAGGTACTGCAGACGCAGATCGAGCGTGAGCTTGAGATCCTTGCCCGGCTGCGCCGCTTTTTGGGTGCCCGCTTCTTCCACCACCTTGCCGTCGCGCGAGCGAATGACGCGACGGAAACCAGGCTCGCCGGTCAGCGTGTCGTCGAGAGCTTTTTCCAGTCCTTCAAGCCCATGCCCTTCGAGGCCGCAGAAGCCGACGACCTGACCAACGACTTCCCCCGAAGGGTAGTAGCGCGAGTAGCTGCGTTCGGCGAAGACGCCCGGTGCTTTCAGTTTGAGGATGCGCGCGACCACATCCGGATTCTGGTTTTTGAGCAGATAGACAAAGCGCTTTTCAGCCTCGGCCTGCTTGCGCAGAAACTGCTCGAGCGCCTTGGGCGGCTTGCCGAGCATCTCGGCGAGCGCCACCCGATAAGGCTCGGCAGCCGGCGTGAGCAATTCCTCTGGCACGGCCCACAGCGAATCGACCGGCGCTGAGAGCGCCAGCGCATCGCCGTTGCGGTCGAGCACCGCACCGCGCAGGCCTGCCACATGCAGGGTGCGGATGTGGCGCTTGTCGCCTTCGGTGACCAGAAAATCACGGGTCATCACCTGCAAGTAGAAGGCACGCGACAGCACCGCGAGTGCACCGAGACCGAGCACGCCGAGCACGAAGCCACGCCGCCAAGCACCTACGGGCTGCGGGGTGCTGGAGGGCACGGGCTTGCGCGATGCACTCATGGCGCGCCCTTCACTGCGGTCGCAGCCGACACCATCACTGTCTCGCGCGGCTCGACCATCTTCAGCTGGTTGCGGGCAATGGTCTCGATGCGCGAGTGGCTGGAATGTGCGGCTTCTTCCAGCTGCAATTGCGACCACTCCACCTCCAGTCGATCGCGCTCATCGCGCAGCTGGGTACTTTCGCTGGTGAGGCGGCGGTTGTCGTTCTTGATCTGGATGGCGGCGATGGCCGAGCCGATGACGGCCGTGCCCAGCAGCAGCGGCACCAGCAGGCCCGGCCGCTGCGGACGGCGGTCGTTGAAGCGGGGGCGCAGTTCGCTCATGGCGAGGCCGCCACGGTTTTTTCGGCGATGCGGAGCACCGAGGAACGTGCGCGCGGATTGATTTCGAGTTCGGCCTCGCTGGGGAACACGCGCCCCAGTTCCACCAGTCGCATCGGGCCCTTGACCTCTGCCACCGCGCCTTCTTTGAGGTGGGCGTATTTGTCGACTGCGGCACGCTTGCCGCCGGCATCGCGCAGAAACTGCTTGACCATGCGGTCTTCCAGCGAATGGAAGCTGATGATGGCCAGCCGCCCGCCGGGGCTGAGCAGATTGAAGCTCACCGAGAGCGCGACGCGCAGGGCATCGAGCTCGCCATTGATGAAGATGCGGATGGCCTGAAAGCTGCGCGTGGCGGGGTGAATCTTGTGGCTGCGCGGGCCCGGCACGCTGGCGATGAGTGCGGCCAGTTGCGCGGTGCTGGTCAGCGGCGTCTCAGTGCGGGTCTGGACAATGGCGGCCGCGATGCGGCGGCTGTTTTTTTCGTCGCCGAAACTGAACAACACATCGGCGATCTCGGCCTCGCGGGCGCGCATCAACCAGGCTGCGGCGCTCTCGCCACGGCGGGGATCCATGCGCATGTCGAGTGGGCCATCGTGGCTGAACGAGAAGCCGCGCGCGGCGTCATCGAACTGCGGGCTGGACACACCGAGGTCGAGCAGCAGGCCATCGACCTTGCCGACGAAACCATGGCTGGTCGCCACGGTCATCAGCTGCGCAAAGTTGCTTGAATGAAAATGAAATCGGGCATCGCCTGCAAAGCGTGCGGCATTGGCCTCGGCCTCCGGGTCGCGATCAATCGCGTGCAGTCGGCCTTTGGGCGAGAGCGCATCGAGAATGGCCCCGGAGTGCCCGCCACGCCCATAAGTGCCATCGACGTACAGGCCATCGGGACGCGCGGCGACCAGAAGTCCGGTCAGCGCTTCGTCGAGCAGAACCGGACGGTGCGTGTGCATGGGGTCAGGTCGCGCCGCGAGTGGCGGGACGAGTAGCGAGCCTTCCATGGCCGCGCCTCACAGGTCGAGGGCCGCGAAGGCGGCGGCGTAATCGGCCTCGGCAGCGGCGGCGTGGGCCGTCCAGGCGGCTTCGCTCCACAGCGCGAAGTGGTCCACCTGACCCACCAGCACCACCGCCGCGCCCAGTGCATCGCGAAACTTCGACGGCAGCAGCATGCGGCCCTGCGCGTCCATTTCCAGCGTCATCGACTGGCCGACGAACAGGTTCTTCAGCGCGCGACGCTGGGCGATGTCCGGGTGCTTGGGGATGACGTTCTTGGCGATGTGCTCGAACACCGGCAGCGGGTAGAGCTTGATGCCGTCCGGCGTCGGGGTGATCGCCAGCTGGCCCTGCGCATCGGCCATCAGCGCCGCACGAAAACGGGCAGGGATGGCAAGCCTCCCTTTCTCGTCAATGCTGGCGGTGTGCGACCCAGAAAACATGATGCTGCCCCGTGAAAGGACCAGTGGTTCAAGACAGAGCTCCGGTAGCTCCAACTCACTCCCTTTCGTGGGCGATTATCCCACTTCGCACCACAAGCGCAAGGCCTGAAAGCGCGAAAATCTCAATGCCGTCAATGACTTAGCTCAATTTTTATCAAGCGGCTGTACTTGAATAAAATCAAGAGATTGCAGCACATACTTAAAGTGAAATAAGAGCTTCGTCGCCCCGCAAGGCGGTGAAGTTTTGTTCAAAAAAGTGGGAGTCGGCCGATCAGCCGGGGCGGGCCGGCCTCTGGCGAGGCACTGCCTCGCCCCGGCTCGCGGGTGGCCATGGATGGCCACCCCGGTGCCCGTTCAAGTGCGAACCGTCGCGCCATGGACGGCCATCAGGAAAAGTGGGAGTCGGCCTGTAAGCCGGGTTCTGTCATAGCCGCCACCCTTGCGAGCGACGACCGAGACAACCATTCCTCTACGCGCCGTGTCGCCACGTCGCTTTAGCAACCTACCCGGCAGGCACGCGGGCCGCGCGTTATGGCTCTTGCGAACCACCCCTGCCCTATTTGGTCTTGCTCCGTGTGAGGTTTGCCGTGCCGGCCTGTTACCAGGCTCGCGGTGCGCTCTTACCGCACCATTTCACCCTTGCCTGATCTTCTTGCGAAGCCATCGGCGGTATCTTTCTGTTGCACTGTCTGTCGGCTCACGCCGCCCAGCCGTTAACTGGCACACTGCCCTTCGGAGCCCGGACTTTCCTCCCCCACCTTGCGGTGGCAGCGGTTGTCTGGCCGACTCCCGCCGTGATTATCGCGCGTTAGACAAAAACATTTCTGGAGGAGAGCCAGCATGGCCCAGCACAGCGTCCGCTTCACCGAACATTTCAACGCCCCGCGCACCAAGGTGTTTCCCTACTTCGCCCAGCACGAAACCTTTGGCGCGATGGCCGGTGGCCCGGTGGCAGCCAAGCTCAAGTTCATCCGCCGCATTCGTCTGGGCGAGAGCCTCAAGCACCCGGATGGTGTTGGCTCGGTGCGGCGTATTGGCTACGGGCCGCTGGGCTTTGAGGAAACCGTGCGCAGCAGCGAGCCCGGAAAACTGATCGAGTACTTCATCAGCAAGGGCTCGCCGCTGAAAAACCATCTCGGCCGCATCGAGTTTCACGATGACGCCGGCGGCACGCGCGTCGACTACGTGATCCACTTCGACACCAAGCTGCCGGGCACCGGGCCGCTGCTCAAAGGCGTGCTGCACGCCATGATCTCCCCCGCCTTCGCGCGCATCCGCAAGGCATTGGCCTCAAGCTGATACGCACCGTTGCTGCGCTGCGATGAGAGTGGTTTCGCACACTTGCTCGAACACCGAAATCGTCTGCGCACTGGGCTGTGGGGCGATGCTGGTCGGGGTCGATCAGGACTCCGATCACCCGCCGGATGTCGTTCGCCATCTGCCGCAGCTAGGGCGCGATCTTTCACTGGATGTGCCACGCGTCATCGCGCTCAAGCCTGATCTCGTGCTCAGCTCGCGCACCCTGCCGGGGCACGATGCCATCGTCTCTGCACTCGATGCCGCAGGCTTGCGCACCTTAGTCTGCGAGCCGCTGCGGCTTGCCGATGTCTACGACGATATCCAGCGCATCGCCGCCGCGCTGGGTGTGCCGGAGCGCGGCGCGGCACTCATCGCCGAAATGCGCGCGGCAATGCCGGCAGTCGCATCAACAGCCGCTCGCCCGACCGTGCTGGTGGAATGGTGGCCCAAGCCCGTGATCGCGCCGACGCGCGACAGCTGGGTCACGGATTTGATCGAACTCGCAGGTGGCACGAACCCTTTCGCAGATCGTGCGGGCAAGAGCACGCCGCTGACCGACGCCGAGATTTTTGCCGCAGCGCCCGATGCCATCGTGATGAGCTGGTGCGGCGTGCCGCTGGCCAAATATCGCAGCGAGGTCGTGCGCCGCCGGGACGGTTGGGAGACACTCGCTGCGGTACGCGAAGGGCGCATTCACGCCGTCACCGAAGCGTATCTGGGCCGCCCGGGGCCGCGCCTCGTCGAGGGTTATCGCGCACTGCGCAATATCCTCGCCGCGCTGGACTGACTCAGCGGCGACGCAGCGCGAAGGCGGCTGCCAGCAAGAGCAGCGCGCCACCCATCGCACCACCACTAAGACGACCCGTGGGCGCAGTGGGGCTGATCGTTCCCAGCGGCGTGGTCGGTGCTGCCGGCGCACCCGCCGCCGTCTTGAGCCTCACGCCGCGCAGGTCGATGGGCTCCCAAACATCGCCAGGACCTTGGTTGCTGGTGACGCGACCGGCGATGCCCGCGCACAGCGGCGTGAACTCGGTGGGGTTGGTGCCGCGCTCCTCGGCCGCGGTCTGGTTGCCACGCTCGTCGACTTCGGCACGCAAGAGGTCGGGGTTGTTGGTGAAGATGCCGTCGATGCCCATGTCCAGCAGCAGGCCCATTTGCTGGGCATTGTTCACAGTGTAGGTGTGCACATCGTTGCCGTTGGCGTGATGCAGCTGGATCAGCGTCGGGTTGGCGATGATCGCAGCGAAGTTGGGCGCATACACATCCACATGATCCGGCAGGATGCCGAGCAGCTCCGGCCCTGTGGGTGCTGCGGCCAGAAAGGCCGTGGGCACGGTATCGTTCAGAGCGCGGAAACGTTGCAGGCTGAGGTCATCAAAGCTCTGCAAGACCAAGGTGCTGGTCGGCACGCGATTGGCCGGGTCGCCCGTGTTGATCAGCCCCTTGCGGGTCAAGAGATCAAAAAACACCTGCTCCGCGCGGCCGCCGGCAGAGTCCTTGGTTTCGACGTGAAAGCGCATCTTGGGGTTGAGGCGCAGATAGCAGTCCAGCTGCTCTTCCAGCGGCACAATTTTCGCGCCCACGTATTCCGGCTTGGCCTGCGTGGGGTTGGCAGCGTTGAACCAGCTGCCGAAGTCCATCGCGCGCATTTCGGCCAGCGTGAAGCTGTCCACCCGGCCCGTGCGCTCGCTGGTGCGGTCCACGGTTTCGTCGTGGATGCACACCGGCACTTCATCGGCGGTCAGGATGAGATCGCACTCCAGCATGTCGCTGTCTTGCTGGATGGCGAGGTCATAGGCAAAGAAGGTGTGCTCCGGTGCGTAGGCGGACGCACCGCGATGCGAGATCACCAGCTGCTTGTCGAGCGGCGGGGCTCCGACCTGGGCCAGAGCAGCGGCAGAAAAGGTGGCGAGGGCGGCAGCGAGCGCAGTGCGTTTCATGGTCAGTCTCCGATTTGCGCAGAGGCTAGACCGGATGAGTGACGCGCTGATGAAAGGCGCATGACGGCGAGGATCAGCCGCGGTCTCTCGCACTCGCGGCATGGGCCTGCAAGCCCTCGGCATCGGCAATGCGGCCCGCGATGGGGGCCAGCGCCTTGGCACCCTGCGGGGTGCATTCGATCAGGCTGCTGCGCTTCTGAAACTCATACACGCCCAGCGGGTTGCTGAAGCGCGCCGCACGGCTGGTGGGCAGCACATGGTTCGGGCCGGCGCAGTAATCACCGAAGGCCTCCGGCGCATGGCGGCCCAGGAAGATCGCACCGGCGTGGCGGATCAGTGGCAACAGGGCGCGCGGATCTTCGACTGACAGTTCGAGATGTTCGGCGGCGATGCGGTTGGCGAGTGCGCAGGCTTCTTCCAGCGAACGCACATGAACCAAGGCACCGCGATCTTTCAGCGCGGCGCGCACGATGGCATCACGCGGCAGCTCGGCAATGCGGGCATCGAGTGCGGCCTGCACGGCATCAAGAAACGCGGCATCGGGCGAGAGCAGGATGCTCTGCGCGTCTTCGTCGTGTTCGGCCTGGCTGAACAGATCCATCGCAATCCAGTCGGGATTGGTCAGCCCATCGCAGATCACCAGAATCTCGGAAGGCCCTGCAATCGCATCAATGCCCACGCGCCCGAACACCAGGCGCTTGGCGGCGGCGACGTAGGCATTGCCGGGGCCGAAGATCTTGTCCACCGCAGGCACCGTCGCGGTGCCATAGGCGAGTGCCGCCACCGCCTGCGCGCCGCCGATGGTGAATACGCGATCCACCCCGGCGAGGTGGGCCGCACCCAGTACCGTGGCATTGGCTTCTCCACCCGGCGTCGGCGTGACCATCACCAGCTCGCCCACGCCCGCCACCTTGGCGGGGATGGCATTCATCAGCACGCTCGACGGATACGCCGCCTTGCCGCCCGGCACGTAGAGCCCGGCACGGTCGAGCGGCGTGACGCGCTGGCCCAGCGTGTTGCCGTGCGCGTCGGTGAAGCTCCACTCGCTGATTTTCTGCCGCTCGGCATAGGCGCGGATGCGCGCCGCCGCGACTTCAAGCGCCTGCTGCAAATCGGCAGACAGGCTGTGCCAGGCGGCTTCGAGCGCGGCCTTGGGCAGCTCCAGCTCTGTCGCGGTGGCGACGCTGCGGCGATCAAAACGGTTGGTGTACCCGACCAGCGCGGCATCGCCACGTGCGCGGATGGCATCGACGATTTCAGCGGTGCGTGCGGCCACTTCGGGCGAGGACTCCGGTGCGCGATCCAGCAAGGCTGAAAACGCAGACTCAAAGCCGGTATCCGCCGTAGACAGCCGATGGATGGCAACACCCATGGCTAGACCGCCGTCTTCTCGAAATCGGCCAGCAGCGCACGAATCCGCGCGTGCTTCATCTTCATCGCCGCCTTGTTGACGACCATGCGCGAGGTGACCTCGCAGACTTTTTCGATCTCCACCAGACCATTCGCCACCAGCGTCTTGCCGGTGGCGACGAGATCGACGATCACATCCGCCAGACCCACCAGCGGCGCGAGTTCCATCGAGCCATAGAGCTTGATGATCTCCACCTGTTCACCGCGCGCGGCGTAGTGGCGCTTGGTGATCTCCGGATACTTGGTGGCCACTCTCAGGCGCTTGCCGGGGCGGTACTCGAAGCCCTTGGGCGCAGCCACTGACAGGCGGCAGCGGGCGATGCTCAAATCCAGCGGTTCATACAGGCCAGCGCCACCGTGCTCCATCAGGATGTCCTTGCCGACGATCCCTAAGTCCGCCGCGCCGTACTCGACATAGGTCGGCACATCGGTGGGGCGGATGATGAGGAAATGCACATCCGGCTGGGTGGAGGGCACACGCAGCAGGCGGTCGATATCGCCCGCTGGTGCGAGGCCCAGACGGGCCAGCAGCGGCAGCGATTCTTCAAGGATGCGGCCCTTCGAGAGGGCGATGGTCAGCGTAGACATAGGGCGCGGATTGTACGCGCTTGGGGCCGCGCACCGGGCGCGGCCCGCGCTGTGTTTTCAGAACACCTTGCCCTCGTCGTAGGCCAGTGTCTCGGCCACCGTCAGGCGCGGCTTGCGCGGCCAGTTGCCGGTGTCTTTGGCGTAGCCGACGGCGAGCGTGAGCACCGGCACATAGCGCTCCGGAATATTGAAGGCTTTCTGCACACCAGTCGAGTCAAACCCGATCATCGGCCCGCTGACGAGGCCCTTGGCATCGGCGGCCAGCATCAGGTTCATCGCCGCAAAGCTGGCGCTGCGGATCACCTCGTCGCGCACCAGACGCTCGTTGCCGTAGTTGCTGTAGAAGCCCGCCGCGCCCTTGAGCAGATAGTCGGCCGTGCCCTGCTCGAATACGCCCGCCTTCACGGCGCGGCCCAGCAAGTCCGGCAATTTTTCGTGGCCCAGCGTGTCGCCCAAGATGATGAAGGTGACGGCGGCATCGGCCACCTTGGCCTGGTTCCACGACAAGGCCTTGAGCTTTTCCTTCTGCGCCTGATCCACCACGGCGATGAAGCGGGTGTGCTGGATGTCGAAGGAGGACGGTGCCTCCAGCGCGTAGCTGACCAGTGATTCGATCTCGGCTTTCGAGAGCGCCTTGCTGGTGTCGAAGGCGTTGGCGGAGACGCGGTGCTGGATGGAGTCGAGAGTCTGGGTGCTCATGGCGCTTGTCCTGATCTGTTGAGAAGGACCGCCAGACTATGCCCGCACCCGGCGCTGCGAAATCAAATTGTTCTGTCGCGATTGTTCGGAATATTTGAAAGCTGCCGTGCATCGCACTCAGCCCACACGCACCGCCAGCATGCTGATCGAACCCAGCTCGATGCCGTCGACCACGATCTCGGCCGTTTCATCCGCCGCCTGCGCACCCAGCACCGGTAGCAACGGCCAGTAGTGCTCCGGCGTGGGGACGGAGAGCGCAGCATCGGCCCCCAGCGCGGACCAATCGATCAAGGCCACGTGATCGCGTGCCGTGATGGCACGGCGGGCAAAAGACTCGAAGCGCGTCGCCCAGTCGTAGGCGGCGCCGCTCCGCATGTTCAGGCGCCGCAGGTTATGCACGACGTTGCCACTGCCGACGATCAACACGCCCTCGTCGCGCAACGCCGCCAGTTGCTGGCCGATGGCGTAGTGAAACGACGCCGGCTGCGTGGCATCGAGGCTCAGTTGCAGCACCGGCACATCGGCCTTGGGAAAAAGATGCACCAGCACCGACCACGCGCCGTGGTCGAGGCCCCATTCGGTATCGAGCGCCACCGGCAGCGGCCTGAGCATTTCGCAGACGCGCTGCGCCATCAGCTCGTCACCCGGTGCCAGGTACTGCACATCGAACAAGGCCTGCGGGAATCCACCGAAATCGTGAATGGTGCGCGGCACCGGCATGGCCGTGACCGCCAGTCCGCGCGTGAGCCAGTGCGCCGAAATGCAAAGCACCGCACTGGGCCTCGGCAACGATGCCCCCAGTGCACGCCATGCCTCGGTGTAGCGGTTGCGCTCCAGTGCGTTCATCGGTGAGCCGTGGCCGATGAAGAGGGCAGGCATGCGGCTCATGCCATCACGCTACTTGCGGCGCAAATAGTGGCTCACCGACTTGCCGTCTGGCCCCTTGCGCTCTTCCAGCTCGAAGCGATTGGTCGCACGCACCAGATCACTGAGCCGCTTGTGCCCATAGTTTCGGGCATCGAAATCAGGCGCTTGCTTGCCAAGTTGAGAGCCCATCGCGCCAAGATGAACCCAGTCCCCTTCACCAGCTGAGGCATTGAATGCTGCATCCAGCAACTTGTGCAGTTTGCCGTCGAGTTTGGGTTTAGGTTCGGGTGCTGCATCGTTGATCGCTACAGGTTCACGAAGCACTTCTACATAGGTGAACTTGTCGCAGGCTGCGACAAGCGGCTTGGGCGTTTTCTGCTCGCCAAAACCATAGACCAAGAGGCCAGATTCCCGGAGTCTTGAAGCCAAGCGGGTGAAGTCGGAGTCCGATGAAACGAGGCAAAAGCCCTCGAATCGGCCCGAATACAACAAGTCCATGGCATCGATAATGAGTGCGGAATCGGTCGCGTTCTTGCCGCTCGTATACGCAAACTGCTGGATTGGCTGTATAGCGTGCTGAAGGAGCTTCTCTTTCCAGCCTGCAAGATGCGGCTTGGTCCAATCGCCGTAAATACGACGTGTGGTGGCCGTGCCGTAGCGGGCAATCTCGGCCAACAGCGGTGCGACCAGATCCGCCTGTGCATTGTCGGCATCGATCAGTACCGCAAGCCGAGCTTGAGCCATGACTAGAACTGCTTGCCCACCCGCTTGATCTGCGCCCCCAGCGCGGCGAACTTGCCTTCGATGTCTTCGTAGCCGCGATCCATGTGGTAGACGCGGTCGATCACCGTCTCGCCATCGGCGCAGAGTGCGGCCATCACCAGCGCAGCCGAGGCGCGCAGGTCGGTGGCCATGATGGGCGCGGCGGTGAGGCGCGCCTTGCCCGTCACGATGGCGGTGTGGCCGTCGATGCGGATGTCCGCACCCAGCCGCAGCAGCTCGTGGGCGTGCATGAAGCGGTTTTCGAAGATGGTTTCTTTCGTCACGCTCACACCCTCGGCCAGGCAGTTGAGCGCCATGAACTGCGCCTGCATGTCGGTGGGGAAACCGGGGTGCGGCATGGTGTGGATATTGACGGCCAGCGGGCGACGGCCCTGCATGTCCACTTCGATGAAATCGGTGCCGGTGCGCACTACCGCGCCCGCTTGTTGCAGCTTGACCAGCACGGCATCGAGCAGGGCGGGGTCGGTGTTGGTGACGCGCACCTTGCCGCGCGTAGCAGCGGCGGCGGCGAGGAAGGTGCCGGTCTCGATGCGATCCGGCAGCACCTTGTGGGTGGCAGCGTGCAACGCTTTCACGCCCTGGATGCGGATGGTGGTGGTGCCCTCGCCTTCGATCTTCGCGCCCATGGCGCGCAGGCATTTGGCGAGGTCGACGACTTCCGGCTCGCGCGCGGCGTTTTCCAGCACCGTCTCGCCGTCGGCGAGAGTGGCGGCCATCATCAGGTTCTCGGTGCCGGTGACGGTGACCACGTCGAACACGATGCGCGCGCCCTTGAGCTTGGCACACTTGGCGTGGACGAAGCCGCCATCGAGGGTGATCTCGGCACCCATGGCGCGCAGGCCCATGAGATGCAGGTCAACCGGACGCGCCCCGATGGCGCAGCCGCCGGGCAGGCTCACATGCGCCTCGCCGCGCGCGGCCACCAGCGGGCCGAGCACCAGAATCGACGCACGCATGGTGCGCACCAGCTCATAGGGTGCAATGTGGGTGGTGATGGTCTTGGCATCCACCACCACGGTGTGGGTATCGGTCTGTGCGACCGTCACGCCCATCTGCGCCAGGAGCTTCTTGGTGGTGCCAATGTCCCAGAGCTTGGGGCAGTTGGTGACGGTGAGCGGCTCATTGCTCAAGAGGGCTGCGCAGAGGATGGGCAGGGCGGCGTTCTTCGCACCCGCCGAGGCGACCGTGCCCATGAGGGGGCCGTTGCCGCCGATGATGAACTTGTCCATTAGGCCGCCCGTGTGGTCAGTTTGAGGGCATGGATGTCGCGCCCCATTTTGTCGCCCAGCGTGGCGTAGACCATGCGGTGCTGTGCCAGCGGTGGCTTGCCGGCGAAGTCGGCGCAGATGACGGTGGCCTCGAAGTGCTGGCCGTCGTCGCCCAGCACGGTGACGGTGGCGGCAGGCAGGCCGGCCTGGATGAGTGCTGCGATTTCTGTTTTGGTCATGGGCATTGCTCGATCATTTTCTCATCCGGTAGCCGGTGTGCAGCATCCAGTAGGCGATGCCAGACACCAGCACGAAGAACCCGGCGATCCACAGCAGGCTGATGTGGATCGCGACATCGGCATGGCCGAAAAAGCCGTAGCGGAAGCCGTCGATCATGTAGAAAAACGGGTTGAGGTGGCTCGCCGTGTACCAGAAGCTCGGCAGTGAATGCACCGAATAGAACACGCCGGAGAGAAACGACAGCGGCGTGACAATGAAGTTGGTGAAGGCGGCGATCTGGTCAAACTTTTGCGCCCACAGGCCAGCGACGATACCGAGCGCAGCGAGGCTGCCAGCCGAGAGCAGGAACACCGCCAGCAGCGCCAGCGGCTGCGCCACCGGCAGGCGCACGAACAGCAGCGTCACGGTCAGCATCGCTGCGGCCACCAGCGCAGCACGCACGAGGGCGGCGAGGATGTACGCGCCGAACCATTCCACCGGCCCCAGTGGCGCCATCAGCGTGAATACGATATTGCCCATCACCTTGCTCTGGATGAGGCTCGACGAGGTGTTGGCGAAGGCGTTCTGGATCACCGTCATCATCACCAGCCCCGGCACCAGGAACTGCGTGTAGCTGATGCCCTCGTAGCCGCTGACCATGCGCCCCTGCAGAGCCTGCGCGAACACCAGCAGGTACAGCAGTGCGGTGATGACGGGAGCGGAGACGGTCTGGCCGAGAACGGCCCAGAAGCGCATCACTTCTTTCTTGAGCAGCGTGTAGAAGCCGCGTTGGTTCGGGTTCATGCGGCACTCCCGGCGCGCGTCAGCTCGATGAAGATGTCTTCCAGATCCGGCTCGCGGGTGTGCACGTCTTCAATCACCACCCCGGCATTGCGCAGGGCGGTGAACACGCCATTGATCGGGTGCTTGGCGGTTTCCAGCTTCAGCTCGATCACGCCCTCTTTCTCGCTGGTGATGAGTTCGCGCAGGCCTTCTGGCAGCGCAGCGCCCTCACCCAGCTTGAGGCGCAGAAAGCGGAACGGGTTGCGGCCCAGGAGCGCGCTGGTGGTTTCCAGTGCACGCACCTCGCCCTTGTCGAGGATGGCGATGCGGCCACACATCTCTTGCGCTTCTTCGAGGTAGTGCGTGGTCAACACCACGGTGGTGCCCTTGACGTGCAGATCGCGCATGAAAGCCCAGAGCGTGCGGCGCAGCTCCACATCCACGCCTGCCGTGGGCTCATCGAGAATCACCACCGGCGGCTTGTGCACCAGCGCCTGAGCGATGAGCACGCGGCGCTTCATGCCGCCAGAGAGCATGCGCATCATGCTGTTGCGCTTGTTGGCAAGGTCGAGCCGCTCCAGCATCTCGTCGATCCACGGCCACACTTCTTCGCCGCAGCCGTAGTAGCCGGCCTGGATACGCAGCATGTCGACGACGTTGAAGAAGGGGTCGAACACCAGCTCCTGCGGCACCACGCCGAGCTTGCGGCGGGCGGTGCGAAAGTCCGTCACGGTGTCGTGGCCCAGCACGCTGATGTGCCCGCTGGTGGCGCGCGACAGACCGGCAATGATGTTGATGAGCGTGGACTTGCCCGCGCCGTTGGGGCCGAGCAGGCCAAAGAACTCGCCCTGCCGGATGTTGAAACTGACGCCCTTCAAGGCTTGCAGCGCGCCGTAGGACTTCTGGACGGCGTCGATCTTGAGCGCGTCGATGGGGGTGTTGTTCATGGTTGCGGCAATTATAAAGCCGCGCCTTGCAGCGGCCCTTGCAACGAAGGCATGAAGTGTGGGGTCATAGCCGCACTCACCTTGCCCTACGCCCATGCCCTCCACCGCCATTGTCTGGCTGCGCCGCGACCTGCGCCTCACCGACCAGCCCGCCCTGCACCACGCTGCCACGCACCACGACCATGTGGTGCCGGCGTTCATCTACGCGCCGGATGAGGAAGCACCCTGGCAGCCGGGCGCAGCCAGCCGCTGGTGGCTGCATCACTCGCTGACGGCGCTGGCGGCCTCACTGGCCAAGCTCGGTAGCCCGCTGGTCGTGCGCACTGGTCCCAGCTTGGCTGCGCTGCGCGCGCTGGTGACAGCGACCGGCGCCGAGGCTGTCTACTGGAACCGCCTCTACGAACCGGCCGTGATCGCACGCGATGCGCGCATCAAGGAGGCGCTGCGGGGCGATGGCCTGACGGTGGAGAGCTTCAACGGTGCGCTGCTGTTCGAGCCTTGGCAGCTCAAGACCGGCGCGGGCGAGCCTTATCGCGTGTATTCGCCGATGTTCCGGGCCGCTGAGGCGCGCTTTAACGAAGTGCGCAGGCTGCTACCTGCACCGCGCTCGCTGACTCCTCCCCCGCAAGCGGGGGAGGGGGAAAATCGCACCATCGAAAACCTGGGGCTGCTGCCCAAAATCCCCTGGGACAGCGGCTTTTACGAACACTGGCAACCCGGCGAGCAGGGCGCGCTGCGTCGGCTGGAAACCTTCGCCAGCCAGCCCATTGCCCAATACAAAGACCTGCGCGACCAGCCCGCGCTGGATGGCGCAGTCAGTGGCCTCTCACCGCATCTGCACTTCGGCGAACTCAGCCCGCAGCAGTGCTTCGTTCGCGCCCAGCAGGCCCAGCACGAGCTGGTCAGCGCCGGCGCGCACGGCAACATCCACCACTTCGTGAAAGAGCTGTGCTGGCGCGAGTTTTCGCACCAGTTGCTCTACCACTACCCGTACACCACCGACGCGCCGATGTACGACAAGTTCGCGGCCTTCCCTTGGCGCAAGCCTGCCGACTACGCGAACGATCTCAAGGCCTGGCAGCAGGGCCGCACCGGCGTCCCCATCGTCGATGCCGGCATGCGGCAACTCTGGGTGAGCGGCACTATGCACAACCGCGTGCGCATGATCGTGGCGAGCTTTCTCACCAAGAACCTGCTCATCCCCTGGCAGGAAGGCGCGCAGTGGTTCTGGGACACGCTGGTCGATGCCAGCCTGCCGCAGAACACGCTCGGCTGGCAGTGGAGCGCCGGTTGCGGCGCCGATGCCGCGCCCTATTTCCGCATTTTCAACCCGGTGTTGCAGGGCGAAAAGTTCGACGCCGACGGCAGCTATGTGCGCAGCTGGGTGCCGGAGCTGGCCACCGCACCCAGCAAATACATCCACCGAATGTGGGAAGCCCCCGGCGAGGTGCGGCGCGCTGCCGGTATTGGCCTCGACAGCCCCTACGCCAAACCCATTGTCGATCTCATGCAGTCGCGTGATCGCGCACTGGCCGCCTACGCGCGTATCAAGGGCGAAGCGGCATGACGCCGCTGCCAAGACGCCTGCACGCCCTGCGCGCCCGTGATGCCCTGCAAGACATCGCGCGCGGCAGCAAGCCCGCCGATCAAATCCTCGAAATGCTGTTCCGCAGCCACAAGGAGATGGGCAAGCGCGACCGCGCTGCGGTGAGTGATCTGGTCTATGGCGTGCTGCGTGATGTCGGCCGCTTGCAGGCGCTGGCTGGTGAGGCCCCAGCGGCGTGGCTCTCACGGCATCTGGCCGATGCGGGCCATGCGGCAGAAAACATCACTGCACTGGAGCTGCCCACACCCGCTGACGATGCGCCAGTCGCCCTCCATGCCGCCCGCAATCTGCCGCTGGATTGGCATCAGCGATTGACCGAGCAGATCGGCGATGCCGAAACCGCCGCGCTTGCCGCCGCGCTCAACCAGCCCGCGCCCACCGATGTGCGCGTCAACACCCTCAAGACCACGCGCGATGAAGTGCTGACCGCCCTCGCGGCGCAAGGCGTGGCGGCCACACCGACGCCACTCGCATCACAGGGCCTGCGGCTGTCGCAGCGCCTCAGCAAGCAATCCACCTTGTTGCTGGATGGCGAGATTGAACCGCAGGACGAAGGCAGCCAGCTGCTCGCACAGCTCACCGGGGCAAGCCCCGGCGAGACCGTGATCGATTGGTGTGCCGGTGTCGGCGGCAAGAGCCTCGCCATCGCAGCGCAGATGCGGGATCGGGGCCGGATCATCGCCTGCGACATCAGCGCTTCGCGTCTGGCCAAGATCGCCCCGCGTGCGATGCGGGCCGGCGTGGGCTGTATCGAGACGCGCACCCACGGTGTCGACTCGCTGGCGGGCATCGCCGCCGACGTGGTGCTGGTCGACGCCCCCTGTTCCGGCACCGGCACGCTGCGCCGCAGCCCGGAGCTGCGTCTGCGCCGCATCGACTTCGCCGCACTCGCCGCGCTGCAACTGCAAATCCTCACCGAGGCCGCCCAGTGCGTGCGCCCCGGCGGGCGGCTGATCTACGCCACGTGCAGTCTGCTGCGGGAAGAAAACGAAGCCATCGTCGATGCCTTTCTGAAAATCCACCCCGCGTTCGTGGCCGCCGCTGGGCCAGCGGATTTCCCACCGGGCTTGCTTTCGCCGCAAGGCAGACTGCGCCTCTGGCCGCAGCGGCATGGCAGCGATGGATTCTTTGCAGCCTGCATGGTGCGCAAAGCCTAAAATAAAGACATGCCCCCCCCCAACCATTCTGTCAACGCGAGCTGTGCCTTTGCTCTTGAGCACGGTAGCGCTGTAGCGACCAACGTATGAGCAGGCTGACCCTGCTGAACCTCGCGTTGTTGACTGCGCTCGGTGTCTGGCTGTTCTGGCGCGGCGAACTGGCTGCGCCGCCAACCACCGAAGCCTCGTCCAGCCAGCCGCGCTACCACATCGAAAACCTGCGCGCCCTGCGCACCGATGCACAGGGCCAGCCACTGTTGCGCGTCACCGCTGCAGCGGCCGATTACTTTGACGGTGGCGCGGCGACGCTGACGCAGATCGAGGCCGTGGGCCTCTCTGGCGATGCCGCCCCGTGGTCGCTGAATGCCCCGGCTGGCAGCATGATGGCGGGCGACCAACGTCTGCTGTTGCATACGCCAGTGAAAGGCGCGGGTCGTTGGTCTAGCGGCGAGGCATTCACCTTTGTCGGCAGCGAGGTCTGGGTGGACGATACCCAGCGCACGTTCTACTCCAGCCAGCCGCTGACGCTCGATGGCCCCACCCGCAAAGCGCGCGCCAGGGGTTTTGTGGCGAACTTTGACGGCACGACCCTGAAGCTGACGCAACCGGAACTGAGCTATGTGCTGGAAAACTAGCGGCGTGGCCGCGCTGCTGTTGGTGCTGTCTGCGCCGGTGGCTGCACAAGGCAGTGACAAGGCGCCTGCACGCATTGATGGCCCGATCACTATTACCGCAAAGAACGCCGAGTGGCAGGGCGACCGGATGATCTACACCGGCGAAGTGCTGATGCGCTCCAAAACCCTGGAGCTGCGCGGTGTACGGCTGGAAATGCGCCAGTCCGGCGGCAAGAAGGCACCGTACGAAATCATCATCACCGGCAACCCAGCGACTATGCGGCATCAGGGTGAAACCGCGCAGGACGCGGTGGTCACCGGCCAGGCCCGCAAGATGGTGTACCGCTCGGCGACGCAAAACATCGAGCTGACTGGCCAGGCGCATCTGGAGCGCGGCAAGGACGAGCTCAACGGCGAGACCGTGCAATACGATGTCGACGCACGCCGGGTTCAGGCCAGCGGCGGCGAGACGGGTCAGGTGCGTATCGTGATCGACGTACCGGAATCCGATCTGCCCAGCATCTCTAAGCCAGCGGTGCAGCCTGCCGCCAAAACCACCACGGCAACCAAGCCATGAGCACTGCAAAAGCCGCGCGGCTCGTCGCCCGCAATCTGGTCAAACGCTACAAAAAACGCAGCGTCGTGCGCGATGTCTCGCTGGAGGTCACCGCCGGCGAGATCGTCGGCCTGCTCGGCCCCAATGGCGCGGGCAAGACCACTTCGTTCTACATGGTGGTGGGTCTGGTGCCAGCCGATGGCGGCGTGGTGGAACTCGACGGTGTCGACATCACCAAGCTGCCGATGCACGCGCGGGCACAACGCGGCATTGGTTATTTGCCGCAGGAGGCGAGCGTGTTCCGCAAGCTCAGTACGGCGGACAACATTCTGGCGATCCTCGAAACCCGCAAGGATCTCGACAAGGCGGCGCAGAAAAAGGAGCTGGAGCGCCTGCTGGAAGAGTTGCACATCGGCCATATCCGCGATGGACTGGGCCAGAGCCTCTCCGGTGGCGAACGCCGCCGGGTGGAGATTGCCCGCGCACTCGCCGCCAACCCGCGCTTCATCCTGCTCGATGAACCCTTCGCCGGTGTCGACCCCATTGCGGTGCAGGACATCCAGGCCATCGTTCATCACCTGAAGGCACGCGGCATCGGCGTGCTGATCACCGACCACAATGTGCGCGAGACGCTGAGCCTCTGCGAGCGCGCCTACATCCTCGCCGAGGGCACGGTGATTGCCACCGGCACGCCGGCCGAGCTGCTGGCGAATGAAACCGTGCGCAAGGTGTATCTGGGCGAAGATTTCCGGCTTTGAAGCGCCGGCCTTAGGCAAAAGTCATACCGTTACAATGCGACCATGATTTCGACCATTGACCGGACATGAAGCAAGCGCTGGGCATGCGCATGGGGCAGGCGCTGACGATGACGCCGGCCTTGCAGCAGGCCATCCGTCTGTTGCAGCTCTCCACGCTCGACCTGAAACAGGAAATCCAGCAGGCGGTTGATAGCAACCTGATGCTGGAGCTGGACGACGACCCCAGTCCGGACGCCGAAGCCGGGCAGGACGCCGCCGCAGAAGCCGACAGCGCCAGCGAGGCCGAAGCCTTTGAGCGCAGCGGCGAAGTGGCTGCCGTTGAAGTGCGCGGTGACGAGCCGATCCCCGACGAGATGCCGGTCGATGCCGACTGGAGCGAGATCTACGACACCGCGCCCTCGCGCGAGAATAGCGGCGATGAGGATTTCGAGGATTTCCGCCGTGCCAATCTGCACGAGAACGAAACCCTGCAAGAACACCTGCGCTGGCAGGCCCGCCTGCTGTCGCTGAAGGAGTGGGAAACCGAGGTCGTCGACTACCTCATAGACGCCATCAATGAGGATGGCTATCTCGAAGACTGGGATGAAGCCTGCTCGCACTTCCGCGAGACCATGGGCCTGGCCCCTGCGCAGCTCGAACGCGTGCTGCACCGCGTGCAGGATCTCGACCCGCCGGGCATCGCCGCGCGTGATCTGGGCGAGTGTCTGCGCTTGCAGTTGCAGCAGCTCGATGCCAGCACCGCTGGCCTGAACACGGCGCTGCTGCTGGTGGACAAGCACCTACCGCTGCTGGCCCGGCGCGACTATCCCGCCATGCGCCGCGCCACCGGCCAGGACGAAGCCAGCCTGAAGGTGGCGCTGGCGCTGATCCAGACGCTGCAACCGCATCCGGGCCGGCCTTACGCCTCGCACGAAAGCAATTACATTGAGCCCGATGTGTTCGTCACCAAGCATCAGGGCCGCTGGAAAGTCTCGCTCAACCGCGAAGCCTCACCGGCCGTGCGCATCAATCCGCACTACCTTGCGATGGTGAAGCGCGCCGACACCAGCAAGGATCAAGTGACGATGAAAACGCATTTGCAGGAGGCACGCTACTTTCTGCACAGCCTGCAATCGCGCAACGACACCCTGCTGCGCGTAGCGCAAAGCATTGTCGAGGAGCAGCGCGCGTTTCTGGACTACGGCCCGGAGGCGATGCGACCGCTGGTGCTGCGCGATGTCGCCGGCCAGCTGGGCATTCACGAGTCCACCGTCAGCCGCGCCACGGCCAACAAATACTTGCTGACACCGCGCGGACTCTTTGAACTCAAACACTTTTTCAGCAGCCACGTGCAGACCAGCGATGGCGGCGTGGCCTCTGCCACGGCCATTCAGGCCATGCTCAAGCGCTTGATTGCGGCGGAGAATCCATCCCAGCCCCTGTCCGATGCCGCCTTGGCAGACCTTTTGCGGAAGGAAGGTATCGAGGTTGCACGCCGCACGGTGGCGAAATATCGTGAGGCCATGAACCTGCCGCCCTCTCACGAACGGAGACCGCTCTAACAAAATATCTCGCAAGCGATCCGTGAACCGCCCGTCCCGCTGCACTGTCTCAAGACGGCTGACGAATCGCTTCAAGCGATACCGACCGGCGCCCCGGTAAAAGGGCAGCCCACCAGTAGGAGTAATCGATGAACCTGACCATCTCCGGCCACCATCTCGAACTGACACCGCCGATCAAGGCCTACGTCCGCGAAAAGATGCAACGACTCGAACGCCATTGTGATCATCTGCTCGGTGGGCAAGTGATTCTCTCAGTGGAAAAAGATCGACAAAAGGCGGAGGCAACGGTTCATTGTTCGGGCGCAAAACTGCATGCGGAGTGCACTCACAGTGACCTCTATGCCGCCATTGATCTGTTGGCCGACAAGCTCGACCAACAGGCCCGCAAGCACAAAGACAAGCGCCGCGATCACCACGCCTCCGAAGTGATCCATCACCAGACGCCGCAGCAAGCCGCCTTGTAGGCTGCGGTCGCAACAGAGAAACGGGACGCCTTGGAGCGTCCCGTTTTTATTGGGCGGCCTCGCCCGGTGCCGGTATCATGTGCGGGTGTTCCATCACGACATGATCTGGACGAACCCCATATGAAACTCACCGAAATCCTCAGCCCCGCCCGCGTGGTGGCAGCTGTCACCGTCACCAGCAAGAAACGCGCACTGGAAGAAATGAGCAAGCTGCTTGCCAAGGGCAGCGGCACAGTCACCGATGGCGAGATCTTTACCGCCCTCACGGCTCGTGAAAAGCTCGGCTCCACGGGCTTGGGACATGGCGTCGCCATCCCGCATGGCCGTATGTCTGGCATCGAGGGTTCGATTGGCGCGCTGGTGCGCCTCAAGCACCCAGTGGACTACGACGCGCACGATGGCAACACCGTCGACCTGATGTTTGGCCTCATCGTGCCGCAGCAGGCAACCGAAACCCATTTGAAACACCTGGCTGCGATTGCCGAACTGTTCTCGGACGAAGCCTTCTGCAAGCAAGCCCGTGCTGCCACCGATGACGCGGCGCTGTTCGCGCTGATCACCAGCCGCAGCTAGGCGCGCGCCACGCTGCCCGGCCATGAAGCTTGTCGTTGTCAGTGGCCTTTCCGGAGCCGGCAAGACTGTCGCCTTGCGCCAGTACGAAGACCTCGGCTGGTACTGTATTGACAATATCCCGCTCGATTTCGTCGAACCGCTGGTCAGTCACGCGCTGCTCAATAATGAGCCCCGCTATGCACGGATGGCGATTGGCGTCGATGCGCGCGAGTCGCCAGTGCGGATCAGCAACTTTCCAGAGCATCTGGAATCGCTGCGTACGCGCGGGGTGACTGTGGATGTGCTGTTCCTCACCGCCAGCGAAGAGGTCATTCTAAAACGCTACAGCGAAACCCGCCGCAAACACCCGCTTTCGGACGGACAGACCTCACTGCTGGAGGCCATCCGTCAGGAACGCGCCTTGTTGACGCCGATTTCCGATGCGGCAGACATCACGCTAGATACCACTGGACTCAATCTGCACGAATTGCGCGAAGTGATACACGCACAATTGCCGGCCGAGGTCGGCAGCACCAAGCTCTCGGTGTTGTTTCTGTCCTTCGGCTTCAAGAATGGCATCCCAGACGGCGCCGACTACATCTTCGATGTTCGCTGTCTGCCCAATCCGCACTGGGTACCGGCACTGCGCCCGCTCACAGGCCGTGATGCCACTGTCGCGGATTACCTGATGCAGCAAACCGAGGTCATCGAAATGCAGGAGGACCTCAGCCGCTTTCTGCACCGTTGGCTGCCGCGCCTAGAGGCACAGGATCGCGCCTACGTCACCATCGCTGTGGGCTGCACGGGTGGCCAGCATCGCAGCGTCTTCATGGTCGAAACGCTGGCTCAGCAGTTTAGGCAAACCTTTCCCCAGGTCGTGATCAAACATCGGGAGCTGACATGAGTTGTGGCGTATTGCTGGTCACCCACGGCAAGCTGGGGCACTTCCTGCTCGACACACTGCGCGACATGTGGGGTGAGCTGTCGCTGAAGGCCGACGTGCTGGAAGTGCGGCTGGTGCAGTCACACGAGGGGCCGCTGCTGCAAGGAACCCGCATGCTCGAAAACCTCGACAGCGGCGACGGTGTGCTGCTGCTCACCGATGCCTATGGCTCCACGCCCAGCAATGTCGCGCACAAGCTCACCATGTCGCGGCACGGCACAGCCGCAGTGGCTGGCCTGAGCCTGCCGATGCTGATGCGCGTGTTCAACAGTCACACGCTGTCACTGGATGCACTCGCCGAGGCCGCAGTCGAAGGCGGCCAGCAGGGCATCATCCGCTGCCCACAACTGGGCACCAAGGCACCGGTTGCAGCCACTGCGACGGTCACCTCCAAAAGTACGCCGGGGCCGCTGATCGAGCGCGACATCGAGATCATCAACAAGCTCGGCCTGCATGCGCGCGCCTCGGCCAAGCTGGTGACGCTGGCCAGCAAGTTCACGGCCGACGTGCGGCTGCGCAAGGACGGCCGCGAGGTCTCGGCCAAGTCGATCCTCAACATCATCATGCTTGCCGCCGGCATCGGCAGCCGGCTGACGCTGATCGCCGAAGGTGAGGATGCGGCACATGCCATCGAAGAGCTCACGGCGCTGGTGGCCGACAAGTTTGGTGAAGAGGCATGAGCCTCTGGCTCAACGGCATCGGCGTCTCGCGCGGAGTTGCCATTGGCCGCGTGCAGCGGCTCCACGGCAGCGATCTAGAGATCCCGGAGCGAGTGCTCCAAGCCGGTGACATCGAGCACGAGATCACCCGCTTCTACGGCGCACAGCGGCGCGCACGCGACGAGTTGCGTGCGGTGCGCGAGCAGATTCCTGCCGGCACGCCGGGTGACATCGCCGCCTTCATCGACACCCATCTGCTGATGATGGACGACCGCTCCATCGTCGACACCACCATCGGCCTCATCCGCAGCAACCGCCTCAATGCCGAAGCCGCCCTGAAGAAAAGCCGTGATGCGCTGGTGGCCATCTTCGACCAGATGGACGACCCCTACCTGCGCACCCGCAAGGATGACGTGGGGCATGTGGTGGATCGCATTCAGCGCGTGCTGATGAAGCAGACGCAGCCAACCGCTGCACTCGAAGGCGCGCCGAAGTTCGACATCGCCGAACCGACCGTGATCGTCAGCGACGACATCACGCCGGCTGACATCATCCTGCTCAGCCAGCAGAAGGTTGTCGCCTTCATCACCGAGTTCGGCGGCCCCTTGAGCCACACCGCTATCCTCGCGCGCTCCTTGAGCATCCCGGCCATCGTCGGCCTGCGTGATGCCCGCAAATGGCTGCGAGAAGGCGAGACCGTCATCGTCGATGGCGAGCAGGGCCACGCACTGGCAGCACCGGATGCGCAGGCACTGGCATTCTTCAAGACCAAGCAGACACAGCTCGCGCAGGACCGGGCCACGCTGCAATTGCTACGCGACAAGCCGGCGGTGTCGAAAGACGGCATCAAGATCCGCCTGCTGGCCAATATCGAGGCCCCCGAAGACGCCGAGCATGCGGCGGAGCTAGGCGCGGAGGGCGTGGGCCTCTACCGCACCGAGTTCCTCTACATGAACCGCAAGGATCTGCCGAGCGAGGAGGAGCAGTTCGAGGCCTATGTGAAAGTGGTCAGCGCGGTGAAAGGCCCGCTCACCATCCGCACGCTCGATCTTGGTGCCGACAAACAAGTGGACAGCGGCGCACGTTTGGGCCCGACGCCCAACAACCCCGCACTCGGCCTTCGCGCGATCCGCCTGTGCCTTAAGGAGCCGGAACTGTTCCGCACCCAGGTGCGTGCGCTCTTGCGCGCCAGCCGTTTTGGCGAGATGCACATCATGCTGCCGATGATTTCAAGCGTCGCCGAATACCGGCAGGCGCACAGCTTCATGGCCGCCATGCGCATCGAGCTGGAACGCGAGGGCCACAAGCTGGCACCCGACGTCCCGGTGGGCGCGATGATCGAAGTGCCTGCAGCCGCACTCGCCTCGCCGATGCTGGCGCCGGAGTGCCAGTTCTTCTCCATCGGCACCAACGACCTGATCCAGTACACCCTCGCCATCGACCGCGTCGACGACGAGGTGAACTATCTCTACGACCCCCTGCACCCGGCCGTGCTGCAACTGATCCACCGCACCATCGAGAGCGGCGCGCGCGCCGGCATCCCGGTGGCGATGTGCGGCGAAATGGCGGGCGATGTGCGCTACACGCGCCTGCTGCTGGGCTTAGGGCTGCGTGAGTTCTCGATGCACCCGGCGAATGTGCTGGAGATCAAGCGCGCCGTGCTCGATGCCGATGTCGGCCACCTGCAAGCTCAGGTGGCGCGGCTGCTGGCGTCGACCAGCATCGAGGAGCAGCAGGCGCTGATTGCGGCCCTGTAGGTCTTACGCTCCCGCAATCGTCATCGGTGCCAGCAGCAAGCTGCCGCAGCGCACCAGCCCGCGCGCATCGACATCGCTGCCAGCCGCCACCAGCGTGCGAAACATTTCGGCCAGATT
>Ga0255086_1000093_pt1 | contig 29964 bp, 28 predicted proteins | sample Colum_Cont_RepC__FD_188438 | JGI IMG/M metagenome (GOLD analysis project Ga0255086, IMG submission 188438) | Freshwater microbial communities from Columbia River, Oregon, United States - Colum_Cont_RepC_8d | ecosystem: Environmental > Aquatic > Freshwater > River | place: USA: Oregon | collected... | reverse complement strand
GCTGGGGGGCAGGGCTTCGAGGTTGTGCAGTTTCTCCAGGTGGCAGTAACCGATGTCACGCCCCGCTTTGTGTCCTTCCCAAATGAGCGAGGCGTCCTGGCTGGCCTGGTACTTTTGCGCGGTGTGAACAAAGGGAGCATCCCAACTCCAGGCATCCGTGCCAGTCAATCGCACCCCGCGGTCCAGCAAGTAGCGGGTGGCTTCGTAGCCCATGCCACACCCACTGGCCACATAGTCCGGCTGTCCGTAGCGAGAACCCGCACGTGTGTTCACCACCACGATCTCCAGGGGTGAGAGGGTGTGCCCGATACGCTGGAGTTCCAGCTCCACTTCGGCGGCCGTCACCACATGGCCGTCGGGCAGGTGCCTGAAATCGAGTTTGACCCCGGGCTGAAAGCACCACTCCAGCGGAACCTCGTCGATGGTGATGGCGGGTTTGGCCTGACCCAGTGCCTTGTCCATGGTGGAGTGAAAGTGAAAGGGCGCATCCAGGTGCGTGCCGTTGTGGGTGGACAAGGTCACGGTCTCCACCGCCCAGCCTTCGCCGTCCGGCAAATCCTCTTTTTTCAATCCAGGAAAAAAAGGTTCGATTTGCTGGTAGGTGTTCTCATGGGTGAAGTACTGGATCTTGGGCGCAAAGGCGGGCGGATCGCTCATCACATCGTTTTCCAGGTAGATAGACAAGTCGACAAATTTTCTGGGCATTGCAGTCTCCTCAGGCAGGGGGCAAGGTTTGAGCGGATGATAGCGGTCTCGTGTCACGTGTGGTGCATGCCTCGTTCATCCCCTTCGCTCGAGCGTGATAGCCTCGCCCCTATTGCAGGAGATTTGTGTGGCAGCCATTCCCTATAGTTCGCTTGGCCATAGCGGCCTCAAAACGCCGCCCTTGTGGCTGGGCACCATGATGTTCGGGGATCAAACCCCCATGGACGAGGCGCGCCGGATGATCGAATCCTGCCGCGAGGCGGGCTTGTATGCCGTGGACACCGCGGACAATTACGCGGGCGGAGCCTCTGAGCGCATGCTGGGGCAATTGATTGCCGCCGATCGTGAGCGCTGGATCCTGGCCACCAAGGTGGCCAATGCCATGGGCGATCAGGCCAACGATCGGGGCTTGTCGCGGCGCTGGGTCATGCGTGAAGTGGACAACAGCCTGCGACGACTGAACACCGACTGGATCGACGTGTACTACATGCACCGGGATGACGAGAACACGCCCATCGAGGAAGTGCTGTCTACCTTTGCGCGTCTGATCGAGTTGGGCAAGATCCGTTACTACGGCCTGTCCAATTTCCGTGGCTGGCGTGTGGCCCGTCTGGTTGAAACTGCTCGCCGCATGGGGGTGCCAGCCCCCATTGTGTGCCAACCTCCCTACAGCGCGGCCACCCGTCTGATCGAGACGGAATTGCTCCCGTGTTGTGACCATTACGGCGTGGGGGTGGTGGCCTACAGCCCGCTGGCTCGCGGCGTGTTGACCGGCAAGTACAAGCCGGGTCAGGCCCCCGCACCGGACAGCCGCGCCGCACGCGGTGACAAACGAATTTTGCAGACCGAGTTTCGTCCCGAATCGCTGGCCATGTCACAGGCCTTCGAGACACACGCTCGCTCGCGCGGCATGAGCGCCACCCAGTTGGCCATTGCCTGGGTGCTCAACAACCGGTTGGTGCACGGTGTGATTGGTGGCCCCAAAACGTTCACCCAGTGGCAAGACTACCTGTCAGCCTGGCAATGCCGCCTGACCGCTGAGGACGAGGCCGCTATCGATGCCCTGGTGCCACCGGGCTATGCCTCGACGCATGGCTACAACGATCCCCAATACCCTTTAACTGGACGAGTACCGCGATGAGTTCCTCTCTATCTTCCCAAACGGTGGGCCTGGTCGGCCTGGGCATCATGGGCAGCGCCATGGCGCCCAACTTGCTGGCAGCAGGTTTTCAAGTGGTCGGCTTTGATGTGTCGCCCGAACGCATGAAGGCCTTTGTGGCGGCCGGGGGCACTCCCGCCGCATCGCCCCAAGCGGTGGCCGAAGCGGCTTCCATTGTGATCACCTCCTTGCCAAGTGTGGCGGCTTTGAATACCGTGGTGCTGGGTCCGCAAGGCTTGATGGCGGCGCAGATTCCAGGGCGCATCCTGGTCGAAACCAGCACGCTGCCGATCGAAGACAAGCAGTCCGTGCATGACCAGGCCACGGGCTGGCACATGCTGGACTGCCCCCTCAGTGGCACGGGGGCCCAAGCGGCGAAAAAAGATTTGCTGGTGTACGCCAGTGGCAACTCGCAGGCCATTGCTGCGTGTTCGCAAGTGTTCAACGGTTTTGCCAAGGCGCACTACGATGTCGGTGCATTTGGCAATGGCTCGCGCATGAAATTCGTGGCGAACTTGCTGGTGGCCATTCACAACGTGGCTACGGCGGAGGCCTTTGCGCTGGGCATGAAGGCGGGCTTGGACGCCGAGACCATTTACAAGGTGATTGCCGATGGGGCAGGGGGCTCGCGCATGTTCACGGTACGAGGCCCGCTGATGGTGGCCAACCACTACGAGCCGGCCACCATGAAGGTCGAGACCTGGCAAAAGGACATGAAAATCATTGCCGAGTTTGCGGCCAAGGTGGGTGCGCCCACGCCTTTGTTCCATGCCTCAGCGCCCATCTACAGCACGGCAATGGCGCAGGGGCTAGGCTCGCAGGACACGGCGGCTGTATTTGCCGTGTTGGCCGACATGGCTCGCCTGAAATTATCCAACCCTCAGTGATATCCCCCTTCATCGATACAAGGAGACCCTATGTTCGAATTACAAGCCGTGTTTCGCGGGTCAGCCCGTTGGGTGAGCTGTGCGCTGTTGGCGCTCTGCAGCTTGCAGGCCCAGGCGCAGGACTACCCCACCAAGCCCATCACCCTGGTGATGCCCTATGCGGCGGGCGGACCGGGCGATGTCATCACGCGCATTTATGCAACAGCCATGCAAAAGGCACTCGGTCAGCAAGTGATCGTGGAAAACCCGGCAGGGGCAGCCGGATCCATCGGCACAGCCAAAGTCGCGCGCAGCAAGCCCGACGGTTATACCCTGTTGATGATTCATGTGAGCCATGCCACCAACCCCTTCATGTTCAAGAACCTGAGTTACAGCCCGGTGGACGATTTCGAGCCCATCGGCATGGCCACCGAAGGACCCATGGTGCTGGTGGCGCGCAAGGACTTTCCGGCCAAGGATGCCCGTGAATTTCTGGATTATGTTCGCAACAACGCTGCCAAGCTCAGCATGGGACACGCCGGTCCGGGCTCCGCATCGCATCTGTGTAACCTCAAATTCATGCAGGCTTTGAAGGTCAACATCACCCAGGTCCCTTACAAAGGCGCAGCCCCTGCCCTGAATGACCTCATGGGCGGTCAACTGGATTTCATGTGTGACCAGACCAGCAACAACCTGCCCAGCGTGCAAAGTGGCCGGGTGAAAGCCTATGCGGTGGCCGGGTCGCAACGCCTGACTCAACTGCCCGAGGTGCCCTCCTTGCAAGAAGCCGGTTTGAGTGGCTTTGAGATCAGCATCTTCTTTGGCCTGTATGCCCCCAAAGGCACGCCTCGTCCGGTGCTGGACCGCCTCACGGTTGCTTTGCAGCAGTCGGTGCGTGACCCTGATGTCAAGGCACGTCTGGCTGCGCTGGCCACCGTGCCCGTCCCTCCCGAAAAAGCCAGGCCTGAGGTCCTGCGTGCCCACTTGAAAAACGAAATGGACACTTTGGGGTCGTTGTTACAGGCCGCCGGTGTGAAGCCCGAGTGAAACGAAACGCGATGGCATGACTTGCTTCAAGTCGCGTACGGCATGATCTGGCCGATGTGATGGCATGCGACTGAACTGACCATGCCCTTCAGTCCTGCCGAACTCGCCTCTCGACGCAGCGCATTTCGTGAGGGAATGCGAACCGCCGTGGGTGCGCCAGCCGCCGTGTTGTTCTCCGGCATGGTGGGGTTTGGTGCCTTGGGGTATGCCAGCCAGATGGACCCGTGGTTGCTGGCCACCAGTAGCTTGACGGTTCTCGCCTTGCCGGGGCAGATCGTGATGATCGAAATGCTCTCGCATGGGGCGCCCTGGCTGGCCATCACCCTGGCGGTGACGCTGACCTCGAGTCGATTTGTGGTGATGGTGGTGACGTTGTTTTCACAATTGGATGACCGCGATCGCCAGCCCTGGCTGTATGCCGCGGTGCATCTGCTGGCCATGACCGCCTGGGCGCTGTCCATGCGTGACTTTCACGCCATTCCACGAGAACGCCGCGCGCCATTTTTTCTGGGGCTGGCCTTGGTCTGCGGACTCGTCACCCTGCCGGGTACCTTGCTGGGGTATTGGCTGGCGGGCAGTGTGCACCCGGCGGTCACCTTGGCCATGGTGCTGATCAATCCCTTGTTTTTTCTGCTCACCTTCACCGAGGTCAGGCCCTGGGCCAACCGACTGGCCATTGTGATGGGGTGCGTACTGGGACCGTTGACTTATTGGTTCGATGCTGACAGCAGCCTCCTGGTGACGGGGTTGGTGGCGGGCAGCCTGGGCTATTGGGTGGACCGTCGTTGGTTGCGCAAGCCCCAGATCGCATCGGGGGTGGGTTGATGGATTGGCAGGGACATGCCCCGTGGCTGGCTTTGGTGGGTGCCAGCGTCGGCACCTACCTGTGTCGTGCGGTCGGCGTATTGATGGCGGGTCGCCTCAACCCGGAGAGTGAAGTTTTTCGGTGGCTCTCGGCCGTCACTTACGCCATGGTGGCGTCGCTGTCGGTGCGGCTGGTGGTGTTGCCGCAAGGCCCCTTGGCCACGGTGCCGCTGTGGGTCCGCATCGGCGTGTGTGCGCTCAGTGTGGCCGTGATGATGTCGCGTCCCAAACGACGGTTGGTACCAGCTTTGTTGACGGGCACCTTGCTGATGTTGGGCTACGGCATGCTCACTTGACGCGAGGCGCCACCGACAGGCCCCGTATGCCGTGTTGCTCAATCAGGCGAGCGACCAGACCCGAGTCGATGGCCTCATTCACAAACTGTTGCAAGAAAGCGGCGGCTTGTGTGTTGCGCTTGTGCGTGCCAATCGATTGCTGCACGGTGGTGAACTGGCCGGGCAGGATGCGTGAGCCAGGCAGCTTCTCGGCATCGGTCAGCAAGCGAGGCCGAAGGCAGGCCATGGCCTCCAGGCCGTCTCGCTGGAACATCTCAAAGGTGGCATCAAAACCCTCGGCGTGCACCAGGGTGGCGTGCTGGATGTGACGCTTGAGCCACAAGTCGTAGGCACTGCGCGCTGCCACTGCGATGCGCACGCCGGGCCGATCCACTTGTTCCAGTGACTGGATGGCTGAGCCGGGGGGCACCAGGTAGGTGGCTTCAATTTCAACGTAGGCGCTGGTGAACGTGATGCGCTCTGCGCGCGCGGGCTCAGCGCCGATCAGGCCGATATCCCACACATGGTCCGCGGCGGCATCAGCGAGCTCGCCAGGCGTCTCATAGGGAACCAGTTGCAAGCCCACGCCGAGCCGATCTGCAATGGCGCGTGCCATGTCAGGCCCCACGCCTTGGGGCTCGCCGGCAGGCCCCCGGCTGCTGACGAGCAAAAAATTGAGCAGGTTGACAGCGGCACGCAAGCTGCCTTGGGGAGCCAGTTCCTGGGCGATGGCGGAGGTGTTCATGAAGCTTCTCGGTGCGTTGAGGCAAGCGTATGAGTCTAGCGCGCTTGCATGGCTGACAAACAGCCCCTGTCGCGGGGTGGACGATATGCACACCGCAGCGTGAAGCTCTGAATTGACAAGGGCAGGGGGCCTCCCTACAGTGGGCTCGACTGTTGATAACCAGGCTTTGCTCCATGTTCCGTGCTCCCACCACCCTCGCGCCCGTTTCAGACGCGACGCGCGATTTGCCCGAATATTTGACCCTGCATGAAATCGTCAAGCGCGCCCGCCAACGCCTCAGCCATGATGACTGGGATTACATCATCGGCGGAACCGAAACCGAGGTGGGCGTCAAACGCAACCGGCTGGCTTTGGATTCGTTGGGGTTTCGTCCGCGCATCCTGCGCGATGTGAGTCGTATCGACCCCGGGACCGATTTCCTCGGTCGCCGATTGCGTCTGCCGGTGGTGTTGGCGCCAGTGGGAAGCCTGGAGTTGTTCAGCCCCGAGGGCGCTGCTGCGTCGGCCCGCGCAGCGCACAGCTTTGGGGTGGCTCATATGCTGAGTTCGGTCTGCCAGCCGGGTATTGAGGGGCTGGCGCAGGCGGCCCCGGATGCGCTGCGCACCTACCAGTTGTATGTGCATGGTGATGCCGGCTGGATTGACGATCGGATCGAACGCTGTATCGCTGCAGGCTATTCAGCGTTTTGCTTCACCGTGGACTCTGCGGTGTACAGTCGCCGCGAACGCGATCAGGCCAAGCGCAACATTCGGCGCAATGTGGTGCCAGGTCGTGAGATGCAGGTGTACTTCAGCTGGAAGGACATCGAGCGCATCCGTGCCAAGTACTCGATCCCCATGGCGCTCAAAGGCGTGGACACGGCTGCCGATGCCCAGCTGGCGCTGGACCACGGCATGGACATGATTTATGTGTCCAACCACGGAGGACGCCAACTCGACCATTGCCTGGGCTCGATGGCGGTGTTGCCAGAGATTGTGGACGTGGTCAAGAAGCGCATTCCGATCATCGTCGATGGCGGCATCAACCGCGGCTCGGATGTCGTCAAGGCCCTGGCTGCGGGTGCCGACATGGTCGGGTTGGGGCGCATGCAATGCCTCGCCTTAGCCGCCGGTGGGGAAGCAGGCGTGGTGCGCACGTTAGAAATTCTGGAACACGAAGTGGTGACCTGCATGGGCCTGTTGGGTGTGAACAACTGGTCTGAGCTGGATCGCTCCTACATCACCGCTGCGCCGGCCATTGATTCGCCGCATACACTGAGTGCCTTTCCGCTCTTGTCGCTGGAGGACCAGTCGTTCTACTGACCCTTTCCTGTTTCGGCGCGTTCAGCGCCCCTGCACAACAACCATTCAAGGAGTCGATCATGCGTTTTCGTACCGTGTTTTCCGGGTGCCTGGCGGCACTGCTCACCTGCAGCACCCTGACGGCTGCTGCACAGACGGTATTCCCCAACAAGCCCGTTCGCATGATCGTCCCCTTCCCGGCGGGACAGGCCACGGACATGGTGGCGCGGATGCTGGCCGAGGGCTTGAGCCGATCCTGGGGTCACCAGGTCGTGGTGGAAAACCGTCCGGGTGTACCAGGCATGATGGCCGGCAAGGAAGCCTTGCCGGATGGCTATACGCTCACCTTCGGCACCAGTGGCACGCTGGCGGTCAACCCGGCGGTCTATTCCAAGCTGACCTACGATACACAACGCGACTTCGTCATGATCCATGGCGGGGGTGTCATCCCCATGGTGATCGTGGCCAGCGCCACTTCCCCCTTCCAGAGTCTGAAAGACCTGGTCGATGCCGCGCGCAAGGAGCCGGGCAAATACAACATCGGGTATGGCGGCGTGAACAACACGCAGCACCTCACCGGAGAGTTGTTCAAGTCCTACGCCAAGGTCGACCTGGTGGGGGTGACCTACAAGGGCAGTGCCGCCGCGGTGACCGATTTGCTGGGCGGTCAGGTGTCCCTCCTGGTGGACAGCCTGGCAGCCACCATGCCGCACATCAAGTCCGGCAAGATCCGGCCCCTGGCCATTTCCACCTTGCAACGGGTGCCCCAGATGCCCGACCTGCCCACCGTGGCCGAGACGTTCCCGGGCTTTGAAGGCGTGGGCTGGGCCGGTTTGGTAGCCCCCAAGGGCACGCCTCAAGCGGTGATCGACAAGATCAGCGAGGACACGCGCAAGATTCTGAGCGATCCCAAAATGCGAGACATGATCATGGACCGGGGCATGGTGGCCGATATGCGTGGCGCCCGCGAGTGGGGCGAATTTGTCAATGCCGAGGTGGTCAAATGGGCCGAAGCAGCGCGCAAAGCCAACCTCAAGGCCGACTGAGCTGCACCCGCCATTCGCGCAAGACTGACAAAGCCGCCATGGAGGGGGATTCAGGGCTGGTTTGCGGCCAGCGGTGAAGACCTATATCATCATTGACCCGCCTAGGCCACGTCGGCCGGGCCTGTGTCATGCGTGCGCAACAGGAGAAAAGACATGGCTGGACTCGTTCCTCATATCGACCCGGATGGCCTGCTGGAGTTTTCGGTGGTGTACACCGACCGGGCGCTCAACCACATGTCCCAGCGTTTTCAAGGCGTGATGAAGGACATCTCTGGCATTCTCAAAGAGGTGTACCACGCGCATGCCGCTGTCCTGGTGCCTGGCAGTGGCACCTTCGGGATGGAGTCGGTCGCGCGACAATTTGTCACGGGTCGACGGGCGATGGTGATTCGCAATGGTTGGTTCAGTTACCGCTGGACCCAGATTTTCGAGATGGGGAACATCCCCGCCGAAAGCATGGTGATGAAGGCCCGTCGCGAGGGTACCCATGCACAAGCCGCCTGGGCGCCGTGTCCGGTGGGCGAGGTGGTGCAAGCCATTCGACAACACAAACCCGACGTGGTGTTTGCGCCTCATGTGGAAACCGCTGCCGGCATGATCTTGCCCGACGACTACCTGCGTGCAGTCTCTTACGCCGTGCATGAGGTCGGCGGACTGATGGTGCTGGATTGCATCGCCTCGGGTGCAGCCTGGGTTGACATGGTGGCCACCGGTGTCGATGTTCTCATCAGCGCGCCACAAAAGGGCTGGAGCGGTTCGCCCTGTTGCGCCATGGTCATGCTGAGCGAGCGGGCGCGCACGGCCATCGAGTCCACGCAAAGCACGAGTTTTGCCTGCGACCTGAAAAAGTGGCTCAACATCATGGAAACCTATGAAAAGGGTGGTCACGCCTATCACACCACCATGCCCACCGATGCCTTGACCCGTTTGCGTGACGTGATGATGGAAACCCGCGCCTATGGGTTTGACAAGGTACGGCAGGAGCAGTTCGAGATTGGTCGGCAGGTGCGTGCCTTGCTCGAGTCGCGAGGCTTCAAGAGCGTGGCAGCCGAAGGCTTCAAAGCACCCGGCGTGGTGGTGAGTTACACCACCGATACCGACATCCACAACAGCAAGAAATTTCTGGCGCTGGGTCTGCAAACGGCTGCGGGGGTGCCCCTGCAGTGCGACGAACCCGCCGATTTCATGACTTTCCGCATTGGCTTGTTCGGCCTGGAGAAGCTGCACAACGTGACGCGCAGTGTGCAGCATCTGGCGCACGCGCTAGACAGCATGGGCATCCAGGCCCCCGAGGCGGTGCCCGCCTGATCGAAGATCAAACGGTCACGTTTGAACAGTGGCCTACAACTGCGCTACCCGAGCACTGACCGGTTCTTAGACGGTGGCAATGGGCGTGGCGGGTGAACCCACCGCGCCGGGCAGTCGCAGCGGCGGTGCAGTCAACAAAAAGCGAGATCTCTGGTGCTCGCGCAACCAGTGGGCCAGGGGTGATAGATGCCAGATTTCGCCCAGGTGAACGCCCAGTTTGAACAAGCAATGCTGGTGCAAGGGCAGGAAAGCGCAGGGGCCCTCCTGCGCCGTGGGCGGGTGTGCTTCCACTGCATAGTTGTCGGCAATCAGCGCCACCAGGCCGGTATCCGTGATCCATTGCAGCAGCTTGGTGTCTCGGCCTTCCAGCACCGCGCAGCTGCGTGAGAGCAGCGCTCCATCGGGCTCGCGGTTCATTTCCAGCAACATGTCGGCAAAGCCAGTGTGCAGACATACCATGTCGCCACTTTCGACTGTCACGTTGTCTTGACGCAGGATGTCCATCAGGTGGTCGTAATCTATGTTCACTCTTTTGCGGCCCACGTGCGCATGCAGATCGATCATCACGCCACGCCCCTGCACACAGCGCTCGGACATGTTTTCAATGCCGAGTTTCTTGACTTGCGTGGTGGAGGTGCGGGGAATGCCGGGAAAATCGAAAATACCAGCGCCCCCGGGGTGCGACGGGCCGATCACATCCTGCCCGGCACGGAAACCGTTGTAGTAGACGGGCTCGGGAATGCCATCCCCATCGGCGTCGAACAAACTGCCCACGTGCGCCAGACTGTCCCATTGTGAGCTGTACTGCAAGTGCATGATCACGAGGTCGTCGCACAGCACGTCGGTGCAACTGGGGTCGTGGGAGCGCAACTGGTAGTTGAGCATGGGCGTGCCTTCGCGAGCCGTGGGGCGCAACACGGGCGGCATTCGCCTGGGGTTGAGCACGTTACCGCCGGGAAAGTCCAGAGGCAGGCTCAGGTTGAAAGTCTGTCCGGTGCGTACCTCAGCCACGGCTTGCAACACCTTGTCCGGCGTCAACAGATTCATCCGGCCGGCCTGGTCATCAGGGCCAAAGTCACCCCAGGTGGAACCGGGTGGGCGTTGTTTCCAGCGAGGCGATGCACTCATCAGGGTTCTCCGTGGGTGGCGGTCTGAGTCATGATAGGGGATCCCTCGGTTTTACAGATACAGAGGACGTCTCGTCCCCGCCAGCCCGTCACCAAGGTGACCTCCCGGTGGCCATGGCCGACCTATTAACCCTTCAACAGGGTTGTCATGATTGTGCAAGGCGTGCCCACAGGTTAGACTTTTAGGATTCATTCACAGGAGCGACGAGATGACGATTCACCAGCTTGCACCACGCCGATCCGCGATCAGCCCGTCGCCCGTGCTGACATCGGCAAAAGCTCGCCAGGCTGCCGCCGACATGGTGCCGCGTTTGTTGGCCCGGGCTGCCGAGTCCGAGCGCCTGCGGCATGTTCATCCGGACACCATCGCCGAATTGCACAGCAGTGGTCTCATGCGCCTGATGCAACCTGCACGTTTCGGCGGTTCGGAACTGGGGTTGGACGACCTGATGAACGTGGTGTTCGAACTGTCACGCGGTTGCTCCTCCACCGCCTGGGTCTACTCCAATCTGGCCTCGCACGCCTGGAACCTGGGGCAGTTTGAATTGCAGGCCCAGGAAGATATCTGGGGTGACGATCCGAATGCGCTCGCTGCCACTGGGCTGGCGTTCCCCTGCGGCAAAGCCACTCCAGTGGACGGGGGCTACCGACTGAGCGGTTTGTGGCCTTTCGGCAGTGGCGTTGATGCCTCCACCTGGATGCTGGTGGGCGCCATGACTGAACGCGCAGGCGGCGCCCCCGAACGTCGTTTCTTCCTCGTGCCGCAGTCGGACTTCAAGAGCCAGGACAATTGGAACGCCTATGGACTGACAGCCACGGGCAGCCACGACGTTCAGGTCCAGGACGCCTTTGTGCCTGCACACCGATCGGTGTCGGCTGAAATCTTTGCGGCAGGACAGAACCTGCCTGGTGCCCAGTTGTACAAAAACCCCTTGTTCTCCATGCCAACGTTTGCGGCCTTTGCCTACATTTTGTCGAGCGTCCCTGTGGCCACGGCCAAGGCGGCGGTGGAGCAGTTCACCAGCTCCATGCGCGCTCGCGCAGGTACCTACACCGGCACCCGCGTGGCTGAGTTGTCGTCGGTGCAGGCACGCATCGCCGAGGCGGCATCCTGTGTGGAGTTTGCCGAAACCGTGATCCGGCGCGACTGGCAAACGCTGGAAGCCAATGTGATGGCTGGCGAATTTCCGAGCATGGAGACCAAACTGCGCTGGAAGCGAAACGTCGCTTTTGCGACAGGCCTGGCCGTGCGCGCCATCGATGCCCTGATGCCTGCGGCAGGCGCGGGAGGCCTCAAGATGGACTTGCCACTTCAGAGGCAATTTCGTGATATCCATGCAGCCTCATCGCACATCGCGCTGACCTGGGATGTCCACGCGGCAGCCTATGGACAAAGTGCATTGGGCCTACAACCTCAGGGGGGATTGTTGCTTTGATGGCAACGTATTTGTCCTAATATCGTCTTGAACAAAACCGGTTATGGTCTGGACACTCGATCCGAGTCGGACCACCTTCACAGGAGATCACCATGAATAAAACACGTCGTCAAATGTTGGGCGCTGCTGGCGTTGCCATTTTCTCTGCCAATGTGCCCTCAACAGCCCTGGCCCAAGGGGCCCCGCTCAAGATTGGTATGAGCATGCCGCAAACCGGCGCACTCGGCGCCGGAGGTCAGGCGGCGTTGCTGGCCCTTCGCATGTGGGTCGATGACGTCAACGCCAAAGGTGGCCTGCTGGGACGCAAGGTGGAGCTGATTGCCTACGATGATCAAAGCAACGGCGCCAACACCCCGGGCATCTACACCAAGTTGCTGGATGTCGACAAGGCAGAACTCCTGATCGCCCCGTACGGCACCAACCCCACCGCGCCCATCATGCCGCTGGTCAAGGAGCGTGGCCTCATGCTGATGGGCAACTTCTCTTTCCAGGTGAACGCCAAGGTCCAGCACGACATGTGGTTCAACAATGCGCCCTGGAACGACGCCCGCGGCTGGTCCGAGGGCTTCCTCGAGTTGGGCAAGATGGCGGGAGCCAAGTCCATCGCCATCTTTGCGGCTGATGCTGAGTTCTCTCAAAACCTGGCCAATGGCGCTCGCGAAATCGTCAAAAAAACCGGCTGGAACGTTGTCTACGACCAAAACTACCCGCCCAACAACACCGACTTCTCGTCCATCATCCGAGCTGTGCGCGCTGCCCGTCCCGAGGCTGTGTTCGTGGCCTGCTACCCCAACGAGGCGGTGGCCGTCATGCGTTCGGTCAACGAGATCGGCTTGGGTTCGCAGGTGCAGATCTTCGGTGGCGGCATGGTCGGTTTGCAATTCACGCCCATCATGCAAAGTCTGGGCAGTCTCCTGAACGGCGTGGTGAACTTCAACTCCTACGTGCCTGGCATGAAGTTCCCCGGCATCGACGACTTCTTCAAGCGTTACAGCGTTCGCGCGGCGGCCGCCAAAGTGGATCCGCTGGGCTATTACTTGCCCCCGTTCAACTATGCCACCGGTCAGATGATCGAGCAGGCGGTCAACGCCACCAAGAGCTTCGACCACAAGAAACTGGCCGAGTACATGCGTAAGACCGAGTTCCAGACCATCGTTGGCCCCATTGGTTTCGACAAATTCGGCGAGCGTGCCAAGCCGCGTATGGTGCAGGCTCAATTCCGCAACATCCAGGACAACAACGTCGACCAGTTCAAGAACACGGGCAAGCAGGTGGTGCTGTGGCCGGATATCGACAAACAGGGCGACTTCATCTTCCCGTTCGACAAGGCTCGCAAAGCCACCTGAACCTCTCGATTGACTTGAAGCGGGCGGCCTCGGCCGCCCCGCCTGGATTGCACTTTCATGTTTTCACTTGAACTTTTGTTCGAGGCAGCCCTGTTTGGGGTGCTTCTGGGTTGCTTTTATGCAGCGGTGAGCTTGGGGTTGTCGGTTGCCTTCGGTTTGCTGGATGTGCCCTATGTGGCGCATCCGGCCCTGCTGGTCATGGGCTCCTACGCCACCTACCTGATCAGCTCTTTGGGCATTGACCCGTTGCTATCGGGTCTGTTGCTCATGCCTATCTTCTTCTTGCTCGGCATGGGCTTGTACCGCTTTTATTACGAAACCTTCGAAAAGCGCGGCAGTGACGCCGGTGTTCGCGGCCTGGGTTTCTTTTTTGGTATCGCCTTCATCATCGAAGTCGCACTGATCCTGGTTTTTGGTGTGGATCAGCGTACCGTGCGTGCGGGTTACATCGGCAGCAGCCTGGAGATTGGTGATTACCGTTTCCCCTACCGCATGTTGATGGCGTTTGCCGTGGCGTTGCTGCTCACCCTGGTGCTGACGATTTACTTCTCCAAAACCTTCAACGGACGTGCAATCAAGGCCGTGGGTCAGGACGAATCGGCCCTGAGACTCATGGGAGCTAACCCGGTCAAGATCAAGCAATTGGCATTTGGCATCGCCACCGCGGTCAATGCCCTGGCAGGTGCTTTGCTCATTATTGTGGGGCCGGTTGAACCGGCCATGGACCGCATCTACATCGGTCGAACTTTCTGCGTGGTGGTGCTGGCCGGTCTGGGTAGCATGAGCGGCACGCTGGTGGCTGGGCTCATCCTGGGCGTGGTCGAGTCGGTGGTGCTCATGACCTTGGGTGCGTCCTGGGCGCCGGCCGTGTCTTTCGGCTTGTTGCTCGTGATGCTGGGCCTGCGTCCGCAAGGCCTGTTCGGAAGGTAAGCCAAGCATGAAATTCTGGATCATTTGTCTTGCCCTCGTGTTGGGCTCTCTCGGGCTGAGCCTCTCAGGTATCAACGAATACGTCTTCTTTGCCGGCTTCGTCATTTTGCAGTTCGTGGTGCTGGCCACGGCCTGGAACATCCTGGGCGGTTACGCCGGTTACGTCAACTTCGGAGTGCCAGCCTTCGTGGCGGTCGGAGGCTACACCGCCGTGGTGCTGTTCAAGTCCATTCAGGCACCCATCCTGGTGCAAATCCTGGGGGGCGGCATCCTGGCGGGTGTGTTGGGCCTGGCGGTGGGACTGCTCACGCTCAAGTTGCGGGGTATTTTCTTTTCTATCGCCACCGTGGCTGTGGTCTTCATTCTGGAGACCGTGGTGATGAACTGGCGCTATGTCGGCGGTGCTACGGGTTTGCAGTTGACCCGTCCCGCAGATTTGGCCTTCTTCGACTCCTACACCCGCATGCTGTTCTTTGTGATGGCGGTACTGGCGATTGGGTCGGTGATCATCGCGCGTTACATCCAGAACTCCTTTTTGGGGCGTGGTCTTCGGGCCGTGCGTGATTCCGAAGAGGCCGCTGAGTGTTCCGGCGTGCCCACCCTGCGCATCAAGCTGATCGCTTGCGTGGTCTCGGGCGCCTTGATGGGTGTGGCGGGCGCGCCCATGCCGATGTACTTGAGTTACATCGAGCCGACGGCCACCTTCAACCTCAGTTACTCCATCTCTGCCTTGGCCATGCCCATTATTGGGGGCACGTCTCACTGGATGGGCCCGGTGATTGGCGCTCTGCTCTTGGGAACCTTGCAGCAAATCGTTACCGTCACGGTGTCGAATGAACTCAACGTGCTGGTGGTCGGGTTGCTGCTGGTGTTCTTTGTCGTGGCTGCGCCTGATGGTGTGCTCGGACTGGTGAAAAAATGGAAGCAATCCTCGAAGTAAACAACGTCAGCAAGCACTTTGGCGGCTTCACGGCCCTCAATGCGGTCAACTTGCATGTGCAGCGCGGTGAACGCCTGGGCCTGATTGGGCCCAACGGCTCGGGCAAGACCACCATGATCAACTGCATCTCGGGGGCCCTGATCAACGACAGCGGCGATATTCGGTTTGATGGTCGCCACATTCATACCCTGCCGGCCTACCAACGAACCAAGCTGGGCATTGCGCGCAGTTTCCAGATTCCTCGCCCGTTTGGCAGCATGACCGTGCTGGAAAACCTCCTGGTGCCCTTTGCCTATGTCGGTGGCGCTGATGGTCCCAACGAGCGTCGCGAAGCGATGGATATTCTCGAGCGCATGGGGCTGGCCGCCAAAGCTGAAGTGTCCTCCAAGCAGTTGTCTCAAGTGGAGTTGCGCAAGATGGAGTTGGCACGGGCCATGGCGGCCAAACCCCAGTTGCTCATTTCTGACGAAGCCATGGCCGGACTGGCCGGCGCCGAGATTGACGAGGTGTTGCAGATCCTGTTTGATCTGAATGCCATGGGCATCACCATCATCATGATCGAACACATCATGCAGGCCGTCATGAAGTTTTCACAGCGTGTGGTGTGCCTGGATGCCGGCAAGATCATCTGCGAAGGCACGCCTGAAAGCATTTTCAAAAACCCGGACGTACAGAGAGCATACCTTGGCGATGAAGCTTGAAATTCGTGATCTGCACGCAGGCTACGGCGCAGTCCGGGCCTTGATGGGCGTATCCCTGGACCTGAACCAGGGGCAGACCGTGGCGCTGTTGGGCACCAACGGCAACGGCAAGAGCACCTTGATGAAATGCATCATGGGCATGGTGAAGCCGGACCAAGGCAGCATCCACCTCGAGATCGATGGGCAGCGTCACGACCTGACCCAGATGTCCACCGAAGACATCGTCAACCTGGGCGTGGCGCTGGTGCCCGAGGGGCGTCGACTGTTTCCCAAGCTCACTGTGGAAGAAAACCTGCTGTTGGGCGCATTTCGGCAAACGGCTCGTCCTCAGATTGCCAGCAACCTGGAGTTTTGCTACGAAGCGTTTCCCTTGCTGCTGGAGCGTCAAAAGCAACTCGCGGGCTCCATGTCGGGGGGGCAGCAGCAAATGCTGGCCATTGCGCGCGCTTTGATGTCCTCGCCCAAGGTCTTGTTGGTCGATGAGCCCTCGGTCGGCCTGTCACCCTTGCTGGTCTCACACACCATCACGAAAATCCGCGAACTCAAAGAGAAGTACCAACTCACGGTGCTGATGGCCGAGCAAAACTTCAACCAGGCCATCCGCATTGCTGACCACGGCTACATCATCGTGCACGGTGAGATCGTGTTCCAAGGCGATGTGGACACGGTCAAGAACAACGAATTGGTCAAGAGTTTCTACCTGGGCGTGGCGGCCTGACCTGCACGTCCTGATCCAGCGTTGATTGTTACGGGCTTTGCGATGCCCGTTTGAGGAAGGTGTCAGCAATGAAATCTGCTGCATTTGAATACCACCGAGCCACGACCCTGGACGAGGCGTTTGCCTGCATGGCGCGCTATGACGGGCAGGCCCAGTGGCTGGCGGGGGGACAAAGTCTGTTGGCCATGATGAACCTGCGTCTGGCCAACCCGCCGGCACTGATTGATATCCGTGCCATTGCCGGCTTGTCAGACATCCAGCAAGTGGGTTCAGTGGTTCGACTCGGGGCCTTATGTACCCACCACCAGATCCTGACATCGCCGGTCATCCAGGCGGCGGTGCCCTTGCTGGCACAGGCCGTGCCGCATGTGGCACACCTGGCCATTCGCCATGTGGGCACCATCGGGGGCAGCTTGGCGTTGGCGGATCCGGCCGCTGAATACCCCACCGTGGTGCAAGCGCTTCAAGGCACCTTGATTGCGCAAGGGCCTGGTGGAGAGCGACGCATCCCGGTGGACGACTACTTTGTGGGGTTGTACCAAACGGCTCTGCAACCCGGCGAATTGCTCACCGCCATCGAACTACCGGTCGCACAAGCGCATCAGCGCTTCCATTTCGACGAACTGTCACGCCGCCGCGGCGACTACGGCATGGTGGGGCTGGCAGCGGCAGCCCAAGTCCAAGCCGGCGCCTGTTCGGGGGTGCGACTGAGCTTCCTGGCAGTCGGTGATGGCCCCGTGCTGGCACGCCAGGCCATGGCGGCCTTGGAGGGCCGCCAGCTCGACGACAGCACCGTCCGTCAAGCGCAGCAAGCCCTTGATCAGGACCTGCATCCCGCAGGTGATTTGCAGGCCAATGCCGCGACCAAATTGCATTGTGCTCGAGTCTTGCTCGGGCGCGCCTTGGCTGCTTGGAGAACTGCACCATGAGTGAATTCACCGTCAAGACCACGTTCACGCTCAATGGCGTGAAGGTCGAACAAGACATTGCTGCCCGCCAGCACCTGGTTGACTTCCTTCGCGATTGTCATGATCTCACCGGCTCGCACCTGGGCTGCGAGCACGGCGTCTGCGGTGCCTGCCAGGTCATGGTGGACGGGCAGGTGGTGCGCGGTTGTCTGACGCTGGCCGTGCAAATGCAAGGACGCAGCGTGGACACGATTGAAGGCTTGTCCGAGCGGGGCGACCTGGCCCGCTTGCAACAAGCCTTTTTGCAGCACAACGCCTTCCAGTGTGGGTTCTGTTCATCGGGCATGTTGATCACAGCACTCGACATCGTGCGTCATCATCCTCAAGCCAGCCGCGAAGAAATACGAGACCTCATCTCGGGCAACTATTGCCGTTGCACCGGTTACCAGGCCATTGTCGATGCCATCGAATCGGTGCTCCTGGAACAACGTGTCATGCCGCCCCAAGGAGCCACGTCATGAATGCACGCAACGAACTGCCGGTGAGCGACCAGATCGCTCAGAGCACCAATCCTATCGGTCAGAGCACCCCACGCACAGGCGCCCGCAAATTGTTGCAGGGCCGCGGCATGTACCTGGATGACATCCGTGTGCCGCGCTTGGCGCACGTGGTGTTCTTTCGCAGCCCCCATGCGCATGCTCGCATCAAGCACCTCGACCTGACCGCTGCGCGCCAACAACCCGGTGTCATTGCCGCTGTGGATGGACGTGCCATTGCCGAGTTTTGTACTCCCTGGGTGGGCGTGCTCACGCACTTGAAAGGTCTCAAGTCCGCACCGCAGCACGCCGTGGCCATCGACCGTGTGTGTTGGCAGGGCGAGGCGGTTGCGGCCATCGTCGCGCAAACTCGGCGTCAGGCCGAGGACGCGCTGGACCATGTGGTGGTTGAATGGGAGGTGCTGCCTGCCGTCACCGACATGCGCGACTCGCTCTCCAATCGCCAGGTCATCCACCCCGAGTTGGGTGACAACATTTGTTTTTCCCGCGAGATGGTCACCGAGGGTTTCGAGGAAGCCTTTGCCAAGGCGGATGTGGTGGTGGAAAAAACCTACGACTTCAGCCGACACACCGGGGTGACGAACGAGCCGCGTGGCCTGCTGGCCGATTACAACCCAGCGGATCACACGTTGGTGGTGTACCACGGCACGCAAGCGCCTCACATGATGCAGGACATCTTCTCGCGGCATCTGAACATTCCGGAATCGAATGTGCGTGTGGTGTGCAAGGATGTGGGCGGCTCATTTGGCATCAAGGTTCACGTGTATGCCGACGAAATGGCCACTGCAGCACTGTCGGTCATGTTGCGTCGTCCGGTCAAGTTTTTGGCCGATCGCCTCGAATCCTTCTTGACCGACATCCATGCGCGCGAGCACACGGTGACGGTGCGTATGGCGTGCAACCGCACGGGCGAGATCGTTGGTTTTGACTTGCGTGACCTCACCGGTATCGGTCCGTATTCGGTGTATCCCCGCACCAGTGGCATTGAAGGTAATCAGGTGGTCAACCTCACCGGGGGGCCTTACAAGCACAAGCATTACCGGGCTCGACTCGACGTGGTGTTCACCAACAAAAACGTCACCTGCCAGTACCGTGCAGTGGGACATCCGATTGCGGTGGCCATCACCGAAGGCATTGTGGATGAAGGTGCCCGTGCCATTGGCATGGATGCAGCCGAATTCCGCCGTCGCAACCTGATTGCCGACGACGCCTATCCCTATACCTTCCCCTCGGGCATCAAGTTCGAGAAGCTGTCGCACCACCAGTGCCTGGATCAGTTGTTGAAGCTCATGGACTACGACGGCTTGCGTCGTGACCAAGCCGCGTGTCGCCAACGTGGTGTGTACCGCGGCATTGGTCTTGCTGCCATGATCGAGGTGACCAACCCGTCTCCTGCGTTTTATGGCGTGGGCGGCGCGCGCATCTCGGCCCAGGACGGTGCCACCGTGCGTCTCGACCCGGGCGGCATGGTACACGTGTTGGTCAGCGTGACCGAGCAAGGGCAGGGTACCGAAGCGGTATTTGCCCAAGTGGCGGCCAGCGCCGTGGGTGTCGGGGTTGATCGTGTGCGCGTCATCACGGGCGACACCGCTGTCACACCCTACGGTGGGGGTACCTGGGCGTCGCGTGGCGCCGGTATTGGGGGCGAGGCCGTGTTGCAGGCCGGCAAGGCCTTGCGCTCCAACATCCTGGATGTGGCTGCGGCGATCCTGCAAGTGGACAAATCCACCCTCGATGTGCGCAACAACGGTGTGGTGGACCGACTGACCGGCCAGGAGCGCCTGCCCTTGAACGAAATTGGCCGCGTGGGGTATTTCCGTCCCGACACCTTGCCCATGAACTTCCAGTCGGAGCTCACGGTCACGCGCCATTTCACGCCGCGTGAATACGGCTTCACCTTCACCAACGGTATCCAGGCCTCGTACGTCGAGGTCGATGTCGAGACCGGATTTGTCAAGCTACTCAAGCACTGGTGCGTGGAAGACTGCGGCACCGTCATCAACCCCATGCTGGTGGACGAGCAAATTCGCGGTGGTGTGGTGCAAGGCATTGGCGGTGCCCTGTTTGAGGAATGCCTCTACAGCGACGACGGCCAATTGCTCAACGGCTCGATGGCCGACTACCTGGTGCCCATGGCAGCCGAGATGCCCGATATCGTGGTGGGCCACGTGCAGACGCCTACCAAGACATCGGAGCTGGGCGCCAAAGGCGCCGGTGAGGCCGGGACGGCGGGTGCACCAGGCGCCATCATGAACGCCATCAACGACGCCATTGGTGTCTTGGGTGCTTCGGTCGCGCTGCAGCCCTTCACGCCGCAGCGGGTGCTGCAGGCGCTGGGCAAAGTCTGACGCGTCAGACGCTGGCGGGCGCGGGTACCTGAGCGCGGTACCAATCCGCGACCTCTTCACCGGTCATGACGGCCACTTCGGTTTTGGCTTGCACGGCATCGAGCAGGCGCTCAAACGCGTCAATGCGGTGGGGCACGCCGGTGATGTAGGGGTGCACGCTGATAGCCATCACGCGTGGCTGTGTGAGACTTTCTTTCCACAACCGATCCAGTTGTTGAACACCTCGCACGTACATTTCGTCGCTGCGGTGGTGCTGGATGGCCATGAGCGGGATGTCGTTGAGTTCGACGGTGTAGGGCACGGACAGCACCGGCTTGGGGTGTGCCTGGATCCAGGCGGGCAGGTCGTCAATCACCCAGTCGGCCACATACTCAATGCCATTGGCGCTGAGGTAATCCAGGGTGTCGTCGGTCTCGGTGAGGCCAGGGCTTTCCCAGCCTCGGGGTGCCTTGCCGGTGAACTGTTTGATGGTCTCTACGGTATCCCGGATAGCACTCATCTGGTCTTCCACCTTGTGCATGGGGCCTTGGACGTAGCCGTGTCCCATGAATTCCCAGCCCGCATCCAGAGCGGCTTGTGCCACGCGAGGGTACGACTTGCACACAATCCCGTTGGTGGCCAGCGTTGGTGTGATGCCGCGCGATCGAAGTGCTTCAAACAGCCGCCAGAAGCCGGCGCGCATGCCGTATTCGTGCCACGACCAATTGGCCAGATCAGGCAACAAGGGTTGCCCCATGGGTGGAGGCAGCACCGTGCGGGGCATGGCCCGCTCGATCGACCAGTGCTCAATGTTGACAATGACCCAAACGACCATGCGGTTGCCGTTGGGCAACTTCACAGTGGGGCGGTCGGGAAAAGCCTGGTAAGGCACGCGGTCACTCAGCAATTGGAAGGCGCTCATGGATAGTCAGTCTCCGTGGTCATGAAACATGGATCAGGTCCCTCGGGGGAATTGTGCGCAAACGGCAGCATCTTGTCGATGCCTTCGTTGGCAACTAAGGTCTGAACCCACATGCTACCAATCTCCAGTGCGACTGGTGATAACCCTGGCGCAAAGACCGTATCCGCCATAATGAACTCAACCCCTCCCCGCTGCTGAATGAGGATTTCATCATGGCTTACCCGCTTCCCCTTGCGTCCCTCGAATCTGCTCCCTTGCGCCCTGGCGCGCTCGACCCTTTGCTGGCCTTGATCGAACAGCACATAGCCGAGAAGCGTTACCCGGGTTGTCAACTGGCGTTGGCCCACCAGGGCCGATTGGTGTTCAACCAAAGTTTCGGTCAGGCCCGCTTGGGGCACGGCGACCCCGCCGATACGCAAGCCATGGCCGCGCAAAACGACACCTTGTGGCTGCTGTATTCCAACACCAAGGTCATCACCGCCACCGCCTTGTGGAAACTGCATGAACAAGGTCGCTTGCGATTCACCGACACGGTGGCCGACCATCTGCCCGAATTTGCCCAGCATGACAAAGGTGCCATCACCTTGTTTCAAGTCATCACCCACCAGGGAGGCTTTCCGGATGCCGACGTGCCGCTCGAGCTAACGGGGGATCATGCGCGGGTGCGCGAGCGGGTGTGCGATTTCAAACTCCAATGGGAGCCTGGCTCACGGGTGCACTACCACGGCTTGAGTGCACACTGGGTGCTGGGCATGGTGATCGAGGCCATCACCGGGCAGGATTTCCGCCAGGCCATCACCGACCTGGTCATTCGTCCGCTGGGCCTGGAGAACGATTTGTTTGTGGGATTGCCCAGCAGCGAAGTGTCCCGCATGTCCTTTCTCTATCAACCCGGTAGCACGGTGGGCTCGTATGCCATGCGCTTTGAGAGCACCAGCGAGGCCTGGCAACAGTGCGGCGCACCGGGCGGTGGCGGCTATGGCACCGCGCGCGGCATGGTGGCGCTCTACCAGATGATGTTGCAGGGGGGGCGACTCAATGGGGTGCAACTGCTCTCGCCCCGCACCCTGGCCTATGCCATTCGCAATTACACCGACGAGCGGGTGGACGAATTCATGGGTATGGCCATGCACCGGGGTCTGGGCCCGCATGTGCGCGGCCACACGGTGGGCATGCGTGGCTTGGGGTCACTGGCGTCGCCGCGCGCGTATGGCCATGGCGGTGTCGGCACCAGCTACTGCTGGGCGGACCCGGACAGTGGTCTGTCGTTTGCCTACATCACCAACTCGCGCGTCCCTGACCCCTGGCACTCGGTGCGGCTTGATCAGGTGAGCAACCTGGTGCACGCAGCCATCCAGGCCTGATCAGGTCCGGATCATTGGCCGAAGCCGTCGGCCATCATGATCTCGATCAGCTGGGGGCGACCGCTGGCCAGCGCGCGCTGCAGTGCCGGCGTGATGTCGTCGGCCTCGGTGATGCGGTGCGCCTCGATTCCCATCGATCCGGCCAATTGGCAGAAGTCAATCGCTGGGTCGCGCATGTCCATCCCGATGAAGGTGTCGCACTGCTGCATGGACACCAAGCGCTCCTTGATGATGCGGTAGCTGCGGTTGTTGGTGATGACATAGGTGATGGGCAGTTTGAGGTGGGCGGCCGTCCACAAACCCTGGATGCTGTACATCGCGCTGCCGTCGCCCACCACGGCCAGCACGGGACGTCCCGGCTTGGCCAGGCTGATCCCCACGGCCCCGGGGATGGCAAAGCCCAGACCACCACTGGCCAGTCCAAAGAAACTGTCGGGATCTTGTCGCCGCAAATAATGCGGCAGGGCGTGCGTGGACGTCAAGGCTTCCTCCACCACGATGACCTCGCGCGGCAATTCGCGTGTGAGATGCCACAGCATGGTGGGCGCTGTCAGCGGTCGCTGCGCAGCCTGGGATTGCGCGATCGCCACCCGTTGTGGATAACGCTGCGTCCAGTTGTCGGTAGCCAGTGCCTGGTTACGCTGCTGCGCAGCAGCCCGATCGTCCGCCTTGGCGTGGGTGTGGAGTACCGGCAGCAAGGCACGCAGGGTCTCACGCACATTGGCGGCGATGGCGGCCTCGGTGTTGTAGTTCTTGCCAAGTTCCCAGGGCCGCTCGCTCAGGTGCAACACACGCGCATGGGCGGGCAGGGGCTCCACCGGGCTGTACACCGACATGCGCAGCAAGTCGGCTCCCAGACAGAGGATCAGGTCATAGGGTTCGAGCGTGGCACGCACATTCTCTTGTGATCGTGTGAGCATACCCTGGTAACTGGGATGATCGGTGGGGAACGAGGCGTTGTAGGGCACGGGCTCTTGAAACACCGCGGCCCCCAGGGTGGTCGCCAGTTCGCTGGCCAGACCAAAAGCGTCGTGAATGGCCAATTCCTGCCCCGCAATGATGCAGGGACGCTTGGCGCTCAGCAGCAACTGGGCCCACTGCGCCAACACCTCGTCACTGGGTCGCACGCGCGGGTCAATGCGCATCGACTGCATCATGTCCAGATCACCCTCGGCATTGAGGATGTCACCCGGCAGGCTGATGAATACCGGCCCCATCGGATAGGTGCATGCCACTTTGGCCGCGCGCCGCATGATGCGCGGCAGGTCTTGCAACTGCGTGACTTCCACCGACCACTTCACCAGCGGCGCAGCGAGGGCGGGCAGGGGGTCGTACAGCAGGGGTTCCAGCAAACCATGCCCTTGCTCCTGCTGGCCGGCAGTCAGGATGAGGGGTGAGCCGGAAAACTTGGCGTTGTAGAGCGCACCCATGGCATTGCCCAGACCCGGCGCCACGTGAACGTTGGCGGCTGTGAGTTGGTGCGAAGCCCGGGCAAAGCCATCGGCCATGGCCACCACCACCGCTTCCTGCAAACCCAGGATAAAACGCAGGTCCGGGTAATCGGGTAAAGCCTGCATGATGGGCAGTTCGGTCGTGCCGGGGTTGCCAAAGAGATGGGTGATGCCCTCGTCGATCATCAACTCGACAAAGGCCTGGCGGCCAAATAGGTGTTTCATGGGCGTTAGCTTATCGAAAGTGCAACCTAGGGTTGTCCCTGGCATGCTTGACAGGTTCTATAGTTGGCCCATGATCACCAGCCTTTGATCGATGGTCCAACCCATGCACCCCTTTGTCTTCAAGCCAGTCACGCTGCCTGCAGGAACCGAGGCACTGCGCCGACACATTCGGCAATTCCTCAAAGCCGAAATTGACGCAGGAACCTTCGTGCCCAGCCGCAATACCTGGTCCAACACGAATACTGCCTTCAGCCGCAAATGCGGTCAAGCCGGCTTCATCGGCATGGTGTGGCCCAAGCAGTATGGCGGCCACGAGCGCTCGGCGCTGGAGCGCTATGTGATGACCGAAGAAATGCTGGCGGCAGGCGCGCCGGTGGGGGCCCACTGGGTGGCGGATCGACAAAGTGGACATCAAATCCTGCGTCATGGCAGCGAGCGCGCACGCCAAACCATCCTGCCCCGCATTGCGGCGGGTGAATGCTATTTCGCTATCGGGATGAGTGAGCCCGATTCGGGCTCTGACCTGGCGGCGGTGCGCACCCGCGCCGTGGCCTGTGAAGGTGGCTGGAAGATTTCCGGCACCAAGGTCTGGACCAGTTATGCCCACCATTGTCACTACCTGATTGCCCTGGCCCGTACGGCCCCCAAAGAAGAGGATCGACACGCGGGGATGACCCAGTTCATTGTGGATCTCTCGCAACCGGGGGTGTCCTTGCGCCCCATCTACAACATCTTCGGTGCTCACGACTGGAATGAAGTGGTGTTTGACGAGTATTTTGTCCCCGATGACATGGTGATGGGGCAGGTGGGCAGCGGCTGGGACATGGTGACTGGCGAGCTGGCCTTCGAGCGCTCTGGCCCGGACCGTTTTCTGAGCACTTACCAGCTGTTCGTCGAGTCCATTCGGCAGCTGGGGGACCAACCCGGCGAGCGAGCGCTCAACGAGGTGGGTCGCATGGTGGCGCACTTGGCCACCCTGCGCTGCATGTCCACCTCGGTGGCCGGCATGCTGGATGCAGGGGCAAAGCCGGTCCTCGAAGCGGCGTTGGTGAAAGACGTGGGCACGACGTTTGAGCGTGAAATTCCCGAGGTGTTTCGCCATCTCTTGCCCGGCGAACCCATCATGGATGATGAGTCCTCGGATTACCAGGCCTTGTTGGGCATGGGCACACTCAAGTCGCCCGGTTTCACCCTGCGAGGGGGCACTCGAGAAATCTTGCGCGGCATGATTGCCAAGGGATTGGGGCTGCGATGAGCGACATGCACGCCGAACTTGAAACGCTGATTGACCGCATCAGTGCCGACCTCACCGATCAAGCGCTTTACCTGGGCATGGAACGAGGCGCTTGGCCAGCGGCCTTGTGGGAGGCATTGGCGCAAGCGGGTGTTCCTCGGGCTTGTGTGCCCGCGGATCAAGGCGGCGCCGAGCTGCCATTTGCTGACGCCATGGTGGCTTTGCGCCGCAGCGCCTACCAAGGCTTGCCAGTGCCGCTGGCCGAGTCCCTGCTGGCCACGCGGCTGTTGCTGGCCGCCGGACTGTCTGTGCCGACGGGCGTGCTGACGGTCACCGCCTGTCATGCACAGGATGACTTGCAAGTGCAGGGTGACGGCCAGCATCGGTGGCTGCAAGGTCAAGCGCACCGCGTGCCCTGGCTCTCCCATGCCGAGCATTGGGTGGTGGTGGCGCGACACCAAGACCGCGAATGTGTGGCCGTTAGCGTCTCGACTCGACACAACCTCGCCGGCGAGCCCCGGACTCACATTGAAGTGCAGCGTGCCCCTGTGATGGCCATGGCGCCGTTGAACGACGCGGCCGAGCGCCTGTTGCTGGAGGGGGCACTGATGCGTTCGGTGCAGATGGCGGGTGCCTTGCAACGTGCGCTCGACCATTCGATTCACTACGCGAACGAGCGTGTGCAGTTTGGTCGGCCCATTGGCAAGTTCCAAGCTGTGCAACACATGCTGGCGGTGCTGGCCGGTCACGTGGCCGCCAGCAGTGCCGCGGTGGACGCCGTGGTGGGTGCGTCGGCGCACGACCCCCACACGTTGCTCACGGCGGTGGCCAAAGCCCGCGTGGGCGAGGCCGCCAGCAAGGGCACCGAAATTGCCCACCAGGTGCATGGGGCGATGGGATTCACCCGCGAACATCCCCTGCACCACGTGACCCGTCGCCTGTGGGCCTGGCGCGATGAATTCGGCAACGAAACGCTGTGGCAAACCCGACTGGGCCGCCTGGTGACCCAGCAAGGCGCCGATCAGCTCTGGCCTTTGTTGACCTCTTTGTGAAATTTTCTCCTTCAAGGCTTTCATGAGCACCTCGACCGATTTGCAGATCACCCCGCACGGCCATGTCACCCAGGTGGACATGTGCCGCCCGCCGCACAACTTCTTTGACCACGCCCTGATCTGTCAGCTGGCCGATACATTTGAGCAACTCGATGCCGACCCTGCCTGTCGCGCCATCGTCCTGGCCGCACAAGGCTCGTCCTTTTGCGCCGGGGCCAATTTCAACGATCCCCATGAGACGGTGAGTCGCGATGCCGGGGGCACCATGAACCCCATCTACCATGAGGCCTTGCGCATTTTTGCTTGCCGCAAACCCATAGTGGTAGCAGTGCATGGCCCTGCCATCGGGGGTGGGCTGGGCGTGGCGCTGGTTGGCGACTTTCGTATTGCGTGTGAGCAAGCCCGCTTTTCGGCCAACTTCACCCGCCTGGGCTTTCATCCGGGCTTTGGTTTGTCGGTGACCTTGCCCCGGCTGGTGGGGCTGCAAGCTGCACAGCGGTTGTTTTACAAGGGCGAGCGCATCCATGGTCGGCAGGCGCTGGAGATGGGCCTGGTGGACGAACTGGTGAGCCAGGATCAGGTGCTGCCCCGGGCACTCGAGTGGGCTCAGGACATTGCCTTGTCAGCGCCAATCGCCCTGGAATCGGTACGCGCCACCCTGCGACAGGGATTGGTCGAGCAATTGCGCGCAGCGGTGGTCCGTGAAAGCGCCGAACAATACCAACAGTTCAAGACCGAGGATTTCAAGGAGGGTGTGCGCGCCATGACGGAGCGTCGTCCGCCCAACTTCCAGCGGCGCTGAACTCGGGCGGTGCGACAATTCCCCTTGATTATCCAAGGAGAGGTTATGCAATTGGGCATGGTGGGCTTGGGTCGCATGGGCGCCAACTTGGTCCGACGTTTGCTGCCACGTGGGCATGCGTGTGTGGTGTTTGACGCGCAGTCCGAGGCCGTGCAGACACTCGCGGCTGAGGGCGCAAAACCCGCCCGCGATTTACACGACCTGGTGCATCAACTGGCCGCTCCACGCGCCATCTGGGTCATGCTACCCGCCGGCGACAGCACCGAAACCACCTTGCAGGAACTGGCCGGTTTGCTCTCTGCGGGCGACATTCTGATTGACGGTGGCAACACCCACTACGTCGATGATGTGCGCCGCGCGCAATCGTTCCAGCAGCAGGGCCTGCGCTACCTGGATGTGGGAACGAGCGGTGGCGTGTGGGGCCTGGCGCGTGGGTATTGCCTCATGATTGGCGGTGACGCGTCGGCATTTGAGCACCTCGATCCCATTTTTCGCGACCTTGCACCGGGCCGTGGGTCGCTGGAGCCCACGCCGGGTCGTGAGGGTCGTACCTCCACGGCGGATCAGGGGTATCTCTACACGGGGCCTGCCGGGTCGGGCCACTTTGTGAAGATGATTCACAACGGCATCGAGTACGGGATGATGCAGGCCTTTGCAGAAGGCTTTGATATTCTGAAAGGTGCGGGCCAGTCGTTCATTCCTGCCGAGCGCCGCTACAACCTGGATCTGGCGGACATTACCGAGTTGTGGCGACGCGGCAGCGTGGTCTCGTCATGGTTGCTGGATTTAAGCGCCATGGCCCTGGCGCAGGATCCCGACCTCAGCAGCTATTCGGGGCATGTCGAAGATTCGGGCGAGGGCCGCTGGACCTTGCTGGCCGCGATTGAAGAGGCCGTTCCTGCCGAGGTCTTGTCAGCAGCCTTGTATGCGCGCTTTCGCTCGCGTCAGGACCACACCTTTGCCGAAAAGACCTTGTCGGCCCTGCGCAAGCAATTTGGGGGACACCAAGAGCCCAAGAAACCGACGGCCTGAGTTGGTCTCCTTGAGCTGGCCTGGTGTCCTTCAGGGTCACTTCACCCGCAGCAGGAATTCCTTCAAGACGGCATCGAAGGCTGCGGGTTGCTCGGTATTGACCAGGTGCGCCCCGTTCGGGATGAGGTGCATGACGGACCCTGGAATGTGTTCGTGAATGATGCGGGACATCTCGGGTGGCGTCCCCGTGTCCTCGGTGCCCACCACCACCAGCGTCGGGCACCGGATACTGCCCAGACGGTCGGTCAGGTCAAGGCCGGAGATGGCTTCGCAACACGATGCGTAGCCTTCGGGCGGCGTGTTCAGAATACTTTGGGTGATGCGCTCAATGACGGGCAATTTGGCGTCGCGACTGGGTGCGGTGTACCAACGAGCCAGGGTGGGCTCCAAGAGCGAGGCCATGCCTTGCGTGCGGGCGATGCGCGCCCGATCAGCCCACATGGCGGGCGCTGCGGGCATGCCGCGACTGGTGGTGGCGGCCAATCCCAGGCTTTTCACCATTTGCGGGTACTTGAGCGTGAAGGTCTGACCGATCATGCCGCCCAGTGACAGGCCCAACCAATGGGTCTGCTGTATGCCCAGATGTTGCATCAGATGGTAGGCGTCATCGGCCAGGCCCTCAAGCGTGTAGGGCCCTGGGGGGGCACTGGACTGTCCATGTCCCCGGGTATCAAAGCGTAACACCTTGAAGTGCTGGGTGAGCCAGGGCATCTGATCATTCCACATCGAACTGTCACAGGCCAGTGAGTGCGATAGCGTGAGCCAGGGGCCTTCGCCCTCGACGGTGTAATGCAAATCGATGTCGCCACAGCGTGCTTTCATGAAGGTCTCCGGGAAGTTGAATGGGGGTGATAAAAGCTCAAGGTAACTGCATGTTAGACCCTGTTGCTGGGGACTGGCAATCGCTTGTGTGCTTCTGTAATCTGTGGGACACCAGAGGCAAGGATTGGGTGTAAAAACTGGCACCACAGGATCCCGTCTGCATTTGCAGTTGGCGGTATGTTCATTGTTCAGGAGAACTTGCGCATGAGCAGTCAAGCCTTTTCCCCCCAGGTGGCCGGGCACGCCGGCCTGGGCCCGCTGGCGTCTCGTCTGGTCGACGTCGACGCCATGGCGTGGCAGTCCACGCGATTTGAGGGCATTGAGGTCAAGCCCTTGCTGGTGGATCCCCAGTCAGGGCTGGCCAGTGTGCTGATGCGCATGGCACCCGGTTCGGTGCTGCCGCACCACGAGCATGTGCTGATCGAGCAGACGTGGGTGTTGGAAGGTCATCTGGTGGACAAGACCGGTCCCGATGAAGGCATGGAGTGCAAGGCGGGTCAGTTCATCTGGCGACCTGCCGGCAGCCAGCACAGTGCCTGGTCTCCCAAGGGGGGTACCTTTCTGGCCTTCTTTCAGGTGCCCAACAAGTTTTACGATCGCCCCGGCTCAGTCGTGGACATGGCGGGCAAGGACTGGGAGACGGTATGGGGCGCCGCGATGCCGGGCACCTGACGCCAGTGCTTCAGGCACGACGCATTCAGGTGCTCAAAGCGCCTGAGGGCGAGGTGTCAGGAACTGTCAGGTGATCGTGAGTTCAATCGGCTCAAAGCTCTCG
>Ga0255086_1000091_pt1 | contig 30357 bp, 21 predicted proteins | sample Colum_Cont_RepC__FD_188438 | JGI IMG/M metagenome (GOLD analysis project Ga0255086, IMG submission 188438) | Freshwater microbial communities from Columbia River, Oregon, United States - Colum_Cont_RepC_8d | ecosystem: Environmental > Aquatic > Freshwater > River | place: USA: Oregon | collected... | reverse complement strand
CGCATTGCCTTTCTTGAAGAAAAAACTGCGCGCCGGTTGTTCGTGCTGCAGGTCGATGGCAGCGAGGCGCGCATGACGGAGGAGGAGTTTGAGGTGCAGCTGAACAAGGCCAAGGCGGCGGCGACGGAGAGCTGCGGCCAGTAGCCAATCTGGCAGGCACAAAAAAGGCGACCCGAAGGTCGCCTTTTTAATTGCCGCGAAGCCTTACTTCTTGGCAGCCGGTGCAGCCGGCTTGGGCTCGCCGATGGAGATCAGCTCGACTTCAAACACCAGCGTCGAGTTGGGGCCGATCTTGGCACCCGCGCCGCGCTCGCCGTAGGCGAGAGCCGAGGGGATGACGAACTTGTACTTGGCGCCGGCCTTCATCAGCTGGAGACCTTCGGTCCAGCCCGGAATCACGTTCTGAAGGGGGAAGCTCACGGGCTGGCCGCGCTCGATGCTGCTGTCGAAGGTTTCGCCGTTGATCAGCGTGCCCTTGTAGTGGACGGTGACGGTGTCGGTGGCCTTGGGGCTGGCACCGGCGCCTTCGGTGATCACTTCGTACTGCAGGCCGCTGGCGGTGGTCTTCACGCCGGCTTTCTTGGCGTTTTCAGCCAGAAAAGCCTCGCCCTCGCCCTTGGCCTTGGTGGCGGTGGCGGTGCGCTCTTCCATCTGCTTCTTCTGGATTTTTTCAGAGACGGTGTTCTTGATCTGCTCGCGGGCAGCGTCGTCGAGCACCGATTCACCACCGTTGAACACGGTGTCGAGACCGGCTTCGAGGGCCTTGATGTCCACATCGTCCTTCACGGTCTTCAGCGACTTGGCGAGATCGACGCCGATGGCGTAGCCGAACTTCTGCGCGTCGGTGACCAGCTCTTCTGCCTTCATGGACTTGGGCTCGTCGGCCTTCTTGCAGGCCGCGATGGAAAGTGCAGCGGCAATGGCCAGCACGAAGGTGGAGCGTTTGAACATGGAAGCGGGCATGGAGTGAATCCTGTGGGGTCTAGAGGAAAATGCGGCGAAATTATAGCGAGGCCGGGGCAGCGGGTTGGGCGCTGGCGGCCTGCCGGCGGGACAGCAGTTGCAGCAGGGTCTGACGGCTTTCATCGGACAAGAGTTCCAATGAGCGTTCGGCAATGCGCTCGATGCGGGCATCGACGACCAGCTTGCTGTCGGCATCCACAGACACCAGGCCAATGCCGATCAGGGTGTTGAGGTAGCCCTTGAACAGCGCCGGGTCGAAGAACTCCGGCGCTTCACGGCCCGTCAGCACAGCCATGCGTTCGGCCAGCAGGCGGCAGTCTTTCTCGAACTTGTCTCGCGCCAGACCAGTATTGCTGCGGTATTCATCCGCCAGCAACAGGGCCGTCATGCCGTAACGCTCCAGCGTCTCACCGAGGATGCGGCCTAGCATGGCGAGTGTGGAATAGGCGGGTTCGGTGACATCTGGCCGCCACAGATCGTCGCCCTCGCGGCGCAAGAGGCCGATGTTGGCCATCACGGCCACCCAGCGACGCACGACGGGTTCGATTTCCTCCAGCGGCCAGCGCAGGAAGTACTCGGTGCGCAAAAACGGGTACAGCGCGCGGCAGCCGGTGACGATGGCGTCTTCGCTCAAGCGAGCGCGCGTGCGGAACAGATTGGCGATGAACGAGGGGATGGCGAACAGGTGCTGGATGTTGTTGCGGTTGTAGGTGAGCAGCACGGCATCGCGGTCGGCCGCCGCGACCAGTGCGCCCCACTCGTGCGGCACGCGAACAATGCGCGACACCGGCATGGCCCACTCCAGCACGGCGCGGGGGTTGGCGTCCGGGATCACCATCTGCTCGCTGTAGGGCTCGCCCTTCAGCAGCCAGGCGAGATGGCCCATCTGCTCGACGATCTCGTCCTCGCTCGCCGCACCGCGCGGGCTGGCGAGCAGGGCGGTGGCGGCGAGGCTGCAGGGGTTGGCCACCGCCGCAGCATTGATGCGGCGAGCGTTTTCCTCAGCCAGTTCGCGCACAAACAGGGGGTAACCATTGGGGCGGGTGTCGGTGCCAGGTTGAAAGGCCTCGCGCCAGCCCGGCAGCTTGTCGTCGGCATAGGGGTGCAGCAGCAGTGGCTCGCCAAAGTTGAGGTAGGCCTTGCCGTGGCTCTTGCCGAGGATCTTGCTGGCTTTCAACAGGCCTTCAACCGACTCTTTCTCTTTCTTTGCACCCTTCAGTTCCTTGAAGTAGCTGCCCACTTCCCAAACCTTGTCGTAGCCAATGTAGATCGGCACCAGCGCCACCGGGCGGGTGCGCTGGCGCAGGGCGGACTCCACCACCATCGACAGCAGGCCGGTCTTGGGGGCCAGCAGGCGGCCCGTGCGGCTGCGACCACCTTCCGGGAAGAACTCGATGGCATAGCCGCGCGCCACCAGCGCATCGACATACGAGCGGAAAATGGCGGTGTAGAGCGGGTCGCCCGTGAACTTGCGCCGCATGAAAAATGCACCGCAGCGGCGCAGCAGGCCGCCCACCACCGGCATGTTGAGGTTGATGCCGGCAGCAATGTGCGGCGGCACCATGCCACGGTGATAGAGGATGTAGCTGAGCAGCAGGTAGTCCGCGTGCGAGCGATGACTGGGCAGGTAGATGATCTCGTGGCTCTGCGCCAGCTCGCGGATGCCATCGAGATTCCGTACGTCGATGCCCTTGAACACGCGCTCCCAGACAAACAGCGTCAGCAGGCGTTCGAGAAAATTGATGGCGGCGCTGGAGTAGTCCGCGATCACTTCATCCGCCAGCCGGCGCGCACGTTTGCTGGCCTGCTCCATGGTCTGGCTTTTGGCCTTGGCTTCTTCCTCGATGGCGCGGCGCACCAGCCTGGCCGCCACTACCTGCTCGATCATCAGCGCGCGCGGCGGCAGCTCTGGCCCCAGCACGGCGGTGCGGGCGCGCAGAAAGTGGAAGTGCACGGCGCGGATCATTTTCTTCACCGCGCGGCTGCGGTCGATTTCCTTGTCGACCTGGCTGCGGAACCCGATGGGCTGCGCGAAATTGGCCAGCATGTTGCGAGCATTGAACAGCATGATGAACAGCTTGCGCACCGCACCCGCCTGCGGGTTGTCGGCAAAGATCAGCTTGAACAGGCTCTGCTCGCTGCCGGGGTCGCGGCCCCAGAAAATCGACACCGGCAGGATCTGGATGTCGAACTCAGGGTCGCCAGCGGCGGTCACCAACACCTGGGTCAGCTCGGTGTGGCGCACGCGGGTTTCGAGCAGTGCCGGCAGGTAGACGCAACCGGCGCGGCCGGGGCCTGGCAGCGACACCCCGGTGCGCTGCGGGCGCGGCAGGCCCAGCTCGCGACAGACCTTGTCGAGTGCGAACAGGTCGATCCACGAACGCTGCGGCAGCACGAAGCAGATCGGCTTGGTCAGATCCAGCTGCAAGCGCTCGTGCAGGTTGTCCGGGGCGATTCTGAACTTGACCGCCGCCAGCAGCGGTCGGAACAGCCACCAAGCAAGCCAGTACGCCAAATGGGAGAGAACACGCATGCGGAATATCTTTGGTATGCAAAACTGGCCGCGAGTGTAACGAAACCACCCCCATCGTCATGCCGACCCCGCCCAACACCCTGCCACCGCTGCATCGCGTCGAACGCGTGGCGCGCCTCTTGGATGACGTTTTCCGCATTCCCGGCACACAGATCAAGGTGGGGCTGGACGCGCTGATCGGCCTGATTCCGGGTGTTGGCGATGTCATTGGCCTAGGCCTGGGTGGCTGGTTCATCTACGAGGCGCATCGACTGGGCGCGCCAGCGGCACTCAAGTGGCAGATGGCGCGCAACGTCGCCATCGACGCCATCAGCGGCTTCGTGCCGGTGCTGGGGGATGTGGTGGATGTGGTCTACCGCAGCAACCGCCGCAATCTGGGGCTATTACGCGGGCACTTTGCACCGCAGTCGCCCGCGCCGGTTGCCAGCCGCTGGCGGCCTTGGCTGCGGCTGGCCTTTGCGATGGGTGTGGCGGCACTGGTCTGGTGGCTCTGGCCGCGCTGATCGTCCGGCATGGATATTGCGCCGCAGCATTGACGCTGGCCCACCGCGCGCGGCATGGTCGGCAAAACCCTTTGTGGAAGTCCCAATGCAACAGACCCAATGGCTGGGCCACCCGCGTGGCCTGGCAACGCTGTTCTTTACCGAGATGTGGGAGCGCTTCAGCTACTACGGCATGCGCGCCATCTTGGTGCTGGCCATGGTGGCGGGCGTCACGGGCGAAAATCCGGGCCTGGCCATCAGCAAGGAAACCGCGCTGGCCATCTATGGCCTCTATACCTCGGCGGTGTATCTCTCGGCACTGCCCGGCGGCTGGATCGCCGACCGGCTGATCGGCCAGCGCAATGCGGTGTTCTATGGCGGCATCATCATCGCCTGCGGGCACTTCAGCATGGCGCTCAACTCGACGCCCACTTTTTTCAGCGGGCTGATCCTGATCGCACTCGGCACCGGCCTGTTGAAACCCAATGTCAGCGTGATGGTGGGCGAGCTATATGCCTCCAGCGAAAGCGCACGCAAGGATGCCGGCTATTCGATGTTCTACATGGGCATCAACGTCGGTGCCTTTCTCGGCAAGATCATCTGCGGCTATCTGGGCGAGAAGATCGGCTGGCATGTGGGCTTCGGCGCGGCCGGCATCTTCATGGTGGCGGGATTGATCCAGTACAAGCTCACCGATCGCTACCTGGGCGACATCGGTCTGAAGGCCGTCAGCAGTGGCGATGCCGCCAAAGATGCCCGCACCCGCAAGCAGGGCTGGACTGGCGTGGCGCTGTTTGTCGCCGCGATCATTGGCGTGGTGACGGCCACGCTCACGGGGGCGATGGTGATCAATGCCGTCTCGCTCGCCAAGGGCGCGGGCGTGTTCATCGTGCTGCTGGCCGCCGGCTTTTTTGCCTATGTGCTGTTGCTGGGCGGGCTGACGACGCTGGAGAAAAAGCGCGTCGGCGTCCTCGTCGTGCTGTTCGTCGGTGCGGCGATGTTCTGGAGCGGCTTCGAGCAGGCAGGCTCCAGCTTCAGCCTGTTCGCCAAGGAGCACACCGACCGCGTGGTGTGGGGCTGGGAGATCCCGGCCTCGTGGATCCAGGCCGTAAATCCGCTGCTGATCATCATCCTCTCGCCGTTCTTCGCCGCGCTCTGGGTCAACCTTGCCAAGCGCAATCTGGTGCTGTCGACACCGCTCAAGTTCGGACTGGGGCTGTTGCAGCTGTCGATGGGCTTCGTGGTGCTGTCCTGGGCATCGATCTACGTTGCCGCTGGTGAGAAAGTGGCACCCACTTGGCTGCTGCTGACCTATCTGTTCCACACCACGGGTGAGCTCTGCCTGTCGCCGGTGGGGCTGGCAGCGGTCAACAAGCTCTCGCCCGCGCGCTACCAGGGGCAGATGTTCGGCATGTGGTTCACCGCCTCCGCACTCGGCAAGCTCATCGCCGGTCTGCTGGCGGGCCATCTGGCGCAGGATGCCGACGTAGCCGGCATGTCCAGCCGCTTCCTGTTCGTGTTCTTCACCACCGCCGGGGCTGGGCTGTTCATGCTGCTGCTGGCCCGCCCGGTGCAGCGCCTGATGGGCGACCTCAAATAGCAACCTTTGCGCGCACTTGTGCATCACACCGCTTTCAACAAGGGAAAACTCATGACCAAAACACCATTCCTGTTCGCCGCACTGCTGGCGCTGTCGGCCTGCGGTAAGCAGGCCGAAGCGCCGCCCACGGCGGCCGCAGCCGATGCCTTCATCGCCCAGTACAACGATGACTACCGCAAGATGTATCCGGACATCGTCGCTGCTCAGTGGGTGCAGTCCAACTTCATCACTGACGATACCCAGCTGCTTGCCAGCCGCGCCAACGAGCGCTCTCTGGGCTTTGCCTCGGAGATCAGCCAGAAGGCCAAGCCCTTCTACGGCCTGAAAGATCTGAAACCCGAAACCGAGCGCGCGCTGACGCTGATCCGTGTTGGTGCCGCCGCGCCCGAAAACCCGGCAGAACGTGAAGAAGTGGCCAAGCTCGGCAGCAAGATGGAAGCCAATTACGGCACCGGCAAGTGGTGTCGCAAGAGTGCAGCCGGGAATGAGGAATGCCTCACCCTGCAAGCCATCGAGAAGGTCATCGACAACGTCGAGCTGAAGAACAGCCCTGAGCAGATCGCCGAAGCCTGGGCGGGCTGGCACGCCACAGCGAAGCCCATCCGCCAGGACTACGTGCGCTTCATCGAGTTGCAGAACAATGCTGCCAAGGCCAGCGGCTTTGCTGACATGGGCGAGATGTGGCGCGCGGGCTACGACATGAGCCCCGCCGAGTTCGCGGCCGAAACCGAGCGCCTCTGGAGCCAAGTGAAGCCGCTCTACGAGGCGCTGCACTGCAATGTGCGCACCAAGCTCAATGCCAAGTACGGCGATGCCGTGGTGCCCAAGAACGGGCTGATTCCGGCGCACCTGCTCGGCAACATGTGGGCGCAGCAGTGGAGCAATCTGTACCCGCTGATGGAGCCGTACCAGGGCGTGTCTGATCTCGACGTGACGGCGGTGCTGAAGTCGCACCGCGATGGCGAGCTGAAGGCGCTGATGGCGGCCTTCAAAGGCAAACCCTCACCCAAGGACGTGGCCGAGATGGAGCGCAAGGCCGACGCCGCTGCGGCGGTGAAAATGACCCAGGTGGCGGAGGAGTTCTACACCTCCATCGGCTTCCCGGCGCTGCCGAAATCCTTCTATGAAAAGAGCCTGCTGAGCCAGCCGCGCGACCGCGATGTGGTCTGCCATGCCTCGGCCTGGGACTTGAACCTCGCTGGCGATGTGCGCATCAAGCAGTGCATCGAGCCCAATGAGGAACAGCTCTCGACCATCCACCACGAGCTGGGTCACATCTACTACTTCCTCATGTACAACCACTTGCCGCCGATTTTCCAGAACGGCGCGCACGATGGCTTCCACGAGGCGATTGGTGACACCATCACGCTCTCGCTCACCCCGGCACATCTGCAAAAGATCGGCCTGGTAAAAGACGTGAAGTCGGACGAAAAGGCCACCATCAACTCGCAGATGAAACTGGCGCTGGACAAGATCACCTTCCTGCCCTGGGGCAAGCTGGTGGACAACTGGCGCTGGCAGGTGATGAATGGCGAGATCAAGCCCACGGACTACAACGCCGGCTGGTGGAAGCTGCGCGCCAACTATCAGGGTGTGTCACCCCCGCTGGCCCGCAGCGAGGACGACTTCGATCCGGGTGCGAAGTACCACATCCCCGGCAACACCCCGTATACGCGCTACTTTCTGTCGTTCGTAGTGCAGTTCCAGTTCCAGAAGGCACTCTGCGATGCCGCTGGCTTCAAGGGCCCGCTGCATGAGTGCGACATCTACGGCAACAAGGCTGCGGGCGAGAAGTTCATGGCCATGCTGAAAGAAGGTGCAAGCAAACCCTGGCCGGAGACGCTGGAGAAGTTGACCGGCACCCGGCAGATGGATGCCTCGGCGATCATCGAGTACTTCGCGCCGCTGATGACCTACCTCAAACAGCAGAACGAGGGTCAGCAGTGTGGCTGGGGGCCCGCGACCTGAAACCCAGATGGAAAGCAGCCCGGCATGCAGCTGCATGCCGGGCTTTTTTGTGGGTGCGGCTAGGCCTACACTGCCGACATGCATCCGACCTCAGTCGAGTTCGCCGCACTGCGCGCCGCCCTGTCTGAAAGCCCCCTGCTGTCAGGGCTTGCAGATGTTGCACTCGACACCTTGGCAGGCTACGCCGAAGCTGTGACCGTGCGCGGCGGAGAGGCCCTGTTCCGTATTGGCGAGGCACCAGAGGCGTTCTATCTGGTGGCCGTTGGCAGACTGTGTGCCGTGCTGCCCAACGGGCATATCGTTGGCTACATCGGTCGACTCGAACCCGTGGGCGAAATGGGGGTGATTTCCGGTGAGCCGCGCACGGCCAATGTCATCGCGCTGCGCGACAGCTTGCTGTACCGGTTCAGCCGTGAGGCTTTTCATGCATTCGTGCTGGCGCACCCGGCAGCCTTGCTGAGCATCAGCAAGGTACTGGTTGAACGCCTGAGCCAGAATGGACGCGTTGCCGCGCTGCAAACGCTGCGACAGACCCGTGCCTTTGCGGTGTACGCCGGCATGGCGGAAATCTCTGCCAGCGCCCAAAGCATTGCGCTGACTGAAGCACTGCGGCGCATGGGCAGCGTGATGTGCATGAACGCCGCCGCAGTCGACGCCGCCCTCGGCAACGGCATGGCAGCCACACCTTGCGTATCGGGGGCAGACGATACCCGCCTGATGGAGTGGCTCAACCACGTCGAAGCCAGCCATGATTATCTGGTCTACGACGCCACCGGCCCCGCCGCCTGGCAGCAACGTGCCTTGCATCAGGCGGATCGGGTGCTGGTCATCGGCAAGGCTGATTCTCCCCCGGCCGAAGCCGAACGGTCGCGCTTTATGGCTATGACTATCCGAGTGCCGACAGATCTCGTATTACTGCGGACCGGCAGTGCCGGCAGCTGCTTGCAGTGGTGCGAGGCGTACCAAGGCACTGCCCACTACTTTCTGCGCAGCGGCCATACCGACGATCTGGCCAGTCTTGTCCGTCAGCTTACGGGACGGGGCCTTGGCATCGTGCTGGGTGGCGGCGGTGCACGCGGCTTTGCCCATATCGGGCTTTTGCGCGCGCTGGATGAACTGAAGCTGCCGATTGATCTCATCGGCGGCACCAGCATGGGGGCCTTCGTCTCTGCCCTGCACGCCATGGGGCACGACTGGCAGACCGTGCGCGAACTCCTGCGTGAAACATTCGTCGCCAACAACCCACTCAACGATTATCTGCTGCCGAGGGTGGCTCTCATCGAGGGCAAGAAGCTCCGCATCCGACTGGAAAGCATTTTTGGCGATACGCAGATCGAACAGCTGCTGACCCCGTTTTTCTGCGTCACCACCAATCTCACCAAGGGAGAGCCGTTGGCACATCGTGATGGTCGCCTCTCGACCTGGGTCGGCACCAGCATGTGCATCCCTGGCCTGGCCCCGCCGGTGGCTTACCAGGGCGATCTGCTGGCGGATGGTGCCGTGGTCAACAGCCTACCCACCGACATCATGCAAAGCCTTGGCCGTGGCCCGATCATCGCCAGCGATGTTTCCACGGGTGGCAGCATCTCCGCACCGGGCGTGAAGGGGCCAGATTTTTCTGCCGTGCTGCGGCCAGATGTCGACGGCCGGCGCATCAACATGATCGACATCCTGTTCAGGGTGTCGACGCTGACGTCCGAATCCGGCGTGAAGGCGCGGGCTGCAAGGGCCGATCTCTATCTGCGCATGCCAGTCAACGGGGTGAACATCTTCGACTGGAAACGGCTCGATCACATCAGCGAAATGGGCTACCAGTACGCCCTGGCGCAGATCGCGCCGCATCGCCCTCTCTTTTCGTTTTAGCGCGCACAAAAAAGCCGGGCTGATCTTTCGATCAGCCCGGCTTGGTCTTGCCACTTACTGGGCGATGATCTTGAACTCGACGCGGCGGTTCTGCGCGCGGCCGGCTTCATCGTCGTTGCTGGCGATGGGGCTGAACTCGCCTTCGCCATCGGCACTGAGCCGGGCCGCCTCAACACCCTTGTCCGCCAGATACTGCATGACGGCATTCGAGCGACGCTGCGACAGTGCCAGGTTGTAAGACTGCGGGCCGAGCGCATCGGTGTGCCCGGTGACGAGCACCTTCACCGAGGTCTGTGCCACGAGGCTGGCGCTGATGCCGTCAAGGATGACCTTGGCCCCGTCAGTGAGCTGGTCAGAGCCGAACTCGAAATTGACGTTCTGAAGAGCAACGGTCTGTTCAACCATGCAGCCCACGACGTCGACTTTGAAGCTGGGCGGGGTGGAGGGGCACTTGTCGAGCTCGTTGCGCACGCCGTCGGCGTCTTCATCGGGGTTGACACCGGGCACGGGCAACGGGCAACCGGTGGCATCCACCACAGTGCCGGTCGGTGTGCCGGGGCACTGGTCGAGCGTGTCGACCACACCGTCGGCGTCGCTATCTGCTGCAGCTGCTGGGCAACCGGTGGCATCTACCGCCTCACCAGGAGGTGTGTTAGGGCAGAGATCAGACGGGTCGAACACACCGTCGGCATCGGTATCCACCGGGGCAGGCGGGGCAAAACCGAAGCCATATTGAATACCGACGTTGAGCCGCGGCTCGAAGATTTCGGTGTTTCCGGCACCAGGAGCAGCGCCCTTGTTAATGTCCAGAACGCCACGTAGCTCTGCACGATACGAGAATCCAGGCACTGGCAGCCAAGGCATGTCACCCATCAGACCAGCGCCTACATTGAGGTAGCCAGAAACACTCTCATTACGGCTGATATCTTCGCGGATGACGCCGAGACCGCCCAGTAGGAAACTCGTCAGCTTCGGGGTGCGCTGTGCCATCAACACATCAAAGCCAAAGCCATGCGCGAGATCCGCAGTGTCGTCACTGTCGCGAGGCATGTAAGTACCAAACAATGTGGCTTCGAGATTAAGCAATTCGGTGATCGGCAAGCCGGCCGAAATCTGCGTGCCGTAGCCGGTCGAAGCGGCGCGCGCACTGTCCATGCTTTGCACGCTGCCCATGACAGCGACATACGATTTGCTGAAATCAAGGCTGTTGAAGTCGAAGTTCAAGGGTGCGGCAGCCGCTGCACCGCCGAAGGTGGCCATGGCTAGCGCCAACGATATTTTTTTCATTTCGCGTCTCACAAGCTGTGAATTGTGGGGTGGTCAGGCAAAGCGCACTTTCAACGACGTCATCAGTGTAACCGGGGGTTGTGCAAGCGGTTGCCCGTTTGCGACCCTGTCTGAATAATCCAGTCCTTCCCTGTTGAATCTCCACTCTAGCAAGGAGCGCACCAGTTTCGTAGCCGGTGCTTTGATCAATGAAGCGTTCTTCGTCGATTTTCCTGCCTGTCCTGATGCTCACCTCAGCCTTGGCCACCGCCGCACCGCCCAGCTACCCAACCGCCACGCGCGGCACCGTGGTTGATGATTACTTCGGCACCCCGGTGGCTGATCCCTATCGCGCGCTAGAGGATGTGGATGCGCCGGACACACTGGCTTGGGTCAAGGCCCAGCAGGCGTTCACCACACCGCTGCTGGAGGCACTGCCGGAGCGGGCGGTGTTCAAGTCCCGGCTGACGACGCTGTGGAACTACGAGCGTCGCTCGCTGCCGAAATTGGCCGGCCCGCACCGGTTTTTCAGCAAGAACGACGGACTGCAGAACCAGCCCGTGCTGTATGTGCAAACCGGCAAGGCGCTGCCAAAAGTGCTGCTCGATCCCAATCTGCTCGCCGCCGATGGCACCACGGCGCTCACAGGCTGGGAACCCTCGCCAGATGGCAGCCACATGGCCTATACGATGGCGGAGGCGGGCTCGGACTGGGAGACCATCCGCATCCGCAATGTGCTCAGTGGCGCTGACCGCAGCGATGTGCTGGTCCGCGTGAAGTTCACTAATCTGGCTTGGACGAAGGATGGCCAAGGCCTGCTGTACTCACGCTACCCGAATGCAGAAGCCGAGTCCGCAGCCGACAAAACCTTCGAGAAACTCGAAGGCCATCGCCTCTACTACCACCGCCTCGGCACCGCCCAGTCGGCTGACTTTCTGGTGCATACGCCTGAGCAGACGAGTTGGTTCGCTGGTGGCGATGTGACCAAGGACGGCCGCTATGCCCTGGTGTCGGTCAGCCAGGGTTCGGCAGATGGCAACCGGCTGTATGTGCTCGACTTGAAAACACCACGTAACCCGGTGTTCGGTGACAAGCCCAAAGCGCTTCTGGGAGAGGATTTCAAAAGCAGCTTCGAGGTGATCGGCAGCGAGGACAACGTGCTCTATGTGCTGACCACCGATGCCGCACCGAAAAAGCGCGTGATCGCCATCGATCTCGACAAACCATCGCCAATCCACTGGTGGGTGATCGTGCCGGAGGGGCAGGACGTGATCGAGTCCGTCACCTTGGCTGGCGGGCGCTTGCTGGTCAAACGCTTGCACGATGCCAGCTCGCAGCTCACGCGCTACTCACTGAGCGGCACCAAGTTGGGTGATGTGCAATTGCCGGGACTGGGCGATGTCAACCTCATCGCAGGCGAACCGGATCAGCCGGATGCTTGGTTCCAGTTCATCAGCTTCACCCAGCCCGGCAGCCACTACCAACTGTCGATGGCAACCGGCAAGGTCAGCCGCGTCTGGGGGCCGAAGCTGCCGTTCAAGCCGGAGGCGTACAGCACCGAGCAGGTGTTCTACACCAGCGCCGATGGCACTCGCGTGCCGATGTTCATCAGCCATAAGAAAGGCCTGAAGAAAAACGGCGCGAATCCGACGCTGCTGTATGCCTACGGCGGCTTCAACATCTCGCTGCTGCCGGCATTCTCACCGCAGAACCTGGCTTGGATGGAAGCCGGCGGCATCTATGCCCAACCCAATCTGCGCGGTGGCGGCGAATACGGCGAGGACTGGCACCAGGCTGGCACCAAGGCGCGGAAACAGAATGTGTTCGATGACTTCGCCGCTGCCGCGAAGTACCTGATCGCCCAACAGTACACATCATCCAAACATCTGGGCATTTATGGCCGCTCCAATGGCGGCCTGCTGGTGGGTGCGACGCTCAACCAGCACCCGGAGCTGTTCGCCGCCGGCGTGCCGGGCGTGGGGGTGATGGACATGCTGCGCTTCCACCGTTTCACCATCGGCGCAGCCTGGCGCGATGACTACGGCAGCAGCGAAACCGCCGAAGGCTTTGCCTATCTCTATCCCTATTCGCCGATCCACAACATCAAGCCCGGCGTGGCATACCCACCCACGCTGACGATCACCGCTGATCACGACGACCGAGTGGTGCCGGGGCATTCGTTCAAATATGCCGCTGCCATGCAGTGGGCCAATGCCGAAAACGACAACCCGCAGCTGATCCGCATCGAGGAACGCGGCGGTCACGGTGCCGGCAAACCCACCGCGAAGAAGATCGACGAAGTGGCCGACGTGCTGGCGTTTCTGGCGCACTACACCCAGTAGCGGCTGCCCAGCCGCCACTCCTGCCGGGGGAGTGGCGGCGATGTCACACAACCGCAATCACCGCTTGGCAACCTTGCGCCCTCGTATGAATCCTCAAACGGACTAGGGAGTTGCAACGATGTCGATCAATGCCGTGAAAGCCGCCCTGCTGGGCTTTGCCGCCCTCAGCGCCACCGCCTGCGCTACCAAAGACAGCTACATGGGCGCTGAAAAAGAAAAAGCTTATGACGCCGAACTGGCCGTCAAGCGCCTGACCGAAGTCAACAACAACGACGACTACTTCGAGCTGCGCAAGGACAACACCATCTTCGTGTTCACCGATGCCAAGTCCTACAAGATCTGGCTCGCCACCCATGAGATTCCGCTGCTGGTCACCAAGTTCCGCGTGGGGCCCAATGGCGAAAAGGGCAAGTTCCAGCTGATCAAGAGCGAGACCAAGGCCATGGAAAGCCAGGTCGGTTTCAAGGGCGCCTCGCAGAAGATGTATGAGGGCGCGCTCGAAGGCACCGACAAGGGCTTCTTCGGCTTTGTCTATAACGAGCGCGACAACAGCTACACCGTGTTCGAGAACTGGGTGGCCCTCAAGGCCTTCAAGGCCAGCGGCGTGGTGGATGGCTTTGCTGCCAGCAACGGCCCCAACGGAGCCAAGGTGGTCTATGCCGGCGCAGCCAGCGAGCCTGCCGCCGCAGCCGCCAAGTTTGCCGCCCTGCACGACGGCAAGTAAGCGCACTGCGAAGCACCCGGAGGCCCTTGCCATGCAGGGGCCTTTTTCGTTGCTTCGCTGGCTTTGAGCCGCTAGGCTGTTTTCATGCGCATCGCCCTTGCCCTGTTTTTCATTGCACTCAGCTCCCCCGCCTTGTGTGCAGATGAGGTGTACCGCTGGGTCGATCGCGATGGCGTCATCCACTACGGTGCGCAGCCGCCCCAGAAAGATGCAAAACCGGTGGCGCTGCCGCAGCTCCAGACCTACCCCGCACGCTCTGGCCAGCGGCTGCTACCGCCGCCCGTGATCAGTGCAGCCCCAAAGTCGGCTGCGCCGGTGCAGTCCGTCCGCATCCTTTCTCCGGTGCAGGATGAAATCTTCAGGGAGCCGGAGGGCGGCATCAGTGTCGCCGTAGCCGTATTGCCGGCCTTGCCGGCTGGCGCTGGGGTGGTTTTCTACCTCGATGGCGCCGCCAAGAACGCCAAACCGGTAGCCAGCACCAGCACCACTTTCAACAATGTCGAGCGCGGCGAGCACAGCGTGACCGCCGCCGTGGTGGATGCCAGCGGCAAGGAGCTGATGCGGGCGGCACCCGTCACGTTCCACACCAAACCGCCGTCTTCGCGCTGATTGCCTCTTTTTGGGGCAGCTTCAGCCCCAATTTGGTGTGAGTTTTGCGAGACTGGCGCATGCCCCTGCTCGCACGCACCAAAACCCCCAAGGTCAAGGCTGAAGCCCTGCTCGATGGCCTCACCTCGGCCATCATCTGCATCGACCAGCACCTCAATATCGCCGCCCTCAACCTGGCTGCGGAGAGCCTGTTCGGCGTCGGCCGCAAGCACGCGCTCAACGAGCCGCTATCACTCATCATTCCGCACTTTCAGCCGCATGAAGCTCGGCTGGTGCAGGCCATCAGCCGGTTTGCCGGTTTCATCGAGCGCGAAACCCGGCTCAGCCACAACGGCCATCCGCCGTTAACCGTGGACTGGACGGTCACCCCTTTTCAAGACGGCAAGCTGCGCGGCCTCTTGATGGAGCTGCTGCCGCTCGATCGTCACCTGCGCATCTCGCGCGACGAAATGCTCTCGGCCCAGCATCAGGCCAGCCGGGCGATGATTCGCGGGCTGGCGCACGAGATCAAGAATCCGCTGGGCGGCATCCGGGGCGCGGCGCAATTGCTCGAACGCGAGTTTCCGGACAGCGAACACCGCGAGTACACGCAGGTCATCATCAAGGAAGCCGACCGCCTGCAGAATCTCGTCAATCGCATGCTGGGCCCCAACCGTCTGCCGCAAAAAGCCGCGCTCAACATCCACGAAGTGCTGGAGCACGTGCGGCAACTGGTGCAGGCCGAGGGCGCACCCCACATCACGCTGCTGCGTGACTACGACCCCTCGTTGCCGGATGTGTTTGCCGACCGCGAGCAGCTGATCCAGGCCGTGCTCAACCTCGTGCGCAATGCGGTGCAGTCACTCGCCAGCGCCGACCCGGCTGCTGGCACGGTGCTGCTGCGCTCCCGCAGCCGCCGGCAGTTCACGCTTTCAGGCCAGCGCCACAAGCTGGTGTCGCAGATCGACATCGAGGACTCCGGCCCCGGCATCGCGCCGGAAATGGTGGAGAAGATTTTCTACCCCATGGTTACCACCCGCCCCGAAGGCACCGGACTTGGCCTGCCGATTGCTCAGGTGTTGATCCATAGCCATGGCGGCGTCATTGAATGCGTCAGCCGTCCAGGGCGCACCATTTTTTCGATCTACCTGCCCTTCGTGCAGGCAGAGGCACAGGGTCAGGCATGAATATTTCCGTGACAGAATCGCGTCCCGACATTCAGGTCTGGGTGGTGGACGACGATGAATCGATCCGCTGGGTGCTGGAAAAATCCCTCAGCCGCGACGGCATGGCAGTGCGAAGTTTCGAGGGCTCCACCGAGCTGCTCGATGCGCTGGGCGACGAACAGCCGGACGTGCTGCTCTCCGACATCCGCATGCCCGGCATCGACGGCCTGGCGCTGCTCGAACGCCTGAGGGTGAAGTGGCCGGAGCTGCCCGTCATCATCATGACGGCGCACTCTGATCTCGATGCTGCCGTCGCCAGCTACAAGGGCGGTGCCTTCGAGTACCTGCCCAAGCCATTTGATCTCGATGCAGCCGCCACGCTGGTACGCCGCGCCGCCAAGCCGCGCAGCCGCAGCGGCGTTGAGGACATCGCGCCACCCACCGCCGCCATCATCGGCGAAGCCCCGGCGATGCAGGATGTGTTCCGTGCCATTGGCCGCCTCGCGCATAGCAACATCACCGTGCTGGTCACCGGCGAGAGCGGCACCGGCAAGGAGCTGGTCGCCCGCGCGCTGCACGAAACCTCGCCCCGCGCGGCAAAACCCTTCATCGCCATCAATACCGCAGCCATCCCCAAGGATCTGTTGGAGTCGGAGTTCTTCGGTCACGAACGCGGCGCCTTCACCGGTGCGGCAACGCTGCGCAAGGGCCGCTTCGAGCAGGCCGATGGCGGCACCTTGTTTCTGGATGAAATCGGCGACATGCCGGCCGATCTGCAAACCCGGCTGCTGCGCGTGCTGCAAAACGGCGAGTTCTACCGCGTGGGTGGCACCAGCCCGATCAAGGTCGATGTGCGCGTGGTCGCCGCCACGCACCAGAACCTCGACACGCTCGTCACCGAAGGCCGCTTTCGCGAGGATTTGTTCCATCGCCTCAACGTCATCCGCGTGCGCATCCCCGCCTTGAGCGAGCGACGCGAAGACGTGCCACCGCTGATGCGGCATTTTCTCGCGCGGGCGGCAGAAGAGCTGAAAACCGAGGCCAAGCTGGCACTGCCAGAAGTGATGGCCAGCTTGCAGGCCTACCACTGGCCCGGCAACGTCCGCCAGCTCGAAAACACCTGCCGCTGGCTGACCGTGATGGCACCGGGTCGCGAGATCCACGTGCAGGATCTGCCGCCGGAGATTCTCGGCACGCTGCCTGCCACGGCGCAGCAGCGAGAGGCCTCGAATGAGCTGGTATCAACGAGCTCAGCCCACAGCGAAGCGCCCACGGACTGGTTGTCTGCCCTGCGGGTCTGGGCACGCGCCGAGCTGGCCAAGGGCCGCGACGGTCTGCTGGATGAAGCCGCGCCGGCATTTGAGCGCGCACTGCTGGAGATCGCGCTGGAAGCCACCAAGGGCCAGCGCATCGAAGCCGCCAAGCGCCTGGGCTGGGGCCGCAACACGCTCACCCGCAAGATCAAGGAGCTGGGGCTGGGCGACGACGACGAGTCGGCCTAGGCGGTTTGGCGGGAGCGGCCATCGGCTCGCCAAGCAGCAACTCGGAGAGCGAGAGGCCATCACCCAGCAAGCGCCGCGCAACGAACACCATGCGGGCGGCCTCGCTCAGTTCCTGCACGAAGCGCAGGTTGACCACACCACCGACAGCGGCGCCAATCACCGGCAGTGCGCCAGCGGCTTTCTTGATGCCGAGGCGCTGCACCAGCACCGTCAGCAGTTTTTGCAGGCTGCTGTTGAGGGCCTGCTTGGCGAACTCGCGTTCGGCAGCGCGCTCCAGACCATCGCGCAGGGCGGCATCGCTGATCGACGGGTCGATTCCGGTGTCCGCCACTGCGACCGTCAGAGCCGCATTCCAAGCCATCCGTTTTTCAGCTTCGGTATCGGCCGATGCCAGCGCAAACAGCGCAGCCACCAGCGCTGCGGAAGGTGGCTCACCGTAGCAATAGCCGATGCGCACCAGTGTGCGTAGCGCCAGCAGCAACAGTGCAGGCGCATCGGCGACCCACCCCGCCAGCCCAGCTACGCCCAACGCGGCACCTGAGCTGGCAGCCAGCCAACCGGATTGCTTTGCGATTTTTTGGGCGAGTGCATCGGCGTCTTTCAGCGGTCGGGTGCGCAGCTGTTCCAGCGACTCTGCCTCTGCCTGCCTGAGCAGGCGCGCTGCCTGCGCAAGGCGGACAGCAGCGGCATAGACCGCCGCCAGCGTGCGGTGCGCGCCTTGCGCAGGCAGCGCTTTGCGCACGGCACGCAGCACCGGCACGTTCACTTTCGGCAGACTGCGGAGGTCGGCGCTGGCCGGTCGATCGCGCCAGAGCAGTGCAGCCTTCAAAAACTCGGCATTGGGATCAGATGAGGCCATCCCTCATCTTGCCGCAATCAGAAGCTCAGGTTGAAGCCGACGAAGAAACTGCGACCCGGCAGCGGATAGACCGACTTCAGGAATGACGTGTGCCGACGCGCATCTTCATCCAGCAGATTGCGACCTCTGAGAAAAGCGGTGGCATCTGCGCCCGGGAGTCGCACTTTCTGGCTCAAATCGACCGATAGCAGGTTGTAACCCGGCGTTTCAGTTTCGAGTGCGGCCACCTGATCCTGCCGTAGCACGCGGGTATAGCTCAGATACAAAGCCGTCCGTCCACGCACGACATCCAGACTGCTGCCCAGCCTTGGTGGCGTGATGCGCGGCAGATCGCCGCCAGTTTTCAGCTCGCCGCGCACCAGATCACCAAACGCTCGGCCAGTGATTGCGACGGGGCCTTTCAGGAACTGGTAACTGGCCTCGGCCTCAAAACCGGTGAACCGCGCGGCCTGCTGCCGGTAGTTGACCAGTTGCAATGTTTCTTCGGTGGCATTGTCCGGGTCTGCCACAAACTCGCCTTCAGGGGTCACCGCATCGGCCTGTCCATCGGGATTGCAGCCGCTGTCGCCGGCATTGGCATTGCAGTCGACATTCGCCAAGGTGGTGTAGTTGCGGATGTCTTCGTAATACACATTGGCGCTCAAGCCCCAGCGTCCGCGGTGCTTGTCGATGCCGATTTCCGCGCTGTTCACGGTCTCGCGCGACAACCCAAGATCACCGCGCTCGAAGGTGCCGGTCGCCAGATGCGGCCCGAAGGCGAAATACTCTTCGGCCGTCGGCGCCCGCTGCGATCGGGCGAGCGAAAGGCGCAGGTGGTAATCCGGGCTCAGCTCGATCAGCGATCCAGCGGAAAGGCTCAGTGCCGTTTCACTGCGCTGCGGTAGCCCTGAGGCCGCCACAGGATCATGCTGCACCTGCTCGATCCGCATGCCGCCTTCGAGACGTCCCCAGCCGAAACGTTGCTCCTCGACCAGAAACAGGCCGAGCTGGTGGGTCTCTACTGGAGGAATAAATGCCTCTTCGCCGATGGCCTCGAAATCCCGGTGTGTCAACTGCAAGCCGACTACACCGTGCAGCATGCCGATGGGCTGGTGCTGGGCTTCAAGACGCAGTTCCTGCTCATTGTTCTTGAATCGGGTGCCGGCCTCTCCCGGCGCTTCAAACTCTGTGTGCCCGTAGTCGGTCACACCCAAGCGCAGACGCAGGGATTCGAATCCGGGAAGCGGCTTCTTGAGCAGGCCCTTCACATCCAGCCGCAGCTGGTCGAGGTCAATGAATGCCTCTTCTTCCGCAGGAATGCCGTATTGCGTCTGGAAAAAACTGACCGAAGCGCCGAGCAAGCCGCGCGTGCCCACCTGCGTCAGGCTGATATCGCCAGAGCTGCTTTGCACCTGGCTGTTGGGAATCTGCCCCTGCAGGCCGCTGCCATCCACGGCCGAGTTGCTGGGAATCGAGAACAGCCCTGACACACGCCGGGCGAAATCGGCATGCAGCTGTGTCTGGCCGATACCGTAATCCAGATCGACATGCCCGAGCCATTCATTGGCGTTATCGCCGTAACTCAGCGAGGCACCGCCACCGAAGCCTGGCGTCACAGACTCTGGCAGCCGCTCATCCACCACATTGACCACCCCAGCACTCGCGGCGCTGCCATAGATCAATGTGGCTGGCCCCTTGATGATTTCGATCTGCGTCGCATGCTGCGGATCAAGCGTGACCGCGTGGTCATTGGAGACACTGGCGGCGTCCATGGTGGACAGCCCGTTATCCAGCACGAGCACGCGCGGCCCCCCCTGACCACGGATGATCGGGCGCCCCACGCCGGGGCCGAAATCGGAAGTCGAAACCCCCAGCTCACCTTCCAGTGCCTCACCCAGCGTGGCTCTGCGTTTGCGCTCCAGCTCGGCGCCCTGAAGCACGTCGACCGGCTGCACCAAGCTGTCGGCATCGCGACGGAACGGCGTTGCCTCCACAGTCACGGGCTCCAGCACCACAGCGTCTGCAGTCGGTGCTGCCCATGCCTCAGGCACAGTGCTGACGACGAGCACAAGAGAAAGTAAGGCGGCGTGGTTTTTCATGGCGAGCGGGAGAGTGGCAACTATTTAATGTTATATCATTTCACTTCAAGCCTGCATCTCAACACTGCGAACTCGCTTCATCCTGATCTGACGTCACTTGCCGCAGCCAGCAGGCGATCCCGGAACCACGCCAAGGCCCGGCCATCCTCCCCGCTGCGCCAGGCCATCCTGGAGACATCGGAGGGGCGCTCCGCCTCGACTTGCTTGACGATCAGGCGACCATCGCGGATCCAGGTCGCCGCGAGATGCGGCGGCACATGGCCGACACCCAGGCCAGCCACCTGCGCAGCCACCTTGGCCTTGAGCGATGAAACGCCCAGCGTGTCCTGCGCGGGCTGCACCCCAATCGTGCGTCCCTCCAAACGGCGCGAGGAATCGCTGACCACCACCATGCGGTGCCTGGCAATCTGGGCTAGTGACAAGGGCTCTGGCGCACTGGCCAGCGGGTGATCCGGTGCTACGGCAAACACAAAGCTCTCGAAGGCCATCCACTCCTTAGAGAGTAAGCCGTGCCCGGAAGGCGCATCCCCCGTGGCGCCAATCGCCAGATCGGCGCGACGATCAATCAGTGCCTCCCAAACCCCGCCCAGGGTTTCTTCCACAAACTTGAGGCGGGTCCCGCAATGCAGGGCATCGAACTCGCGGATAATCGGCAGCAGCCACTCGAAGGGCACCACTCCGTCGTAGGCAATCGTCAGCCGCGCCTCCCAGCCCTGTCCCAGCCGCTTGATGCGTCGCTCGACGCCATCGGCCTGCCGTAGCAGCTCGCGGCCTTGCTCCAGCAGCGCCAGACCAATCGGCGTGAGCACCGCGCGCTTACCGCTGCGGTCGAAGATGCCCACATCCAGATCGGATTCGAGCTTCTGCATGGTGTACGTGAGTGCCGACGGCACCTTGTGCAGCACTTCGGCCGCCTTGGCGAAGCTGCCCTCGGTGGCAATGGCGTCCAGCGCCTGCAAGGCTTCCAGCGAAAGTCGCACCGTCGTCGCTCCTCAAGTCAGACCGCTTGAATGATGCCGCCAAAACATTCCGCTTTAATCGGCAAGGCTTCAATCCTATCTTGGCTGTGCGCTGTTCCACCTCTCGATGAAGGAGCACCCCATGATCCGCCTGCGCCGTTCCGAAGACCGTGGCCACGCCGACCACGGCTGGCTGGATGCCCGCCACAGTTTTTCGTTCTCGGATTACCACGACCCGCAGTGGATGGGCTACTCGAACCTGCGCGTCATCAATGAAGACCGTGTCGCACCCGGCACTGGGTTCTCCACCCATGGCCATCGCGATATGGAGATCATCACCTACCCCTTGAGCGGCGCGGTGCGGCATCAGGATTCCACCGGCGGCAGTGGCCTGATCACCCATGGCGAGATCCAGGTGATGCACGCGGGTCGCGGCATCCGCCACAGCGAGGTCAATCCCAGCCACAGCGAGCCGCTGCACCTGCTGCAAATCTGGATCGAGCCGAACGCCATCGGCGTTGCGCCCGGATATGAGCAGGACAAGCTCCATCCCACGTCGCTGGGCGAGCACTTCGCGCTCGCGGTTGCGCCCGTGGGCAGCGCAGATGTCGCGCCATTCCGCATCCATGCCGATGCGCGTCTATTCGTGGCCTGGCCGAAAGCGGGCACAGAGATCATCCAGGCACTCGCGCCCAAGCGGCGCCACTATCTGCACGTCGCACGCGGTGCTCTAAAAGTTGGAGCACAGGTCATGCAAGCGGGTGATGCGCTGCTGCTCGAAGGCGAAAGCAGCGTGCCACTCACGGCCACTGCGGACAGCGAAGTGCTGCTGTTCGAGTTGCCCTGAGCGAGCGGCAGGCTGGGCTTACTTCTTGAGCAGTGAGCCCAGCACGCCCCGCAGCAGCTGCCGGCCCACCTCACGCCCCACCTGCGAACCCGCACTGCGGATCACGCTCTTCATTGCGGCTTCGACCATGCCCTGACGGCTGGAAGCGCGCGGTGCAGGGCTGGGCGATGGCGGCACACGCGGCGCTGATCGGGTCGGCGCAGGGCTTGCCGTGGTCGGTGCTTGCTGCGCCATTTTCTCCCACCAGTTTCCCAATGCCTTGTCGCTACTGGCTGGTGCGGCCTCGACTGCCGGCGGCGCCTTGCCTGCGAGCAGCTCATAGGCTGATTCGCGATCGACCAGCGTGTCGTACTTGCCGGCCAAGGGGCTGCGCGTGAGGGCGAGTGCGCGCTCGTCCGGCGTGATCGCACCCATGCGCGAGCGCGGCGGGCGGATGCGGGTCTGCTCGACGATGCCCGGCACGCCACCGGCTTGCAGGGTGCTGACCAGCGCCTCGCCGACGCCGAGCGTGGTGATGACCTCGGCGGTATCGAACTTGGGGTTGGGGCGGAAGGTTTCGGCAGCAGACTTCACCGCCTTCTGGTCTCGCGGCGTGAAGGCACGCAGAGCGTGCTGCACGCGGTTGCCGAGTTGGCCGAGCACGCTCTCCGGCAAGTCGAGCGGGTTCTGGGTGACAAAGTACACACCCACGCCCTTGCTGCGGATGAGGCGCACCACCTGCTCGACTTTTTCGACCAGCGCCTTGGGGGCGTCCTTGAACAACAGGTGTGCTTCGTCGAAGAAAAACACCAGCTTGGGTTTGTCGAGATCACCCGCCTCCGGCAGGTTCTCGAACAGCTCGCTCAACAGCCAGAGCAGAAAGGTCGCGTAGAGCTTGGGCTTTTGGTACAGCACATCGGCGGCGAGCACATTGATGATGCCGCGACCACCGGGCTCGCAGAGCATGAAATCGGCCAGGTCCAGCGCAGGCTCGCCGAAGAAGTGTTCGGCCCCATCGGCTTCGAGCCCGATCAGGCTGCGCTGGATCGCGCCGACACTCGCACCCGACACCAGTCCGTACTCGCTGCCCAGCACCTTGGCGTTTTCGGCCACAAACATCAGTGCGGCGCGCAAATCCTTGAAGTCAATCAGCAGCAGGCCTTGGTCGTCACAGTATTTGAAGACCAGTTGCAGCACGGCTTCCTGCACATCGCTCAAGTCCAGCAGGCGACCCAGCAGCGTCGGCCCCATCTCGCTGATCGTCGCGCGCACGGAGTGGCCAGATTTGCCGAACACATCCCAGAACACCACCGGATTCGCCGACGGCGCCCAGCCAGGCAGACCATTGTTGGCGGCACGCTCGATCAGCTTGGAGCTGGCCACACCGGGCTGCGAAATGCCGCTCAAATCACCCTTCACATCCGCCGCAAACACCGGCACACCGATCTCGCTGAACGCCTCGGCCAGCACTTGCAGGGTGATGGTCTTGCCGGTGCCGGTCGCGCCTGCCACCAGACCGTGGCGGTTGGCGTACTGGGCCAGCAGGTATTGCGCGGTGTCGCTCTTGCCGATGAGAAGGTCAGCGCTCATGGCTCGCCTCAGCGCAGCAGCGTCTGCTTGAGAAACAGCACGGTGGCGGCGGCCTGGAAGTCACGGTTGGCTTTCTTGCGAAAGCCATGACCTTCGTCCTTGGCGGCCAGATACCAGACCTCGCCACCATTGGCGCGAATCTTCGCCACCATCTGCTCGGCCTCGCTGGCGGGCACGCGCGGGTCATTCATGCCCTGGATGATGAACATCGGCTTGATGATCTTGCTCGCGTTGTTGAGCGGTGCAATCTGCTCCTGAAACGCGCGCATCTCAGGGATGCGCTCGTCGCCATATTCCACTCGGCGCAGGTCGCGACGGTAGTCCTGGGTGTTGGTCAAAAAGGTCACGAAGTTGCTGATGCCGACGATGTCGATGCCGGCCCTGAGGCGGTCGTTGTAGTGCGTCATCGAGGCCAGCGTCATGTAGCCACCGTAGCTGCCGCCCGCGACGAGCACGCGGCTGGCATCAAGGTCGGGCTGGGTCGCCACCCAATCCAGCAGCGCGCCAATGTCTTTCACCGAATCCTCGCGCAGAAAGCCGTTGTCGAGCTTGAGGTAGCTCTTGCCATAGCCATCGCTGCCGCGCACGTTGGGGGTGATGACGGCTAGCCCAAGCTCCTTCAGATAGAACTGCGTGATCGGCGCGAAGGTGGGCAGCGCCTGTGCCTCCGGGCCGCCGTGAATGTTGATGATGACGGGCAGCTTGCCGCTGACCGCGCGTGGCTTGTAGACAAAGGCCGGGATGCTCTTGCCGTCGAAGCTCGGATAGCGCACCAGTGTCGGCTCGACGAAGCTGGCGGTGTTGAGCCCGCCCACTTCGCTGGCCGTCCAGCGCGTCAGTGTTTTCTCGCCGAGCTTGAAGGCGTAGATATCGGCCGGGCTGGTTGCGCGATCCATCGAAAAGCCGAGCCTCTGGCCCTTGGCGTCGAAGCTGATGCGGTCGATCTGCCCGACGGGAATCCTTGGCGTGGCGATGGCCTTGCCAGTCTTGAGGTCCAGCAGATAGAGCGCCGCCAGGCCATCTTCATTGCTGACGTAAGCGAGCTTGCTGCCGTCCTCGGAGAGCGTGAACTCTTCGACATTCCAAGGCACATGGCCGCTGATTTTTTTCTCGCTGCCGCCCTTGAGCGGCTGCACCCGCAGCACGCGGAACTCGGCATCTTCATCGGATGTGAAATAGACCTGCTTGCCATCGTGTGAAAACAATGCGCCGCCGAAAAACACCGGCGCCTGGGTGGCGTGAAAACGAGTCAGCGCCCGGCTGGCGAGATCGAGCGTGTAGAGCTCGGACTCGGTGATCGACACCGAGCGCTGCACCAGCAGGGTCTTGCCATCGGGCGAGAAATCCAGCGCCGTCCACTCGCCCTCTTTCTCCAGCACCGGGATGCTGGGTTTGCCATCAAGCCCGACGAGATGAATGTCGACATCCCGGCCATTGCGGCGGGTGGTCGAGAACGCGAGTTGCGCGCCATCGCGCGAGAACACCGCCGCTGTGTTGCGCGACTTGCCATCGGTCAGCAATGTGGCCTCACCAGAGGCAACATCAAACCAGTAGTACTGGAAAAACTCGTTGCCGCCCGTGTCTTTGGCAAACACGAAGCCGTTCTTTTTCGGGTGCGGCAGCGCGCCGCCGATGGGCTCTGGGTAGAAGGTGAGCTGCGCTCTGGCACCCATCGGCTTTTCGACACGGTGGATCTGCGCGGTCTCGCCAAAGCGCGTGCTGATCAGCGCACTGCCATCCGGCAGCCAGCCGCTGAAGGACGCCGCGCGCACCTGCTGATAGCGGTTGAGGCGCTCGGTGAGTTCTGCCGGAATCTCCGGCACGCCCTCCATCAGCAAGTTGCCGCGCTCGACGCGCTGGGGGGCTTCGGCGGCTAGTGCCGCACTCATAGAGAACACCGCACCGAACACTGCGGCCAACACCAGCTTCGCAATCTGCATGTCTAGCTCCTGACTTTCATCACCACACCATCGAATCCCTGCGCCTTCACCGTCCGCTGTGCGGCGGCAGCCGCGGCGGCACTGCCGTACGGGCCCAGCCGCACGCGATACCAAGTGTCCTTGTTGTCGATGGTGACTTTCTCCACCCGCGCCGCCAAGCCGGCAAGCGTCAGTGCCGCGACGCGCTGCTCGGCGTCGTCGCGCTGGCGGAAGGCAGCGACCTGGATCAGGAACTGCTCGCCCTTTTCCAGTTGCGCCGTGGGCTGTGGCGGCGTGTCACGCACCACCGGCTTTGGCGGCACATCGACAGTCGCAGCCGCAGGTGGTGCTGCCACGGGCGGCGCGCTGGCAGCAGTCGTGGGTGCCTCGGCCAAGGGCTGCTCCGGCGCGGCTGGCGGCGGCAGGTTGTTGGCAGCGGTGCCGGGCTTGGGCTTGCTGGGGTTGAGTACTTCTTCTGGCACCACCACTTCATAGCTCGGCAGCATTTCGTAAAAGGCGAAACGCGAGGGCTCCTTGGGCGGTATCTCGATAGGCTTCATGGCCTTGCCGCCCTTGTCCTTGCTGCTCGGTGCCATGTCCATCGGTGCCACCGGCCGCGACACGTAATAGAGCGCCGCTGCAAACACGATGAGGCTCATCGAGACCACCATCCACGCCCACAGCGGCAGGCCTAGCGCAGCACCGCCGCCGGACTTGGCGGTAGCCTTGCGCGGTGCGGGCCGGCTGCGTGGCGGTGGTGTCTTGGGGCGCTGCGGCCGTGCGTAATCGCGGGTCACATCGCATCCTTCGGCGTCACACCCAGCAGACCCAGCGCACCGCGCAGCACCGTCTGCGTGGCGCGGATCAGCGTCAGGCGTGCGGCCTGCAAGGCGGCATCGTCGACCAGAAACTTGTGCTGGTTGTAGTAGCCGTGCAGGGCGGCGGCCAGCTCTTGCAGATAGAACGCCAGCGTATGCGGTGTGCGGTTGGCGGCAGCCACCCGCAGCAATTCCGGGTAGCGCGCGAGTGCGGTGAGCAAGGTCTTTTCTTCTTCGGTATCGAGCCGTACGAGCGAGGCCAAGCCCAAGGCCTCGTCATGCACGCCGCCCTTCTCGGCCAGCTGCCTGAACACCGAGCAGATGCGCGCATGCGCGTACTGCACATAGAACACCGGGTTGTCGTTGCTCTGGCTGCGCGCCAGATCAATGTCGAACTCCAGATGCTGATCGTGCGAGCGCGACAGATAGAAGAAGCGCGTCGAGTCCGGCCCCACTTCGTTGATCAGGTCTTGCAAGGTGACGAAGTTGCCGCTGCGCTTGCCCATCTTGCCGCTGCTGAGCGTGACGAACTGCATCAGCGCGACATGCAGCGCATCCTTGCGGCCCGTGAGCATCTCGATGGCCGCGCGCACGCGGGCGATGTAGCCGTGGTGGTCAGCGCCCCAGACGTCCACGAGCAGCGGGAACCCACGGTCGAGCTTGTCGACGTGATAGGCGAGGTCATTGGCGAAGTAGGTCGCGGCCCCATCGGCCTTGAACAGCACGCGGTCTTTCTCGTCGCCGAACTCGGTGGTTTTCAGCCACTCGGCTCCGGCTTCGATCTTGGTGAAGCCTTTGTCGCGCAGGCGTTGCACAGCGGTGCCAGCAAAGCCGCTGTCGACCAACGCGCGCTCGGAGTACCACTGATCGAAGCGGACGTTGAACGATTCCAGCGTGGCGCGGATGGTGGCGAGCTGGTCATCGAGAGCGATGCGGGTGATCACCGCATAGCCCTCGCCCAGCAGGGCGCGTGCACGTTCGATCAGGCCATCGGCGAACTTTTCCTGCACGAGCTTGATGCTGTCCTTGGTCTTGTCGTCTGCGCCTTCCGGCACCTGCGGCTCGATACCGAGGCCATCGAACACCGCCGCGTGCTGCTGTTCAAAAGCCGCACCATGCGCCGCGCGCAGCTGTGCTGCGGTGCGCTTGATGTAGTCCGCCTGGTAGCAGCGTTTTGGAAAGTCGAATGCGAGTCCGCTGGCTTCGAGATAGCGCAGCCACACCGACACCGTGAGCACATCCACCTGCCGGCCCGCATCGTTGATGTAGTACTCGCGGTGCACCGCATAGCCGGTGGCGGCGAAGAGATTGGCCAGCGTGTCGCCATAGGCCGCGCCGCGCCCGTGGCCGACGTGCATCGGCCCGGTGGGATTGGCGCTGACGAACTCGACCATCACCTTGCCCTTGGCTCCACTCCGATCCTGACCCCAGCGTTCCCCCGTTTTGAGGATGTCCGGCACGACGGCGGTGATGGCATCGCCGGTGAGAAAAATGTTGATGAAGCCGGGGCCTGCGATCTCGACCTTGGCGACGCGCTCGCTGGCGGGCAGGTGCGCCACCAGCAATTCGGCGAGCTTGCGCGGGGCCAGGCCCAGCGGCTTGGCGCAGACCATGGCGAGGTTGCTGGCGAAGTCGCCGTGGAGCTTGTCCTTGGTGGCGTCGATCACTGGCGTGACGGCGGGCGCGTCCTTGCCCAGCGTGGCGCAGGCGGCGGTGAGGGCCTGCGTCAGCAGGTCTTGTAGGTGCGGTTTCATCGTGAGTCTCAATAGCGGACGCGCATTCTACGGAAACCCCCGCCCGGCTCAGAACAGATCGACCGGATCCACGTCGATGGACCAGCGCAGCTGGCGACTGCCGGGCAGACTGTCGAGCTGCGGCAGCCAGGTGCTGAGCGCGCGTTGCAGGGCGGGGCGCGACGTGCTGGTGAGCAGCAGCTGGGCGCGGGCGCGGCCCTCGCGACGTTCCATCGGCGCGGGCGCAGGGCCGAGCAGTTGCACGCTGCGGCTGGGGGCGAAGGCCTCCTTGGCGGCGCGCAGAAAGGCATCCGCCTTGCTGCGGTCTGCCGCTTCAACCCGCAGCAGCGCCAGATGCGCCGAGGGTGGCAGGCCGGCATCGGCACGTTCCCGCAGCAGGGTATCGGCGAGTGCAGCGTAGCCATCGCGCAGCAGGGCGACGAGGCTAGGGTGATTCGGTTCGCGGGTCTGGATCAGCACTTCGGGCGCAATCGGCGCATCGGCACTGCGCCCGGCACGGCCCGCGACCTGTGTCAGTAGCTGGCCGAGGCGCTCCAGCGCGCGGAAGTCTGACGAGAACAGGGCTTGATCGGCATTGATCACACCGACCAGGCTCAAGCTGGGGAAGTCATGTCCCTTGGCGAGCATCTGGGTGCCGACCAACACCTCGACGCGGCGCTCGCGCACATCCGCCAGCAAGGCTTCGAGCTTGCCGGCGGCGCGCAGACGGTCGGTGTCGAAACGCTCGATGTGACGGCCGGGGAAGCGATTCTTCAGTGCCTCTTCGACCCGCTCAGCCCCCTCGCCCACCGGCACCAGCCGCTTGTCGCCACAGGACGGACACTCGCGCGGCGGCCGGGTGACGTAGCCGCAGTGGTGACAGCGCAGCGCGCCTTCGCCGCGATGCAGATTGAGCCGCGCATCGCAGTGCGGGCAGGGCGCAATCCAGTGGCAGCTATCGCAGAGCAGCGTCGGCGCATAGCCACGGCGGTTGATGAACAACAGCGCCTGCCCGCCTGCGGTGAGGTGGCGCTCGATCGCAGCAGCGAGTGGTTCTGATAAGCCGTGCTGGGTCGGGTCGTGATTGACATCAATCAGCTGCGGCACGGGCGGCGCGGCCGCCGTGATGCGCTCGGTCAGCCGCACATGGCGGTAGCGCCCGGCTTTGGCATTGGCCAGTGTTTCCAGCGCGGGCGTGGCGCTGCCCAGCACCACGCTGGCCGCCGCCGCCTTGGCACGCACCAGCGCCAGATCGCGGGCGTGGTAGCGGAAACCCTCCTGCTGCTTGTAGCTGGCGTCGTGCTCCTCATCGACGATCACCAGCCCCAGCGCAGCAAAGGGCGCGAATACTGCCGAGCGGGTGCCGACCAGAATGCGGGCGTGCTGCTCGCGCACCGCCAGCCAGGCCTGGGCGCGGTCGGCATCGCCCATGCCGGAGTGAAGCCCGGCGACCACCGGCCCGAAGCGGCTGCGGAAGCGCTCGGTGAGCTGAGGGGTCAGACCGATTTCCGGGCAGAGCACCAGCACCTGCTGGCCCGCAGCCAGCGCGTCTTCGGCCAGACGCATATACAGCTCGGTCTTGCCGGCGCCAGTGACGCCTTCCAGCAGGTTGATGGCAAAGCCTTTGGCAGCGCGCAGCGAGGCGAGTGCGGCGGCTTGTGCAGGGGTCAATACCGGACCTTGCACGAGCTGCGGCTGGGGCGGTGGCAAGGGGGTTTCGGCAATCCAACCCGCCGTGCGGGCGCGGCGCAGCAGGGCGGTGTTGAAACCCGCCAGCGCTGCGCCGTGGGGACGCTCAATGATGGCGGCAGCCAGTGCCTGCAAAGCGTCGCGCATGCGCTGCGAGCGAGGCGGCAAGGTCGTCAGCGCGGCGCGGCCTGCGGCGGTGAGGGCCAGCCGCTGGCCCTGTTTCAATTCGGCCGCACGACCCTCTCGCAACGATGCGGGCAGTGCCGCAGCGATCACTTCTCCCAGCGGATGCTGGTAGTAGGCGGCGGCCCAGCGCAGCACATCGAGCCAGTCGGCAGGTGCGACGGGGGCGGCGTCCAGCACAGCCGTCAGCGGCTTGTAGCTGCGGCCATCTCCCTCGATGCGGCGGGGGGTGGCAGTAACCAAGCCAACCAGCCTGCGCTTGCCGAATGGCACCGCCACCCGCATGCCGGGCAGCGGCGGCGGCATGCCCTCTGGCAGCAGGTAATCGAACTGACGGGGCAGCGGCACCGGCAGGGCGACGCTGACCAGTTCAAGCAAGACCGACATGCGCGCACCCTGTGGATAACTTTGGGGACAAGTGACTTGCCGTCGGCAGGCACGGCATCAAAAGCCGCGCGCAATCGATGGCTGCGGCGTCAAGTTCCAGTTTTATTCTCAATGAAGTCAATTGGATATAACTTTATTTTGAGGTTCTATCAGAAACTGAACTTGACCGTCAGGTGCAGTCTTGGCTTTGACATGATGTGCATAACCATCGGGCTGTCAGAGGCACTGCCACAGTTTAGCCTCTAGGATTCACGCTCCATTCAGTGACAGTGCCTAAGGTGCCGTCAACGCCGGTCACCAAGCCGCGTTGAGCTTGCAC
>Ga0255086_1000086_pt1 | contig 31208 bp, 52 predicted proteins | sample Colum_Cont_RepC__FD_188438 | JGI IMG/M metagenome (GOLD analysis project Ga0255086, IMG submission 188438) | Freshwater microbial communities from Columbia River, Oregon, United States - Colum_Cont_RepC_8d | ecosystem: Environmental > Aquatic > Freshwater > River | place: USA: Oregon | collected... | reverse complement strand
CTCTGCCACGTCGTAGATGATGTGAGCGTTGACGGGGTGTTGCTGGCCAAATCGCCAGCAACGGCGGATGGCTTGATAGAACGCCTCGTAACTGTGCGACAGTCCGACGAAGGCGACGTTGTGGCACCGCTGGAAGTTGAGGCCAAAGCCAAAGATGCTGGGCTTGCTGACCAGGACGCGGATCTTGCCATCTTGAAAGTCGATGGCGGATTGGCGCTTGTGATCGTCGCTATCGCTGCCTGACACCTCAACAGCACCATCGATGGCTGCGGTGAGCGCTTTGGATTCATCGTTGAGATCACACCAGATCAGCCATTGCTCGGTGTTGCTGTTGGCGAGGCTGGCGGCAGCATCAACGCGGAGCTGCAAGCTTGCCTTGCGCACGTGTCGCTGATCGGTGAGGGTGCGGGCTTCCATGGCGAACAGTGCCATCTGGCCTGCATCGTCCGTCTTGGCATCACGTGGTGTCTCAACGGTGCAGTCTTGGATCTGCAGCGCTGGCAGAACGAAGTTGCCGTCCTCATAGCCAAGGTCTGATGGCTTGCGGATGGTGACCGCCCAGCTGCAGACCCACTCCCAGAATTTGCTGACGGCATGACCCTTGAGACGCCACTTACTGGTGTCGCCGCCGTCATGCACGAAGAACATGGCCAGCATCTCGGTGCGGGTCATGACACCGATGAACTCAGCGTGATTGCCGAGCTCCATGTGATCATTTGGCGCTGGCGTAGCTGAACAGGCGAGACGGAATGGCGTCTGCGCGAATGACTCGATGATCTGGTTGCGGATCTTGCCGGTGTATGCCTTGAGGATGCTGGATTCATCGAGCACCACGCCAGAGAAGGCTGTGGCATCGAAGTGCGCCAGCTTCTCGTAGTTGGTGACGGTGATGCCGGGCTGCACATCAGCCTGCGCGCTGGCGAACTGGCAGGCGATGCCGAACTTCTGACCCTCGCGCACGGTTTGGTGCGATACGGCAAGCGGCGCCAGGATCAGCACATTGCCGCCGGTATGCCGGCAGACCTGAGCGGCCCACTCGAGTTGCATGGCGGTTTTGCCCATGCCGCAGTCCGCCCATATGCAGAACCTGCCAACGCGGCAGGCCATGGTGACGATGTCGCGCTGAAAGGGGAACAGCGGCGCGGTGAAGTCTGAGGGATCGAATCCGACTGGCGGGCAGGCGGTGGATTTGGAAGCGAGGAAGGCTGAGTAGTTCATAGGCGGTGGGTCGGGCTGAGCGGCCCGCTGCGGCAAACCGTAGCGCATCTTGCCGCATCCGCTAGTATTTGCCGGCAACCCGCCGCATCTCATGGACAACGCCGCGTACCACGCGCATCCTGCTGTCTCAAAGTCCCATCTGGATCTCATCGCGCGATCACCGCTGCACTACTGGGCGCGGTATCTGGACCCTGATCGTGTAGCGCCAGAGCCAACTGCAGCCATGCGACTCGGCACTGCGCTGCACACGCACGTGCTTGAGCTCAGCAGATGGGATCAGGAGATCGCCGTGGCGCCACCAATGGATCGGCGCACCAAGGCCGGCAAGGAATCATGGGCTGCATTCGAGGCTGATGCTGCCGGCAAGACGGTGATCACCGCCGACGATGCCGAGCAGGTGATGGCGATGGGTCGCGCAGTGATGCGTCACCCTGCTGCTGCGATGCTGCTGGGCCTGCCGGGCAAGGCTGAGACCACACATATGTGGACGGATGCCGCAACCGGACTTGAGTGCAAGTGCCGGCCAGATTGGCTGACCGATGACGGCAGCATCGTGGTGGATCTCAAGACCACCAAGAACGCCAGCATTCAGGGCTTCAAGCGCAGCGTGGCGGATTATCGCTACCACGTGCAAGCGGCCTGGTACTTGCACGGCCTTGAGCAGGCCACCGGCAAGCGCCCGGATCAGTTCATCTTCATATGCGTGGAATCCACCGCGCCGTATGCGTGCGCCGTGTATGCGGCCGATGCGGAGATGATCGAGCGCGGTCACGATCAGGCCATGCGTGATCTGGCCAAGCTGGCCGTCTGCAAGGCCGCTGATCACTGGCCGAGCTACAGCGATCAGATCGAAACCATCAGCCTGCCGGGTTGGATGACAGGGCAGCCGGGCCAGCAGCAGGCAACCACTGAAATCGAGATGTACTAAATGGACGCACAATCAGCCATCACCACCAGCCCGAGCGCCTCGGTGTTCTCTGGCATCCAAGCATTCGAGGATGCTCAACGGATTGCCAAGGCGCTAGCCAGCAGCACGCTGATACCGCCTCAGTTTCAAGGGCAGCAGGGTTTCGCCAACTGCTTGGTGGCGCTCGAGATTGCAGGCCGGATGGGCATCAGCCCGTTCTTGGCCATGCAGCATCTGCACGTGATCCACGGCCGCCCCAGCTGGAGCAGCAGCTTCATCATTGCGATGGTGAACGGCTGCGGCCGGTTCAGCCCGCTGCGGTTTGAGCTCAGCGGCGAGGGCGACTCGCTCGCTTGCTACGCCATCGCCAAGGATCTCGCCAGCGGCCAGGAGCTCAAAGGCCCCACCATCACGATGGCGATGGCGAAAAAAGAAGGTTGGGCCACTAAGAGCGGCAGCAAGTGGCTGACCATGCCGGAGCTGATGATCCGTTACCGGGCCGCCGCCTTCTGGGGGCGTCTTTATGCCAGCGACATGCTGCTTGGTATGCAGAGCCAGGAGGAGGTGCTCGACGTGGAGCCAGTCACGGTGACCGCAGCGCCAGCCACCAGCGTGGCGGATCTGAATGCTGCCATCGCTCAGCCTGCACCCGAGCCGGCGGCACAGCCCATAGAGACTGATCAGGATGAACTCTTCTAGTTATCTCACCGCCACGCAGGTGGCGCAGCGATGGGGACTGCACCCTGACACGCTGAAACGATGGCGTGATGCGGGCAAGGGTCCGCCGTACTTCCGCACTCCCGGTTTCGTGCTCTATCCCCTGGCCGAGGTGGAGCTCTACGAACAGGCCAACACCATCAATCCCGAAAACAAATGACCTTCAAGCTGAACCTATCGATCTTCAAGTCCACCAAACCCGAGAGCAAGGTGGATTTCAGCGGAATGATGAACGTGAAGGTGGAGGAGCTCGACGCGTTCTGCGCGTTTGTGATGAGCCAGACGCCTGATCAGTACGGCTCAGTACAGGTGCCGATCAGCGGATGGAAGAAGACCAGCCAGAAGGGACTGGCATATGTGAGCGCAGTGGCGCAGCCGCCGCGTGATTGGGTGCCGCCTGCTGCTGCCGCCGCGGCGACGCAGGCTGCACAGAAGCTGGCTACCGCCACCGATGGCGTGGTGCTCGATATCGAACCGGATCTGTTCTAGGGCCGACCCATCAGCTCGCACTCGAGGCGGGCGATTTCATGAACAGCCTGCTGCAGCAGTTGTTGCTGGTAGCAGGCTTGCTTCAAAAGCGCTGCGGCCATGGTGCCGGCGTCTGGGCTGTTGAGCAGGCTGCGGGCCTGCTTTTCTATTTCAAACTGCTGTTCGGCGGTCAGCTGAACTGCCATCCACTCACCGAAGTTCATGGTGCCATAGTGGTGGTGTACATGATCAGGCTAGCCGAACAGTGAATTGCCCCCGGTGCGGTTGCGGTGAGATCCGCGCAACGTATACGAATGGCAGGTTTGACGATCGGGTCATCAGGCAGCGACGTTGCACCGAGTGCCGCCACGTCTGGTACACCGCGGAACTGCCGGTGAGCGTGGCGGTAGTGGGCTGGGAGCGCACGCAGGGCACGGGCAAAAGCGTGCCGATGCTGCGCGTCCCGGTGGAGCTGGCAGTGGGCACCGACGCAGTGTGAAGAGATGTTGCGCACACCCTGGCACGTGCACCGTCGACGGTGTATGATGGTGTCACGAGGGAAGGGGACCGGCACCTCGCTAAAAACGCGGCCAGGGGGAACAGAGCACACGACCCCGCAATCGAGCTCAACAGGGCCTGACTAAGCCCGCATCGCCGGTTGGCCCGGCACAACATTGATCCTTGAAAACTGAATACTTGCGGGAGTCGTCCCGCTCCGGTGGTGGCCTTCACCCGGCACCCATGAGTCCCGCCGGGGGCTCACCCACACACCGGAGATCGCATGGACGACATCACCCGCAACGCCCTCGCCCGCGAGGCCGAAACCGCAGCGCTAATCGCTGAGGTGGACGCGGCCTTCGAGGCGTGGAGCCGCTCTACCGAGCAGCTGCTCGCGGTAGCCCGAGAGGCTATCGCGCTGGCTGACTCGATCGAGCACGATCTGGGCAACGCCCAAGCCGTGCTTGAGGAGTGGCTCTAAGGGCACCGCCCCTTCGGGGGCGCTTCAGTTAGGCCACAAGCCGGATAGCGCGCCCCGGATCCTCCGCTGTGGACAAGAGAACAGCCAGCCACTACCGCCCCAGCGAGCTGCGATCGCAGGGGCACACCTACTCACACCGCCCCATGTTCACCGCCACTCTCTTGGTGATCTGGAAGCTGCTCCTGCCGCTGCTGCTTGTGATCGCAGTGATCGACTGGCTCACCGCTAGCGACGATCGCCGCGTGCGCATCCTGCGGCGCACTGGTCTCACTCAGCAACAGATCGCCACCCGTCTCAATCTCTCCGTCTACCGCGTCCGCAAAGCGCTTGCACAATGATCAACCACATCAACAACGCCATCTGCTGCCTGATCGCTGCGAGTGTGTTCGCGATGATCGGCATCGAATCCGGCGCGCATCACGCACCCACCCACTCCGGCACGCAGCAGGTGGTGCGGCATGACTGAACCACGCCGCTACTACTTCCGCATTCCAAGCGCCAATGTCTTTGAGTGCGTGACCGCCACCAGCCTCACTGAGGCCAAGCTAATCGCCGCCGATACATGGCTCGAGTGGTGGCCAGAACTTGAATGGATCAACGTCGAAACCGTCACTGAGAGCATTAACTATGGCTGAAATGAAAGGCGCACTCTTCCAGTGGCGCACAGACCCTGAGGAAGTTGGCAACTACGGCGAAGGCATCAGCCGGCCACGTCATCGCGCCCGCGTGCGTGATTTCAAGGTGATCATCTATCCCAAGAATGCACGCCCCGTGACGTGGTACACGCGCGCCGAATCGAAGCGCGCTGCTGAGAAGTATGCGCGCAATCGCTGGCCTGATGCCGCTGCAGTGGAGGTGGCATGATCCGCGCTGCCTTGACCGCTGCAGCGCTGCTGCTGGCCAGCCCGGTGCACGCCCGGCAGGTGACTGCCACCGTTTATGACGGCTGGTTTCACGGCCGCCAGACGGCGTGTGGCAGCACCTATCAGCACTGGGGCATTAGCGCCGCGCATCCATGGCTGCCATGCGGCACACCGGTGCGCGTCAGCCACCGCGGCCGCACGCTCACGGTGCGCGTCACCGATCGGTGCGACTGCGGCTCGATCGATCTCAGCGCCGGTGCTGCGCACCGCCTTGGTGTGCCGCTCGATGGCATTGCAACAGTCCGTATCTCGCATCCATGAGCGACATCCGCCACCGCATCGAGCAGCTGCTGAGCGACACCAGTGCCTTCACGGCTGGTCAGACTGAGGAGCGCCAGCGGATCCGCCAGCTGATCGACATCAGAATCGACCAGCTGTGCGGCACCGTTGGAATCCGCAACCGCCAGCAGCTCTGCGCTGAGCTGCTCCGCATCCGCCAACACCTCGAACCATGAACGAAGCAGTCAAACTCGACCAGATTCGCGCCGACATGATGGACGCGCTCTATGAACGCAGCGGCCGTACCTGCAGCACCTACACCGGACTGTGGGAGGAGTTTGCGCTCGACCTAGCAGCCAACTTCCGCGACACTCCATACCCTGAGCTGCTCGCCCGTGTGGTGCGCGCCATGGATGCCACCGAGTCGGTGATGACGCAGAAGCAGGCGCAGCAGGCGATCGAGGTTTGCCGCCAGCAGTTGCTTGGTGATAAGTGGCGATGAGCCGGCCGTTCAAACGCGGCGAGGAGAATGTTGCCGTGATCCTGAGCGAGGAGCTAGTGCGCGAGCTGCGCCAGCTTCGCGCTGAGGGGCTGAGCTATTCAAAACTTGCTGATCGCTACGAGATTGACAAAAAACACGCATGGCGCATCTGTCAACGCATCGCATGGAGCTGGCTGGATTAGCTCTACACACTACGAGGTTCAACAATGACTGACTACAAGTTTGTGCCACTGAACACGCTGGAGAATCGCCTTGGCGACGCTTTGGGCTTGGCAATCAGCATGATCCGCAAGCCTGAGACTATCGACAACAAGGCCATGGCTCAGATCGAAGCACCGTTCAAGGAGTGGTGCGACGGTCTTGTTGATGGAGGACTGCTTGATGACTGACTTCTGACTCATTGGTAAAAGCATTAAAAAGCGGCAGGATGTCACCCCCACCGCCCTTGCAACTGGATCTCACTCCAGCCGCTTTGCTGCTTTCTGATCAGCCTCAACACTGTAGCACACGGCAGGTATCAGCATGTATTACCTGAAAACAGGAATCAGCTAATACTTGCCTTTTACCACCCGCCTCAACTTCCATGTCTGAACTTTCACCTGCCGCTCAGGAGGTAATTACTGCCAGCAACTGTGCTGGGTCTCGAATCGTGCAGTTGCACATTGCTGCCGCTTTGCGAGCTGCTGCGGATCAGGTGGTTCCAGCGCCACGTCTTCCGTATGACTCTTGCTGTGATGTACACGCATCAGCAATACGCGCCGAACTTCTGGCCATTGCCGTTGAGCTTGAAACCCTGTAGTCGCTTCCACTTCTATGTCTGAACTTTCCCCCGCTACCAGCGCCATAGTCGCAGCATTCCGCGAGCGTTACGCAGAATGCTGGCGCCCTGGACCTTCACCCGACTACTGGCAGGAAGCGTGCCTAGCTGCTGCCCTCACATCCCTGGCGGTCCGCATCAAGAACGCTCCTGAGATTCGCCAAGACGTGCTCGACATCGTGAACGAGCTGGAAGAGTTACCGCTTTACGAACTCGGAGAATAGTAGTCAACATCACTTCTATGTCTGAACTTTCACCCGCTGCTCAAGCAGTTCTGGATGCCTGGGAGGAAAAGCTCAGTCCCGACGTGACCTGCCTAACTCACGACCCGGAGCGTGAGGCCCTCGCCGCCGCCCTGCGTGCTGTTGCGGATCAGGTGGTGCCGCCCGCCCTTGAAGAAGAATTCTTCGACCGCAATCACGCCTTACCGTTGCAAAAGAAGGTCGAAATCAGGCTGAGTCTCCTCGCCATCGCCGCCGAGCTTGAAGCCCAGTAGTCCACCTCACTATCATGCCCTACTTCACCAAAAAACCTGTTCAAATCGAAGCTCGCCAGTACAGCGGCACCGCTGTTAATACAGTGGAGGTCACCAACTGGATTCTCGAGCAAGGTGGCGACGCATGCTGCGATGGTTACCACCTGTTGATTGAGACCCTGGAAGGCACGCATGCTGCTAGTCCCGGCGACTGGATTATTCGCGGCATCAAGGGGGAGTTCTACCCTTGCAAGCCTGACATCTTTGCTGCCACCTACGAACCCTCTTAGTCCGATCAACTAATGACTCAACAACTTTCACCTGCTGCTCAAGCAGTTATGTATGCCTACAAAGTCGCCAGTGATGGCTACTACAACGACAGTGGCGAATGGATTCAGGACCACGAAGCTCAGATCTCTGACGCCCTTCGCGCTGCTGTCAATGCAGTGACTCCAGAGAAAACCATTGAAGACATTAACTACGTGCATCAGAACTACGTTGAAGGGTACATGGATGCTCTCTACGAGATCCTCATTATTGCCAACGAACTTGAAGCCAAGTAGTCAGACCCACTACCCATGCCAGACCCAATCAACCCATCGCACTACCGCCGCGGCCCAGTCGAGGCAATCGACGTGATCGAGGCAGCAGTCACCGATGCGCCGCACATGGTGCCCGCATACCTGCAGGGCCAAGCGCTGAAATACCTGCTGCGCATCTGGTGCAAGGGCAATGCGCTCGAGGATGCCCGTAAGTGCCAGTGGTATCTCGCCCGTCTTATCGCCAAACTGGAGGGATGATGACTCGCCTGCCTGGCTTGAATCTGATCGAGCGGCTGGCGCTTCGCATCCTGTCGCGCAGTCGCAATACCGGCTTGGTGGTCGTTAAGCCCTATGGCTATGGCTGCATCTATGTGGCATCAGATGGCACTGACCCGGTGGCTGCCTATGTGACTGATGGCCCGGATGAACCAGCCAGCATGTTGCTCGAACGCATCTATCACCAGCCTGCTGCTGGTGAGGCGGAATGATCAGTCTGCACGGCGGCCGATTGTTGCTGCTGTGCAGCCGTACTGACCGCACCTGGCACGCGCGCGTAGTGCTCGGCCCAAAACCTGAACATCAGATTGAGCTCGATACGGGCGCGGTGCAACTGCAGGCGGCATTGATCAAAGCGCAACACATCTACCAAGCTGCGCGCGCAAAGCTGCGCCCTGCTGGTGATCCGCTGATGTGTTGGGATTGCCAGCATTGGCAGATGCGCCATCAGCGCTGCGGGTTGGAGTTGCCAGAATCAAAGAGAAGCGGCGGCCGTTATGCGGCCAGGTGTGAGCTGTATGTTCGGCCCGGAAGTCATCAGCCGCACTGATCGAGACGGCGGCTACATCGAAACGCTCATGCCCGTGCATGGTGAGGTGTACTACCGCAGCTGTGTGGGTGGCACCTGCCGCTATTCCAGTGATTTGTGGCAAGCCGAGCTTTATCTCGATCACCTGCTAGGTCGCTGATGCTTCAGGATGTCCTGCTGCTGGTGCTCGAGTATTGGGCGACGTGCCTGATCGCTCTGTGGGTGTGCAGCAGGATCCTGCCGTAGCGTGATCGTGTTCCCGCTCTGCCTCGTGCATCGGGCTCACCCAGTGCGAACCAATCGGACAGGGCGGTCACTGCGCTGCAGGACGATGCGGGTTCGAATCCCGCCTGGGTGCTGAATGAAGCGGCCTCCGATACGGTTTCAGCTGCAGCCACCGCGACTGCAACACCGCGCGCGTCCTCACGGATAGCGCCGACCGCTGAGCGATAAAAAAAAAGGGGCCGAAGCCCCTTGGTTACTAAAGCCGGTCTTCGAGATCCATGCAGATGCTTACCAGTGTGTCGACTAGCGGATTGGAGATGATCTCATCCCACTCGTCGTCGGTGGTGCAGTCCCGCAGATCTTTCAGCGCTTTTTTGCCCGCCTCACAAGAGACAATCAAATCAGCGATGGCTTCAAGGCCGGCGCTCAATTTCTTCATTTTTCTAGGTGCGGTGGATGCCGGGATCGCTCCCGACTCATTTACTACACACCACGGGCGGGGCACCTGCGACCGCTGCAACGTATCTTAATAATGTGGCCGGTGGCTGATCCTCACGCGGTGTCAGCCTATTGCCCGCAGCCGGCCTCTACGGGAACGACTAGACCCTCAGAGAGTTCTAGGCAGCCAAATTAGCGCCTTCCGCGATCCATTGCACGATCGCCCATTCGTTCAGTGCAGACCAGAACGGCTGCGCTCTGTACCAGTCCACCCATGCCTTATGCCCTTTGCTGGAGTTGCAGCCAAGGCAACAGGCAACCATGTTGCTGCGCACCGTAAGCCCGCCATGCACCTTAGGCACCACGTGATCAAGCGTTGGGCTGCGTCCTAGATCATCACCGCAGTATGCGCATCGGTAGCTCCACGCCAGCAGGATCTGATCACGCGCTGATCGCCGTGTGACCAGCCTGGTGCCATCAATGTGGTGCCGATCCACAGAGATCCTCAGGCACCGGCACGCAGTTCACTTCGATATCGATGATGTCTTCATCGGATCGGACATGCTCGGCGATTTGACTGTAGACATCACCAGGTATGTCATCAGCTGGCGTGTTTGATCGGATGAAGATCTTGGCGGAAACCTCTAGGTAGTAACCGGGCATGAGCTGACCGCCGCTTGGTGCACGGTAGCGGTCGCAACCGAGTCTCACGAGATTACAGAATTGCTCTGGGATTGCAGCGCAACATTCGCGCTAGTGTCCCGCGATGCAATACATCCTCCGCATCGGCCCGTGGCATATCGGACCGTTCGATACCCACCGCGGCGCGCAGCACTGGGCTGAACGCCACGGCTGCGACGATTACACGATGGCGCCGCTAGACGATCCTGCTGAGGCGCCGGGCATCATCCACCGGATGCGAATGGCGCCGCTGGCCTCAACATTTTAGCCTTTGCTGCTAGTGACGCCCAAATCGCAGTTGTAGCGGCCTTTCTGATCGTATCCAACTTCGGGCTCACCACTCACAAGCAAAAATTTCATCTGTCCAATTTTCATACCTGGCCAGATTCCTAGCGGATGCAAACGACGTTGATTGCATAGTTCCATTGTTAGACGGCTGCCATACCAGCTCGGGTCGCACCAACCGGCCTCTGCATGATCAAAACCCTCGCGCGCGCGGCTTGATTTCAGCACGAACTGCGCCCCGATGTATGAGGGCAGGTTGAAGATTTCCTGCGTTTCAGCCAAGAAGAACTCACCCGGCTGAATCAGGTACGGATCGTCTGCTGTGTGACCGAGGATCTCTATCACTTGCAGATCAGGCGTATCGGCAACCTCGATCATGATCCTGCTGCCGAGCGTCACGTCATAACTGGCTGGGTTGAGCTGTTCCTCGTTGTATGGCTGCAGCATTGAATGCTGCTTGCACAGCCGGCGAATCTCGTGGTCAGGTACCAGCACTGAGTCAGTTGTAATCCCAGCGGACTCTAGGTCGGCCCTGCCGAATGCCTAGATGCAAAAACTGTGGCGCTGCATAGCCAAGGCTGAACGGCCAGTTTTGATCACACCAGCGCTGCACGGCCATCATGTCGGCGCCTTGAATCACGAAGTCAACAGCACCAACACCCGGCGCGTTGTAAAGGTGCTCCGACCCGCTGGCGCCACCCACTGACTTATTGATTGCCGGTGGTCTAAATCCACTCGTGATGGTGATTGGCTTGCCGCCAAACTGCACGCGCACCCGCTCGAGGAATGCCGCCAACTCTGCTGCTGTATCCAGCTGATGCTGCGCAGTGAACCGCCTAGCCTCCTGATTCAGCGCGAATTCTCCCAGCCTGATGTGAGGGGTGATGCGTGCCGTGAACGGGCTGCCAGGGCGCAGCTTTGCGGTTTCTGGTTCAGCCGCGGCCTGATGCTGCCCCCAGAGTTTGCCCTCAGCGCGGCGGCGGCGCAGCAGGCCAGCCTCGACGTTGGTGCCAGGGTTGCGGTAAAGCTCAAGCGCTGCGGGCACTCCTGCCCAGTCACGATCACGCAGGCACTTGCTGATGGTCTCAAACCCGGCAGTGCCGTAGAAACCAGAACCGAGGTTGTAGGCGAAGCTCACCAGCGCAGATCGCTGATTGTCATCCATCACATTCCAATGCGGGATGGTACTGCGCAGCTTGCCAGCGATGCGATCCACCTCGAGGCGCAGCAGCATATCGGCCTCGATGACGTTGATCTTGTCGCCACGCTTCACTGACGTGCCATTGCTGTAGCGCGTGGTGCCATAGCCGATCGTCCACGGGTCGCCGCCTGATAGCGGGTCAGGGTATGCAGAGAGGTGGCAGCCCTCGAACTCTTTGATCAGCGCGATAGCGGCAGCTAGATCGGTTTGCTTGCCGTCTTGGCTCCATGTCTGGAACCAGTCCCGATCGCGCCGCATCACTGCGTCGTAGGTGTTGGCAGCCAGCTCAGCCTCTAGCTGCTGAATCGCAGCAGCCTGATGCGGCAGTGCTTTGTAGTACTTGAACAGCTGTTGCAGCGTGATCGGTGCATCGTTTGCCATGACTCAGCGGCGCTGCTTAGGAAATGCCAGGCGCAGCACTTGAAATAGCAACTGCAGCCAGCTGTTGGATTTCAGCGGCGAGACGGCAATGATCTCAGAACCTGCCGCAACCACGATGGCAATCACCGCAACGGTGGTGGCGTGATCCATGGCTAGCCGGCTGGTGGTCGTGCTTCCAACTTAGAGACGCGCTGCTCCACCGTCGATAGGCGTCCGAATGTTTCCTTGCGATCTTCCTTCATATCAGTGTGAAGCACCTCAAGCTGTGAGGCGATGTGCTCCACAGCTGAGGTGAGTCTGATCACGGCTTCGCGGGCTTCATCTGATTTGCGGCTGAAACCAGCAGCGCCCATGGCTGCGACGGAAATAGACGCGCCGGCAATGGCTGCGATGACTTCGATCATGGCGCCATGGGGCTACCCCTTCAGCTTACCGACCCTGCCCGCGTAGGGGTTTCTTGCCGCGGCGCCGGGGCCGGCTGCGTTGGCCGAACCCTTGGCGCGTGGTCTTGGGCGGCCCGGCCTGATGATCGAGCCGCGCGGTGCCGGTTTTGGCTTTTACTGCCATGGCAGCCCTTGTGCGGTGGTCGGTGTGCGTTGTTGATCCAGTTGTGCCTGAAGCGCAGCTTGGATTTCAGCAACCTTTTCATCACCGCCGAGCTTCTCCTTCACCCAACTGATCACCACTTGAGGCGTGAGGTCGGCGTAAGGGATGACGTTACCCTCAGGTTGCTCCAGCCCCACGCTGCCATAGGCGCCAGCACGGTAAGGATCGCTAAATGCGTCAACGGTGTAATGCACCGTGAAAACAATCCCATCTGCGGTGTGGCGCTCCATCTGCGCCACATTCCAAGTGAAAACAGTCTCAGCCATGGTGGTGGATGTGGTGGGGGAAGTTTAGGGGTGACTGGTGACGTGGACTATCGGCTTTGCTCAAAAACGTGTCTGGCTGTCAAAGAATGTGCCTGCCAGACTCATGCTGCGCAAAACCAGTATCGAAGGGGACTTAGATGCCTGACGCAGTTAAGCGAGTCTCAAGACTTTCGATCTTGGCAACGGCTTCCTGCAGCGCAGCCGTAAGCAGGGGCACCAGCTTGGATTGGTCGATGCCTTGGTAGACGGGGTTGCCGTCAGCATCGACTGCATCCTTTTCGCCAGTGATGGCTTCAGGAACAATGGTTTGCACTTCGTGGGCAATAAAACCGTCAACAACGGTCTTGGGATCCGCGATGAAATTAAATCGGCTTGGCTTCAGTTGCTGCAGGCGGATAATACCGTCAGTAACTGGAGCAACATTTTCTTTAAGGCGGTAATCGGAGGAGGTGTTGTAAGCAGTGGCTGAGGTGGTTACCGAAATTGTTCCAACGGAAACATTGCTTCTGTTGAAGTTAACAATGGTACCATCACTACCCTGGCGATTGAAATAACAGACCTGATCAGTGTTTGTTGCGCGTATTTCAGTGCCTGTTATACGAGCGCCAGTTGCAGTGTCATCTGTTGTAGACGTGCCCACTAGGAGCCTGCCGGAGCTGTCGATGCGAGCGCGTTCGTTGCTGTTAGTTGTAAAGCGGATTGGCCAAGCACCATCTACTTGAATATTGCCACCGCTCGTATCTGTTATTAAGTAACTAGTGGTGACGCCTTGCGATGAAGACGCCACATAGTTTGTTCCTACAGCAGAGGAGGATATATTACCTGCTACACTCAATGCTTGGCCAGGGCTCGTAGTGCCAATCCCTACGTTGCCTCCGTTGGGATTAAGAAGGAGCGAGTATTTTTGGCTTAGATCTGTGCGATCTGTTGACTGAATCCAGTTAGCGGAACCAAGTATACCAAAGTCAACAATGCCTGTGCTATTAGACCCACCAAGCCTGAGGGAGCAATAGGTCTGTGTAGTTCCACTTGTAACAGGTAAACCACTATTTGTCCCAACGGAATGTAGGACTGCACCAGGCTCACTGGTCCCTATGCCTACACGCCCTGAGCTGTCGATTCTGAGACGTTCGTTGCCGCCATATAGGAATAGAAGATTTCCTGAGCTACTTCCTGTCGCCTGAATGATTACGTCTGTGCCGGAATATGTAAGCGAACCAAGTGCAAACGTATTGCCCCAGAATAAAGAGGCTGCACCGTTTCCGTAAGCAGAGGTGGTTCCGTTGACGTGAAGCGTTGAAGCCGGGCTCGCGGTGCCCACCCCAACATTCCCACTTGCATCAACAAACAACCTGCCAGACCCACCAGTGCTGATGGCTACTTGGTCTGCGCCGGGAGAATAAATGCCGGTATTGGTATCGCCAGTAAACATCAGCGATGGCAATGCTGCAGTACCCAATGGCACACTGAATCGTTCGCTGCTAGTCCACGCATCGGTGGCATCAACCCAGTTGATCGTCTTATCTGTGGCGCCTTTCAGCGTGATGCCGCCGCCATCAGCGGTTACATCAGTAGGAGTAGCAACATCACCAATGATGATGTTCTTGTCTTCCACCAGCAGGTTCTGAGTGCTGATGGTGGTTGTGGTGCCGTTGACGGTTAGATCACCTGCGACCGTCACAGCAGCATCAAACGTTGCTGCACCTGTTACATCAAGCGTGCCAGGAATGTCTACGTTGCTGGCCCACTCCACGCCGGTACCAGCGGCATCGGTCTGCAGTAGTTGCCGTGCGGTTCCATCTGCCAGTTTGCTGACAGCGATCTCGGCATTGGCTGCGATGTCTGCGTCAATGATGCTGGCGTTGCCGCTCACCAGCACGGTGCCGCTTTGATTGGGCAGCGTGATGGTGCGATCAGCAGTTGGATTGGTAACAGCCAGAGTTGTTTCAAACCCATCAGCGGTGCTGCCTTCAAAGGTCAGGCTGCCCGTGCTGCCGATCTCAAGGTTGCCAGTGATCGTCAGATTGCCGCTGCCATCGGGTATGGGAAGATATGCCAGGCTGTTCCAGTTGGTGCTGCCGTTGCCAATCTTGAACTTCTTAGTGTCTGTCTCATAGCCGATCTCACCCGATAGCAGGATCGGATTGGCTGCTGTCCAGTTTGCAGCGGTATCCTTCCGCTGCGCCATCTGTACACGGATCGTTGTAGCAGTCATGATTCAGCACCACCAGCTTGAATGATAAGAGTGGCTGCGACAGCCGGAACAGCATCGTCAGCTTCAAGGATGAATGGCGCGGTGCCTGTCATCGCGTATGACGTGAACGATGCCTCAGCGCCCAAGGCGGCCGGTTCGCCGATGAGGTCATACAAAAGGAAGTTGCCGATCAATGCGATCAGCTCAACCGTCATGTCTGTGTAAACGCCACGCTGGATCTCATCCGGTTTGGCGGCGTATCGATATAAAGAATCTGCCGGAACCACATTCGCCGATCCCCAAAACGCCGTAGGCAGAGTGAATGTGCGATGGCTACCAGCCGAATCCACGTAGTGATTGCGGATCAATGTCGCCTGTGCCTCCACCAGATTGGTGTAGGTCAGCGTGAGCCTGAAATTGCTTTGCCTGAGGCTATGCCGAAACAACACCGGCGCACCGATCAGCGTCTCTTCAGAACTGACGTTTAAGCCGCCAAGGTCGTATTGAAAACTAGATGGCAGCAGCTCAGGGTAAGCGGTCATATCAGATACGGCGGCAGGAGCTGCAGCTCTACCGTAGCGTCGATGATGTCGCAGGATTGATCAATCACTGGCGCCGATAGGTAGCGCCATAGGTAATTAGCGGGAAATGTCAGATTCGTGGCGATCAGCGTGGTGGCACTCAGATCAAACGGCTCAAACGTGCCATGCAATGCGTAGTGGCTGACAAGGCTGAATCTGTCGGCTGATGACAATCGCGTGAAAGTCATGCGCAGGATATGACCCACCGACGCATTGCTATGGCGCACGCTGGTCTCATAGCCATCGAGCACCGCAAACTCAGTGCTAGCGCTGGTACCTGGTGTGTATGTTCTGGTCGATGGCTGCAGTGCGGGGAAAGTGGCCATGGTTAAGGGCAGTCTGCAGTCTTAACAGGAGCATTGATAGTAAATGTTGGAGTATCACCAGTTGGGGCTGTTGCGAAGTAACTCGTGGCAACGGTCACGAAGTTACAGTTCTCAGTCTGCACATCGATCAAGCATGTTGTTCTTGGCGGATTAACTGAGCTCAGGAAGCAAGCGTAGGGAGCGGTGAGCGATGGTTTTCTAATGCTGCTGACAACGGGACCAGCTCCGGTTTGATCAAGCAGTTGCCAGTTGTATTGAGCATAAGTTGGCACGGGTTTTGTTTCCCCAAGGACACGTGCCGATCCAAATCCACCTGGTGCGGCCGGATCCTTGCAGAAAGCAACCGCAACAATGGTATAATCAATCTCACTAGATGTAACTGAAATACTATATGATCCTTCTATCGTTTCATCTTGGCATGAAATGTCGAACTCTTCGCCAGTGTCTTTGTTGATCTTAGACCAACACACCCGGCCGACGCAGCTAACGACAGAAGCCGATACAGATAACGTATCGCCGACAATCGGTGTGTCGCCAGGGCCACTGGCGCCTGTGATCGCATTCAATGGCGAATCATCTTCAAGTGGATCCACTGGATTGTCCCATCCGCCGACTGGCGTCTGCCCGCCTGTTGGCTCACCAGCTGGCTGAGATACATTCGGACCGGTTGGCGGATAGCCGCCTGTGGGCCATGTTGATTCGGTTGGTGATGGCAGGTTGACCGTCGTCTCAGCTTCAGTCGGTGGATCGAAGTTGCCGCCGCTAGCTGGATAATCAATGCCGCCGCCGCCAAGCCCGGTATTGTCTGATGATGAGTTTTCATCGCAGCTGTAATCACTGCGGCCAGGTGAGATCGTGAACCCAGGCGCTGTGGCCGCCGCAACCTCAAGCGCCACCAAGCTGCGGCCCTGATTATCAATGGGAAAATGCGTCAAATCAAAGATGCAGGCGCCGCTAGCGGTCTTCTCAATCCGCTCGACTTCATATAGAAAGTCGTGATAGCTCAGTGCTGTGGTCGCAGTTTCACGGCGCAAGCGTACGCGAACAATATCGCCCAACTCGAGTGTGCTGTTATAGCTGCTTGGCCTTACGTTCAAGCGCAGCGTATGCGTGATGTATTTGCGTCGCGCCAAACGAAATGCGCCAACCTTTACCGCATGGGTTTCGCTTGCGCAGAACTGACTCATGTCATATTGCTCAAACGGGCCAGCCGTTGCCTCACCGGTGTAGCGCACTTCAGTAGTGCGCGGAAACCCGATATCAGAGTCTGGCTGCTGCCGCCACATCATCTGCAGGCAGATCGGCTGACGATCAGCCAATGAAATGTATTGAATCTCAAAGCCATCTGGCAGCAGATGATCCTCTGTGAATGTGAACTGCCAGTCGATGGTCGTGGTTTTGATGGTGTGATTGACGTTGACAGGAAGCCGTGGCTTGAACGCGAATTTGCCGTTGGATTCGATCAGCCGCAGCAGGAAGTCATTCCCGATTTGCTCCAGCCACTCATCTAGGTTGCTGCTTTCCTTGAAGACTCCGTTGTAGAGGAATCCATTGGTCTGACAGAAGTTGGCCGCGGCCAGCATCTTGGTGTTATCGATCAGAGTGGAAGGGATCCGGCCTGATTGATTCATCAGATACAGGGCCAGATCGATCACGTTATTGCTTGGGCCAAGCGTGCTATCGATGATGCGCGTGACCTGCATTCCTTCACGCACAAACACATGCACCTGCTGCTCCCATCTGTCGCTGCCATCCGGGAATGTGTTTACGTAACTGAGCGTCGTCATGTTGGCGTAGCGCCCTGACGTGCCGCAGTAGTAAGGGCATGACCACGGCGTTGTATCTACAACTGTGGTGATGAAGTTGCCAGGGAACCACGTACCAGCGCGGCGGTTATAGGTTTGATTCCATGTGCCTTGACGGCATGGGCCAACAAATACGTCTTTGATGGGAATTGTTGGTAGCTGCCCTTCACTAAGCACAAGGTGCAAGCTGACCGTTAACGCATTGGTCGTTGCATTGTTTTCATATCTGGCTTCTGTGGCGCCAGGGCTTACCAGCACACCGCCAACATTGCTGACGCGACGGCAGAATACGATCGGCACCGGATCGCCAATCTTGTATGCAACCTGCGGTGACGTGAGATCATCTGCTGCTTCTGCTGCAGCTTCAGTCAGAACCGGATCAGACAATCCGCTTTGATAAGCCAGTAATGCCAGCGGGTCAGAGATGTTGAGCGTCATATCCGAAGCGGCACACCGATCAGGTAACTGGTGAACTTACGCGGCGGCACCTGCGCGCCAACTGGTGACAGGCTACTGCCCAGCTCAATCTCAAGCCTAGTGAACGTGCCAGAAATGCCAACTACTTCTGCGGTATAGCTGGCGATCAACTGCTGACTGGCTTGTGGTGCGAGCTGATCAAGGCGGCTGTCAAACTCATAGATCTTGAGCTCACAGAATCGGCCGTAGCTCAGCGCAAGGTTGAATGCTTCCACCACGCTATTGGTGGCAGGCACTGTGATGGTGACAGACTTGCCCCCACTGGCGCCTGATTCCACGATGCCATTGGCATTAAATGGCATGTAGGACCAGCTGGCACTATCCAATGTGATGGTCTGGTTGACGTAGTAGGTCTGCCATCTGGCGTAAGTGGTGGTGGCATCAAAGATGCGCAGATATTGGCTTTGAGCTCTTCCCATCAGTAAGCACCCTGATAGCGACGGCCGCCATAGGATCGGCTGTTCTTGAAGATCTGCGTGCCAAAGTCAGACAGCGCACGTTCAAGGTCGCCGATCGTGACGTAGCGCTGGCCATCTTGTTGCAGCACCGGGCCAGTGGTGATCTGCACAGTGGTGTTCGCTGCGCCACCGCCACCCATTGGGCCAACAACACCACCATCAGCGAAGGCGGGAATGACTGACCGGCCACGCATCCCGCCAAGATAGTTGGCTGCAGCCGTTGCCATCTTGGATTCAGGCACGATGTATTCGCGCTCGCCACCTTCGCCAACCATGGCTAAGGTCGGCCCACTGACTACACCACCAGCCGCGAATGCTGGCACGCTTACCTGCGGGATCAACGGAATATCAGGAGTAGGTAGGCGGTTGTAGCCGGTGATCAAGGCGTTGATGCTGCGCGTGCTGTTATTGATGCCATTGGCGATGAACTGCAGCAATCCTCTGAAGATCGACTTGATTGCATTGACTGCTTCTGTAAAAGGTGCCTGCAGTGCTTTGCCTAGCTGAGCGAAGCTACCTGTCAGGCTCTTGACAAGCACACCGCCGAACTTAATTAATGGCTCCACATAAAGGCTATAAAAAGCCTTGCCCGCCATCTGCCATCCTGCAGCAATAGCCTTGAGAACTTCAGCAATCTTGTCGCGGAAGGCGTAGATGGCAATGCCGGCAGCAACGAGCAAAGCAATCCAGCCGACAGGGCCGCTAAAGACGGCGATCAATACCTTGCCAAGCGTGCCAAGGCTAGCCACAAGCGGGCCGATGGCACCAGCCCATCCGGCGATAGTGGCGACAATCTGCAGCCCAGCCAAAACCTTAAAACCCGCAACAATCGGCGTTAAAACAGGAGCAATAATCACAAGCGCCGCGGCAATGCCGCCTAATCCAACAACTAATGTTTGAACTGGTTCTGGAAGTTTTGAAAAAACATCCAACAGCTGAGCTGCTAGCTGTACAAATGGAGTCAGAGCAGGCAGCAACTTGGTGCCGATCTCAGTCTGCAGATCAGCCAGTGCAGCTTGAAACTCCTTGTAGGCATCTGGTGGTGGTGGTGTTTGCTTGGCAAGTTCACCCAATGCCTGAATCACGATGTCTGACGTGATCTTGCCTTCTGATCCAAGGTTCTTCAAATCGGCAATGTTGACGCCCATTGTTTTGGCAATCGCCTGTCCAATCGACGGCAACTGTTCCATCACGCTGCGAAACTCATCACCTTGCAACTTGCCAGAACCCAGAGCCTGACTCAGCTGCAGCAGAACGCCGTCAGTCTGATCCGCAGTGAGCCCCATGGCTGCTGCAGCATTGTTGACACCAAGGAATGTTGTCTTGATTTGCTCCAATGATGTGCCTGTTGGGCGCAAACGCGCGTAGAGATCGGCTACCGCGTTTGATGCTTGTGTCTGCGATAGTCCATATGTGCTTGCCGCTTTTGCGGCAAACTCCATCACTGCAGCAGTTTCCCCAAATGGCTTAGCCAGATTGGCGATTCTTTTTTCAGTCCTGTCAGCTTCAATGCCAGCCTTTGCAAAAGTGCTGGCCAAGGCGCCAATACCAATAGATGCAAGCGTGCCGCCTAAGGTTTTGCCGACACTGCTCAGCCTTCCAAATGCGCCAGTCAGGCCATTTGCCTGCTTTTCAGTCGTACCAAGCGATTGGCCAAGCCTGTCGATCTGCTGCTGACCATCAACCTTGGCGCGGATGGTCAGGGCAGTGGTCATATCCAGTGCCATGCCTAGCCCTTTCTGCTGTTGACCGTTTCGATCACTCTAGCTTCGATCACCTGCAGATCTTCGAGCATGGTGCGGTGATCATCCAAGGCATACAACTCCATCAGCCACCGCACTGCCGTGTAGTCCAGGCCGATGATGCCGGACGCACCACCACGCCATTGCGTCTGCACCTTTAAGAACAGATCAACGGCAGGCCATGCCTCCGGCCACACTTCATAGTGATCAGGCTTGGCATCTAGATCTGGCAGCTCAAATCCGAATGCTGCGGCATCATCACCAGATTCGTCAATGACAGCGCCGCCTGTCCAGTAGTCAGCGGCGCCGATCAGTTTTTTCGTTTGAGCTCCACAAGCGAGGTGAAGTAAGCCTCAATCAAAGCGCCGGCCATCATCGGCACATCCAATAGCTGCGCCTTGACCGCCTCGCTGTAGGGCACGTCATCGCCGTCTGCGTCCAAGATGCCGGACCATCCCACAAGGATCTCGGCTGCAATGGTCTGATCCGTTACGCCATTGTCCAGCTCTTCACCGCGCTCAGCTGCTTTGATGCGCTGTTGCACCAACTGCTGGATCTCGTTGATCCGGCTTTGGGGCAAGCGCTTGAAGAGAGCATCAAAGCTCGACTTCTCACGCTTGCCGCCATCGGCCGGCAGTTGAATGCTGACCGGCCAGCTGTAGCTCTGCGATTGGTTTAGGACAAACGCCACGCGATCAGGTGTAGACGAGACTCATCTCATTGTTGCCTGCGGAGGTCGGAACCGCAATGAAGGGCATGTTCAGCATCTGGATGCCGTCTTGATCGCTGTAGGTCAGGTTGCCGAGATCTGACTGCGCAGTGGTCATGGTCACCCGGTTGCCAGCCGTAGTGCCGTGCTGGAAGGTGATGCTGCCAGTACTGCTACCGGTAGCGACAGCGAAGAAATCCTTATCAGCAATGGTCGGAGCTTCAATCACCACGGTGCCATTAGGGGCGCGGTTGGTGATCAGGATCTCCTTGGTGCAACCCACCAGCTCGCGGTAGATCACATCATTAGCGATGTTGAAGCTGTAGCTCATCAGGCATCCGGCATAGCTGAATGCACTGAAGCTGACGGTGTTGCCCTCCTTGAAGATCAGAGGCGATGCTTGATTCGCATAGGTCGGAGTGGGCAGCGTCTCATCGGTCGGAGCGTTATAGATGCCCGTCATCGTGAAGCTGATGAAGGGGATCTGCCCCACTTCACAGTTCATCTCAAAGGTGCCGCGGCATCCGGTGACCTTGTGACGGATGCCATCTTGGTGGTAGTAGATGGTGCAGCTCTCAAAGCCGCTGCTTTCAGGCGCATACGTCGCGCTGGTGCTGGTGACCAGCGTTTCGCTAAGACCGCAACTGCGCAGCACAGGCCCATAGGCGGGTGCCGTGCCAGCGGTGCCAGAACCTGCTAGCTCAACCTCGAACGTCACCTCGACGCGGGTCTGGCTCAGCAGTTGATCGGATTGCCCGAGGTAAGGCCGCACCAGTTCGCGGTTAACAGTCTCAGCCAGCAATGGCTGGATCTCAAGGTTGCGCACCAAGATGGCATTGCTCCCACCGGTTGGCGTTGAATCCGTGCCGTAGGTGGATTCAATCTTCGCCAGGATCAGGCGTCGGCGCGTCAGAACTGATGCCATCGGTGGCTACCTCGATTGTGGGATGAGGGGCCGGCTGTGTCCGCTCGACGAGCTTTCGCTTGCCGGTTTTGGTGTCGACCAGATAGCTGCCGCCCTGGCCTTTGTATTCGTCTTCCATCGTAGCCGCTACGGACTCTGTGCCAAATTAGCGACCCGCGTTCGATATTTCACCACGTAGTCGCAGGTGATCACACCAGATGGTTGATCAGCTTCCTGCAGATCGAAGTTCACCGTCGATGGCTGCACGTCATAGGCAAAGCCATTGCACGTCAGATCAGCCATGATCCTTGCGTGCAGATCTTCGATAATCGGATCAGCAACCTGATCGGGGATATTGCCGCGCACGATCACAGCAACGCGAACGGTCAATGTCCAATCCAGAGTAGGCGCGCTTGTCAGTTGCTGGCATGTGTCACTGATCGGTTCAACCACGATGGCCGGCAACTCACCACGCGCAAGTGGTTCAACCCTGCTGCGGTAAATCCGCGTGCTGACGCCGGTAGTGCCTGTCAGATTGCTGCGGATCCTGGCCAGGATCGACTCACGGCGCGTTGTCATGAGTCACAGCACACAGTCATCGTGATGCTACGGCCAGCGCTGATCGATGTCACATCGAGCCGGAGATAGCGCACCGCATAGTCGCAGTAGGTATGGATATGGTTGCCGGCATCCTTGGTTTTGGCCTCGCCGATGTTCGCCCAATCAGTGCCGTTCATCGAACCTTGCACGTGATAGGTGACTTGGCCGCCAGTGATCTTCTCAAATGTGGTGAAGACCGTGCCATCAACCTCGATTGCTGCAGATGAACCGATGGCATCTGAGATCGTGGTAAAGGCATGGATATTCTGCGGACGATCCGCATTGCCGCCGTAGATGGTGCTCATGTCTTTTGCAATCCGAGTTGCACGAACTTGCCGTCATCCATCAGCATGGTCTCTCTGACGGTGTAAGCAGTCCCATCCACGGTGATCGAGTCGCCGCGAATGAGACTGCCGAAGCTTGAGGTTCTGGTTGTCAGCGTGTAGTCAGTGCTGAGCACCATCCCATCGCTGATCACCTGGCTTGGCATGTCCAGGATTCCCTTTGCAGTAACGGCGCCAGCTGTGCAGCTAACGCCAAAGTCTGCAAGGAATACATCCAGATCCTCAGTGAACGCCATAATCAGCCGTACTTAGCAGAAGCAAGACCGAGCACAGCAACAGCGCCAGCGCCAGTGCCACCAGCAACCGTGATGGAGACCTTCACGAAACGCTTGAGGTTGGTCACGTTCACGTAGATCTTCTGCAGCGATGCAGTGTTGGCGGTGGTGGTGGTGAAGGCGCCACCGGTCACATCGGTGTAGGAGCCACCGGAAGTGTCCGATTCAGTCAGCTTGACTGCATAGGTAACGCCAGCGCCACCGGCCTCGGCATCCAGAAGGATGGCCATATCGCCTTCATAGCCCAGCAGATCAACGGCGGATCCGGTGCCGGTTGCAGTCACTACGTCGTTGCGCAGCAGACCGAGAACCGTGGTCTTAGAACCAAGATTGTGGATGGTCATTGTCTTGCCCTCCGTCGGGCGGTAGTTGGTTTGGGTGCAGGTTGAGCGATGGTCTCAACCACATCTGCCACTAAGGCGACAGCTTCAACGGCTTTGCCAATACCGATCAAGAGCTTGGCGTCAGAAGAGGAAGCCTCTAGGACTTCCCCAGTTTTGACGACACGGCCCGCCAGCATCGTTTGCCGTAGGACCTTGATCAACATGATCAGAGGGTGTTGTTGCCGCGGCTGAAGGATTCAGGGTGACGGACTGCAATGTCCACATCCTGCATAGCCACCACGCGCACGGTGCCGGAGGTGCTGTTGGTGTAGGGGTCAACCATCAGATCCAGGCCGGAGAAGTAGCCGATGATCAGGTCAGCGAAGTTGCCGAACCACAGATCACCAGAAGCGACTTGGTTAGACAGAACACCGCGGTAGCCGTTCACCTCGTTGCCTTCCATCACGAACAGGCCGGAACCTGCATCCTTGGCCTTGGTCTTCAGACCACCGCGCATTGCGGCGTTCATCAGATATACGGGCGAACCCAGCAGAGCGTTAGCGGTTGCCACGTCGCTCTCCAGTGCCACCACCTCGGAGAAGGTAGGGGTGTCAGCGGCAAAGTCTTCAGTGCCGATGCCGGTGGTCAGCTTCAGGCCCAGGGGCTCACCGTTGGAACCGGTGCCGTACAGACCAGCCAGGTCGATCTTCAGTGCCAGCACACGGGCGAGGTCAGTGCGCACCATGTTCTCCACGTCAATGGAGGACTGGATCATCAGACGGCGGCTGTAGTCGGTGAAGGCAGCCACGGTCTTGGGAGTCAGGCTCACCTGATCCACGGTCTGCTGCGACTCGTTAGGAGCGCCAGACTCAGCAACCCAGTAAGCGGTCCCCGCTCCCGACTGGCGAGGGATAGCCACGTTGCCGGTGAGGCCGGTCAACACAGTGGCGCCAGCCTGATCCAGAGCCGAGGCATTGCGCAGCAGATCGATGAAGCTGCCAGCATCCAGCTCAGTAGCAACCAAGTTGCCGCCAGCGGTTGCAGCACCAACGTTCAGATCACGGCGCAGCACATCCTGAGGGATGGTGATGCCACGGGACTGACGGCCGAGCTTTGCAGCAGCAGCTTCAGATGCTTCGATCTCGAACGCAGCAGCCTCACGGGCCGAGCGATCGGTCGGGTTTGCCAGATAGTTGATGGCACGCATGAAGGAGAAGCTGCGGCTCTCCTGCGCGGTCAGGCCGATTTCAGCGGCGCTCATGTTTACAGGCTCCTGTTTGATGTCGAGGTTATCGAGCACAGCAGCGCGAGCATCGTCGATAGAACGACCAGACTCGATCAGCTGGCGGCCGAGGTCGGCCATGTTGTGCTTGTCGCACAGTGCAGAGATGCCAGCGATGCGGGAGCGCTCAGCCTCAGCGGCTTCGGCCCGCACCACTGCCAGATCAGGGGTGGTGGTTTCCATTGCAGGAATGGGATCAGGTGTAGGTGCTGCCGAGGCAGCCTGTTCGGCCTCCAAAGATCTGCCGATCCCGACGCCGGGATCAGCCGGCACGGATACAACGGAAACTTCATAAGGAGACCAGGCAGTAGCAACAAAGTCACCACTGCCGCGCTCTTCCATTTTGTCGATGGAGTAGCCAAAGGAGACATTTCGGAGAACGCCATCCTTCACATCACTCAGGACTTCCTGAGCGAATGGGTTGCGGCTGAACCGCACACGCGCATAACCACGTCGTTTCTTGCCATCGATATATGCACGCTCCACAACGCCGATAACCTTGTCAGGGTTGTGATTGAACAGCAACGGTGCGCCATCATTCAGACGGCTCAGGTCTGCTGCCTTGAGATCGTGGCTCAGAATCTCATTGCCGAAGTATCGGGCAACGGGATACTCGGAACTGAATGGGAACTCATAAGTACGATCCTCAACCTCATCAAAGGTTGTGATTTCAGCGCGTTGATGGCGGCCGATGCCAGGCATTGCACGCAACTCAGCGATCTTGCGCAGCGTTGAGAACTTATGACCCACCAATGTCTCGGTGGCCTCCCATCCATCCTCACCCTCGCGATAGATCCGAATCAATGCAGCAGGATCCTCAGCGCTTGCATCAATGCTGAACTCAGTACCGGGAACGCCCAGCGTGCCCTCGCGCATTACGTGCTCAATACGTCCGCGAGCAGTGCCGCCGCTCGAATCCCACTGCACGAAATCACCTTCGGAAAGCTCATCAGGTTCAGCACGCAGGACGCGCTCCTCGCCTGTTGCTTCCTCAAACATGATCGGATCCATGTCGTGATCGCTCAACCATGCGCGCGCTTCTGCTGGCGTGAACTGCTGTGCATCGAACCGCACGGCCTGGATCTCGCTCTCGCCTTCTTTGATGCCATATATGAAATCAATGCCATCACCGCCGGCATCATTCTCACGGCGCAGTTCATCGTACTGATCGGGATCAGTCATTCGCGCAGCATGTTCGTTTGGATAAGGACGCGCCTCTTCCATTTGTCTATCCTGCAATGCCTTGATTCTATCCGCCTTCTCATTCGCCCAAGTCTGGCCGGGATCACCGCCCCATGCCGCCCATGCCACGCGGCCTGCTGATGGATAGCCATCCTCCCCAGGGCTGAATCCTTGACCTTGCTTGTCTACCTCATGGCGGGCGAACCATGCCGCCATCGTGATCACGGTGTCAGGTGACAGCTCATCACCGCTCAGGATTTGACCAGCACGCCGCGCTGCGACCTCAGTGCCACCCGCTTCACCATCGGCCTTCCAATCTCGATAGCGCTGCGCTTCTTCCCTCATGCCTTCAGTCGGCATCAGGTTGATCTCAGTGCCGGCGATGTTTGCCATCAGTCTTCAGTCCCCTCAGTGGGATCTTCTAGGACTGATTCCTCTTCGTACTCTTCTTCTCCCATTGGCGGATCCGTATCTTCAAATGCCGGCTGGCCGCCCATCGTCACAGCGGGCTGTGAGCCACCGCCAGCGTTCACTTCGCTCGGATCAGTATCGAGCACGATGTCCATTTCATCCAGCATCGCCAGTTCAGCCTGACGCGCCACCAGCACATCATCCAGATCACCACCCTGCTCGCTGATCACCTGGCCCAGCGTCTTAAAACCGCAGCGCACCGCATCTTTGTAGGCGTTCACTTCCTTCTGGGGATCCACCCATTCCCAGCTGCGCGGAATCCAGCGGCTAGCGCGGTAACGATCTGGGTTGGTCTCATACGCCGGCAGCTTGAGCTCACCGCTCAACACCGCCATCTCGAGCCAGTTCTCGTAAACGGTCTGATGGAAGTTCTCAATGAAGAACCGCTGCAGCACCTTGTACGTGTCGCGCTCCTCCAGCAGGCTCAGCCGGCTGCTGCTGTAGTTGCTCTCTGAGAAGTTCTTGCTGATGCTCTCGAAGCTGACACCAACACCAGCAGCAACAGCACGCAGCATCGAACGCGTGAACGGCTCCAACTGGCCATCCGGTGCGTTCAGATCCGGCACCGTCACGCTTTCGCCCGGCGCCAGATATTTGAACACACCGGGCGTGAACTCACTCACCCGGTCGCCTTCGTAAATCTCATCACCGATCAGCTCACCTTCAGGGCTGCTGATGAAGCCCATCAGTGCGCTCGAGGCCCGCGCCCGCACCACCTCGGCCTCCTCGTAGCCCTGCAGCATGTGCAGCCGCATCAGCGCCGAGGCGAACCACGTGACTCCTCGTGTCTGCTGGGGGCGCTCAGGGAGAAAAAGATGGATCACCTCATCAGCAGGCACGCGCACACGCCGCCCGTTGGTGCGCGGGTTGCCCGCATATGTGTCGCCCGGATGGTTTGCGTAGAAGTGATAAGCCTGCGGCCGCAGGTAGCCATCCACCTCGATGCCCATCCGCACCGTGTTACCGGCCGCGGCCTGCGGGATGTCATCGTCGATGAGGTAATCAGCCTCGAGCACCTGCAACGCGAACGGCACGCGCGACCCACCGAATGGCTGCCGGATCATCCGCACGAACACCTCACCGCTCTCCGCCAAGCTGCGGCATAGCAGGCGCTCCATATCGTGGAAGCCCAGCAGGCCGCTCACATCACAGCGGCTCTTGTGCATCCACCGCTCCCATGCCTCATGGATCTGGCCGTTGATGGCCTCATCAAGCCGGCCGCCACGCAGCATCCGCACCTGTGACTGGTGCTTGATGCCGTGCCCAATCACATTGTTCTGAATGCTGCGGAGCGCCTGCCGCGCATAGTCGTTGTCACGGCACAGCTGCCGCGCACGATTGCGCAATGCCTTGAAGCTTGACTTGATCTCGCTGTCAGCACTGGTGCCGCTGGTGACCCAGTCAGCCGTCAACCTGCTAACACGTGCACCCTGATACGCCCGCGCACGTGGCCGTGTCGGCTCAAACCCCATTGCCTTGAACAGCCGCGTGCGCAATCCCATCAGAACCTCACGAACAGATTGTGTGGGTTACCTTGACCGTTAGCGATCAGGCTTGCCATCTGTTCACGCTTCACCTCAGCCTTCAGCCTACTTTCACGCTCCATCAGCTCACCTAAATCCAGCTTGGTGAAGCTACGGCTGCCGATGCTGTACTGCTTAGCGCCGGCGCTAACAATCGCGCGGATTGCGGCCTGTACTGCATCAAGATCAATCTGCGCTTGCGTGCGCCCGTCAAATGCACCTGGTGTGCCCGCATAGGACAGCACCGATTGCACGATCAGCTGACCAGCGCCAAGCGTGATGACGGATCCGGCCTTGCTGGCAATCGCCTGCCAGTACCACGTGCCAGCGTCAAAACCACTGCTCACGTTGGCCGCGATGGTGAACTCCCATCCGGTGCCATAGGCAGTGCCGACAACTGATGCGCCCTCGCTAGCCGCGTTATATCTCAGCCAGTACGTCAGTTCATAGTCGGCGCTGCCGACAATGTTTCCTAGGTTGTCAATACCAGCAACATCACGCCAACGCACCGTGTCACCAGCTCGGATAGAACTTGGAACGTTCACGGCTCGACTAACACCTTCGTGTTGAGTCTACCCAAGGGATGGGTCCATGCCTAGCCACACCCTGCCACGCCTAGCCTAGCCCTAATCGACCACGCCAAGTAACGCCGCAACCATCCTTGTGAGGATGGCAGAGAGAGCCGAAGCCCTCTGTGCCACTTGGCCATCGCCTACTGTCAGATCATACTACCATCAAGGCATGGCACAAGGCACAAGGGTTCAGGTCGTTCTCCCACCATGGGTTGCGCTGCAGCTGAAGCAGCGCGCATGGCTTGAAAACCGCACTGTTTCAAACCTCGCGGCATTCATGATCGAGGCTGCTCTGAGATCTACCAGTTCTTGACGTAGCCAGCTGGCGAGGTTTCTGTCGTGCTGCGGCGGGTTCGTGCTGCGGGCTTGCCGTTCTCAAGCTGCTCTGCAAGTTGGCTCCACATGGTGGCTTTGTTGAGTCGACGCCCATAGATCAACATCGCCGCATAGCCATACACCGCACAATCCAACGCTTCATTTCGATCACCCGCTTTCTTTACCCACTCCCTGATCGGAAAGCCCCGGTGATATCGCAGCGCCTGCCGTTCGCTGGTCAGCTGCCGGAAATACTCATCGTCTGCAGCAAGCCCGAAATTCAAGCCGCCGGTGGTCTCGTTATGGCGCAAACGACCGAACAACGTCGTCTTGATCGTGTCGGTGCCCAATGAATACAGCGTGACGCCGCGCTTGATCACCTTGCCGCGCCAGTTCACGTCGACCTTATTCCCCTTGCCAACCGCCGGGCTGTTGCGCCTGCTGCTGCCCTTGATCGCCACCACGCCCTGCGCTCCTCGATCACGCACGTACCGGTAAACCTCATGGGTGCAGTGGCCGCCAGAGTCAACCGCCACCTGCGCCAGCTTCAAGTGCTTGCCGCATTCCGTGCTCCACTCCGTCGCCAGCACCTGATCCAGCTGGCCCCAGACCTCCGTCAATGTCGGGTCACCCATCAGCTCCTGATGCCATACCAGCCAGCCCGTCTCGCCTTCACCCCATCCCCACACACTCACCGCTAGTCGGTTGTCCTGCACGTCAACGCCAGCGGTCAGCAGCACCACGCCAGCAGGGCACACGCCGGGTTTGTAGTCCAGCCGTTTGGCCAGCAGCCCATCAGCACTCACCTTCGCCGCATAGTCCTCTTCCCATGTCTCCGCCAGCCGGGTGTTGACAAATGACTTCAATGCCGGTGCATCGCCCTTGGCCCGCAGGAAGTCATCCACCAGCTGCTCCCAACTGCACCACCCGAGCGGCGAATACAACCCACTCAGATGGAATCCAGCCGTGCGCCCATTGCTCGGTGCGGTCGCCCGCCACTCACCACCGCGCAGCATCGCTGGCTTGTGCATCTCCTCAAATCGCTCGCTGCAGTGCTCGCACTGATATCGCGCACTCTCCGGCTGGCCATCGGCCCACTTCAGCTGGCCCCACTTCAACCACTCCATCGCGCCGCACGCCGGGCATGGCACATAGAACCGTCTCTGATCACTGCGTTGATATTCCGCCTCGATCCGGCTGAAGTCCTTCACGGTCGGCGTGCTGGTCAGCAGGATCTTCCGCCGCGCAAACGTCGTCGTCCGCCGCTCCGCCAAGCTCACCGGATCGCCCTCGCCATCCACATCAGCAGGAAACGCATCCACCTCATCACAGAACAAATACCTACACGGCGCTGATCGCAGGCCAGTTGCGCTGTTCGCCCCAGCCATGAGCATGATCCCGCCGCTGAATTCCTTACTGAACATCGTGTTGCCAGAGTCCCGGCTCCTGGCCGGCGCGATCTTGGCCGCCAGCACTGGCGTTTCCGTGATCATGCTCTCGAGCCGTTGCTTGCTCAGCCGTTTCGCCATCTCGATCGTTGGCTGCACGCACAGCATTGGACCCGGTGCATGGTCGATCACGTACCCCAGCCAGTTGCTGCCCGCCTCCGTCTTGCCCGTCTGCGCCGCGAACATCATCACCACCCGCTGCACTGGGCTCTCAGAGCTCAGGCAATCCATCGGCTCGCGCAAGTAAGGCGTCCGATCTGTGCGCCACGGCCCAGGCTCCGCGCTTGCCTTGCTGCTCAGCCGCCGGTGCTTATCCGCCCACTCACTCACCGTCAGCGGTTGCTCAGGCCGCAGCCCCTCGAGAAACCCATCACGCCATGCGTTACTCATCGCACAGCTCCACCAGCGCAGCACGGTGCTCCTGCGTCAGCACCTGATGGATCACCGTCGGGTCAATCTCACCAGCCAGTTGGTGGCTTAACCGGTCCGCCAAATTCGCCAGCGCCTCACGCACACTGCGCCCCATCTTGAACGCTTCCTTCTTCACCTCATCAGCAGGCACCAGCTCACCCCTCTGCTGCGTCACCTGCAGCTTCGCAAGCTCCGCCTGGTAATGCTCACGCCTCGCCCGGCTTTCATTCAGATCAGGGATCGCATCATCCGGCAGCCCCTCAACACGCCGCTTCAGCTCATCTGCATCACGCGGTGGTGGTGGCTCCACCGGATCAGCTCGCCGCACTTTGCTGTTGTGCGTCGCCTTGGTGTTCTTATCCCATAGCTCGATCGCAAGATCACGATCCAACCAGCGCTTGCCATCCTTCTCCACCACAGCGGCAGCAATCCGCGCCTTGCTCGCTGCCGTTACGGTGCCCTTTGCGCATCCCTTGATCGCTGCAAACTCACTAAACGTGACTAGCAAGCGTTAATCCCCTCTAGTTCAGTTCAATACTATGGAACTATTGAACTCTCAAACTGGGATTGGGGTGAGATTAGCGAGATCCCTTGCGCCGCAATGGTTTAAG
>Ga0255086_1000083_pt1 | contig 31441 bp, 31 predicted proteins | sample Colum_Cont_RepC__FD_188438 | JGI IMG/M metagenome (GOLD analysis project Ga0255086, IMG submission 188438) | Freshwater microbial communities from Columbia River, Oregon, United States - Colum_Cont_RepC_8d | ecosystem: Environmental > Aquatic > Freshwater > River | place: USA: Oregon | collected... | reverse complement strand
GGAGTCATGGGGGAGCGGTGCGGGGGAGCGTGGCGAGCAAGTGTGACTCAAAGTGGCCGCTCAGCGTGTGGGTGAAGCCAGCGGTCAAATGCCGGTTGTCACGATAGATCCGCTGGCCTTTTCGCTGCGCCCGGCAGCGGCCTTCGGGGCAGACCTGCGGGTCGAGGTCCAGCACGCTGACGTTGTTGAAACGCGCCGCAGCGGTTTGCAGTGCCTGATACACGGCCATGCGGCCGGGGTCTGCGGCGGCATATTCGCAGCCGTCTTCTGGTCTCAGCCATTGATACAGGGCGCTGCGGGGTTCGAGGCAGGCAAGGCTGTGGTCAGGCAGCACGGGCGTGGAGCGCAGCACCACGACCTTGCCGCTGGTAGGGGCAATTTTGGCAAGCGCGCTGGCGCTGCCTTCAGTCCATTGCTGCGGGCTGTATTCATAGGTATCGGTGGAGCCCCACACCACGAGTTCGGGCTTGAGGCTGGCAATGGCCTCCAATGCCGACTGCCGCCACGCGGCGCATTCGGTGTATTCACGGCCAATGCGGGCATAAAAAATCGGCTCATCCACCAGCGGGCAGGCGGATTTGGTCATCACCAACAAGCGCCAGCCCGGCCGGACGAACACGACCTCTAGCGCCGGAAACCACTGCAAGCCGACGCTGTCACCGATAGCAACGGCGGTGTGTGGCGCGTCCTCTGCACCGAAGGCGCACACCTTGAGTTGGGCAGAGTGATACCAGTCGTCGCAGCCAAGAGCATAGATTGCTGGCACTTCGGGCGGCGCAGCGGTGGCGGCTGCAACAGGTGGCCGCGAGAGGTGCAGGATGACTGCTGCGGCCAGCAGTGCGGTAGCCAGCCCCATCAGAACGGTGCGTGCAGGCTGGTGCAAAGGCAGTGACCAGCGTCGCAGTGGGGCTTCGACCAGATGATGTGTCGCGGCAGCCAGCGCCCAGGCGAAGAGCATCAGGCTCAATCTGGCCGCGGGAGTGTCGAGGCCCAGTTGGTCGCGGCCCACCAGCAGCAGCGGCCAGTGCCAAAGGTAGAGCGCATAGGAGTGCCGCCCCAGCCACTGCGCCAGAGGCAGGCCCAGCAGCTGGCGGCTGATGCGGTTCTGCGGGGCCAGCGTGCCTGCCGCCAGCAGCAAGGCGGTGCCCAGCGAAGGCAGCAAGGCCCAGAAGCCGGGGTAGCTCAGGCGCTCATGCAACAGCCAGCCTGCGGCCAGGATCATCGCCAGCCCGCTTGCCGCCGCTGCTGTGGCGAGGCTTGTTGTGCTGCGGCGATCTGCCAGCAGCAGCCAGGCCAGCCCGCCCAGCGCGAACTGCCAGGCTCTGGAGGGCATGAGATAGAAACCCAGCAGCGGCTGTGTGCTGCTGAGTCGCAGGCTGCCGATCAGCCCGAGTGCAAACACGGCACAAAGGCCCGCTCGCCATAGCCGCTCGCGGTGCTGCGGTGCCGCCCGCGCCAGCCCGAGCAGCAACAGAGGCCAGAACAGGTAGAACTGCTCTTCGACCGACAATGACCAAGTGTGCAGAAACAGATTGCCGCTGGCGGTGCTGCCAAAGTAATCGAGATCAGCCAGCGCGAAGTGAAAGTTGCTCAACCACACCGCTGCCGATGCCGCAGACAAGGCTTGGGCCTGACGCGCACTGGGCGGATAAAACACCCAGGCCAGCCACAGGCTGGCCGCCAAGACCAGCAGCGCCGCAGGCAGCAGCCGGCGGATGCGGCGGGCGTAGAAGGCAAACAGCGCCGTGCTGCCGGTCTGCCGCTGCTCTTGCAGCAGCTGTGCAGTGATGAGATAGCCAGAGAGCACAAAAAAGACATCTACTCCGACAAAGCCGCCCTTCAACCCGAGCAGGCCCGCATGCGCAGAAACCACCAGCAGGATGGCCAGTGCGCGCAGGCCCTCGATGTCGGCGCGAAAACCTGGGGTCACGGCAGTGCTGGCGATGGAGCGATAGGCGATGTCTTACGCGCCGCCGCAAGGTCTGCAGCCAGTTGATCCAGCTCTGCGCGCAGATGGCCACCATCCAGCGTGCGCGCCTGCGCCAGGGCCTCTTCGGCTTCCGCATATTGCTCTGCGGCAAGCGCTGTTCTGGCGCGAAATAGCGGCAAGTAGGCATTGCTGGAATCTAGGTCTTCGGCAGCTCGGCGCAGACCCAGTGCAACTTCTGCATTGCCGTGCAGCCAGTAGAGGTCAGCGATGCTGCTCAACACCAGGGCGCGCCGGTCGTTGCCTAGTTGTGGGTTGTCGTGCAGGGCCTCCAGCAGGCGGCGCATTGTCTCGGCAGGGAAGTTGCCATTGGCATGGGTGATAGTGCTGGCCAGTTCGCGGCTGGCCACAACGCTACCTGCCTTGGGGGGCAGGGTGCGCAGGCGGCGCAACAATTCGGCTTCCGCAACGGGGTCGAGCGGCTGGTTTTGGTCGGCATTCCAGATCAGTTCTTCAAAAAGACCGATCGTTTCGGTGGGGTCTATGCGGGTGGCTTCGCGGTAATGCACCAGCGCGCGTTCGCGCAGCGGCGTTTTCTGCTCAGGTGCCGCGCGGTTGCTGAAGACCTTGTAGGCATCGGCTGCCCAGAGCTGGGTGCGTACCGAGCCGGGGTGGTACTGAAGGCTATGGGTCAGCAGCCGAAACTCGTCGCCGAACACATGGCTGCGCAGGCCGAGCAGCCCGGCAAACACGGTGAGCAGCAGTGCGGCGATGCCGAGTGCGAGCCGCTTGCGGGTTTCAGCCAGCTGCGCCAGCGCCGCGGCCGCCAGCAGTGCCCAGCCGGCGCTGGGGCCGTAATTACGGTGCTCGAAAATCAGCTCTAGCGGCACCACGCTGGATTCCAGCACATGCCCGACGAGGTAGAACAGCAGGGCAAAGGCCAGTAGGGGCAGGCGAGCGGCAAACAGCAGGCTGGCGCTGACGGCAAGACCCCAGCCAATGACCGCAGGCAGAGTGCTGAAGGGCTGGAGCCAGTGCGTGGAGAGCGCAAAATCATCGTGGTAGAGGTTCATCGCGCCCAGATCCGGCGCGAGCAGCAGGCCCAAGTACCACCACAGCACGCGGGCCTCGGTAAGCAGGCGCTCTTCCATGCTGAAAGGGCGACCGCCAAAGCCTGAAACCAAGTGGCGCCAGAGGTCGGGGCCGATGAGCAGCAAGGCCAGCAAGCCTGCGGCCAGCAGGCTGACATACACCGCGCGCAACAGCCGCTCGCTGCGCGACTGCTCCGCTTTGAGGCCAAGCAGCGTCCATTCGCATGCCCCACAGAGCAGGGGCAGTAGCAAACCGTTCTCCTTGCTCAGCGCTGCCGCCGCAGTGGCAAGAGGCATGGCCAGTAGCAGCCATGGCCAGCCGCGCACACCCTTGAGCTGAGCTAGCCGCCCATACGCATAGGCCCAAAGACCGATGAAGCTGAATAGCGCCGCCAGAATAGCCATGCGCTGTACCACGTACAGCACAGTGGAAACCTGCAGGGGGTGCAGCAGCCAGAGTGCGGCGGCAAACCCCGCGACGATGGTGGGCGGCGTGCTGCTGCGCCAGCGGCCCGCTAATGTGGCTGCGCGTAGCAGCGTCAGCAAAAAACCATAAAGCGCCGCACCGCTGGCAAGGTGCAGGGCAATGTTGCTGGCCTTGTAGCCTGCGGGGTTCAGCCCGTAGGCCAGAAAGTCGAGGGCGAAACTGAGCGAGGCGATCGGCCGGCCAAGAGGCCCGGACTCATTGCCGAGCCAGGCGGCACGCAGAGATTCGAGCGTCAACGCCGCAGGCTGTACTGCTGTATTCAGCAGGATGTTCTGTTGGTCATCAAACAAAAAGGGCCCGGAGAGGCCAAGGCTATAGAGCGCTGCAACGGTGACTGCGAGCAGCAATGCGGGCAGCAGTCTGCAATTGAAAAAGCTCAACGGCAGGCCTGCGGCAGGTAGATCTCGTTGATTGGCTGTGTGGGGCCAGTGCTGCAAGTCCAGGCACCGCTGGCGCTGCGGTTGAAGGAAAGCCTGGTACTGCGAATGGGAGTGGCGATATTGCTGGCCTTGAATTCAGCGACCAGAACGCCTGCGCCATGACTGCCTGGCGTGCCTGCGATGTCTGAAACATACTTTCCAGAAGTCGTACTGCCCAATGCATCCAGCTCGGTCAGGGTGGCTGGAAAGCTGCCAGATTGGGTGATGTACTCCTCAACATTCAGCCGCGCGCCTTCGAGAAGAATCACCGCTTCGGTGACTTGTGCGCGGGCTACATAGCGTTGATACGCCGGTATGGCGAGCGTCGCTAGGATGCCGATGATGGCAACGGTAATCATCAATTCGATGAGCGTGAAGCCCTTCTCAGAATTGTTCATGGCATTGCTCCCGGTGTAATGAAAAGGGCCCGCTTTCGCGAGCCCCTATTTACCGCGATACCTCAGCCTGCATTAGCGGCAGGACTGGGGCAGGTACTTGGCAGCAAGGCCGCCGGTAGCGCCCGTAGCGCAGGTCCAGACGCCTGCAGTGGTGCGGGTCATCTGGGCGGTAGCGCCCTTGATACCGTTGCTGACCGCAGCGGTCTTCATGGTGGCGGTGATCGTGCCAGCGCCCGAAGTGCCAGTGTTGGTGGCAACAACCGTGGAAACGTACTTGCCGGTCTGAGCCACGCCGAGGACGGTGAGGTCGGTGGGGAAAGTGCCGGTCTGCGAAACGTTCTCTTCAATGGCCGTCTTGGCACCGCCCATGAGGGTCACGGCTTCAGAGACCTGCGAGCGTGCGATGTAGTCCTGATAAGCCGGGATGGCGATGGCGGCGAGGATGCCGATGATGGCGACAACGATCATCAGTTCGATGAGAGTGAAACCTTTCTGAAGCTTGTTCATGGAAAATCTCCTGAGGGGTGGGGTGCAGCAGCGAATGGAATAAGCCGAAACCGTGCCGAAACCGACGCCCTGAGGTAATTCATTAAAATCAATGGTTTGATGAATCATTGCTTTGAGGCTGTTACAGCATTGATGCCATAAACTGACAACAATTGTCACTCTTTGAGTCAGATGAGTCAGGCGCGCCACACCGTGGGCTGTGCGCCGCGCAGCAGGCCACGGGTATCCACCACCAGGGGCGCATGCCGGGCGATGAGCGGTGCATCGAAGGCGCTGTGCGCGGTGGCGATGATGGCGACATCGCAGTCCGCCAGCGTTTCGGCATTGAAGGGCCGGCTCACATGGGCAAAGTGGCCGCGCCGCAGGGGCGGGATCTGCGCAATGTGCGGGTCGCAGTAGTTCACGGTCGCGCCACGTGCTTCGAGGCTTTCCAGCAGTTCCAGCGCGGGTGATTCGCGCAGATCGTCCACGTCCTTCTTGTAGGCAATGCCCAGCAGCAGGATGCGTGCTCCCTTTAGTGCCTTGCTCTGGGCATTGAGTGCTTCGATAGTGCGGGTGATGACGTATTCCGGCATCGAATGGTTGATCTCGCCCGCCAGTTCGATAAAGCGGGTGTGCAGGCCGTATTCGCGGGCTTTCCAGGTGAGGTAGAACGGATCGATGGGGATGCAATGCCCGCCCAGTCCGGGGCCGGGGTAGTAGGCAGTGAAGCCGAAGGGCTTGGTCGCCGCCGCATCAATCACCTCGAAGATGTCGATGCCCATGCGCTCGGCCACCAGCTTCATTTCGTTGACGAGGCCAATGTTGACGGCGCGGTGAATGTTTTCCAGCAGCTTGGCCATCTCGGCCACGCGGGTGGACGACACCGGCACCACCTGGTCGATCACCCTCGCATACAGTGCCACCCCGGCTGCCAGGCAGGCGGGTGTGATGCCGCCCACCAACTTGGGGATATTGTGGGTGCCGAAGCGGGTATTGCCGGGATCCTGCCGCTCGGGCGAGAACACCAGCGCGAAATCCTTGCCGGCCTTCAAGCCGGTGGCTTCTAGGATAGGCTGCACCACTTCATCGGTGGTGCCGGGGTAGGTGGTGCTCTCCAGCGACACCAACTGGCCGGGGCGCAGGCAGCGGGCGATAGCCTTGGTGCTGCGCTCGACATAGCTCAGGTCGGGTTCGCGGTGCTTGCCGAGCGGGGTCGGCACGCAGATCAGCAGGGCATCGCACTCGCCCAGGCGGGTGAAATCGGTGGTGGCTTCAAAGCCCTGCGCGAGTGCTGCGGTGATGCTCTCGCTGGAGATGTAGTTGATGTAGCTTTCGCCGCGATGCAGCTTCTCCGGCTTGATTGGGTCGACATCAAAGCCGGTCACGTGCAGGCCTTTCTCTGCAAACCGCAGCGCCAATGGCAGGCCCACATAGCCTAGGCCGATGATGCCGATGTGAATGTTTGGCGAGGCGAGCGCGGACTCGAAGGGGGTCATGGCGGCAGCGGTGGTGGTCTAGGCTGCGGCGGAATATGCCAGAGCAAGCCTCAGCTAAACTTGCGCCCCCTCAAAGCAAGTGCTGAAGCGATGCTGCCTGACTACAACCCCGCCGAGATCGAACGCTCGGCCCAAGCCCACTGGCAGCAGCAGAACAGCTTCACTGCGAAGGAAGACAGCCGCGAGAAGTTCTACTGTCTCTCGATGTTCCCGTACCCTTCTGGCCGCCTGCACATGGGCCATGTGCGCAACTACACCATCAGCGATGTGATTGCCCGCTACCAGCGCATGCTGGGCAAGAACGTGCTGCACCCGATGGGCTTCGATGCCTTTGGCCTGCCGGCGGAGAACGCGGCCATCAAGAGCGGCGTGCCACCGGCGGAGTGGACGTACTCCAACATGGACTACATGAAGCACCAGCTCAATGCGCTGGGCTTCGCCTTCGACTGGTCGCGCGAGCTGGCCACCTGCCGCCCGGACTATTACCGCTGGGAGCAATGGCTGTTCCTGCGCCTGCTGGAGAAGGGGCTGGTCTATCGCAAGAACTCCATCGTCAACTGGGACCCGGTCGACCACACCGTCCTTGCCAACGAGCAGGTGATTGACGGCCGCGGCTGGCGCAGCGGTGCGCTGGTGGAGCAGCGCGAGATTCCGCAGTGGTTTTTGAAGATCACCGACTACGCCGATGACCTCGCCCAGCTCGAACACTGGCCCGATGCGGTGAAGACCATGCAGGCCAACTGGATTGGCCGCAGCGAGGGTGTGGAGATCGACTTTGCTCTTGCAGATGGTTCGGGCGAAATGCTGACGGTCTACACAACTCGTCCGGATACCGTGTTCGGTGTCAGTTTCATCAGCGTCGCTGCCCAGCACCCGCTGGCACTGGCCGCTGCCGCACGAGATGCCAAGGTGGCGGCGTTCGTTGAAGAGGCAAAGCAGTCCGGTGTGGCCGAGGCCATGCTGGCCACACAGGAAAAAAAGGGTGTTGCGCTGGGTGTCGATGCCATCCATCCGCTGACTGGTGAAAAAGTGCCGGTGTGGGCCGCCAACTTTGTGCTGATGGGGTATGGCACGGGCGCGGTGATGGCTGTGCCAGCGCATGACCAGCGGGATTGGGAGTTTGCATCCTTGTATGGATTACCCATCAAGCGGGTCGTCGCGCCCGCCCTCCCCAACCCCTCTCCCGCAAGCGGGAGAGGGGCTTGAAGCAGCGTTTACAGAGCACGGTGTGTTGATCAACTCCGGCGCATTCGATGGCCTCGACTTCGCCGCCGCCTTCGATGCCATCGCCACTGCGCTGGAGCAAAAGAACGCAGGCCGCCGCCGCAAGAACTTCCGCCTGCGCGACTGGGGCGTGTCGCGCCAGCGCTACTGGGGTTGCCCGATTCCCATCATCTACTGCAAGGATTGCGGTGCCGTGCCGGTGCCGGAATCGCAACTGCCAGTGGTGCTGCCGGAAAACCTCAAGCCCGATGGCGCTGCCAGCCCGCTGACCAAGACGCCGAGTTTTTACGAATGCGCCTGTCCGAAATGCGGCCAGCCCGCGCGACGCGAGACGGATACCTTCGATACCTTCTTCGAGTCGAGCTGGTACTACGCTCGCTACGCATGCCCGGATCTCACGACCGGCATGCTCGACGAGCGCGCCCAATACTGGCTGCCGGTCGATCAATACGTCGGTGGTATCGAGCACGCGGTGCTGCACCTGCTCTATGCGCGCTTCTTCCACAAGCTGATGCGCGATGTCGGCCTGCCGGTTGCGGGCGACGAACCGTTCGCCCGCCTGCTCTGCCAGGGCATGGTGGTGGCGGGCACCTATTACCGCGACGGCAAGGACGGCAAGAAGGACTGGATCAACCCCGCCGATGTCGATCACACCGCTGATGGAGCGGTACTGCGCGCTGATGGCCAGCCCGTGCAGGTGGGTGGTCGCGAGAAGATGTCGAAATCGAAGAACAATGGTGTCGACCCCGAAACCATCATCAACAGCCACGGTGCCGATGCCGTGCGCCTGTTCATGATGTTCACCGCACCGCCGGAGCAGTCGCTGGAATGGAGCGAGGCGGGCATCGACGGTGCTGCCCGTTTCCTCAAGCGCCTGTGGCGCATGGTGTCCGAGCATGTTGCGGCCGGTGTTGCGCCTGTGCTCGATGTGGCTGCACTTGGCACTGTGCAGAAAGACCTGCGCCGCAAGGCCCACCAGACCATCGCCAAGTTCGGCGACGACGTTGGTCGTCGCTTGCAGTTCAACACGGCCATTGCGGCAGCGATGGAGCTGGTCAATGCCCTGCAAAAGTTCGATGGCAGTGCTGCGCAGGATCGAGCCGTGCGCCACGAAGCGCTCACCGCGCTAGTGGCCTGTCTTGCACCCATCACACCGCACATTTCGCACACACTCTGGCAGGCCTTGGGTGGACACACGGCGGTGATCGACGCGGCATGGCCCACGGCCGATGCGGCCGCACTCGCCAGCGATGCAATGAAGCTGGTGGTGCAGATCAACGGCAAGCTGCGCGGGCAGGTGGAAGTGCCAGTGGGCACCAGCAACGAGGCGATTCTCGCGGCCGCAAAAGCTGATGAAAACGTGGCGAAGTTCCTGACCGGTGCGGCGATCAAGAAAGAGATCGTGGTGGCCGGCAAGCTCGTCAACTTTGTGGTTTAGTGACGACCATGCGCCTCTCACTGCTCTCTGCCGCTGCCCTGCTGCTGTCTGCCTGCGGCTTTCGGCTGATTGGCTCGGAGGCGCTGTCGACGCCCTTGAAAAATGTTTATATCGACATGGTGATGGCCTATCAGGCCGCAGAGCCGCCGATCGAGACGGCCTTGCGCACCAAATTGACGCGACGAGGTGCAGTGGTGGTGCCCAAGGCAGAGCAGGCAGATACCACGCTGCGACTCTCTGAGATGGAGGAGCGACGCGAGACGCTTTCCATCGGTGCGGACGGCAAGGCGTTGGAGTATCGCTTGGTCATCTCTGTGCGTTATGAGCTGCTGCAGGGCGGGCTAGTGTTGTTGCCTGCTAAAACGCTGTCGGTGTCACGTGACTACAGCTTCCAGTTGAGCCAGATTCTGCAAAAGGAACTGGAAGAGGAGCAGTTGCGCGTGTATATCCAGAATGAGCTGGCAGAACTGGTGCTGCTGCGCATCGAAGCCGGCCTGGCGGTGTTGACAGCTCCCCCTGAGCCAGCGCAGCTGGTGTCACCGGCCCACTAATCTTCGAGTGCCTGTGCCAGCAAGCTCACTGGATGCAGAACGGGAATCTTGCGGTCTGACTGCTGTCGCAGGCCTGCAAGCAGGTGTAGCGAGCAGCCGATGTTGGCGGAAACGATGATGTCCACGCCAGCCGCGGCCGCCAGTTTTGGCGCGCGCAGGGCATCCGCCTGCGCAGGCTGGCTAATGAAGGCTGTCCCTGCTGCACCGCAACAGCCACTTTCGGGGGCTAGATCAATCAGCTCAACGCCTGGAATGCGCGCTAGCAATTGGCGTATGGAGCCACTACCAGCAAACACGTTGACTTGCGTGCAGGCGATGTGGATGCCTATGCGTTTTGGCAAGTTGCCAAACCGGGGCGGCTGAGCATCCAGCGCTTCAGCGAGCGCTGTGCACAGATCGCGCACCTTGGGCGCCAGCGCTGCAGCGCTGCCATGGGCCTGACGGCTGAGATCGCGCAAAGCCGCGCCGCAACCTGTCGCTAGCGGCAGCACGGTATCGCAGCCCGCAAAGGCATCGGCATTGCGGGTGGCGCAGGCACTGGCGCGTTCAGGTAGGCCGCCATGCTGGTATAGCGCGCCACAACAGCCCTGGCTGGTGGGGATGGCTGCATTGACGCCTGCAGCGCGCAGCAGGCGCAGGGCATCGTGTAGTACCGCCCGCTCGACGATGTCTCCCACACAACCTGTGAATAGTGCGACCCTGGCACGCTGTGGCGCTGCGACGCGCCTAAGACGCTGCACGATGGGTCGATAGCTCAACAGCCGCGGCATGGCTTGCGCCACTTTTCGCAGGAGTGTCGGCCGGGCCTGCAGCGGGTTGCTCTTCAGCATTGCACTCCACAACCATAAGGTCAGTCGCAACAGCATTCGCAGTGCAGCGGCGTCAAGCACCCAGCCCATCATGCGCGTTGTCCGTGTGCGTGCCGGGGTGGCGAGTGTGGCGCGCGCATGATCGAGAATCCGGGCATAGGGGACTTTTGCTGGGCATACTGCCTCGCAGGCGCGGCAGGATAGGCATCCATCGAGATGACTGGACAGATTCGCACTGGCGACCAGTGTGCCGCTGAGTAAGCCTTGTGCGAGGACAATACGCCCGCGTGGCCCCTGCGCCTCATGTGCAGTCAGTCGATAGGTTGGGCAATGCGGCAGACATAGGCCGCACTTCACGCAAAGATCAGCGTCAGCGAGCGTGGTGGCGATTTCAGCAGACATCGGCATAGCCTACCGGGCTGTGGTCGAATATGGCGCCATTATCTTTACTCTTAATCGGAGTCTGCTTTGAACCTCAAGCTGCTTGCCCCTGTCCCTCTGCTGCTCGCCTTGGCTGCAAATGCTGATGAAGGATTTTCTGGTGAAGCCGCTGCTGGATTCATCAACACCAGCGGTAACACCAGCACCCGAACGCTCAACACTAAAGCAGAAGGCAAATACCAGGCTGGTGTTTGGGCTCATCTTGTAAGTGCCTCTGCACTGACGGCGCAGCGTGACAAGGTCACCACCGACGAGCGATATAGCGCGGGTTACAAGATCAGCCGTGACTTTACAGCTCACGACTATATTTTTGCCTCGATGAACTATGACAATGACCGCTTTGCTGGCGTGATCGTGCGTACCACCGAGGCATTTGGATATGGTCGCCGCCTGCTGGCGTGGCCTGCCCAAACGCTGGATGCCGAACTGGGCGCGGGCGCTACCCAGCAAAAGAAAATGGATGGCATGCAAGATCATGCCGTCGTTGGACTTGCCAACGCCAAGTATCAATGGCACATCACCGAAACCAGCAGCTTTTCGCAATCGATGAAAGTTGAGTACTCGAAGGACAACACATTTATCAATCCGGTATCTGCACTCAAGCTGGTCATCGTCGGCCAGCTATTTACTACGCTGGGCTATGAGATGCGCATCAACACATCGGTGCCGGCCACGACCAGGAAAACAGATACGCTGACCTCAATCAATCTTGGCTATGCCTTTGGCAAGGAAGCCCGTTGATGAGTGACGCCAATCAACCCCGCTATTTTGCACAGCACGTATTCTTTTGCTGCAACCAGCGCAATGACGGACGAACCAGCTGCGAGGATCATGGCGCTAATGCGCTGCGCGATTACTGCAAATCGCAGGTCAAAAAGCTGGGTCTTGCCGGTACGCGTAAAACACGTATCAACATGGCCGGCTGCTTGGATCGCTGTGAGCAGGGGCCGGTGGCAGTGGTGTACCCGGAAGGGGTGTGGTACCGCTATGCGAACAAGGCCGACATTGATGAAATCATTGAGAGCCACCTGAAGGGCGGGGTGTCGGTGGCGCGGTTGAAGATTTAGCGGCTGGTAAGGGGGCTTTCGGGGCTGAGTGCTCCAGCTTAAGGCCGCTTTGCCCGTTGTCCGACGGTCTTTGTGCCGGGATGACCAGCACATTCTTTGAGGCATTGCTGCCGAGTTTCTGCTCGCTGCTGAGCTGCAGTGCCTTCCGAGGCTCAATGGTTTCTAGTGGCTTGATCGGCAGGCGAGGGGCAGATGGCTGCACTGCTGTCGGCTCGACCGTCGCAGGCTGCTCAGGCGTCGCACCTGCAATGCGCAGCTGTGAATCGAGCCGCAAGGGGGGTGGGGGCAGTGTGCGCACACCTGAGCTGAGCATAGTGATGATGTCTAAATACGCACGTACGTTGGCAACAAAGTCCACCGCTTCACGGCCGCGAGCAAAGCCATAGCGGGTTTTGCTGGCCCAGCGTGGGCGTGACAACAGGGGATAGGTGTCCCTCACATCAACCCAGTGCAGATTGTCACCCCCACGCGACTTGGTCAGTGCGCGTGCATCAATCAGGTGTCCCAAGCCTTGGTTGTAGGCGGCAAGTGCCATCCATGTGCGGTCTGGTTCGAGCACGTCTGGTGGAATCTTGCTCAGGATATCTGCCAAAACGCGTGCCCCACCCTCGATACTCTGTGCGGGGTCTTCACGATTCTCGATCTTGTAATGGGCGGCGGTGTCGTTGGTCAGCATCATCAATCCGCGTACGCCGGTGTAGCTCGTGGCGGTGGGGTCCCAGTGTGATTCCTGATAGCCAATAGCGGCCAGCAGGCGCCAGTCAATGTTGTGCCGCTCGCCTGCTGCTTTGAACATTGCCATGTAGCTTCCGAGCCGTGAGCGCACGTGGTGCGCCACCTGTACTGAGCTAAAGTAGTCAAGCTCTTCGACATGGCCGTAGTAGCGGTCATGCAGCCGCGCCAGCTCCTTTCCGCTGATGCTGGATAGATAGGCCTCGGCGGCGTCGAACAAGGATCGATCACTTTGGTGCTTCAATGCCAGCACGACATCCTCTGGTTCACCTACAGAAAATGCAGTGCGTATCTGTGGGTAGTAGCGCTCGTTGATCGCTACCAACGCAGAACTGGCAATGGTGTAGTCCAGCGCGCCACTGGCGACTTGAAACAGGAGATCTTCTGCATCGTAGGCGCTGGTCGTTTCTGCCTTCAGCCGTGGTGCGGATGCCGTCAGCATAGTGATGCGTGAAGCGAGCCCAGAGCCCTCGCTGACGAGAAGCCTGCCATTCAGGTCTGCCGCAGATCTCGGACGTGGACTGCCCATGCGGAACACCAGACGCGGTGCAGCGCGATCAATCGCGCGGGTGAAGCGCAGCTCATCGCGCTGGATGATGGTTGGTGTGATGGAGGCCGCAACGAGATCAGCGCGGCCATCCAGCACGGCTTGTATCGCATCAGCCGGAGTGTGCGTGAATAGCACTTCTGCTGTTGCCCCTATGCTGTGCGCAATGCCCTGTGCCAATTCGCACTCGTAGCCTACCAAGCCGTTTGGACCGGTATAACAGGTCGTTCGGCCGTACACGGAAGCCACGCGCAGCACCCCTGTTTGCTGCACACGTTCAAGCGCAGAAGATGATTCGCACCCCACTACTAGCGCTGTCGAGAGGCTCAACAACAGGAACCAGCAATGACGGCAAGTAGCGGCGATGACAGGCATAAAGGTGATGGCTTGGCCCCCTAATCTGTCGGCCGATGAATTGAATTTGAAGCTAGCATAGTTGCCCCCCCGCGCTTTCTGCCCGCAGCTTCTATTAAAATATGGATATGGACGGGTGCCAGAGTGGTTGAACGGCGCTGACTCGAAATCAGATGGTGGGTGTAAGCCTACACGGGGGTTCGAATCCCTCCTCGTCCGCCAAATTTTTAGTATCAAGACGACTCAAGAAGTCCTGAAATCCCGCAGAAATGTGGGTTTTTTTGTTTCTAGTGCTGCAGATTCAGGCTGCGCCAGCCGACATGACCTAGATGCCGTCGGGGGATAGACGACACACGTAGATGGAAAGCTAGCTCTGCCGCCGTGGCGCGTTCGAAGGACTGCGCAAACGATCACAAGTCGCTGTCGTAGCGTGCAACCTGTGGCTAGGAGACTTTTCTGTGCGGCGCTGCGTCGACTGAGTCCCGCCCCCCCTCAATGCTCTTGGTGGATTTGCCGTGTGGCGAAGACTTGAGGCCATCGTACGCAAAAGCATGGGGTGTGAGCCGTTAAATGCAGCACACCCCATTCTGAGCGACTAAGCCGAGACAGCGTCCTTGAGTTTTTTGAGCGGACGCACACGAATCTTCATGGATGCAGGTTTGGCTGCAAACGTTTGCTCGAGCCCGGTGAATGGATTGATTCCCTTGCGCTTCGGCTTGGCCGGCACTTTGAGTGCGGTCACTTTGAAGAATCCTGGCAGTACGAAAGCGCCAGGGCCCTTCTTGCCGACAGAGGCGACGATGGCGTCTTCCAGCGCGGAGAGCACCGGGCGCACCACTTTCATCTCCACACCGCTTTGCTCTGCGACATAGGCCAGCAGGCCAGTTTTATTAAGGAGGGCTTTGATGGATTTTGCGGCAGGTTTCGCAGCTGCTTTAGCAGGAGCAGCTTTTTTCGCGGGCGACTTCTTTGTTGCCATGGGTCTTTGCTCTCGGTGTGGATGGATACCGCCAGAAGACGGCGAGACGTAATGTAAGGCAAGCGCTGTATCTGCGGCAGATTCTGCGCCGCCTGAGTGCGCTGTTCGGCAATTGACTCAGCTTCGCTGCAAGACCCGATGCCTATTGAAACTGCAAAAAGAGCTGAAATCTCTCATCTGGTTCGACTAACGACGATTCGATTTTCGGCCCAGCATGGTGCCGGCACAGTGGGTGCTGCCACAGCGGCACTCCCATTTCTTTTTCAAGCGAGGTGTGTGGCGTTCATCCAGCGTGATTGCGTAGTTGTAACTCAGCTCTTCTCCCGCCTTGATAGGGCGCAGGGTTTCGATGATCACGCGATCTTTTTCCTTGTCGCCGCCCGTGTGCTCGATCAGAAAGGCCTGGCAATTTGGTGCGCAGCTGTGGTTGATCCAGCGTGCGGCGTTGCCTCCACGATTGGCATCAATCACAAATTCCTCGTTGAGTGTGAACAAGAAGGTATGTCCGGTCTCTGCATTACCCTCGTATTTCTTGTCTGCATCAGCGTGGCTGAGCCGCACGCCCCGGTATTCGATGACGCGACACTCTGCGGTGAGATCGCGAACGGCGAACACGCCGTTGCCGTGGATAGGAGAGCGGCGAACTTGAATGCGGCGGGTCATGGAGTGTGAGACGTGCAAGATTTGGGCTGTACAGCGGCAGCGGGTAAAGAGGAGGCGAATACAAAAGCCCGCATCTCTGCGGGCTTTTGTAGGCTTTTCTTTATACCTGATGCTGCGGGCCTAGAGCCATTGCTGCATTTGCTGCACAACCCACTGTGGGTCATCCAGAGGCAGGTCATGCCCGGCGCTAGGGTGACACCGCAGGCTGCACTGCCAGCGGTTGGCAAGAGCCTGCGAGCAGCGGGTATCCACCAAGCGGTCTCCCGCCCCTGTGAGCAGCAGCAGGCGGGTGCTCGGCTTTTGTGGTGGCGCGCTGTAGCGTGCGGCAGCCAGCAGTTGGCGCAGGGCATTGCGGCGGCTGACCGGTAGGGCCTCGCGCCAGGCCTGCCAGTCACTGAGCACTGCGTGCCTGGGCTCGAACTGCGCGCTGGTCAGTCGCAGGATGGCCGCTTCAGCCTCGGCTGCCGAGGGCTTGCCTAGCGCCATGCGCGCCAGCAGCGGCCAGGCGGCTGGACGCAAGCGCTGGTAGAAGGGGCTCACCGGCCTGAGGCTGGTGTTCACCAGTACGCAGGCATCGATTTCCTGTGGAGTGGTATCAGCCCAAGCCACGGCCACCATCGCGCCGAGCGACATCGCGAACACGCGATAGGGTGGCTGGAGCCCATGCTGCAACAACTCGGCCCGCACCCACTGCGACAGTGCCGGCACGCTCGCAGGACTGTCGAGCTGGTTGAGTAGGCCGTTTCCGGGCAGATCGAGCGTGCAGACCTCGGCGTTGAGTTCGGCACGAAACAGATCGGGGAAGCCACCCCAGTGGCGCTGATCACGCATCAGGCCGCGTAGAAAGATCCAGGGGATGTTCTGGCTCCTCATGGCTTGCGATACCAGCGGCGCATGGCGTCAAGGCGGTGCTGTTCTCGTGCCGTGGCTACGGGCAGCCAGCGTATGTGACTGCTGGCTGCGCGAGTGAAGAAATCCAGCAGCGCTATGTGCCTGCGCATGACGCGCTGCTGCCGGTGCGCGATCAGCGGGTTGAAGATGCCGTAACGGTTGAACAACTGGCGCGGGTTTTTCTTGATCCACAGCCAAGAGCCCATCTCCAGCGTCAGTGGCAGAAAAATGCTCTGCGGTGCAGCGCTGGCACGCAGGTAGAGGTGATCCCAGAGATCGCCATGTGTGAGGTATTGCAGGCTTTGCGGCTCGAACACGTACTGGTGGTGGGCGTTGCTCTGCTCGAAGATTTCATTGAGCGCATGCAGTTCCGGCAGGTGCGCGATCGGCGCAGTGGTATGGGCATGCGGAAACCAGATGCGATCCTGCGCGCCGAAGCCGGAGTGGCAGTCGATGGCCATGCTGAAGGCGCGGCTGCTCAACTCCTGCTCGACCACGCGGCATAATGCGCTGCTTTCGGCTTCCATCGGTGCGCCTTCGCGGCCGCGATACCAGGGCAGGCCCGGTGAGAGCCGCTGGCCTCCAATGAGGAACGGCACTGCCTCGCGCGCCTCCACCGGCGCATTGCGCATCAGGTCGACCCCGCGCGGATTGGCGCGGGTGCCCAGCCACAGGCCGCCGGGATTGACCAAGGGCATGAACACCAGACGAATGTTCTGCAACTGCTGATGCAGCACAGCGTCCCAATGCAGACGCTTGACGAGGCTGCGTAGATAGGCAATCACCACCTCTGCGCCGATGCGCTCCAGGCCATGCACGCCGCCGAAGAAGCCCACCGCCGGTACGTCAGCCGAAGGGTTTCCCAGCGTGATGGCATGCACCGGGAAGCTCTGCCCGGCCACCTTTACTTCACATACGACGCAGGCATCGAGATGTGGCTGGCCTTCATCGATCAGCGTCTCCAGCTCGCGCAGTTCCGGCAGGAGGCTGGTGGGGGTGGGAGAGGTGTCGAACATGCGATGCAGTGTAGTGGCCCTTGTGGTGGACGCGAACGCTGTCATGTGATTGCCATCTGGCATTCACATACGCTTGTTAGCTTGCTGCCATCAAAAAATCTAAGGAGTCCGCCATGCGTGACATCGCCAAACGTTTCAAGCCCTACAACGCCCTTGGCATTGCCACCGCAGTGGCTTGGGGGCTGGTCGAGTTCGTGGCATTGCAACGCGCGCAGGCGACTACGCGTGATCTGCCCAGCGCCTGATCGCGCATCACGATTCGCCCATCAAATGCCCCGCTCTATACGGGGCATTTTTCGTTCATGCCATCGCACTGCGTGCGTGCTGCACCAGCCGTTCAGAGATGCGCGGCAGCACCTGCGTCGGCAGATCGTGACCCATTGCCGGGATGACTTCGAGCTTTGATCCCGCGATGAGTTTGTGCTGCTCATAAGCGGCAGTCACCGGGATCAGCGGATCGTCCTCGCCGTGCAGTACCAGTGTTGGTAGCTTGATCTCATGCAGGCGCTGGTGACGGCTGCCAGAAGCCAGAATGGCCAGCAGCTGATGCGCATAGCCGCGTGGGTAGACAGAGCGATCGACCACGCGGGTGGCCAGTGCACGGCGATCCGCCTCTGGCGGTACCGCCTTGGGGCTGGCCAGCACCTGCCAGGTTTCGGTGCCATGCTCGATGAGTGCCTCGCGACTGCGGCCCCTGGGGCGGCGCACCAGCCGCAACTGCACACGGGGACTGGCCTTGGGCAGGCGACCATTGCCGCTGCTGGACATGATCGAAGTCAGACTGAGCAGACGCTCTGGGTGATCGAGAGCCAGCGTCTGCGCAATCATGCCGCCCATCGAGAGGCCCACGACATGTGCGCGCTGGATGCCGAGCGCGTCCATCAGCCCCAGCGTATCGAGTGCCATGTCGCGCAGCTTGTAAGGAGCCTGCACCTTCAGGCCGATCCAGGAGCGGAAGATGTTCTTGAAGAACTGTGGATCGCGACCCGTCTTGATCTTGCTCGACAGGCCGATGTCGCGGTTATCAAAGCGGACGACGTAGAAGCCGGCGGCGGCGAGGGACTCGCAGAGCGCTTCCGGCCAGACGATCATCTGGCAGCCGAGGCCCATGATCAGCAGCATCGCCGGGTCTTTGGGGTTGCCGAAGGTTTCGGCTTCGAGCGTGAGGCCATTGGCCTGGAACTGGGGCATGTCGGCGCGACCGTGAGTGCGTTATTCGAGGGCCAGTATTGTTGCCCAATGCTCGGCGCGGATGGGCATCACTGATAAGCGGTTGCCGCGCATCAGCAGCGCGCAGCCTTGCAGATTTTTCTCGTGTCCCCGCAGCTCGTCGAGCGAGATGCACCGTTTCAGGTGCCGTACATAGCGCATCTCCACCAGAAACCAGCGCGGCTCTTCCCGCTTGGCGGCCGGATCGTAGTGGTGATGCTTGGCGTTGAACTGGGTCGGGTCCGGGTAGGCCGCGCTGGCGACTTCCATCACGCCGTAGATGCCCGGAACCTCGCAGTTGGAGTGATAGAAAAATGCGAGATCGCCGAGCTGCATCTGGTCGCGCATGAAATTGCGCGCCTGATAGTTGCGCACACCATCCCAGGGTTCGATCTGGTTCTTGCGTTTCTTGAGCAGGTCGATGGAAAAGGCATCGGGCTCGGATTTCATCAGCCAGTAGCGCATGGGTTTGATCCAGAAAGTTTGCGGGGAAATCGTTGCAGGCCGCGCTCGGTGATGACGGCGTCGAGACGCTGATCCCAGGGCTCGTGCGGCAGGGTCTGCACCTGCTGCGCCGCATAGCCGAGGCCAATCCGGTAAGGCCGGAACCGGCAGTGCGAAAGCGCGCGGTCGTAGTAGCCGCCACCCTGGCCGAGCCGGGTGCCCTGTGAATCGAACCCCAGCAAAGGCAGCAGCAGCACATCCATGTGAGAGGCGCGCAGCGTGAGGCCCGCGCAGGGCTGCAGCATGCCTCGGGCATGCCTTCGCAGTGTGCGGGTATCGAGTTGACGAAAGCGCATGCCACTGCGCGTAAGCGCTGGCACAAATACGGTGATGCCCTTCGACTGCAATGCAGCGATCAGCGGCGCCGTAGACAGCTCACTACCCATCGACAGATAAATGGCAATGCGGCGAGCATGGCGGCAGTGCCTGCTACGGCTGGCCTGCTGTGTGACGGCGCGAGCAGCACGCTGACGAGCAGCTTGAGGAATGGCCTTGCGGATGCTTCTGAGGCGGTGTCGCAAGCTGCGCTTATCATCGGCCGCATTCGTCATTCAACAGCCCCTGCGCGCTGCGGCGGCCGTGGGGCCACCGCCAGAAAAAGTGTGCCTCCCGCCTGTGCCGTGACGTTCATCACTGACCTTGAGACGAATGTCTCAAGTGGGCGCCGCGTTGGCCGTTGGGCTTCCCACTGCGGGGTGGGCCTGCACGCCAGAACCAAGTAAAGCTCCCGGGGGTTTAAATTAGGCTCAAGGGTTTTGGATGAGGCCCTCGAACACTGCAGGAGACACAGCAGAATCATACACCGCAGGGCTCACGCAGATGCCGAAATGTTTTGATGACGGCGTGCAATCCGCTCAATCGCGGCTGCTGAGCGTGGTGTCGATATCGCGCGAAAGTTGGCGCACGGTTTCTGCGGCCTTGTCATCCGGGGGCAGCACTTTGTCGTCGCCCTTGAGCGTGAGGAATTCGCGGGCCAGGTTGAGCGCTGCCATGACGGCGATTTTTTCCGCACCCAATGCTCGACCGCGTTTCTTGATAGCACTCATGCGGCTGTTCAAGAACTCTGCGGAAGCCACCAACGACTCATGCTCGGCCGGTGGGCAGGTCACTGCGTATTCGCGCCCCATGATCTTGACGTTGATGGTGATCGCATCGGCTGTACCGGCAGCGGGTTTCATGGTGCGGCCTCCTGTTCGAGCTGCCGCAGGCGCTCGACGACACCCTCGATTCGGCGCTTCAGTTCGGCGTTCAGCGCCAGCAGGCGGTCACGCTCTTGCAGGGCGCGCTTTTTCTCCAGCCGCTCCTGCCGGTAGGCCGTGGAGAGGCGCATGATCTTTGCCGCCAGCTGGTCGAGGTCGTCATGCAACATGGAAGCAAGTATACGGATGCCACCCACAAAAAAGCGCCGCCGAGTTTGCACTCGGCGGCGCTGGATACGCGATTACTGCACCAGCAGGAAGAGTGCGCCATCGCCACGGCGCACATGAAGCAGCAGGTTGGCACTGTTCTGAGTGAGCTTGCTAAAGCCTTCCAAGTCGGTGACGATTGACGCCGATGATGATGTCGCCTTGGCGCAAGCCCGTGCGTGCAGCCGCCGAGCGTGGTTCGATCTTGGCCACGACCACGCCGCGCGCGTCGCCCTCGGTATTGCTCTCGTCGGCTGCTGCGAAAGTTGCGCCCTGCAGCTTGGGGTGCACCGCGCCGCCAGCGGCCGCACCATCGCTGTCCTTGCCCACCACCACAGTCAGGCTCCGCGGCTTACCTTCACGCAGGATGTCGAGCGTCACCTTGCCGCCGACGCGCAGCAGGCCGATCACGGTGCGGAGCTGGCCGAAGTCGGTGATCTCGCGGCCATTGGCCTTGAGAATGATGTCTTCCACCTTTAGGCCGGCTTTGGCGGCCGGGCTGTTGGGCACGACACGCGAGACCACAACGCCACGAGCATTGGCGAGCCCGAAGGATTTGGCGAGATCGCCATCCAGATTCTGGCCCTGGATGCCGATGCGGCCACGTGTGACCGAGCCGGTTTCGATCAGTTGCGTCATTACGCTCTTTGCGAGATTGACCGGAATGGCAAAGCCGATGCCGATGTTGCCGCCGCTGCGCGAGAGGATCTGGCTGGGCACGCCCACCAGCTCGCCGCGCAGGTTCACCAGCGCACCGCCGGAGTTGCCGGGGTTGATCGAAGCGTCGGTCTGGATGAAGTCTTCGATGCCGGCACCGGTGGCGCGGCCCAGGCCGGAGACGATGCCGGTGGTGGCGGTCTGGCGCAAGCCAAAGGGTGAGCCGATGGCGACCACGAAATCACCCACCTGCAAGCCATCGGAGTTGCCGAGCGACAGCGCCTTGAGGCGATCCGCCTTGATCTGGATGACGGCGAGATCGCTGTCGGTATCCTTGCCGATCAGCTTGGCAGTGAACTCGCGGTCGTCCGACAGGCGTACCTTGATCTCATCGGCATCGGCGACGACGTGGCTGTTGGTGAGAATGTAACCCTTGGCAGCATCGACGATGGTGCCAGAGCCCAAGCCCTGAGCTTCGCGTCCCTGGGGTTGATCGGGGATGCCGAAGAAGCGGCGGAAGTTGGGATCTTCCATCATCGGCCCAAACGGATTTTGCACTTCAACCTTGCTCGTGACAGCGATGTTGACGACGGCCGGCATCACCTCGCGCAGCATCGGTGCCAATGAAGGCACGCCACCGGCGGCAGGCGCTGCAAGCAGCGGGGGGGGGATGTCGGCATGCGCCATCTGCGGCGCAGTGGTGGAAAGCGAGAGCACGGCGGCAGTAATACCAAAGCCCACCGCAGCGGCGGCGAGGCTGGTCTTCAGCAGGGAGTGGCGAGACATCTTGCTAGTGTCCTTTACGAAGAGTGAAAGCCGCACAGCGCGGCAGGCCAATGGACAGCAATCTGTCGCGAACGGTTCCGCCCGACTTTATTTCAGCCGGATATCCGGGTTGGTGGCATAGCGGCCAGTAAGGTTTGCCTCGGCCAGCACGTGGCCTTCGAGCGCTTTGCGCAGGGCTGGTAGGGTAAAGGCACCTGTGACCGGAAGGCTCGCGACATCCAGTGCGTAGACCGTGAACACATAGCGGTGCGGGATGCTGTCGTTGAAAGGCGGACAGGGGCCGTCATAACCCAGGTAAGCACCTTCCATGTTGGCGTCGCCCGCAAACCAGCCGGTGTAGTCGTTCAGCCCTTGGCGGCTGCCATCCGGCCCACCCGGGATGCGCTTGCCACCGGGGATGACAGCGCGTGAGCAGCTGCCTTCCGACAGCTGGGTGACACTGGCCGGGATGTCCACCATCAGCCAGTGCGCGAACTCGCCACGCGGATACTTGGCGGGGATCAGAGTGCCCGGTGTATTGACGTAATCCGGCTTGGTGGCGGGCGCATCGGGGTCGATGCAGATCAGAGCGAAGCTCTTGGTTCCTTCCGGCGCGCCCAGCCACTCCAGCTCTGGCGAAAGATTTTGCGACAGTCGCAGGAAGGTCTTCGGATCCTTGATGCAGAAGCCGCAGCGGCCGGGGATGATGCCCCCATCTTCGAAAGTGTCACTGATGAGTTTCATGGTCTGAGCCTAAAGGTGTTGTTTCTTCTCGCCAGCAGCTTTTCAAGTTACAGCATGAACTGCTGTCGCTGCACCGTCATCGGGCCGCTGGAAAATCCTGTCATCAACTTCAGCAGGCTGAAGTGCAGGCGTTCGGCTAGTGGCTTTTTACGGCGGTAACGCACGGCATAAAGCTCTGATGTGCTTGCGCGATCTAGCAGATAGTCATCACTAGTCTTGAGATCATCGACTAGCTTGATGGAAAGCGCTCTTGTCCCAAACCAGTGCTCACCGGTGGCCACTTTGTCAATGGCGACTTGTGGCCGATGTTCGATCACAAATTGCTTAAACAGTTTGTGAGTGTCTTCCAGTTCCTCTCGAAATTTTTCACGCCCTGCGTCAGTGTTTTCGCCCAGCATCGTCAAAGTGCGCTTGTGCGCGCCCGCCGTATGCAACTCGATGTCGACATCGTGCTTTTTCAGCAGGCGGTGCACATTTGGAACCTGTGCGACTACGCCGATGGAGCCAAGAATGGCAAAAGGGGCAGCAAGAATGGTGTCAGCGACGCAGGCCATCAGGTACCCACCACTGGCAGCTACTTTGTCTACACAGACGGTCAGTCTGAACTGCCGGTCGCGCAGCCGTTTGAGCTGGCTGGCAGCCAGGCCATAGGCATGTACCAGCCCCCCTTCGCTTTCTAGCCGCAGCAGGACTTCATCTCCTTTCTGCAACACTTGCAGCAGCGCAGTGATTTCTTCTCTGAGTTGACTAACGGCGCTAGCTTCAAGGTCGCCATCGAAATCAAGTACATAGACGCGCGGGCGGACCGAAGCGTTTTTCCGCTCGCCCTTCTTGGCTTTGCGCCGGCGCTTATCAAGTGACTTCAGCGCCGATTCATCCAGCAACTCTCCTTCGAGCGTGTCACGCATCCTTTCGAAACGCGTGTTGAGCGGCTCTATTTCAAGACGCTCTGGTGCTTGATGGCGCGCTTCACGAACCGCGCCGAACAGCGCTGCCAGCACAACCAGAAAGGCCACGACAATGGTCGCGGATTTAGCTAGAAAAAGGCCATATTCGAGGAGAAAGTCAATCACAGAGAGTCAAAACCAGTGCATGATGCAAGTGAGCCGCATTGGGGAGGATACGCGCCGCGTTTTTGCTTGATATGGCGTTATTTGTCTATAATTTTATGACGCTGCACATTTTTAAGAATTGCAGCGACATCATTTCACACACGCTTGGAGCTTTAAAAAATGAAAACCGCTATCCGCACCGCGCTTGCGGCCACGCTCATCGGGCTAGCACTGCCGCTGCACGCCGAGGAGTTCATCGACAAGCGCGTCTACGTCTCGCCTATGTTTTCCTACACTTTTGATGAAAAAGACCGCACGTCCGAAGCTGGCTTGGGTGGTTACTTCGGCGTCGGCAAGACGCTCAACAAGTACTGGAATGCAGAGCTGGGTGGGTTTTACTCGCGCTTCAACAACAATCCCGGCGGTGCGGATTGGAAGGATCTGGGTCTGAAACTGGATGGTCAGTTCTTCTACTCGCGCGAGAAGTCCTTCTCTCCTTACTTCGGCTTTGGCGCTGGCGTGCAGAACACAAAAGTCGCTGGCGTTGAGGATACGCAACCGCTGGTGGATGCCGGCCTTGGGTTCGTTTCCTGGTTTGATGTTTCCGGCTACGACATTGGACTGCGCGGTGATGCGCGCTACCGTTGGGCGTTCCTCGATAACATCGAAAACGTCGGTGGACCTGCTGTGCTCAACGAGCCCATCCTCAAAGTGGGCTTGGTGATGCCTGTCGGTGCCAAGGCAGCTGGAGCAGCCGCAGTAACAGCTGCCGCAGCAAAGGCGCTGGACACCGATGGCGATGGTGTGCCCGATGCATTAGATCGTTGCCCCGGCTCTGCGCGCGGTGTTGCTGTTGATGCCAACGGATGCCCTCGCGATGCCTCTGGCGAGCGTCAGTTTGATGATGTCCTATTCGATTTCGATCGTTCCGACGTGACTGCTGCAGGCCAGAAAGTTCTCGATCAGGCGGCTGAAGCGGTGAGCACCGGGGCATCGCGCAGCCTGCGCATCAATGTTTCCGGCCACACTGATGCCATTGGTTCGGATGGCTACAACCAAGCGCTGTCAGAGCGTCGCGCCAATGTTGTGCGTAGCTACCTCGTCAAGAAGGGTGTGGATGCTGGTCGTATTCAGACCTTTGCCTACGGTGAAACCACTCCGAAAGCTGACAATCAGACTGAAGAAGGTCGCACGCTCAACCGCCGTGCCGAGATCAAGACTTCGACTGGCGAGTAAGTCTGCTGACGGTTTGACAAAAACCCCCGCCGATGCGGGGGTTTTTTTGTCCTCCTGAACAACAACTAGAGTTTGTAGGTCGTGTAGAGTCGAAGCGGAGCGAGTTATCCCCCTCCGCATTACCTTTCACAGCCATCCCTATGCCTGCTTACACGCGTCGGTTCACGCTGTTGTTGGTCTGCCTGTCAATCCCCGTTTTTGCAGCGGCGGTGCCGCTGATCGTGGACGGCGATGGCGACATGGTCTCCGACGAGATCGATGATTGCCCCTATACCCATCCTGGCATCAGCGTGGATGCTAGGGGCTGCCCCCTAAACCGGCAAGATGGCGATTCCGATGGGGTGACAGATGAAGATGACAGCTGCCCCTATACCACGGCTGGCGCCATCGTCGATGTGCATGGATGTGCTATCGACAGTGATTTTGATGGAGTCGCGAACGGATTAGATTACTGTCCTCAGACGCAATTGTCCCGCATGGTGGATATGCAGGGCTGCTCTATGGGTGACGAACGCGTTGCGGTCGTGCCTGCCGCCTCCAGAGGTGCGTCGAAAGTGTTGCGTCAGCCTGTTGAGCCGCAACCCGGATGGACTGCACGCTCTAGCCACACTGAATCCAGCACGGCTGAATCACCGCGACTGCTCGTGAAGTTTAGCCATGGCAGCGTGCGGCTTGGCTCAGGGGATCGGGCCGCCATTAAAGCGTATGCCAGATTTTTTGCACGCCGCCTCGCTGCAGATCCGCAGCTGCAACTTGTGCTCAAGGCCAGTGCCGATCGAGGGGAGTCCCAAGCGGCTGCACTGGCAGTTGCGCGAATAGTTGTTGTAAGGCGGCAGCTAGTTGAATTGGGCATCAATATCGATCGCATCGACTCAGAGAAAGGAGCGGCAATGACCCGTGATCAGTCTTGGGTGGAAGTAGTGACTCTGACTCGTTAGTCCGTCTGTGTGGCACTGCGTGCAATGAGTGTTTGGTCAAATTCCGCCGCATTGAGTGGTGCGCCCAACACTCGGACCAGTACGCTACTCAGTGCATCGAGGTGTGAAGGAGTGTCGTTGAGCGCGGGCACATAGCGCAGAGTTCCACCCAGCTGTAAAAAATCATCGCGATACTCCACGGCGATCTCCTCCAAGGTTTCCAAGCAGTCAGCAGCGAAGCCTGGTGCTATCACATCCACTGCGCGGATGCCGCGCGCGGCAAGCGCGGCAAGTTCCACGTCGGTATAAGGCTTGAGCCACTCCTCGCGGCCGAAGCGCGATTGGAAACCCATGCTCCAAGCATCATCTGGCAGAGCGAGGCGTGTAGCCAGCAGCCGGGCTGTCTTGTGGCAGTGGCAATAGTACGGATCGCCAAGATCAAAGTAGCGTTGCGGAATACCGTGAAACGACAGCAACAAGTGCTGAGCACGCCCGTGCTGAGACCAGTGAGTCTCTACGCTAGTGGCTAGTGCATCGATATAGCCAGCATCGTCATGGTAGCTATTGATGGTGTGAATTTCGGGTAGCCATCGGCGCCGCGAGAGTGCCGCGAACACGGCATCCAGTGCGGCTGCTGTTGTTGTCGCCGAGTACTGGGGAAACAAGGGCAGCACGACGATTCGCCGAACGCCTGCTGCGTCCAGCTCTGCCAGCGCTGATTCGATTGCCGGTGTGCCATAGCGCATTGCGAGCGCAACAGGCACAGATGTGCCCAGCTGCGCGGTCAGCCTGCTTGCGATACCTGCCGCTTGTCGCTTGCCAATAGCCACAAGCGGCCCACCTTCGGCAGTCCAGATGGCTTGATACTTCGCAGCCAGCTTTTTGGGTCGGGTGTTGAGAATGATCAGATTGAGAATCGGCCACCACAGTGCCGGCTCGATATCTACCACGCGGGTGTCGGAGAGAAACTCTTTGAGATAACTGCGGATCGCTTTGGGCGTGGGGGCTTCTGGCGTGCCGAGGTTGATCAGTAGAACGCCCCTGCATGGCGTCGTGGTGTGTGCCGCGTTGTTCATAGGATGAGAGTGCCTTTGCATCGGGTGTCGTGCAACAAAAAGCCCCTGCGATAGGGGCTTTTGAGCGCCGTTGCAGGGCTTCAGCCGGCTTTCGGCGCGGCTGCCAGCTTGCTGTGATGACGTGAATACCCAAAGTAGATGGCCACGCCGGCCAGCATCCAGAGTGCGAAGGCCACCCAGGTAAATACCGCGAGATACAGGGTGAGAAAGCCGCAAGCCACTGCGCCCAACAAGGGCACGAAGGGATATAGCGGCACCTTGAAGGGGCGCTTGAGATCGGGCTGGGTGCGGCGCATCACCATCACACCAATGCACACCACCACGAAGGCCCCGAGGGTGCCAATGTTGGCCAACTCGCCGAGCTGCTTGAGCGGCACGAAACCACCCAGCAATACCATGATGGCGCCGGTGATAAAAATCGCCTTCTTGGGGCTGCCGGTCACCGGATCCACCTTGGAGAGAAACGCCGGTAGCAGACCATCGCGTGACACCGCCATCAGCACGCGGGTCTGGCCGTAGAACATCACCAGCATCACCGTGGTGAGTCCGGCAACAGCGCCGACGGAGATGATGCCGGCAGCCCAGGTCTGGCCGATCTGGAGCAAGGCATAGCTCACAGGAGCATCAACGTTGAGCTCCTTATAGCTGACGATGCCCGTGAGCAGGCCTGACACCAAGATGTAGAGCGCAGTGCAGAGCAGCAGCGAGGCAAGAATGCCGATAGGCAGGTCGCGCTGAGGATTGCGGGTTTCCTCGGCACTCGTGGAGACCGCATCAAAACCCAGATAGGCGAAGAAAATCGTCGAGGCGCCGACGAAGATGCCGACGATGCCGAAGCGCGCCGCCCCTTCACCGCCGCCTGAGGCGAGGGCGAAGGCATCGAGCAGGGGCATTTCCCAGGCGAACTTCGAGACACCCGGCACGACTTCTTTCGGCGGGATGAAGGGCAGCCAGTTGGCGGGGTTGACGTGGAACATTGCCACGCCGATGAATAGTAGGATGGCCGCAAGCTTGATTGCCACGATGATGGCGTTGAAGCGGGCGCTGGACTTGGCTCCGCGAGCCAGCAGCAGACCGAGGGTAATGATCACCACTGCAGCCGGCAGGTTGACGAGGCCAGGTTTCAGAGGATCCAGCGGTCCGTGCCGCAAGTAATCCGGCAGCCCGGAGCCGAACGTCGCAATGAGAAAGTCGTTGAAGTAACCAGACCAGCCCACCGATACCGCCGCGACCGCCACGGTGTATTCGCAGATCAGCATCCAGCAGATCGTCCAAGCCGGCAGCTCGCCCATAGTGGCGTAGCCATAACCGTAGGCACTACCGGCACCACCCACGCTGGCTGCCATCTCCGCGTAGGAGAGCGCAGCACAGGCACAGGCCACACCGGCAAGGATGAACGACAGAATGATGGCCGGTCCGGCTGCGGTTGCCGCTGTCTTCCCCGTGAGTACGAAGATGCCGGCGCCGATAATCGCGCCGACACCGAGCATGGTGAGATCGAAGGCGGTCAGGCTGCGCTTCAGACCGCTGTCTGCACCTTCAGCTTGCACGGGTTTGGTTCTGAACAGGCTCATAGTAGTTGATCCCTTGAAGTGATTTGACTGCAGCACGCGAGAAGTATGCCCGTCTGCAAGCACGCATAAAAAAGCGGCCCGTGAGAGCCGCCTTTGGGGTGCCGCGAGGAAACTATCTTTCGACGATGGCAGTGACGCCCAGGCCACCCGCAGCGCAGATCGAGATCAACCCACGGCCACCCTTGTTCTGGTCGATGATTTTCGCCAGCGTGGCGAGGATGCGCCCGCCAGTCGCTGCAAACGGATGGCCCGCTGCCAGCGAGCCGCCCTTGATGTTGAGCTTGGCGCGGTCGATGGAGCCGAGTGCACCGGAGAGGCCCAGCTTGCTGCGGCAGTACTCGTCGCTCTCCCAGGCCTTGAGCGTGCACAGCACCTGGCCTGCGAAGGCTTCGTGGATCTCGTAGAAGTCGAAGTCCTGCAACTTGATACCTGCGCGGGCGAGCATCTGCGGCACGGCGTAGGCGGGGGCGATCAGCAGGCCCTCCTTGCCGTTGCCGGCAAAGTCCACTGCCGAGGTCTGGCAATGGGTGAGGTAGGCCTGCGGCTTCAGGCCCTTGGCCTTGCACCAGTCTTCACTGGCCAGCAGCACGGCGGAAGCGCCGTCGGTGAGTGGGGTGGAGTTGCCGGCGCTGAGCGTGCCGCGACCTGATTTCTTGTCAAAGGCCGGGCCAAGGCTGGCGAGTTTTTCCAGCGTGATGTCGGCGCGCAGGTTGTTGTCGCGGCTGAGCTTGCCGAAGGGCACGATCAGGTCATCGTAGAAGCCGGCCTCGTAGGCGGCGGCAGCTTTCTTGTGGCTTTCAAACGCCAGCTGATCCTGCGCGTCGCGCGGGATGTTCCACTCCTTCACCATCAGCTCGCAGTGCTCGCCCATGCTCATCCGGGTGCGCGGCTCGCCATTGGTGGGGGTGGCGGGTGCCAGCATCGAGGGCCGGAACTTGGCGAGTGTCGCCAGCCGCTGGCCGGTGGTCTTGCCGCGGTTGGCTTCGAGCAGCAGCTTGCGCAGCTTGTCGTTGAGTGAAATAGGGGCGTCCGAGGTAGTGTCGGTGCCGCCGCCGATGCCGGACTCGATCTGACCGAGCGCGATCTTGTTGGCCACATTGATGGCGGCCTGCAAGCCCGTGCCACAGGCCATCTGCACGTCATAGGCCGGAGTGGCGGGCGATAGGCCACAGGAGAGCACCGACTCTCGGCAGAGGTTGAAATCGCGCGAGTGCTTGAGCACGGCGCCGGCGGCCACCTCGCCAAGCGCTTCGCCATGCAGCTGGAACTTGTCTACCACGCCCTTGAAGGCGGCAGTGAGCATTTCCTGGTTGGACTTGGTGGAATACGCCGTGTTGCTGCGGGCGAAGGGGATGCGGCTGCCACCAACGATGGCGACTTTGCGGCCGTATTTCATGGAGTGTTCCGGGCTGACAAGGAAAAATGGGGGAAGCAGATTGTAGCCGCCGCACGGCAGGGGGCTTGAAAGCGGCGGGTCTCTCCCCAACAATTAGCAGCCTCTGGGCGAGAGTGCTAACAAAGAGTGGCGACCCCTCCCAGACTTTCCCGATTATCCAACCCCTCAGGAGCATCCATGAACCTGCGTCCCCTGCACGATCGCGTGATCGTCAAGCGTCTCGAAGAAGAAAAGAAGTCCGCTGGCGGCATCATCATCCCCGACCAGGCCGCTGAAAAGCCCGTGCGCGGCGAAGTGCTCGCCGTCGGCCCCGGCAAGAAGACCGACGATGGCAAGACCATCGCCGTCGACGTGAAAGTCGGCGACACCGTGCTGTTCGGCAAGTACTCCGGCTCGGAAGTGAAAGTCGAAGGCAAGGAATACGTTGTGATGCGCGAAGACGACATCATGGCCGTCTTCACCAAGTAAACCACTGAATTCAAAGAAGGAAACTCAACATGGCAGCTAAAGAAGTCAAATTCGGCGACGACGCCCGCACCCGTATGGTCGCTGGTGTCAACATTCTCGCCAACGCCGTTCGCGTCACGCTCGGTCCCAAGGGTCGCAACGTCATTCTCGACAAGAGCTATGGCGCGCCGACCGTCACCAAGGACGGTGTCTCCGTCGCCAAGGAAATCGAGCTGAAGGACAAGTTCGAGAACATGGGCGCCCAGCTGGTGAAGGAAGTCGCCAGCAAGACCAACGACGCCGCCGGCGACGGCACCACCACCGCCACCGTGCTGGCCCAGGCCATCGTCAATGAAGGCCTGAAGTCGGTTACCGCTGGCGTCGACCCCATGGACATCAAGCGCGGCATCGACAAGGCCGTGGAGGCCGTCACCGCCGAGATCAAGAAGACCGCCGTCCCCTGCAAGGACGCCAAGGCCATCGCCCAGGTCGGCACCGTGTCGGCCAACGCCGATGCCGCCGTCGGCGAGATCATTGCCCGTGCGATGGACAAGGTTGGCAAGGAAGGCGTGATCACCGTGGAAGAGGGCAAGGGCCTCGACAACGAGCTCGATGTCGTCGAAGGCATGCAGTTCGACCGCGGCTACCTCTCGCCCTACTTCATCAACAACGCACAGAGCCAGCAGGTCAACCTCGAAAACCCGGTGATCCTCATCACCGAGAAGAAGATCTCGAACATCCGCGATCTGCTCCCCGTGCTCGAGGGCGTGGCCAAGTCGGGTCGCCCGCTGCTGATCGTGGCTGAAGACGTGGACGGCGAAGCCCTCGCCACCCTCGTCGTCAACAACCTGCGCGGCATCCTGAAGGTCGCTGCCGTCAAGGCCCCGGGCTTTGGCGACCGCCGCAAGGAAATGCTGAAGGACATCGCCACCCTCACCGGCGGCCAGGTCATCAGCGAAGAGCTGGGCATGAGCCTCGACAAGGTGAGCGAGGAAGACCTCGGCCATGCCAAGAAGGTGGTGATCGAGAAGGAGAACACCACCATCGTCGACGGCGCCGGCAACAAGACCAAGATCGAAGCCCGCATTGCCGAGATCAAGGCACAGGTCGAGTCCGCCACCAGCGACTACGACAAGGAGAAGCTCCAGGAGCGTCTCGCCAAGCTGGCTGGCGGCGTGGCCGTGATCAAGGTCGGCGCCGCGACGGAAGTCGCGATGAAGGAAAAGAAGGCCCGTGTTGAAGACGCCCTGCACGCCACCCGCGCTGCGGTGGAAGAAGGCATCGTCGCCGGCGGCGGTGTGGCCCTGGTGCGCGCTTCGGCCGTGCTGGCCACGCTCAAGGGTGCCAACGATGACCAGACCATCGGCATCAATATCCTCCGCCGCGCCATCCAGGAACCGCTGCGCCAGATCGTGAAGAACGCCGGTGCAGAACCTTCG
>Ga0255086_1000077_pt1 | contig 33321 bp, 35 predicted proteins | sample Colum_Cont_RepC__FD_188438 | JGI IMG/M metagenome (GOLD analysis project Ga0255086, IMG submission 188438) | Freshwater microbial communities from Columbia River, Oregon, United States - Colum_Cont_RepC_8d | ecosystem: Environmental > Aquatic > Freshwater > River | place: USA: Oregon | collected... | reverse complement strand
ACGTTCAACCGGAACTCGGACGCGAGGTGCGCATTGACTGAAAGGGATCATTGTCCGAGTCCGGTCAACTCCGAGCGTTAGGGCTGCAAATGACATTGCGTAAACTTCATGGTTTTTCTGCGCTACTTCTTGTGGCGTATGCCGTTGTTCATATCGCCAATCACCTCGTAGGGTTGGGTGGCGTTGAGGCGCATATTGCATTCATGCAATCGTTTCGTTCGGTCTATCGCATCCCTGTTATTGAGGCTGCGCTTTTGGGGGCAGTAGCGTTACAAATCTACAGCGGTCTTACTTTTGTAGTGCGAGGCTGGAAAAAGCGGCAGGGTTTCATGCCGTGGTTACAGGCTGGTTCAGGTGCATATCTGGCTTTCTTCTTTCTTAATCATGTTGGCGCAGTTCTTTTTGGTCGGTTTGCCCTAAACCTCGACACCAATTTTTACTTCGCAGCGGCTGGCTTTTATGTTTCACCATTCCAGTTCTTCTTTGCGCCTTACTATTTTCTTGCTGTGCTGGCGTTGTTTACCCATTTAGGCTGTGCGTTGTATTGGCAGTTGCAAGCCAAGTCACAAGTAGCCCGTGTGGTGGCGGTAGCACTTCCTGCCAGTCTTGGTTTTGTCGTTTCATTGCTCATCGTGCTGTCACTTGCGGGCGTGTTCTACCCCGTGCAAGTGCCGCCCGAATACAAAGCAATTTATGGGCAGCATCCTTAAATGGTCATTTCCATCACCTACCTCTGTTTAGCTATCTTGCTGTTTGGGGCGGCTTTTCATTTCTACTGGGGCTTTGGCGGTCGTATTGGGTATGAGGCTTCGCTACCCCGTCGTAGCACTGGCGAGCGTCTGTTTGAGCCGCCCTGGTGGGGTGGTCATTTGGTTGGGGTCGTTCTCGTTGTTGCGTGCTGGTTGGTTCTGGCGGCTGCGCAGGTTGTCAGCTTTCCCTTCCCAGTTGCTTGGGCGCGTTGTGCAGTCACACTCATGGGCGCAGGCTTCATCATGCGTTCTGTGTGGGGCACACCATATGGCGGGTTTCTCAAGTCGCATCGCAATTCCGAGTTTGCGCGCTATGACACTTGGCTTTATTCACCACTATTTTTGGCGTTGGGGCTGGGCCTTCTATATGTTGCACGGCAGCCCTAACAAGGCGTTGCACCGGAAAAACCAGCCTCCGTTCCGCTGCGCTGCACTACGGCTGTTTTTCCGGTGAACTTAGGCGTTAGGTGCAAAACATGAACTCCACGATAGCCTCTGTCGTTGCCCCGATTTTGGGCTTTGTGATTGCGAGCCCTATAGCCTTTTTAAGCTCGCAGATCGCCAGTTATGGCGTAGTCCTGTTGGGTGCCAACATTATCTGGGTGATTCTCGTCGCATCACCTTCTCTGACAGTGGTGCATAAAACCGCCGCAGTCACCCGTTTTAATGGTTACTTGTCCTACGCTGGCATCGGCTTCTTTATTGCTTCAGTCCCGGCCGCCGTGGTCGTCAGTCATAGCACTTTGCTGGCCCTCTTCTTCATTGCTTGGGCCGTGTCTACGCTGGTCGCGTTTCGTTATCTCGCTGGGCTGGCACCTAACCATGCATTCAAGCAGACGGGCTCCGCCCGCCGCTTAACTTGAGCGTTAGACCGACTAGCCAGTAATAAGCTCAGGCATGGGCTGCGCTCCTGGTCACAAAAAACCCCCGCACTGCGGGGGTTTTTTATGCCAGTTTCAGGCGTTGCGGCTGTGCATGATCTTGGCGAACACGCCCGCCGTGATGAACATGAACACGCCGTAGACCGCCGCCGGCACCACCAGCGCCGGGGCCACCATCGCCCCCACCGCCATCGCCAGCGTGGTGTTGTGCACGCCCAGTTCAATCGCAATGGCGGTGGACTGCTTGCTATCAAGTTTCGCCGCCTTGGCGATCTGATAGCTGATGGTCATCGCCAGCACATTGAGGGCGAGTACGGCCGGGCCAACGAGGGCGATGTTCTTGCCGATTTCGTCGTGCTCGCTCACCAGCACCGCAACCACCACCAGCACGAAAAATCCGGTGGCGATTTTCTTGGCCGTTGGCTCGATGCGTAGCGCGAAAGCGGGGGCAAAAGCTCGCACCGCCATGCCGATGGAAAGCGGCACGAGCGTGATGAGCAGGATCTTCACCACGATTGGCCCCATGTCGAGCTGCAAGGCGGCGTCCTGTGCGGCGAAGTGCGCGCTGGCCATGCCCAGAAACAGCGGCGTGGTGATGACGGCGGCGAGGCTGGAGAGCGCGGTCATCGTCACCGACAGCGCGGTATCACCGCGCGCGAGGTGGGTCATCATGTTGGCGGTGGTGCCGCCGGGTGAAGCGCCCAACAGCACCATGCCGACGGCCAGCGCGGCCGTGAGGCCAAAGAGCTTGGCGAGCAGGAAGCCCAGCAACGGCGAGAGCAGGACGAGATTGAACAGGCCGATCACCGCACCCTTGGGTTGTACCGCCACGCGCTTGAAATCGCCCAGCGTCAGCGCCAAGCCCAGGCTAGACATAATGATGAACAGCGCAAGCGGCAGCAGCACCGTGATGGCCTGACTGGGTTCCATTTCTCTCTCCGTGGTTTGTAGTGCCTGCATCGTCGTCGCTGGCGCGCGTGGCGGCAAGCAGAAGAATGGCCTAGCTATAATCCGCCGCCGTCCGCAGCAGCAGTCGGTTTTCTCTTCCACGCACGCAGTAGGAGTTTGCAAGCAATGAGCGCAGTCAAAGGCGTTGAGATCATCGGGGCCACCACGGCCGCCACCAAGAAAATCCTCACCCCGGAGGCGCTCAAGTTCGTCGCCACGCTTGTGCGCAAGCACGCGCCCACGCGCGAGAAGCTGCTGGCTCTGCGCGTCGAACGCCAGAAGCTGATTGATGCCGGCAAGAAGCCGGGCTTTCTGAAAGAGACCAAGAAGATCCGCGACGGCAAGTGGAAGATCGCGGGCATCCCGGCCGACCTGCTCGACCGCCGCGTCGAGATCACCGGCCCGGTCGAGCGCAAAATGGTCATCAATGCGCTCAACAGTGGTGCGAAGTGCTTCATGGCCGACTTTGAAGACTCGGCCTCGCCGGTGTGGAACCTGATGATGGAAGGTCAGGTGAGCATGTACGACGCGGTGCGCAAGAAGATCAGCTTCAAGTCGCCCGAAGGCAAGGAATACAAGCTCAACAAGAACATCGCCACGCTCATTGTGCGTCCCCGCGGCTGGCATCTGGAGGAGAAGCACATCCTCATCGACGGCAAGCCGGCACCCGGTGGCATCGTCGATTTCGCGCTGTATTTCTTCCACAACGCGAAGGAGCTGCTCAAGCGCGGCACCGGCCCTTACTTCTACCTGCCGAAGATGCAGTCGCATCTCGAAGCGCGCCTGTGGAACAGCATCTTCGTCGATGCCCAGAACCTCCTGAAGGTGCCGCAGAAAACCATCAAGGCCACGGTGCTGATCGAGACGCTGTGGGCGGCGTTCGAGATGGACGAGATTCTCTACGAGCTGCGCAACCACATCGTCGCCCTCAACTGCGGCCGCTGGGACTACATCTTCAGCTGCATCAAGACCCTCAACGCCCACGGCGACTGGGTGGTGCCCGACCGTATGCAGGTCGGTATGGACAAGCACTTCCTCGACAGCTACTCGAAGCTCTTGTGCGAGACCACGCACAAGCGCGGTGCCTTCGCGATGGGCGGCATGGCGGCCTTCATCCCGACCAAGGACGCGGCGAAGAACGAGGAAGTGTTCGCCAAGGTGCGCGCCGACAAGCTGCGCGAGGTGAAGAACGGCCACGACGGCACCTGGGTCGCGCATCCGGGTCTCGTCCCGGTGGCGATGGAAGTGTTCAACGAACACATGCCCACGCCCAACCAGCTGGCAAAGCAGTTCAACTACAAGATCAAGGCGGCGGATCTGCTCAAGGTGCCGGAAGGCCAGATCACCGAAGCCGGCCTGCGCAACAACATCAATGTCGGCATCGGCTACATGGAAGCCTGGATTCGCGGCGTCGGCTGCGTGCCGCTGCACAACCTGATGGAGGATGCGGCGACGGCCGAGATCAGCCGCACGCAGGTCTGGCAGTGGCTCAAGTACGGCGCTGCACTCGCCGATGGCCGCAAGGTCACGCGCGAACTGGTGCTGCGCATCGTTGACGAGGAGCAGGCGGTCTACAAGAAGCAGCTCGGCGACGAGAAGTTCTACGCCGGTCGTTTCGTCGAGGCCGCCGGCATCGTCGCGCGCATGTCCACTGCGCCGAAGTGCGAGGAGTTCCTCACCTTGCCGGGCTATCGCTATCTCGATTAATGCCATTCTGATGCGCGGCGGTAGCGGCAAACCAGATGCACTGCACCTGTAATGGTGCAGTGCAAAAAGGCAGTCGCTATAATCCGCGCCCATTGCCGCAGCGTGATGGTTATTTGACCTAGATCGCGCCTGCGCACAGTCCGTTTTTCACTCCCCAAAAGGAACGCTGACGATGTCCACCCGCGAAGAGCAGATCAAAGCCCTGGAACACGACTGGGCCACCAACCCCCGCTGGAAGCTGGTCAAGCGCGGATATTCCGCCGCTGACGTGGTTCGCCTGCGCGGCAGCGTGGCGATTGACCACACCCTTGCCAAGCGCGGCGCTGAAAAGCTCTGGAAGCTGGTCAATGGCGAGGCCAAGAAGGGCTATGTGAATGCCTTCGGTGCCATCACCGCCGGTCAGGCCATGCAGCAGGCCAAGGCAGGTCTCGAGGCCGTGTATCTCTCCGGCTGGCAGGTCGCTGCCGACGGCAACACCTCTGAAACGATGTATCCCGACCAGTCGCTCTATGCGTACGACTCGGTGCCGACGATGGTCCGCCGTATCAACAACACCTTTACCCGCGCCGACGAAATCCAGTGGAGCCGTGGCGTCAATCCTGGCGACAAGGGCTACATCGACTACTTCCTGCCCATCGTGGCGGATGCCGAAGCCGGCTTCGGCGGCGTGCTGAACGCTTTCGAGTTGATGAAGAACATGATCGTCTCCGGCGCGGCCGGCGTGCACTTTGAAGACCAGCTCGCTGCGGCCAAGAAGTGCGGCCACATGGGTGGCAAGGTGCTGGTGCCGACGCAGGAAGCCTGCGAGAAGCTGATTGCCGCGCGCTTCGCCGCCGACGTGCTGGGCGTGCCCTCGATCATCCTGGCCCGTACCGATGCCGAGGCCGCAAACCTCATCACCAGCGACCACGACAAGAACGACAAGCCCTTCCTCACCGGCGAGCGCACGCAGGAAGGCTTCTTCCGCGTCAAGAACGGTCTTGAGCAGGCGATCTCGCGTGGCGTGGCTTACGCCCCGTATGCTGACCTCGTGTGGTGCGAAACGGGCGTGCCGGACATCGGCTTTGCCCGCGAGTTCGCACAGGCCGTGCACAAGGCTTGCCCCGGCAAGCTGCTCAGCTACAACTGCTCGCCCAGCTTCAACTGGAAGAAGAACCTCAACGACAGCCAGATCGCCAAGTTCCAGCAGGACTTGAGCGACCTCGGCTACAAGTACCAGTTCATCACCCTGGCTGGTATCCACATCAATTGGTACAACACCTTCCAGTTCGCGCAGGCCTATGCGAAGGGCGAAGGCATGAAGCACTACGTGAACATGGTGCAGGAGCCGGAATTCGCCGCGCGCGAGCAGGGCTATACCTTCGTGAGCCACCAGCAGGAAGTCGGCACCGGCTACTTCGACGACGTCACCACCGTCATCCAGGGCGGTTCGTCCTCGGTGAAGGCGCTGACGGGTTCGACCGAAGAAGAGCAGTTCCATTAAGTTTTTGAGTGTGTGCAAAAAGCCCGCGAAAGCGGGCTTTTTGTTGCGCGTCGATAGGCGGCCCGCTAGTGTCTCGGCATTCAAAAAGGAGGCTTCAAATGAAAATACTGAAAGTTCTTTTGCTTGGTCTGATTGGCTTGGTGGTCGCGCTCGCCGTCATTGGCCTGGCGCTGCCGCGCAATGTTCACATCGAGCGCGCGACGGTGATCGCGGCCCAGCCCGCCACGGTATTCACCTATCTCAACGGCTGGAAAAACTTCAATGACTGGTCACCATGGGCGGCACTCGACCCCAACACCAGATACAGCTACGACGGCCCGGCGACCGGAGTTGGTGCCAAGCAGAGCTGGTTCAGCGATGACCCCAATGTCGGCAGCGGCAGCCAAGAAATCACGGCGGTGGAAACAGACAAGTCCATCACCATCAAACTGATGCTGCCGAACATGGCGCCCTCCATCGTCACCCAGACCCTGATGCCGGAAGGCGAGGGCACCAGGGTGGTATGGGCGATGGATGCAGACATGGGCATGAGCCCGCTCAATCGCTGGTTTGGCCTGTTGCTGGAGAAGTTCATCGGCCCCGATTACGAGAAGGGCCTGGCCAAGATGAAGCCTCTGATCGAGGCACTGTCCAAGGAGCAGCCGGTGACCATGCCCAGTCTGGATGCGCCGGAAGCGATTACACCGCAGTCTTAGTTCATCAGCACGCAGCGCAAGGAAAACGCCGCGAGCATCTCGCGGCGTTTTGCATTGCAGGGGACAATGTCCGCATGAGCCAGACCGCGTTCGACAGCCGCAGCTTTCTGCAGCAACTCAGCAGCGCGCCGGGCGTGTACCGCATGTACGGCGCGCAGGGCGAACTGCTGTATGTGGGCAAGGCCAAGAACCTCAAGAAACGCGTCAGCACCTATTTTTTGCGTGCTTCCGGCGACGCCCGCATCGAGGCGATGGTGAGCCAGATCGCGCGCATGGAAGTGACCCTGGTTCACACCGAAGATGAAGCACTGATCCTTGAGAGCAACCTGATCAAGGAGCTGAACCCGAAGTACAACATCGTCTATCGCGACGACAAGAGTTACCCCTATGTGCGCATCAGCGCGCATGATTTTCCGCGCATTGGCTACTACCGGGGTGCGAAGACGGGCAAGCATCGCTACTTCGGCCCATTTCCGAGCCCCACAGCGGTAAAGGAGACGCTGTACACGCTGCAAAAGCTGTTCAAGTTGCGCCCTTGCCGTGACAATTTTTTTGCCCATCGTCAGCGTGCCTGCCTGCAGCACCAGATCAAGCGATGCTCAGGTCCCTGCGTGGATCTAATCTCCAAAGAGGACTATGCCGCAGACGTCAAAAAAGCCACGCGCTTGCTCGAAGGCAAGGCCGATGCACTGACTGCGGAGCTGATGGTGGAGATGGAGCAGGCCGCCGAGGTGTTGGCCTTCGAGAAAGCTGCTGCGCTGCGAGATCAGATTGCCGCTCTAAAGCGGGTGCGTGAAAGCCGCGCTCTGACCGGCGGTGCGGATGATCTGGACGTGGTCTGTGTCGCTGGCCATCAGTCCACCAGCTGTGTGGTGGTGATGAGCGTGCGTGATGGCATGAACCTCGGTCATCGCAGTCATTTCCCCCGACATGCCGCCCACGCCGAGGCCGAGGAGCTGCTGGAGAGCTTTTTGAGCCAGCACTATCTCGACCAGCCGGCACCACCGGAGATTTTGCTCAGCCACGACATCGGCGAGGACACCCTGCTGGAGGCGGCACTGGGCAGTCGTGCGGGGCGCAAGGTCAGCATCAGTGTCCCGCAGCGCGGTGCCAAGGTGCGACTGCTCGAAATGGCGCAGGCCACGGCAGCGCAGGCACTTTCTGCCCGCTTGGTCGAAGCGGCGAGCATGGATGAGCGCTTGCTGGAATTGCAGCAAGCGCTGGATCTGGAACATCCGCCGCGCCGCATGGAGTGCTTCGATATCAGCCACACCCAGGGCGAGCGCACGGTGGCGAGTTGCGTAGTGTTCAACGAAGAAGGCCCGCTGAAAAGTGCGTATCGCAAGTTCAACATCGAAACATCAGATGAACCCCTCTCCCGCTTGCGGGAGAGGGGCAGGGGAGAGGGCGCTCATGCAGCCATCACCGGCGGCGATGACTATGCCGCCATCCATCAGGCGGTGAAGCGCCGCTACGCCCGCATCAAGAACGGTGAGGTGGCAAGCCCCGACGTGCTGTTCATCGACGGCGGACTGGGCCAGCTCAACGCCGCGCTGGAGGCGCTCGATGAACTGGAGATTACCGACCTGCGAGTCGTCGCCATCGCCAAGGGCCCCACCCGCAAGCCAGGGCTTGAGGAGCTGATCTTGCCGGATCGGGAATTGCCCCTGCGATTGCCGCCAGACTCCCCGGCGCTGCACCTGATCCAGCGCATCCGCGACGAGGCGCACCGCTTCGCCATCACCGGCCACCGCGCCGCACGTGCAAAGGCGCGCGTGAGCTCGTCGCTGGAAGAAATCGAAGGCCTCGGCCCCACCCGTCGCCGCGCCCTGCTCACGACGTTTGGCGGGCTGGCTGAGGTGAAGCGCGCCGGTGTTGATGCACTCGCCACCGTCGAGGGCATCAACACCGCTCTTGCCGAGCGCATCTACGCGCATTTCCATTGATTGCACAGCGCGTTCTTTAGGTATGCTCACCGCATGCGCCTGAACATACCGCTCGCCCTTACGCTTGGCCGCGTTGCCGCCATTCCCATCGTGCTGGCGCTGTTCTATGTCGATTGGCCGCATGCGCGTCAATGGGCTTGCGTGCTGTTCGTGCTAGCCGCCATCACGGACTGGCTCGATGGCTATCTGGCCCGCAAGTGGAACCAGACCAGCAAGTTCGGCGCCTTCCTCGACCCCGTAGCTGACAAGCTGCTGGTGGCGGTGAGTCTGGTGATGCTGCTGCGCGACGAGCCGGGTGGTGTGATGGCCGTTCTGGTTGCCATCATCATCAGTCGTGAAATCACCATCTCGGCCCTGCGCGAGTGGCTGGCAGAGCTGGGCCAGCGCACCACCATTGCGGTGAGCGCCATCGGCAAGGTGAAGACCGGATTCCAGATGAGCGCCATCGGCATGCTGATCTGGCAGCAGCCTTTTCTGGGCCTGCCGATCTATCAAATGGGCTACCTCTGCCTGTTCATTGCAGCCGCACTCACCATCTGGTCGATGGCGGTTTATCTGCGCGCAGCCTGGCCCATGCTCAAAGGTGCGATGCCGCAATGATGGATGCTGAAAACGCCTTGACACCACAGGCTTCCTCTCTATAATTCGCACCTCGTTGCGGGAATAGCTCAGTTGGTAGAGCGATACCTTGCCAAGGTATAGGTCGCGAGTTCGAATCTCGTTTCCCGCTCCAACGTATAACGGGCCCCGCAATGCGGGGCTTTTATTTTCTGGCTGGGTGGCAGAGTGGTCATGCAGCGGACTGCAAATCCGCGTACGCCGGTTCAATTCCGACCCCAGCCTCCAGAAAAAACAAGGCCCGCGTAAGCGGGCCTTTTTTGTAGTGTGTCAGTGCTGCCCGAATGGCGAAATCGGTAGACGCAGCGGACTTAAAATCCGCAGACCTCACGGTCATCCCGGTTCGAGTCCGGGTTCGGGCACCAAAATGTTGTTTAATAAGATTCAAAGCAGGCTGAAAGCATCAGTAAATACTGGGTTTTCAGCCTTTTTTTATGCCTAACACCGCACGAAGGTGCGAATCTCTGAGGTATTTCGCTATGCCATTGCGATGGGCCGTGCAACTTCTGACCCCTGCCGGGATTTGCGTGGCGCGATAAAGCCGAAGCGGCCTACGGTTCACTAGCTCCTGTGTGGATCGCGTGATGCTGAGCACCTCGCAGCGCGTGAGCAAAGTCCTGCGACTTTCGGGTGCCCACCACGCCATTCTTTGCGCTGCGGGATACACAGACTGCAGGGGATGACCAGCTAGAACAACAACCCTCATCTCACACTCAATGCGGGCTGAAAATGAATTCTTCAGAGACGACTCAGTACAGTTACATTGCGCACAAACAAGTGGATAGACGGGTAGACCAAATGCCTGAGCGGCTGATTGATAGCTTTTCAAACCAGCATCTGCGTAGAAGACTTGCTGTGGATGAAATCTTATTTACGCAGGGTGAACATGGCGATGTTGCCTACGTGATTGAGAGCGGCGCAATAGAGATTTACTGCGAGAACCATGACCATCGCAGCCGAATTGCCTCACTAGGGCCCGACGAGCTTTTCGGTGAAATGGCGCTTCTCGGCGATCCAGTCCGAACTGCTTCGGCCAAGGCCATTCAGAACACACAGTTGTTGGTGGTCACGCATGAGCACCTGAATGAATGCCTTCAAAGTGCCGGCCCGATGATGCGGTACATGCTCCGCACTGTAGTCAGCCGTAAGCGCGAAATGCTTCGCAGGATCAATGGCGAGAAAGAGGGTGCATCGCATCCGCCTGATTTACTACCCTTCCAAGCATTGATGTCTGAGCATGAAGTGGATGATAGAGAGAAGGCATTTGGTCGTATCCGCATAGAGCGTGAACTGGAACTTGCGCTTGAGCGAAACCAGTTTCAGCTTTATTTTCAACCAATCATTCGTCTGGCAGATCATAGTGTCGCAGGCTATGAAGCACTTATTCGATGGTTCAAGCCTGGCCATGGCATGGTGCCACCGGGCGAGTTCATCCCGGTCGCAGAGGCTTCAACACTGATCAATCGCATTGGCCTGTGGGTGGTCGAGACTGCGTTTGACAGCCTGTTGCAGATGGACGAGGCGGCTGGTGGTCAGCGTCCCTTGTTTCTCACGCTCAATCTTTCTGCGCGACAACTCAGCGATCCGGCGCTGCTGCCTGCCCTGTCGATCCAGGCTGAGAAGCTCAAGGGTCGACGCTGCTGCATCAAGTTGGAGGTCACCGAGTCGCTGATGATCAGCAATGTGGCTGAGGTGCAATCCTTCATTGGTCGCTGCCGTGAACTCGGTGTGCAGATCGTGCTCGATGATTTCGGCACGGGATATTGCTCGCTGTCCTATTTGCACCTGTTTGATGTGGATACGATGAAGCTGGACCGCTCCTTCGTGCGTGGCATGGCTGTCAGCGAGGCGAGCGAGAAAGTCGTTCGCGGCGTGACCCGCATCGCCCATGATCTTGGGCTTGATGTGGTGGCTGAGGGCATTGAGAGCGGTGATCAGGCCGAGCAGTCAAAAGCCATGGGCATCGACTTTGCTCAGGGGTTTTTCTTTGGTCGGCCTGCACCACTGGCAGATGCACTGGTCAAACTGAAGGCCTAGCAAAAAATCTTCGCCAGCGCTTGTTTGCATTGCCCCGCTCGAATATGATCGCGGGCCTTTGATTAGGGTCGCCCGTTGTGGGCAGACGGAGGATTAGCTTATTTCGACTGAAAAGCAGGATCGACGCAACGAAGAGATCAATGCACCACAGGTGCGTGTGATCGGTTCTGACGGCGAGCAGATTGGCATCATGGTCACCCGCGACGCAATCGCGAAGGCTTATGCAGAGGGCTTGGAACTGGTAGAGATTTCCCCCAATGCCGTGCCGCCGGTCTGCAAGATCATGGACTACGGCAAGTTCCTTTATCAAAAGGACAAACAGCAACAGGCCGCTCGCAAGAAGCAGAAACAGATCCAGATCAAGGAAATGAAGTTCCGCCCCGGTACCGAGGACGGTGACTACAACACCAAGATGCGTCAGATCAGAAGCTTTCTGGAAGAAGGCGACAAGGTGAAGATCAACCTGCGCTACAAGGGCCGCGAAATGGCTCACCAGGAGATCGGCATGCAGATGATCGAGAAGATCAAGACTGATCTGATCGAGATCGCAGTGGTTGAGCAGCACGCCAGAATGGAAGGACGCCAGTCCGTCATGGTACTGGGGCCCAAGAAGACAAAGTGAGACCGAAAGTTCGCTGCGCCGCGTAGCAGCGCCGAGCGACGGTCTTTTCGCAGCAGATGCATCAGTTTTTTGCAGCACCCAAAAGCCTTGCTGTAGCGGTATCGCAGCAAGCCCGGTTAGCGGCCCTTTTACGATGTCAGGGCTTGTGAAGCCGGCTAAATACTCAAGACATCTGTTGTTTTTGGAGCATCAAAGATGCCAAAGCTGAAAACCAACAAGAGCGCCGCCAAGCGCTTTTCTGCGACGGGCAAGGGCGGTTTTAAACGCGGCCATGCCTACAAGCGCCACATCCTGACCAAGAAGTCGGGCAAGACGATTCGCCAGCTTCGCGGTGAGACCCAGATTCACGGGTCTGACCTGAAAGAAGTTCGTCAGTTGCTGCCCTACGCTTAATCATCAGGAGAACCAAACATGGCACGAGTCAAACGCGGCGTTACCGCCCGAGCAAAGCACAAGAAAATCCTCAACGCCGCCAAGGGCTACTACGGCGCACGCTCACGCGTATTCCGCGTGGCGAAGCAGGCGGTCATCAAGGCCGGCCAGTACGCCTTCCGCGATCGTCGCGTCAAGAAGCGCGAGTTCCGCGCTATCTGGACGCAGCGCATCAACGCCGCAGTGCGCGAATACGGCCTGAGCTATTCCAAGTTCATCCACGGCCTGACGCTCGCTGGCATTGCCATCGACCGCAAGGTGCTGGCAGAGCTGGCAGTGAGCGACAAGGCGGCTTTTGCAACCATCGTCGCTCAGGTGAAAGCCAAGCTGCCCACCACCGGCGCTCTGGCTCCCAAGGCAGTCTAAAAGCTGCATCGCGCTGCAAGCGCGAGACTGGATCAAGGGGTGGCGCAAGCTGCCCCTTTTTTGTTTGTGAAGTGCACTTGTATTGATAAGGATGAGAACGGATGACTCCGAATCTCGATGAGCTGTTGAAAACTGCGCAGGCCGACATTGCTGCCGCCACCGATGCCCGCATGCTGGAGACCCTGCGTGTGGATTTGCTGGGCAAGAAAGGCCGCGTCACCGAGCTGCTGAAAAGCCTCGGCGGCATGGCGCCGGATGAGCGCAAGGCCTTCGGCGAGCAGGTTAACCGCGTGCGTGACGCGCTGAATGCCGCACTGGATGCGCGCGGCAGCATGCTGGCTGAGGCCGCGCTGCAAGCCAAGCTGGCGAGCGAAACCATCGACGTGACCTTGCCAGGTCGCGGCATCGGCGTTGGCGGCCTGCATCCCATCACTCGCACCATCCAGCGAATTAGCGGCTTGTTCAACGAGCTCGGTTTCGAGACGGTGGAGGGCCCGGAGATCGAGGACGATTTCCATAATTTCCAGGCGCTCAATATCCCAGAGAGCCACCCGGCTCGCGCGATGCAAGACACTTTCTATCTCAAGGACGGCGCGCGTCTGTTGCGCACCCACACCAGCCCGGTGCAGATCCGCACCATGCTGGCCCGCAAGGCTCCGATCCGCATCATCTGTCCGGGCCGCGTCTATCGGGTTGATTACGATCGTACGCACAGCCCGATGTTTCACCAGATCGAGGGCCTCTACATTGCTGAAAAAGTGAGTCTGGCGGATCTCAAATACGACATCACCACCTTCCTCTCACGTTTCTTCGAACGCGACGTGGAGGCGTTGTTCCGCCCTTCCTACTTCCCGTTCGTAGAGCCGGGCGCAGATGTTCACATCAAGTGGGATGATCCTGAAAAGGGCACACGCTGGCTGGAGGTCATGGGTTGCGGCATGGTGCATCCCAATGTGTTGAAAGCAGTGGGCATCGACCCCGAACAGTTCACCGGCTATGCCTTTGGCATGGGCGTGGAACGCATGGCGATGCTGCGCTACGGTGTCAGCGACCTGCGTGACTTTTTCACTAATGATCTGCGCTTTCTCGCGCAGTTCCAATAAGGTTCATCTGCCATGCAACTCTCATTGAACTGGCTACGCGAGTGGGCGAATCCTGCTGCAACCGCGACGGAACTCGCCCACAAACTCAACATGGCGGGGCTGGAGGCCGAGGCTGCGCCGCTAGCTGAGCACGCGCTGCAGGGCGTCGTGGTCGGGCGCATTCTGACGGCTGAAAAACATCCGCAGGCGGATCGTCTGCGCGTCTGCACTGTCGATATCGGCAGCGGCACCCCGCAGCAAATTGTCTGCGGCGCACCCAATGCGCGTGCGGGCCTTTGCGCGCCAGTCGCGACCGTGGGCAGCACACTGCCGGGCGATCTGCATATCAAGGCCGCACAGCTCAGGGGGGTCGACTCTGCTGGCATGCTGTGCTCTGCCAAGGAGCTGATGCTGTCAGACAAGTCCGAGGGTCTGCTGGAACTGGATGACGATGCCCCCCCCGGAATGCCGATCCGCTCCTATCTGAAACTTGACGATAGCCTGTTGACGCTTGAACTCACGCCCAATCGTGGTGATGCGCTCAGTATCAATGGACTAGCCCGTGAAGTCGGTGCGCTGTATGGCTTGCAGCCCTGCAAGCCAGCCATTGCGCAAGCCGCCATCCACAGCGGCAAGACACTTGCCGTCACGATTGAAGAGCCCGCTGATTGCAGTCGCTATATCGGCCGCGTGATTGAAGACATCAATCCGCAAGCGCGCACGCCGGATTGGCTGCGTGAGCGCCTGCGTCGCTCTGGTCTCCGCAGCATTCATCCCGTGGTGGACATCACCAATCTGGTCATGCTGGAACTGGGGCAGCCCATGCATGCCTTCGATCTCGCCAAGCTCGCAGGCAACATTCATGTGCGCCGCGCGCATGCAGGGGAAACGCTGAAGCTTCTGACGGAAGATACGGTCAATCTCAGTAGCGAGCTGCTCATTACTGCGGGTGGCCAGCCAGTGGCGATCGCAGGTGTGATGGGGGGCTCTGATTCAGGTGTGACCACCGCAACGACAAGCATCTTCTTCGAATCCGCAGCCTTCTCGCCCGCAGCGGTGGTCGGTACAGCACGCCGCCACAAGCTCTCGTCAGATGCCGCGTATCGCTACGAGCGCGGTGTCGACACCGCCTTGCAGGCTGAGGCGCTGGAGCGTGCAACCGCGCTGACGCTGGTCATCTGTGGCGGCAAGGCGGGACCAGTGACCAGTACGGGCGGCGATGTCGTCAGCCGCAGCATCATGCTGCGTCAGCAGAAACTGATCGATCTGCTGGGTGTGAAGATCCCTGCCTGCGAGATAGAAGCCCGTCTGCAATCGCTGGGCGTGACACTGAGCAGGGCAGGCGAGGGCGCTTGGACTTGCACGCCTCCCACCTGGCGTTTCGATATTGCCATCGAGCAGGATCTGATCGAGGAAGTCGCGCGCTTGTTTGGCTACGAGAACATCGCCGCAAAACCTTATCGCGCCGCGCTGATTCCGCCCGCGCAAAGCGAGGCGTGTCGCTCTCCTGCACGGATCCGCGATGCACTGGTCGCACGTGGCTGGCAGGAAGCGGTGACCTATAGCTTCGTCGACCTCAAGATTCAGTCGCGACTGACGCCAGCCTTCACCAGCATTGCGCTCGACAATCCCATCGCCGAGACGATGGCTGTCATGCGCTCCACACTGTGGACCGGTCTAATCAGCGCGTGGATGCACAATCATCAGCGGCAAATGAAGCGCGTTCGTTTTTTTGAGTTGGCAGGCACCTTCTTTGAAGGGCAGGACGGCATTGTTGAAACGCCGAAACTGGCCGGACTGGCGTTCGGATCAGTAGCGGCCGAACAGTGGGGCGAAAAGGCGAGAGCGATGGACTTCTACGACCTCAAGTCGGATGTCGAGGCGATTTGCGCTGCTTTCGGTGGTGATATCGGGGCATTCCACTTCGAGCGCGGCGAACATCCGGCGCTGCATCCCGGACGCACGGCTGCGCTGCATCGAAACGGCAACCCGGTAGGTGTGCTGGGTGAGCTTCATCCGCAATTGGTGCATGAACTTGATCTGCCAGGAGCGCCGCTGTTGTTTGAGTTGGAGTGGCCTGCACTCTCGCTCGCCCTGGTGCCCACGGCCCAACCAGTGCCTGAGTTTCCGGCCTCGCGCCGTGACCTCGCCCTGGTGGTCGACGAAGCCGTACCAGCCAATGCCTTGATTGATATCGCGAGGGCTACAGCAAGTACACATCTCACCCGTGCCTTCGTTTTTGATGTCTATCGTGGTCAAGGCTTACGTGATGCATCAAAGAGCATCGCTTTGGGATTGATTTTTCAGGATTATTCCCGCACCCTAACTCTTGAAGAAATCGATTCGCAGGTCGCAGAAATTGTCGCCGCGCTCACGCATCAGCTGGGGGCTACCCTGCGGGCATAAGGATTGGGAGGCTGCACGCTTGACCTTGACCAAGGCAGAACTGGCCGACGCACTGTTTGACGAACTCGGGCTGAACAAGCGTGAGGCGAAGGAGTTTGTGGACTTCTTCTTTGAGGAAATGCGCACGCGGCTGGAAGCAGGTGAAGAGGTCAAGCTCTCCGGCTTCGGCAACTTCGAGTTGCGCAGCAAGAATCAACGGCCTGGGCGCAATCCGAAGACAGGGCAGGAGATCCCCATCTCCGCGCGCCGCGTGGTCACCTTCCGGCCGGGGCAGAAACTGCGACTAAGGGTGAGCGTTGATGAAGGCTAGTCACGATATCGCGCCGCTGTCCCCGATGGAGGTGCTGCCCCGAAAGCGTTACTACGCGATTGGTGAGGTAAGCGATCTTTGTGGCATCAAACCTCACGTGCTGCGCTATTGGGAACAGGAGTTTCCTCAACTCAAACCGATCAAGCGCCGCGGCAACCGTCGTTACTACCAGTTCGACGATGTAGAGATGGTGCGCCGGATTCGTGGACTCCTGTATGACCAGGGTTTCACTATCGGCGGTGCGCGACAGCGCTTGAGAGAGTTGCGGCTGGAGCGTGTAGAGACTGCAATCTCGCAGTTGCCAGCAACTTCATCACCAGCGTTGCGTAGTTCACAGATCAAGGATCTACGCAGAGAGCTGGAAGAACTTCTAAAGCGCCTACCTAACTGAATTTTCTTTTTCGTGCCGCCTTCTGCAATCACAACGCATGGCTTAAGATAGACACCGTGTTTCGGCGCGTAGCGCAGCCTGGTAGCGCACTACCTTGGGGTGGTAGTGGTCGGAGGTTCAAATCCTCTCGCGCCGACCAATTTAAAACCCTTGATCAGGCCCATGAAAGTGGGCCTGCATCATTCATCGATAATTAACATAATATACAGAGCAGCCCCCTCACATCCCTTGCAAGCCCCGTTTTATCAGCGTTTCACGGGGTAGGGCGCTGCCAACTCGTCACTAAGCGGCCAATCTCTCTGCCGCATTTAGTAAAACCTTTCTCACCCTTTCAGATTTAACGCGGTCTGCCTCAATCAGCAGTATTGCGTAATCGACAGGCACTCCAGCAAGTTGCGCCAGTTCTTTTGCTGCTTCTTCGTCAGCTTGAGACACGCCGCGCGTGTAATTCGATAGCCTTGCACGCGTCCAATTTGCGAGACGTGCAACATCGCTACGCTTTGTCAACCCCTGTCGGGTCATAGCGAGTTCAATTAAGCGTTGTGTGGCGTTCATTTGCATGAATCCTACGCTTACGCCCTCCCTTCAAGGTCGCAGGGGCCTTTGACATGTAGCAGGGCCCTTTGACACGTTCCCCCCCTTCAACCAACGGAGGGGAGACATGCAACAAACTATTTTTGACCCAGCACTGCTCAAGGCCCAGCTACACGCTGCCATCGAGCACCATCTCAACGTTGCCCGCGCTGCTCACGCTGCTGGTGGTTTCAGCCTTCGAGACGCTGAACTCAACTCAGTTGAGGTCTACAGCAACGCCCTCGCTCTCGTTTTTGACCATGGCGACGCCGCATGAGCGCCGCCATTACCGCAGCCCGCAAGCGCCTACGCGACCTTGAGAAGTATCGGGATCGCCTCGCCGCTAAGCACCTCACAGGCGACCGCTGGCTGGATCAGCGGATATCAGCGGCGCAACGCGACCTTGATTCACTGATCGCCGACCGCGCCCACAAGCGCACCGGTTTTGGATTTACCCAGACAAGCGACCTTTCCCGCTTGCCCTCCAGTGGGATGACAGGCGCGCCCGCCGCCTCGGAAGGGAGCGGGCACCCATGAACCCTCTTGCACTCAAAGCGCTGTCCATTGCCGACGGCTGCCCTGACGAGTTTCTAGCGCGCATGGCACAGCTTTCAGCACTTCGTGACCATCTCCACAGCCGCCGCAAGCTGGAACCCCACCAGCGCAGGGCAATTTCCAGTGTTGCAGATGCGTACGGAAAACTTGCAGTCAGGCTCTTTGAGCTCAATCAGGCTCTGGTAACGACGTCTGCGCCCGCCGCCTCGGAAGGGAGCGGGCACCTATGACGCGCTATTCATTTTCAACTGAAAAAACCTTGCCCGACGACCGGGAAGCGCAGCGTAGCGGAGCCCACCGGGAGGAGGGCAAAAGGCTTTACGTGCTAGTTACACGTAAAGTTAGTGCCAAAAATGACACAAAAGGCGAAAAGTCCCCCCTTTCGACCTGCGCATTTTTTGCCCTCTTTGGCCGCCCTCGCGGCCCCCTAGACCAGCCTGAACCGCTCCCCGCACCCGTCCTGCCAATTTTCGGTTGGCTAGACCATCTCATGGCGGGTTTTACCCAAACCTCTAGCGGCTGGGTGCGTAATGGCTGAAATTCTTCCCTTTCGTCTCCCGCCTCAGTCCGGCACTGTCCCGGAACTAGAGCACGAGCACCCACTGTTCATCGACTGGCTCACGATTCGCCAGACCCACAGCGCCGAACAGGTCAGCCTCCAGCGCATGTCTGGCGGCTTGATGATCGTCGAGGACAGCACCGGCACCATCGAGCGCACAACGCTTCGGCATGCGGAGTTACTCGGCTCATTCGATGACCGCATGTGGATTCGTTGCGACGGCAATTCGGTCGAGTTCCACGGCAACATTGCCCGTTGGGATCGGCGCGACAACGTCTTTGGCCACGGCTGGGTCGAAACCATCAGCAGGCTAAACCGACTCCTCAACAAACACGGCTTACCGCCGTTCACCCCTGGTGAGCGCATGCGCTATGCAGATACGGGCTGGCAGTGGAGTGGGGCGAGGGTGTCGAGAATCGACATCACCATGAACCACGCGTTTTTCAGTTCTGAAAACGCGCAGACCATCATCGACTACATGGGCCGCCAGCACGTGGGCCGCCAGCGCGGCACCGTCACTAGCGACCGCTCAACCGTCCTCTACGGCTACGGCTCCAAGTATGCCAGCGGCAAGCTCTACATCAAGGCTGTAGAGCTCAAAGCACACCGCCGGAAAAAGTCAGGCTCACACGTTACTGACGAGGTGATCCAGCTCTGCGAAGACATGGGCGTCTTGCGCGAAGAACACACCCTCAAGTCGCGCTTCCTTACTCAGCAAGGCATCGCATTTCTCGGAGACATCACACAGGACGAACTCATGCGCGTCTATCTCTCACGCAGTCAGATTCGCGCTCTCAATCGCTTTGAGACTACTGACACAACGCATCTCTCAGCAGCGGCACGCGGCACGCTAGCGCGCTGGGAGAGTGGCGAACCGCTGAACCTTAAGCGGCGCACTTTTTATCGTCACCGCGCGGAGCTCCTGCCTCTCGGCGTTGACATCAGCACCCCCAAAAGCAACGTCACCAAGATTCACCAGCCCATCAAGGTGATTGAGCGCGCTGTATTGGTCGCACCCGACTGGTACCGCCAGCGCTACGGCTAACAGATTCAAGGCTCGGAGTAGGCGCACCTCCGGCAAAGCCTCAATGCGCGTAATTAGGAGATACAGCAATGGACAAAGTGAAAGTGATCGGCGCGAAGTGGTTCAAGGGCAACATCGACGGCAAGGAATTGAACAGCGGCACGCTGTTCATCGAAGAACGCCTTGATGACCGTCGCGGTACTGCCAAGGGCTACGCCGCTACCCCGTACAAACTCAGCAGCAGCGAGCGCGCAGAAGCACTCGCTAAGCATGGTTTCCCGCTGGAATGTGAAGTCGAGTTCGAGCGCATGAGCAACGGCAAGGGCGATAGCGAAAACGTCATCGTGGCCATCAGCCCGCTCGTTCGTCCCTCGCCAGCTGTTGGCGCTGCTGCGCCGTCCCCAGCCCAGCGCCCGGCCTAGTCTGTGCCCATGCGCGTCATCGTCCTGGCCTGCGCTCTCTGGGCTTCAAACCCAGTTAGCGCTGCGCCAGAGACGTACTACTTCTTCCACTGCGGTGGCGAGCGCGGCAAGCAGGATGCGAACGGCCCCACTGCCACTTTCCAAAACAGTGCGCACGAGGTGCCACGCTGCAGCGATGGCGGCGGGAATTGGGTAGCGGTCACCTACCCACCGACTGACGATCAAATCGCTTGGGACTCCGTTGTGACAGCCTCTGCGATGGCTCTTTTCATGTGGTCTATCGGCGTTGGTGTCGGCATGGTTTTGAACATGGTCAAGCGGTCAAGGTTTTAGGGCAGTTCTGCCCGAAACGGTCAGAACGGCTCGCCACCGGCTGACTGCATTTAAGGCGCTAGTAGGAGTTCAGAAATGAACGCAGCAAAGAAGGTTGCGGCTTACCTCAAGAAGCCAGTGGGTCAGGTGTTTGACGATGTGAAGGGTGCAGCCGTTGGCACTGTCGCACTGCTCGGCTCTGCCGCTGCCAATGCACAGACCAGCAGCTACGTCACCAGCGCATCGACTGGCATCAGCCAGGCAAAAGATGACGCACTCGCTGTTGGCGGTTACGTCATCGCAGCCGTCGCGGTCTTGATCGCCATCGGCTGGGTGTTGACGATGGTCAAGCAGAAGTAAGCGAGCACTAACCATGCTCGAAGTTCTCATCGGCACCCTGTGGGCTTGCGCTTTCATCGCCGGTGTGAGGGTCACGCAGTGAGGTCGCGCAGCGTCAGGGCGTTGCGCGCCTTTTTTTATGGTTTCGGCGGCGTCTTTCTTTTCGCTGTTGCACTCGAACTGGCTGCAGCGATCACCCCATGACCCGCACCGCCCGCTACATCGCAACCCGCGTTCTTATCGGCCTCCTGATCGGCGTCGGCATGTTTTATTTCCGCGCCGCTCACGCTCAGACGCCAGCCACTGAATGCACGCCTGCAGCCAATCAGAGCCCCAGCCCTTGGACCGCGTGGCCTTCGCCTCCAGCGGGCCAAGTTGCGAAATACAGACCCGGATCAGTCGGCGCTTTCTACTCCACGCCAGAAGCTGCCGCGAGTGCATGGGCTACCTCAAATGGTTACACCCGCTGGTCGCAGTTCATGTCTGGCAGCCAGCGCCACGTCCACGGCCGCACAGCCGCCTGCGGAGCCACCGGACAAACACAGGTCATTAACCAGACCTTTGAAGCCTGCCCAGCAGGCCAAACCGTGGTCAACGGCCAGTGCCAAGCTCAATGTCCAGCAGGTCAGCACTATCAAGGGACCCAGTGCATTGCTGATAGCTGCCCTGCAGCCGGAACAAAAGACACCGTAATCATCAGCGGCACGCCACCCGGCGATTACTGCTTGACTGTTCCTAACGGTACTAATTGCGCGGTTACGGTAGTCATTGGTATGACCATCGTCGGCAATGGCGGCGCATCGACTTGGAACGAGCGCATGTATACAGGCGCGACCTGCACCACGCCCCAAAACGTCGCGGCTCAGCCGACTTCACCCATTACTACGGTTGCTGGCATCTTCACGCCAGACGCATCTGAGGCATCCGGCCGCAAAGGGTGTGGTTTCATTGCTAGTAACTACACCTGCCTTGGAGAACCGACAGCAAACGGCAAATGCCGCATCACGCCCAATGGTGGCTCCATCTGCGTCACTAGCCTAGACCCGACCAAGCCAGCCGCTACGCCGCCTGATACTGGTGTGCCTGGTCGCCCAGCGACCGCGCAAGGCACGGCGACCACGAATACCGGCAACACTTCTAGCGCCACTGCCACGGCGGATTTCTTCTCACCCGCACAGGTCAACAACTCCACCAACTACTCTGGCCAGCCGCCCACCGTCGACGAAGGAGAAGAGGGCGAGGATGGTTCCTTCATCTCCCCCAACTCTGGCTACGACTTCGGCGATGCGCAAAGTGAGATCGACGCAAAGCGCGTTGAGCTCGCAGACGCTTTCGCCCAAATCCGCAGCGAAGCCGGTTCAATCTTTGGAGGCATCACCGGCGGCACAGGCTCACTCCCTCGCTTCAACGCCACAGTTGGCGGCTTCACCTTGGATATCGATCTGTCTCGTTTTAATGATCAGCTCAACTTCTTGGGAGCAATCCTTCTGTTCATGTCGCTGGTCAGTGCAGCGTTCATCATCATGGGGAGCCGTGACTAATGATCGAAGCCCTACAATGGATCGCTAACTTCTTTGGCGACGGGCCCAGCGGCATCACCCTGTTGCTATCGAAGTTCTACGCCTGGGCAATCCAGAAGCTCACGGTTTTTTATATTGGCATGCAGATTGAGGCGATGAAGTTCGCCTGGCTGGTTGCGCAAAATATCCTCAACGATCTACAGGTCACATCCAAGATCGTCAGCGCTTTGAATCTTCTCCCGCAGCAAGTCCGTGAGACGCTTAATTTCTTCAAGATTCCAGAGTGTTTAACCAACGTCATCACGGCCTATGTCACCCGCTTCGTGATGCGCTTCATCCCCTGACATGCCGGTCAAAATCTACTGGGGCCCGCCCGGCAGCTACAAAACCGCATCAGCGGTTTGGGACGATGTGACCGAGTGCGCCAAACAGGGCAGGGTGCTCATCACCAACGTTCGCGGCCTCACCGAGCAAAAGTGCGGCGATTACCTCAAGGAGATCAAGCCCGGTTTCAAGGTGATGCACTTCGCCATGGACAAGCCCAGCGAGATGGGCGTTCTTCGTCGCTGGTGGCAATGGGCCCCGTTTGGCGCTTACTTCGTCCTGGACGAAGTGCAGGCCATCTATCCCCCGTTCTGGACGGCCAAACAGATGCGCGACTTGGACGGCCCCGGCGATCGTGATCGCAAGTGGCCGTCCGGCGAGAACATGCCGAAAGAAATGGAAATTGCTTTCGACATGCACCGGCATGGCAATTGGGATTTCACCTTCACCACACCCAACATCAAGAAGGTGAGGCCGGAGATACGCGCAGCGGCTGAGTGGGCCTACAAGCACCGCAATCTCGCCTACACCGGCATCTTCAAAGGCTCCTACATGGAGTTTCAGCACAACGCCGAAGATAACGGCAATCCCGGCGACATTTTTGTCTCACGCAAACGCAAGGTTCCCCCGCATGTCTTCAAACTCTACGGCAGCACCGCCACCGGTACCGCGAAAGACAGCGACGCCGGCGGCTCGATTTTTAAGAGCCCTAAATTTTTATCTATGGCCGTTGGCATTGGTCTTCTCCTCTTGTTTGTCGCTACTCGCGACGTTCCTGCGCCACTCAAGGCTGCGTTCTCTCACAGCCAAGCTCATCAAAAGGACCCTTCCCCTGTTGGTCTTTCTGCTCCTCCTCAAGACCTGCGCAGCATTCGTCCGGCTTTAGAGCTTTCAGCCGAACCCGCGCCGGCCTCTACACCCGCTCAATCAGATCTCAAGCGTGCTCCAGAGAAGGCCAAACCGGATGGACCACAACCCAGCAACCGCTGGCGGCTTCTTGGCATCGTCAATCGTTTGGACGGCAAGGGCGGGGTGGCCATGCTGGCCAATGGCACAGCACGTCGACGCGTCGACTCCAAAACCTGCCAGCTGGTGGATCTCATTAACGAGTGGGAATGCCTTGTCGATGAAACCTTGGTCACCCGCTGGACAGGCTCCGACACACTGAGCGAAGCTTTAGGCAGTGTCATAGGCCCGCAGATGTGAAATAAGATTCGGCAAGCCTTGGAGGGCCTGCATGAAATCTATCTATCTCGCTGCCGCTGTTTTTTTCGCTACTCCTGCGATTCCTGCCACGATCTATCGCTGCGACACCCCAACGGGCGTCTCACTTCAGGATCACCCTTGCGGATCTGCTCCACGTGTTCATCAATCGAACACTAGAGACCCTCAACCAGGCTCAATCCGGACCGGTCGACCGCTAGTTGATGCAGCCGCAAACGGATTCGCTCAAGCGCCAGGCGTGCTCCTGCACTCTTTGACCGAAGCGGTCGGTCACATGGCTCTATCAATTGCTGAACCGCAACCTAAACAACCGCCTCCCCCAAAAAATCCCCCTTGAACGGTGGCTTTTTCTTGTTCTTTTGTGGCCGAAGGCCACGGGAGCGAAGCGAAACGCTTTAGCTCTGCCGCCATCGTCCCAGCTTGGCTTGTCGAGCCCCAGCCAATGCCAACAAGGTCACCACTGCTTGCCTCGGCAAACTTCTTTGTCTTTTCCAGCTGTAGATAGTGCGCCGGCTCATTATCTGCGCCCCCGTTCACCGCACGTCTGCGCCTCTTCTCCACCAGCGCGCACGCCCAGCCACCCGCAAGCCAGCCAGCGCCATTAGCTGCAACGCTTGTCGCTTCGGCAGGCTCTGTTCTGACCGATATCGGTAAATGCTCCGCAACGACACGCCCATAATTTGCGCAAGTTCGGTATCTGTGTAGCGATATTTGCCTTGAAACCAGCCCAGCAGTGAAATATTTTTCTGGCCGTCTTTCCCGTCGCCAATCTCTGGCACACCTTGAAAAGTCCAGTATCCGGTTATTTTTCCCTGAATGTCAGACACTTGGCTCCCTCAAGCCCTTAGTTATCGTTTTTGTCGATTGCCACATGCGGCGCTGTCTTCATTAATTTACATAATATACATTATGCACATTTTCTAGCGCAAATATGAGAAGCGACTCATGGAAAAGCCAATATAAAAAATGAGATCGCAACCGCTTGTTAAAAATACGTATTTTCCCGGATTCTGGACAATGGAGGCAGTCCCAGACGTCGGCGACGGATCAGACCACGGAAAAATATTTTCATCCTTGAGTGGTTTTGCGACCGATACCGCTACGAAATCGGAGAAGTTGCGCAGCTCATGGGCGTCAGTGCGCGCACTATCTACTGCTGGAAAAGCCAAAGAAGTTTGCCGAGGCCACCGGCCACACCTCAGTTAAATCCTTGTGCTGCTCAGGGGCTGTCTGGCGCATTTTGGCGGCCGCGCCGTAGACGCCACTGAGTTTCGACACCTCTCTGTCGACTCCAATTCAAGATTGGCGACGCCGGTGACCAGGGCGGTGCAATTTGCCGCTCCTCCATGGGTGGTGGATTTTGCCCCGGCCACAGGTGGCGCACTTTGACCGGCCATCAGGGCTCTAGGAGAGGGCTTATCGGAGCATGTCTGGCGGCGAGAAGCGGACGCGGGCACTACCCCGTTTGCATTCGTATCTTTGAATCAGGAGCTAGTCAGGAGCATAGGCGGCGATCAATGCTTTAGCCGCTCTTGGCAACCCAGCACTGGGGCCAGCAACGCCCAAGCTGAGCCGAGAGAAGTAGCCGCCGTCCATGAGCAGCATCAGGCCATCGGCCAGCGCGTCAGGCTCTGTCGCGTTGAGCGCGATCGCTAACTCACGAAGACGGCGGCGCTTCTCGATGTTGAAGGCAACCACCACCTGCCTCGCAGGATGGGACTCTTCGGTGAGCTCTACAGAGGCATTTCCAATGGCGCAGCCACGCGCCTCGCAGGTCCGCGCCTTCGCCGTGATGTCTTCAAAGAGCGCATTGAGCGCTGCACGCGGATCACTGCTGTGAGGGGCCACGGTGTCATCCCACCAGCGCCAGAACGCATCGTTCGATTCCTTCAGACACTCGGCAACGAGGTCATCCTTGCCAGGAAACGCGCGATAGAGGCTCATCTTGGTCGTGCCGGCTTCCTGAGCGATGGAGTCAACGCTCACCGCTGAAATCCCGCGCCGATAGAACAAAGCCTTCGCGGCCGCAAAGACGCGGTCCCGCGCGCTAGTTCGCTTTCCCGATGCCTCGTCGATCCGCTGACCTTCCTGAGTCTCGGAAAAAGCCTTTTCGGGTGAGGCACTTGAGGTGGGCATTGATGACTCCTTACTCACTTAACTTGAAATGATACTGACCGGTCACTACCATGAATTTACGATGTTACCGAACGGTATAGTCTCATCCTAACACGGGTGGGGCGGCCAGCAGATAAGCCCATAAGGATTACGCCCATGAAACTCACCTCCCTCCCCCGCCCCCGTCTCTGGCTCGCTGGCGCTGCTCTGACCGCCCTCGCAGTTGGCACCCTCAGCATGCACAGCAGTGCCACCGTAGCCCAGGGTCCAGCATCCGCTGAACAGGCAACCCCGGTTTCTGTTGCCACAGTGACGGCCACCCGCTTTGCCGGCTGGGATGAGTTCTCGGGTCGACTGGAAGCTGTCGAGCACGTTGAGCTTCGGTCGCGTGTGTCCGGCACCGTGCAGTCGGTGCACTTCCGCGAGGGTGCGCTGGTCAAGAAGGGTGACCTTCTCGTCACTATTGACCCGGCTCCCCACCAAGCCGAAGTCGACCGGGCTGCGGCGCAGCTCGCTGCCGCGCAGGCACGTAGCAGCTATAGCAAAAGTGAACGCGAGCGCGCCCAGCGTCTGGCAGATGAGGCCGCCATTGCGCAGCGGGAGCTGGACGAACGAATCAATGCGCAAAATGAAGCCGAGGCCAATCTGCACGCCGCCCAGGCTGCCTTGGTATCGGCTCGCCTCAATCTCGACTACACCCAAGTGCGTTCCCCGATTACAGGTCGCGTCGGGCGCCTGGAAGTGACCGTAGGCAATCTCATCGCTGCAGGTCCCGCCGCACCAGTGCTCACGACGCTGGTCTCGGTCAGTCCCATCTATGCCAGCTACGACGCCGATGAAGCGGTGGTGGCGCTGGCATTGAAGCAAGCGGGTGGCAACACTCAGGGGCTGGAGCGTATCCCGGTGAAAATGGGTACGGCCACCAGCGAGCACACGCCCTATACCGGCCGCCTGCAACTGGTCGACAACCAGGTGAACCCGCGGACCGGAACCGTGCGAGTGCGCGCCGTATTCGACAACACCGACGGCAGCCTCATGCCGGGCCAGTTCGCCCGCATCCGCATGGGACAGGCCACAGAAGCCAGCGCGCTGCTGATTACAGAACGCGCAGTGGGCACTGACCAAAGCAAAAAGTTTGTTTTGGTCGTCAATGACAGCAACAGGGCCGAGTATCGGCAGGTGACGCTGGGGGCCGCAGTCGATGGACTGCGCGTCGTGACCAGCGGACTGAAGGCCGGCGAGCGAATCGTCATCAACGGCTTGCAGCGCGTGAATCCGGGCTCCCTTATCGCCGCGCAGCCAGCAGCCATGGAAGCCCGCAGCGAAGTGAACGTGAGCAGCAGCAAATCGTAAAGCCCGTAGTGCTCACACCCGCTATTACAACAAGGGCTTGACTGCCATGAACCTCTCCAAGTTTTTCATCGACCGCCCCATCTTCGCCGGTGTGCTGTCGCTGCTGATCTTCATCTCGGGCCTGATCGCACTGCGCGGCCTGCCCATCTCGGAATACCCGGACGTGGTGCCACCCTCGGTCATCGTCCGCGCACAGTATCCAGGCGCAAACCCCAAAGTCATCGCCGAGACTGTCGCAACCCCGCTGGAGGAATCCATCAACGGTGTCGAGGACATGCTCTACATGAGCAGCCAAGCCACCACCGATGGCCTGATGACGCTCACCGTCACCTTCGCGCTCGGCACCGACCCCGACAAGGCACAGCAGCTGGTACAGAATCGGGTCGCACAGGCCGAACCGCGCCTGCCCGAAGAAGTGCGCAGGCTTGGCTTGGTCACGCTGAAGAGTTCACCCGACCTCACCCTGGTGGTGCATCTCGTCTCGCCCAACGGCCGCTACGACATGACTTACCTGCGCAACTACGCGCTGCTCAACGTCAAGGATCGTCTCGCGCGCATCTCGGGCGTGGGTCAAGTTCAACTGTTTGGCTCGGGTGACTACTCGATGCGGGTCTGGCTGGACCCGCAGAAAGTGGCGGAACATGGCCTATCGGCGAGTGATGTCGTTGCCGCCATCCGCGAGCAGAACGTGCAGGCTGCAGCCGGTGTGGTGGGGGCCTCGCCAGGGTTGCCCGATGTCGATATGCAGCTGTCGATCAACGCGCAGGGACGCCTGCAAAACGAAGAGGACTTTGGCGAAATCATCGTCAAGACCGGCCCCGACGGGGCTGTGACACGTCTGAAAGACCTGAGCCGCATCGAACTCGGCGCCTCCGAATATGCGTTGCGTTCATTGCTCAACAACAAGTCAGCTGTCGCCGTCCCAGTATTTGCAGCCCCCGGCTCCAATGCCATCCAAATCTCCGACAACGTGCGGAAAGCTATGGCGGAGTTGAAGGCCAACATGCCGGAGGGCGTGGAATACGAGATCGTCTACGACACCACCCAGTTTGTGCGCGCCTCCATCCGCGCCGTGATCCACACGCTGCTCGAGGCCATCGCCCTCGTGGTTCTGGTGGTGATTCTCTTCCTGCAAACCTGGCGCGCCTCGGTCATCCCCCTGCTGGCGGTGCCGGTATCAGTGGTGGGCACCTTTGCGGTGATGCACCTGTTCGGTTTCTCGATCAACGCACTGAGCCTATTCGGCCTGGTGCTCGCGATTGGTATCGTGGTGGATGACGCCATCGTGGTAGTGGAAAACGTCGAGCGAAATATCGAGAGCGGTCTTTCGCCGCGTGACGCCACCTATCGTGCCATGCGTGAGGTTTCGGGGCCCATCATCGCCATCGCGCTGGTGCTCATCGCGGTATTCGTGCCGCTGGCCTTCATCACGGGTCTCACCGGACAGTTCTACAAGCAGTTCGCCCTCACCATCGCCATCTCTACGGTGATCTCGGCGGTGAACTCACTCACGCTCTCTCCCGCACTCGCCGCACTGCTGCTCAAAGGTCATCACGAGCCCAAAGACGCCCTGACGCGCGGGATGGATCGCACGCTGGGCTGGCTGTTCCGGGGTTTCAATCGCGTGTTCGCTCGCGGGGCCATGCGCTATAGCGGTGGCGTGCAAGTTGCCATCGCTCACAAAGGCAAGATGCTGGTGGTGTATGCCCTGTTGGTTGGCGTGACGGCGTTGCTGTTCAAGGCAGTGCCGAGCGGCTTCGTACCTGCTCAGGACAAGCAGTACCTCATCGGCTTCGCTCAACTGCCGGATGGCGCCACACTCGACCGTACCGAAGAAGTGATTCGCACCATGAGCGATATCACCTTGAACACTCCAGGGGTTGAGAACGCCATCTCCTTCCCCGGTCTTTCCATCAACGGCTTCACCAATAGCTCCAACTCCGGCATCGTGTTTGCCGGCCTCAAGCCCTTCGAGGAGCGTCGTGGGCCAGATCAGAGCGCGGCTGCAATCGCAGCAGAGTTGAATCAGCGCTTCGGTGGTATCCAGGAGGCTTACATCGCCATGTTCCCGCCGCCGCCAGTGCAGGGGCTGGGCACCACCGGGGGCTTTAAGCTGCAACTCGAAGACCGCGCCTCGCTGGGCTATGAGGCCCTCGATGCCGCGACCAAGGCCTTTCTCGAAAAAGCGCGTGCTGCGCCGGAGCTTACGGGCCTGTTCTCCAGCTACCAGGTCAACGTGCCGCAGCTCTACGCCGACATCAACCGCACCAAGGCGCACCAGCTCGGCGTGCCGGTGACCGATGTGTTCGACACCATGCAGATCTACCTCGGCAGCCTCTACGTCAACGACTTCAACAAGTTTGGCCGCACCTACTCGGTGCGCGTGCAGGCCGATGCAACCTACCGCGCGCGGGCTGAGGACGTGGGCGCGCTCAAGGTGCGCTCAGGGACCAGCGGCGAGATGGTGCCGCTCTCGGCGCTGATGAATATCGAGCCCAGCTTCGGCCCCGAACGTGCGGCGCGCTACAACGGCTTCCTGAGTGCTGACATCAACGGCGGTGCCGCACCGGGCTATTCATCGGGCCAGGCGCAGGACGTGGTGAAGCGCATCGCCGCCGAGACCCTGCCGCCGGGCATCGGCTACGAGTGGACCGACCTCACCTACCAGGAAATCATCGCTGGCAACTCGGCCCTCTTGGTGTTCCCGCTCGCCATCCTGCTGGTATTCCTGGTGCTGGCCGCGCAGTACGAGAGTCTCACCCTGCCCATCGCCATCATTCTCATCGTGCCGATGGGCCTGCTGGCAGCGATGACCGGTGTGTATCTCACCGATGGGGACAGCAATGTGTTCACGCAGATCGGCCTGATCGTGCTGGTGGGCCTGAGTGCGAAGAACGCGATCCTGATCGTGGAGTTCGCGCGCGAGCTGGAGTTCGCGGGCCGCACGCCGCTGCAGGCCGCCATCGAGTCGAGCCGCCTGCGCCTGCGGCCGATCCTGATGACCTCGTTGGCCTTCGTCATGGGCGTGCTGCCGCTGGTGCTCAGCGAAGGCGCGGGTGCCGAAATGCGCAAGACCATGGGCGTGGCGGTGTTCGCCGGCATGATCGGCGTCACGGCCTTCGGTCTGTTCCTCACGCCCGTGTTCTACGTGCTGCTGCGCAAGCTCACGGGCAACAAGCCGCTGCGCCACCACGGCGAAGCCATTGAACACGAAGCCCATGCCGCACCTGCCCACCACGGTGCCGGTGGCGCGCTAGCCGCCGGTGCACCGGCTTATCCGCACCAGCCGGAATGAGTGCGACTCACAGGAATCCAGCCATGAACCAGCACACCAAACGCTTCGCTTTAGCCCCTCTATTCGCCAGCCTGCTGCTGGCGGGTTGCGCCACCGCCCAGACGCTTGATCTCTCACCCGTGCCGGCCACGCCCGCAGCCTTCAAGGAGGCCAGGAGCGCGCAATGGACGAGTGTCGCCCCGGCCGAAGCCCAGACCCGCGGCGAATGGTGGAAGGCCTTTGCAGACCCCACACTCGACGCGCTCGTTGCCGACGCTGCGCGCGGCAACACCAGCGTGCAGCAGGCCGCGGCCCGCTTGGCACAGGCCCGCGCCCAGCTGCGCAATGCCGATGCCGACCGGGCGCCGCAACTCGGCCTGGGCGCGAATGCCTCGCGCCAGCGCGAACTGGCCACAGGCAACGAGCCGTATTCGCTGTTTGGCGTCGGTGCCACCTTGTCGTACGAAGTCGATCTGTTCGGACGGCTCACCGGCGCCTCGAAGGCCGCCAGCTTTGATGCCAGCAGCAATGCTGCACTGCTGCGAAGCACGCAGTTGCTGGTGCAGTCGCAGGTGGCTCAAACCTATCTGGCCCTGCGCGCACTGGATGAAGAGCGCAGCCTGGTCCGTAAGACCGTCGAAACCTATCGGAACACCTTGGATCTCACTGAGCGCCGTCTGCGTGCCGGTGACGTTGCCCAGCTTGATGTTGCCCGTGTGAGCACGCAGGTGGCGACCACTGAGGCCGAAGCTTTCGCCCTCGACCGTCAGCGCGCCACGCTCGAGCACGCCCTCGCTTTGCTTGTGGGGGCGGCTGCTAGCAGCTTCGAGATCAGCCCGGCGGATTGGACGACCACTCTGCCGGTGATTCCCGCCAATGTTCCCAGCACCGTCTTGGCACGCCGTCCGGATGTCTCCGCCGCACTCAACAGCCTACTCGCAGCTCAGCAGCGGCTGGGCGTGGCGAAGACCGCGTTTTTCCCCAACATCCGCCTCACCGCCCAGGGTGGCTATGCGGCGACCGATGTCGCGGAGTTGCTGGAGTGGTCGGCGCGCAGCTGGGGTATTGGCGCATTGCTGTCGCTCCCAGTGCTGGATGGCGGTCGCCGTGAAGCGGGCGTGCAGGCTGCGACCGCAGTTCAGAACTTCGCCATGGCCGGTTACCGGGAACAGCTGTTGATCGCCTTCCGTGATGTGGAAGATCAACTCTCTTCACTGAGCATGCTCTCGGCACAGGCCGAGGCTCAGCAGCGTGCGGTTATCTCCTCCACTCAAGCCACGGCGCTCTCCGACTCCCGCTACCGCAATGGCCTCATCGGGCAGCTAGATCTACTAGATGCACAGCGCAGCGAGTTGGCAAATCGTCGACAAGCGGTGCAGGTGAAGTCAGCGCAATACCTCGCGACGGTGGGCTTGATTCGGGCACTCGGCGGAGGCTGGGAGATCCCGGCGAGCAAGGCAAACCATATTGAAGTGAGTCGGCGTTAGCGATCAGTCCGACAAACACTCATGTTCAGGCTCGATCATGATGAGCCACGGCGTAGAAATCAGGCAGCGGCATGAATGGTTGAGGCACGAATATCGGCAATCAATAAGTCGGCTCAGCGCGTCTCATGCTCCGGATCAAATCCACGAATGAGCGCATCTTCGCCGGCAAGTGCTTTCGACCGGGATAGTAGAGGCAAAGCCCCTCATACGGAGGTGTCCAGTCGCCAAGAACTTGAATGAGATCGCCGGAAGCAATGTGGGGTCCAGACCACGCTGGGGCGGAATCTCGGCCCAATGACGGTCGAGGCGCTGAAGGAAGCCCATGCCTTGATCGAGAGCGGCAAGTCGATTGGCAAGCTAGTGCTGGAGGTGGTGCGATGACGCAGGTTCAACCCCTCGTGGTCGTCGCTTCGATCTCCGCCATATCTGGTCGTGCGTTGGAACTCAGGCCCTTGCTGAAGGCTCTGTTGTCACCGACGCTAGCAGAGCCGGGATGTCTGCGCTACGAAATGAACGAGTCTCTCGACGGTGAGGGCTGGGTCTTCACCGAGCAGTGGCAATCCGAGGTCCATTGGCAACACCACCGGCGTTCACCGTATATGACGCAGTTTGAGGCAGCTGCTGGCAACTTGATCGCTGAGATGCGGCTGCTTGTGGGTCAGCAAACGTGAATCCCGGCGAAGGCGTTCATGACTCTCAGCGAGCCGTGGCGGACAGTGGGGACAAACTGAATGAGCGACAGATCTGAGCTGAACCCTACCGGTTTGAATAAACACCCGAACGTCTGCATTTGAAGTGGTCTACCCGCGATAAAGAAGACGAATCGCGAGCGGGACTTCTCACGAGTCTCGGGACGCGTCCTCCCCTGCCCTGTCTCCAAAGCGGTCATTCTTCTGGGTTAGGGAATCAGAATCCGATCCAAGCTGGTGAGTGTCACTGGACGCGCGACCCTTGAATGGGCGGTGACGGAGCGAGAATCTCACCTTGCCTGCTCGTTAGATGAAACCTTCAGTCGCATCCCAGGCCCGTTATCTGAAATCGCGATACTTGCTTGATGCAGGTCGGCAATCGCCTTCACCAGCGAAAGACCAAGCCCCAATCCTGGCGTTTGGCGTGAATGGTCGAGCCGATAAAGTCGCTCAAAAACCCGCTGCCGTTCCTCTATGGGGATGCCTGGTCCTGAATCGGCGATGGTGAAGTTCCAGCCAGTGCTATCGGCGTAGGCAGTGAGCTCTACGCGACTGCCCTCAGGCGCATGCTTGACGGCGTTGTCGAGAAGATTGATCAGCATCTGGAACAGCAGGTGCCGGTGGCCCAAGAGCGGTGCGTGGGCAGTCGTCGAGACCTGCAGTTGTAGCCCTTTTTCCTCAGCGAGCGGTTCGATGTAGTCGGTGGCGTCTTCGATCAGCTGCGCGATATCGCATGGTGCGAACTCCTGGCGCAGCAGGCCCGATTCGACGCTGGCGATGCGCAGGAGGGACTGGAAAGTAGCGAGCACCTGGTCGAGATCTGCGAGATTCTTCTCGATCCAGGGCCGCAACTCCTCGGCTGTGGGTGGATGCTGTAG
>Ga0255086_1000076_pt1 | contig 33480 bp, 28 predicted proteins | sample Colum_Cont_RepC__FD_188438 | JGI IMG/M metagenome (GOLD analysis project Ga0255086, IMG submission 188438) | Freshwater microbial communities from Columbia River, Oregon, United States - Colum_Cont_RepC_8d | ecosystem: Environmental > Aquatic > Freshwater > River | place: USA: Oregon | collected... | reverse complement strand
GCGTCGCCCTCGCGGTAGGCGTACAACATTGCCGCGACGCCAAGGTTGGCGCACAGCGCCAGCGTGCCGACCAGGCCCATCGTCATCGCCTCCGGCACCACCCCATGCACGGCGTTCCAGGCTGCCACGCCCAGCACATAGAGGCCGTAAGCCCCCATCGACAGCCCCTTGAGCAGCGCAGTCCGTGCCCGCACCGCCAAACCCATCGACAGCACGAACAGCGAGACGGCGTAGTTGGCGGCGTCGCCGAAGAAATCTATGGCATCTGCGAGCAGCGAGGCAGAACCCGCGCCCCAGCCAGCCGCCAATTCGACTCCGAACATGGCGAGGTTGACGACGAGGGCGATCCATAAGGCACGCCGGTAGCGCGGCGGGATCGCCGTGGCAGGGGTGCAACTGGATTCGCAGCAATTGGCCGACATCGCAGTACTCGGAGCGGGAATGGCGCGTATTGGACAGCCTGTAGTAGCTTCAGGGTCAAGCCCCGGAGTCGCTCATGCCCAAAACCTACCGAATCGGCGATCTCGCCAGCCTGCTGGATGTGCCGGTGGAGACCATTCGCTACTACGAGCGCGAGGGCTTGCTGCCCAAGCCCGCCCGCAGCGACGGCAACTACCGACTCTACGCCGAGGGCGAACGTGCGCGGCTGGAGTTCATCCTTCATTGCCGCGCGCTGGACATGAGCTTGCTGGAGATTCGCAGCCTGCTGCGCCTGCGCGATGATCCTGAGCAGGGCTGCGCCGAGGTGAATGCGGTGCTGGACGAGCACATCGAGCATGTCACCGAAAGAATGCGCGCTCTGCGGCGGCTTCATGTCGAACTCAAGGCGCTGCGCGCCCATTGCGACGCACCGAGCGCCAGCAAGGACTGCGGCATCCTGCACGAGCTGGCGACGGCACCGTCCAGTCGGCGAGCCGGTGCTGCTGCCGGTGTCCATAGCTCGCGCCGGGGGCACTGATGTCGCTCATCACCACACTGGGACTATTTCTGCTCACGGCGGTGGCAGAGATCGTCGGCTGCTACTTGGTTCTCCACTGGTCAAAGCGCGGCGGCGGGCTATGGATGCTGGCGGCTGCGGCAGTCGCACTCGGCCTGTTTGCCTGGCTGCTGACCCGTCATCCCGCCGAATCTGGGCGGGTCTACGCCGCCTACGGCGGGGTCTATACCTGCTCGGCGCTGGCCTGGCTGTGGATTGTGGATCGCTCGATGCCGACCGTGACCGATGTCGCCGGTGTGACGTTGATCGCGCTGGGATGTGGCGTGCTGATCGTTGGCTCACTGCGATCAACATGATCCCGCAAACAGCCGACGATCCCTCTCTTTGACATGCCCCGTGCGGTAGTAGGCCGCAAACCAGGTCTTGCCCGTCGGCGTGCTGGGCGGCTTGGCCAGCGTCATGCGCTCGACTTGCGTCTCGCCCTCCTTGAGCCGCGCGCGGAAGTGGAAGTGGTCGAACAGCCGCAATGCCTCGATGGCATAGGCGATGGCGACCTTGCGGTCTTCGATCATCACCAGGTTGTCGCCGTTCTCGCGCTCGCCACCGGCGGCGAGGTTCGACGAGCCGGTGAAGACCTTGGGCCGCGCGCCGTTGAAGTCGGTAACGACAAACTTGTGATGCACCATGTTGCCTTCGCCGCCCGACCATTCGCGCTTGAACGGCTCCGGCGCGTTCGCGCCGATGTACGCGAACGGCAACAGGCCGCGTGAGCCGTCCGGCTTGTTCACCGTCAGCGAGCCGGTGCGCTGGGCCACGCCGTAGGAGAACAGCGAGCGGTTGTTGAGGTCTTCAATCGCATTCTTCACGGCACCAGTGAGCTGTGGCAGGAACACCACGGCATAGAGCACCGAGCTTTCGGCCTCGCGGATCGCCTGCGCCACCGGGTCGAGCGACAGGGCCTCGTCCCGATGTGGTGAGAAGCAGAACGAGAAGCGTGACTCCGGCGTATCGCGTCCGACATGCCACTGCTGCGACAGCGGATGCTCATGAAACTTCTTCGGGTTGCTCCAGTAGGCCGCGAAGACATCGGCGTAGAGCGCGGCGATGTTCTTGTCCTCGAACAGCAGCACGTTGTTGGCCTGGATGTAGAGGCCGCGCAGCGAGAAGTTGGTGGAACCGGCCAAGGCTCGCACCGGCACGCCATTGCGCTTCACGATGACCACCTTGTTGTGCTGCTGGCGCTTGAAGTGCGTGCGCTTCACCTCGGCACCAGCAGCGATGAGCCGTCTTGCCGATTCGCTTTCGGGGCTGGCGTCGTCGCCCATCTCGCCGTGGTCATCCATCAGCACGCGCAGGCGTGGGCCGAGCTTCTCAAGCCACTCCAGCACACCCGGTTCACGACACTCGTAGATCATCGCCTCGACGGTGAGTTCATCATCCACGAAGCAGGCTTCGAGCAGGTCGAACAGCAAGCGCCTGGCCTCGAAGCCCAGCCACTCGTAGTGCGGCTGGAAGTCGGCAACAGGGTGCGCCAGCTCGGCGATGCCCTTGAGTTCGGATGGCGGCAGGATGCCCTCCTTGTTCAGCCAATCCTTCTCCGCATACGCCTGCGAGGAAGCGAAGCCGCGCGTGAAGCCCACGTTGACGAAGCCGCTGATGGTGACGGGATCGAGCGAGATCGCCCCCATCACGCTGGCACCCGATGCCAGGCTGCCATCGGGCCGCATGTAGCGCGCCGTGACGCGGTAGGCGTAGTCGCCACGCACGATCTTGCTGGGCACATGCACCCAGCGGAACTTCTGGAACGGGGCGTCCAGCGAGGAATAGCGATGATTGGGGTGCGCTGGTGCGCCCTCGAAGCGCAGGCGGTTGGGCAGCGGGAACCACTCGTAGGTGCGCGGCGGCTTGAACTCGACGGCGAAGCCCACGAAATCCCGCGTGGCCTGCGCCGGGTCGAGATCGAAAGCCAGCAAGGCCATGCCTTCGCCACGATAGAGCTTGAGGGTGAGGCCGTCGCGCTGGAACACGCGCTCGAAGTCCACGATGGTCGCCATGCCGTTCTCCTGATGTCGGTGATCCGCACGCTGCCGAGTCAGAAACGAGAGGCCGGGCGCGCGTCGCGGCATCGTCGTCGAGGATGGTGGCAAATCGGTCAATGAAACCGTGCCGGATCAGGTTGCGGTTTTTGTTTGGCTTGGAATAAGGGGCTGGTTTAGCGTCCGTTCAGTTTCCCCCGCATGAGGTTTTCATGCCAGTGCCCCCGACTGTCGGCTGTTTTTGGGGGGGCGCAGCTATCGCACCGGATTGCAGCTGCACGAGGGCCTTCAAGCCTTCGCGGTGCTGGTGAATCGCAGATCAGATTCACTCGTTTCAGCCCGGCCCCGCCCGGTGTATTCACGCATCCCGAACCGCAAGGTTCGACCACCCGCTGGGGCAAGCAAGCCCGTCGGGGTCTGTGCGCTCCGGCATTTCGCTTTGTTCCTACCGGAGTAGTCCCATGTCCCAGACTCAAACCAGCACCGATACACCCGTCACCAACGGCCCGCGTTACTTCGACCTGCACACCACCGGCGTCGGCTATCTCAGCCGCGTCCGTGAAGTGAAGGTCAAGAAGGGCGACCCCTTCGTCTGCGTGGATGTTTCCGCCCTGCGCGGCACCAGCGACGAGGTTGAATACACCCGCTTCGACTGCCGCGTCAGCGGTGAGGAAGCGATCAGCGTCATCAACCGTCTCAAGGCCGACATCGAGGCCAAGAAGAAGGTGCTGGTCGGCTTCAAGGTCGGTGATCTCTACGCGGAAACCTTCGTGTACGAAAAAGGCGACAAGGCGGGCCAGACCGGGATTTCCCTCAAGGCCCACCTGCTGCGCCTGACCTTTGCGAAGGTGGATGGCGTGATGGTTTACCAGCCGCCGCGCGAAGCCGCAGCGGTGCAAAACGCCGCCTGATTTTCTTCCGCTTCACCACCCACGCCGGGGACACGTTCCCCGCATGGGGCCGACGTGTCTCCGGTTTTTCAGGAGATGCGTCATGTCCCATCTGTTCACCGTTCGCATGTTGGTGATTTACCTCTTCACCTCGCAAGCCATCGCACTCGCAAGCGTGATGTAGAGCTGTCGTTCTCAAGCGTTTCCACCCGGCGGGTGCCACCCCGCAAGGGTTGGCGCTGGCCGTGTGTTTTCTTCCACACCACCGGAGTCATCCCATGTTGAAACTCAGCGGCATTCTGGCAATTCGTTCCGTCAAAGGCGCACGCGGCGACTTTAATGTCGGTCGCCTCGTCACCGAGATCGGCGAGTTCGCCGTCAAAGACCCCCTCATCGAGGAATACGAGGAGGGTCGTTACGAAGGCGAGTTCAGTATCAGCAGCATCTTTCCTTCGACTTACTTCACCAACGGACGCACCGTCGTCGAAATCCGTGCGCGGCTCGGCAGCATCGCCCTCAAGGGCATCGAGCAGCTCACCGATGAAGACACGCTGCCCGTCGTCGAGCACGATCCCATCGAGGAAGCGCCCAAGCCCATCGTGGCCGAAGCACCACTCGAAATCGCCGATCTCGAACCGGCAGTGCATGGCGCTGGCATCGAGGCCATTCCACCCGCTGGCGCGCCGATTCCGGTCATGTCCATCGAGGAAGAAATCATCTTCCGAAATGAGCAGGAATACCGTCGGATGTTCGGCACGCTGTGGCCGCTCCAGAGCAAGGTGAAGCTCGATCCCACCGTGGATCGGCAGAACTTTCGCGCCCAGCGCGATGCCCTGAAGGATTTGGGCTTCAAGTTCCAGCCTTTGGGTCAGCTGTGGGTGAAGGAGTAGTCCTTCCAGTCGGTGGCGAAGCCGGTGACGGTTCGCCACCGGCTTTCTTGGAGGGCCTTGCGGGAGTGATTTCCGCCGGGTCTTGCAAGAAGGCCGGTGGCCTTCTTCAACGCACCGGCTGCCTGGCGTCGGCACCCGACCAGGCCCCTTTGTGCGGGTAACTCCGTGCGCCGCATTCGATTGGCTCAACGCCCCGCTGCAATGGGTCAGGAACGAGGCCAGACGCATCCCACCGCAGATCGTCGTGTTCGTCCCCAGGGGTTGTCCGCTGTAAAGGCTCTTAGCCCGCAGGTTTCCGCTTCACGGTTGCATGGAAGCCCGCGCCGTTTCGCATCACCGATGTTCTCAAATCCGCCTTTTGCCGAGCTGCTTTCGGCAGAGGGTTTTCCACACGACTCATGCGCTTGAGCCGTGCGGAAAGCTCTGGCTTTACCTCTGGCCACGAGAGTTTCGTGGCAAGCCGCTTTCGCATCGGGAGGTCGCGGCGGGGATTCGTGAGAGTCCTTCGATGTTCTGTTTCAAGCCACCGGCAGCCGCCGGTTTTTTCCAACCCGCTGGGGCAACGACCCCATGCGGGGCGCGTGCGCTCCGGCTTATTCCAGGAGTTGCACATGCACAACAACGACGGCTCGCAAGGGCCAGAAGATAACAACCCGTTTGGCCCGGTCATCTACGCCTACACCCGCGCCCAGGCGCTCGCCGATGGCGTGCTGGTGGACGTGTCGAATGCCGCTGTCGAAGCGGGCTTCAAGGTGCCGGTCGCCATGACGCGCGCAGCCTGGTCGGACTTCGTGGAATGGAGTGACGAGGACACTCGCCGCCAGACCCCGCAGAACGAATCGGGTCGCCTGTGGGATGTGCTGTGGATGGGCTATGTCGCCATCGCCAGCCGCCTGCGCGCACCGGAATCGGGTCGCTCGCAGGAGCGGTTTCCGGCCATTCACTACCAGCTCTATCGCGTGCCGCGCGGTGGCCGTGCCACCAGACCCCGCAAGGCAAAGTTGAAGATGTTGAGCGGCCCCGGCGACAACGGCGAGCACGTCATCACGATTCTGTTGCCGCACGAGGACTGAGTTCACCTGCTGTTCCCACCCCGCCGGGGCAAGCCCCGCGTGATGGGGGCTTGTCTCCGGCTTTCTTTTACCCACCGGAGATGTTCATGAAGCTGCCTTTCAAGAGTTGCACCTGCACGACCGAATGGTCGTTCTACGAGAACCAATCCCTCTGCCTGGCGCTCGCCTGTTGTTCGGCGCGGCCATCGGCAGATGGGCGTTTCATCGCGGTTGCCACATCGCCCAGTGAAGTGCGTCTCGAAGCTGACGAAATCCTGGTCAAAACCCAGGGTGAACACGTCGGTCTCGTTGCCGCGCTCATTGAAGCCAAGGTCGTGCGTCCGTTCTGGACGCCGGTGTATCTCGGCATCACAGCGGACTGCCATGCGCGTTGCCGTCTCACCGACGACGCGCGCAAGGAAGCCTACAACCTCACTTAACCACTGCCAGCAAAACCGCTGTTCTACCCGTCCGGGGACTCGTTCCCCAACCGGGGTGGCGCGTCTCCCGGCATCACTCAAGGAGATTCGTCATGGGATGGTTATTCACCCGTGGTCAGACCCGCGCTGACCTGATTCAACGCCTCACCAAGCCGGAAGAAAGCGACAAGTCCAGCTACCGCACGCTCGCCCATTGCTGCAAGGGCAACGTGCTGTGGGCCGTGCAGGAAGTCACTTTCAAGCAGAGCAATCCGCGCTTTGAAGCGGGCGTTCCACATGCCTTCATCGCTTGCTACCTGATGGGCTACGACCGCGCGCCCGACTGCCGTGGCTGGGGATACAAGGACATGGAGGAATCCATGCACCCGTATCACTACCACTGCCCGCTGGCCTATCTGGACATGGCTCCCGAAGCCTGCCCGGCCTGGCGCGAGGAGGTGCGCAAGCTGCACGCGCGCAATAGCCGTCCCCTTGCCATTGGGGATTGCTGGTCGCTGGTCGGCTGCAAGGTCGAGTCGGTGTGCATCACCAGCGTTCGCCCCCTTCGGGGACGCGACCGCAGCACCGGCACGCTCTACCGCCTCAAGCGCCGCCTGCTCGGCGAAAAGCTCGAAGCCGATCTGGCTGCCAAGCCTGTTCAACCCTCGCTGTCATTCACCCCTGAAGCCGTCACGGCTTGAAGGGGTTCGTTCGCTGCGGCGCGTCCTGCGCCGCAGCTTCTCTTTCCACCACCAGGAGTTCATCCATGTCCGCACTCATGTTTCAGCGCCTCGCGCGCAACTTCATCAAGAACGGGTATTTCCCCACCGACGCGGAGACCACTTCGCGCATCCTCAACGCCATCGTCCCAGCCGCATCGGGCGCGATGCGCGTGCTCGACCCCTGTGCCGGTGAAGGTGTGGCACTGGCCGAAGTCAAAGCCCATCTGGGCGGCGACCGGGCCGAAGCCTATGGCGTCGAATACGACCGCGAACGTGCTTGGCACGCCAAGGGTCTGCTCGACCGCTGCATTCACGGCGACTTTCAGGACTGCCTCGTCGGCAAGCGGCAATTCGGCCTGCTGTGGCTGAATCCACCGTATGGCGATCTGGTGTCCGACAAGTCCGGCGGGCCTTCCGATGGTAAGGGGCGCAAGCGGCTGGAAAAGCTCTTCTACCAGCGCGCGCTGCCCAGCCTGGCTTATGGCGGCGTGCTGGTGCTGATCGTTCCGCACTACACGCTGGATCGTGAGTTCTCCACCTGGATCGCGGGGCAGTTCGACCGCGTCTGTGTTTACAAGGCACCGGAGGAGCGGTTCAAGCAGGCCATCGTCATCGGCGTGCGCCGTCGCACCGCAGATGCCGCACCGAGCAGCTTGATTCGTGAGCAGCTCGAAGCGGCGGGACGCGGCGAAGGGTTGGAGGTGATCCCGGAGCATTGGGACAGCCTGCCGTATGCCGTGCCTGCCGCAACCGGGGCCGAGGTGAAGTTCGTCTACAGCGTCATTGAACCGACGCAACTGGCGGACGAGCTTCGCCGCTGGCCTAGCCTGTGGGAGCAATTCGAGGTGCGCTTTGCGCACGTCGAAACCACCCATCGTCGTCCACTACGGCCTTTGTCGCGCTGGCATCTGGCACTCGCGCTTGCGGCAGGCCAGGTGTCTGGTGTGGTTCACGCGGCGGGCGGGCGCAGCTTTGTGGTCAAGGGCGATACGCACAAGGAGAAGGACGTGAAAACGGAATACGAGGAACTGCCGGATGGCACGACTTCGGAAATCCGCATCCTCACCGACAAGTTTGTGCCGGTGATTCGCGCACTCGACTTCACGCCGCACTCGTCCACCTACGGTCAGGTCATCACCATTCGTTGAATGGCTTTCGCCGGGCATCCGGCAGCGTCGCGCATCCGCGCGACGCTTCTCTCGAAGTGGTCTGCAAGGCCGCTTGGAGAGAGGCGTCGCAAGCAAACGCATCGGGCATTGCGGGAGCATTGCCCACCGAACAGGTTTCACCCCCGCACGAGGGCGTCGTGCGTAGCAGTGTCGGATCGGGAAGCACTGCAAGGGCCTTTCGGCTCTCGATCCTCGTTTCAACCATCACCGGCATCCCGCCGGTTTCACCACCCGCCGAGGGCGCAACCGCCCTCACAAGCGGCTGTGCGTTCGGCGTTTTCCTCAACCACACGGAGAACGTCATGCCTACACCCCACGCTGTTGCCAAGCCGTCTGTTCCACTGATGGAAGTCCGGGAAGCTCCGGGCGTTTACGCCGATGCCCTGCTGCGCGATGAGCGTGGCGGTCTGTTGTTTATCTCCCTCTGGGGCCGCGACACCGCCTTGCAGGAATTGCAGGCGCGGTTGTCGCTGCCAGTCTCGGATGGCGGCGTCACGATGTTGCATATCACCCAGGGCACGCAGGGTCAGTCCTCTGAGTTGCGGGTCAATCTCGACCGCATCAACTGCATGGACAAGCACAGCGGACGGTTGCCTGCACGCAACCTGTTCGGCGATGTCGCGCAGCTCTGGATTTACGACCGCCTGGCCACCGAGCCGGATCGCGCCAACCGCGTGGGGCTTCTGTTCCTGCGCGGCAGTAACGCCGGCGATGGGCTGATCGAGAACGAGCTGTGCCGTATCTGGCAGCTCGTCCGCGAGGTCTCACATCTGCCGCTGCTTCCGCACTGGCGCAAGCCGGTGCTGGAAGTGCTCGACGCGAAGAACTGGCTGCGTCGTCTCGACGACGGTGCCGGGGTTCAAGCCTGGCGTGTGGAGTTGGGTGATCCGGGCTTTGAAGCCGCGATCTCGCAACTGATGCACGCGGGCGTTCTGCATCTCGAACCTGAGACTTCAACTGCTGTTGCTGCGCCCCGCCGCAAGGCGGCTTAACGCTTCACGTTCAACCTTCCCCAGCGGGGCACGCCCCCGCCAGGGGCCGTGTGCCCGCCGGGTTTTATTTCTACCCACCCGGAGATTCACATGAGCGAAGACCTCGATGTTGTTGTGCAAGACGCAGTGCCGGTTTCGGCGCTGCCCGTATTTGAACCCGCGCCCGAAACGGCGCAGACGGAGGAACGTGTGATCGCCTTGCAGCAGTTCGTCGCCGAGTTCGGCGATGGCTTGCTGGAAGCGGTCTCCACGCAGAATCCGCCGATTTACGACGGCACGCCGGATGCGGCGCGCGATGTGGTGATGGATGCGCTTCGGCGCAAACCCTTCGCCGCGCAACGCGCTGTGGTGCAAGCCGTCTGCCGTCTGTTGGTAGAAGCCGATCAGCCCGCCGCCGTCATCAATGCGGAGATGGGCACCGGCAAGACCATGATGGCGATTTCTGCTGCTGCGGTGCTGCAACAGTCCGAGCAATACGGGCGCGTGTTGGTGATCTCACCGCCGCACCTGGTCTACAAGTGGCGGCGCGAAATCCTGGAGACCATCCCAGGCGCAAAGGTGACGGTGCTCAACGGCCCCGACACCCTGCGCAAGCTGCTCAAGGTGCGTGACGGTGGCGCGGCTGCACGAGAGTTCTTCGTGCTCGGTCGCGTGCGTATGCGCATGGGCTTTCACTGGCGGGCTGCCTTCAACGTCCGGCGTCTGCGGATTGAGACGAAGGGTGAAGATGGCGCGGTGGTGGACTCGGAGCTGCGCGAGGTGGCGGTCTGTCCTTGCTGCGGCACCCCGGCGCGGGATAGTGACGGCAATCCATATCAGCCGTCGTTGTTCCCGCTCGACAAGCGTGTGAAGTGCGGGGAGTGCAGTTCGCCCCTGTGGTCTTTGATCCGGCCTACCGGCCAGCCCAAGTCGCGCCGCGAGGTGCTGGTGGATGCACTCTGTGGCCTGCCGACCATCGGCAAGGTCACGGCGGGCAAGCTCGTTGGCCGGTTCGGCGAGGAGCTGCTCAGCGGCATGATCGAAGACAACGTCTACGAGTTCGTCAATCTGATGGATGAGGACGGCGAGTTGGTGTTTCACGACAAGCAGGCGCGGCGCATCGAGCGGGCGCTGGCCACGACCGAGTTCGGTTTTGGTCAGGGCGGCTATCAACCGACGGAGTTCATCAAGCGTTACCTGCCGGACGGCTTTTTCGACTTGCTCATCGTGGACGAAGGTCACGAGTTCAAGAACGAAGGTTCGGCGCAGGGACAGGCGATGGGCGTGCTGGCGGCGAAGTCGCGCAAGGTGTTGCTGCTCACCGGCACGCTGATGGGTGGCTATGCCGACGACCTGTTTCACTTGCTGTGGCGGATCATGCCGGAGCGGATGATCGAGGACGGCTTTCGCTACACGCGCGGCAGCATTGGCGCAGCGGCAATGGGTTTCATGCGCAAGCATGGCGTGCTCAAGGACATCTACAAGCAGACCGAGGGCAAGGCCCACCGCACCGCACGGGGCAAGCAGATGACCGTGCGCACCGTCAAAGCACCGGGCTTCGGCCCCAAAGGCATCGCGCGGTATGTGTTGCCGTTTACCGCCTTCCTCAAGCTGCGCGACATCGGGGCCGACGTGCTGCCGCCGTATCGGGAGCATTTCACCGAGGTCAAGCTGTCGGAGGATCAGGCGTTTCACTATGCGCGTCTGCGGTCGTCGTTGGTGGCCGAGATGCGGCGTGCGCTCGTCAGCGGGGATCAATCCCTGCTCGGCGTGGTGCTCAACGTGTTGCTGGCCTGGCCGGACTGCTGCTTCCGTGAGGAAGTGGTGCGGCACCCGCGTTCAAGGTCGCTGTTGGTCGAAGCTCCGGTGCTGTTCGGGCCGTTGGAGCCGATGCCGAAGGAGCGCGAGCTGTTGCGCATCGTGAAGGCGGAGAAAGCCAAACACCGCAAGGTGCTGGCCTACACCACCTACACGGGCACGCGCGATACGACGGCGCGGTTGAAGGCGATCCTCGAAGCAGAGGGTTTGAAGATGGCGGTGCTGAAGGCGAGCGTGGATACCTCGCAGCGGGAAGCCTGGATTGCTGACCAGGTAGATCGCGGCGTGGATGTGCTGGTCACAAACCCGGAGCTGGTCAAGACGGGCCTCGACCTGCTCGACTTCCCGACCATCGTGTTCATGCAGACGGGCTACAACGTCTACACCTTGCAGCAAGCGGCGCGCAGGTCTTGGCGCATCGGGCAGAAGCTGCCCGTGGACGTGCATTTTCTCGGCTACGGCGACACCACCCAGATCGGGTGCCTGACGCTCATGGCCAAGAAGATCGCCGTCTCGCAGTCCACCTCCGGCGACATGCCGGACACGGGGTTGGATGTCCTTAACCAGGACGCCGATTCCATTGAAGTGGCTTTGGCCAAGCAGTTGTTGGCTTGAGCTTTCAGGGGGCGGCTTCCGAAAGGAGGCTGCCCTTTTTTGCCTTTTACTACTGCCCGCCGAAACTCAATGCCCCCAGCGCCTGGCGAGATTGTCGAGCGTCATGTTTTCTGCAATTTCGTCGTGCGGGATCAGCGCATAGCGCCACGGCTTGCCGCCATGTGCCTGGGCATGGTCGCCGGCATGGGCGCACCACTGCACCGCTGAATCCTTTTTGGCGATCACGACGGCATCGTCCATTTCGTTTTTGGCCTTGGGTTCCAGCATGTAAATCGCATCCGCAGTTTCGGCGACGAAGTCGGGCTGATACTCCAAGTGGTCAGGGCCATTTTTGTAGAAGATTTGAAACTGCCCGCGCGCGGGCTTGAACCAACGCAGGCTGTCGCGCTCCAGAATCACCGACAGCTTGCGCTCCGCGTCAGAACCAAACTTCTGGTAGTCGTAGAGGCATCGGCTAAAGCCCCCGAACAACACCTTGGCGATGTTGCTCTTGTCCGCCGGAGGGGTGCGGTAGTCCTGCGGTACATCCTTGGTGGCATGGGTATAGGCGCTGGGCTTCAGCTCGCTGTAGCCCTTGCTCACCTTGACTTCGTAGCCTGCGGTCTCTTGCCAATAGTGGGCCTGCATTTGTGAGTGGATGAAGTTGGCAATGTTGCGCTGATAGCAGCGCAGCACCTTGCGGGTTTCCTCATCCGACAAATAGGTCTGAAAGTGCGCCACGGCCTGCGCGGCAAGGTCATACAGCAGATCGGCGTGCTCGTCGTAGGAGATGTCGTCTTTATCCACCAAGCCGCTTACTACATAGTCCTCCGGGCGCGGCTCCTCGATGCCGCCGCGCCCAAGAGTCATCACTTCGGTTTCATGCGTGCGCAGCGTTTTGATCCATAGCTCCTCATCCACTGCCGGGTAGCGCAGGGTGCTGAGGTCGAGCGTAAAGGGCTTGAAGCCCGACTTCACCTCGCCCTTGGGCACCACCAGAATGCGGGGAATGTCGATGGTCTGCTGCGTCACCAGCTCCACCGTCTTGGCAACGATGGCGGCGATGTCTGGCTTCTCGGCCAGCGCATCCATTTCCATTTGCACCGGCTGGCGCGCTTCTACAGCTTTGACGATGCGAGCCTGAATGTCCGCCTGCTTCAAGTGGGCTGAAGTCGGCACCGCGTTCGGCTGGCTTTCCAGCGCCCGCACCTCTTCATACACCTGCTGCGCAATCAGCTGCTCGGCAGGTTTGGTAAAGGCCGGAGCAACCGTGGCAGCGCCCGCAACCGGCGTGGTGCCAGCGGCTTGCAGACCCAGCACCGCCTTGATGCCCGGCTCAGAAACCACCGTCTGGGTCTTCTTGGCCAGCTGCTCCATATCGAGCACCAGCGACTTCAGGCGGATCGCTGAATCCGGCTTGCTGGCCTCGTCAATGATTTCTTGAAACTTGTCGTGCGCCACGATGTTGAGGCGATCCACCACCGCCACGCCTGTGCGCTTGCCATACGGCAGGCGCAGGCCACGGCCAATGGACTGCTCGATGAGAATGCGCGCGTTGGCAGCCCGCAGCGGCACGATGGTGTAGAGGTTGGTCACGTCCCAGCCCTCTTTGAGCATGTTGACGTGGATGACGATTTCCGTCGGCTCGTCGGTGCTTTCGACTTTCAGGAGCCTCGAAATCATCTCCTCCTCTTCTGCGCCGGATTTGCTGCTATCGACTTGGATCACCTTGTCTTGATAGCGCCCCAAGAAGAATTGATCCGACTTGATGAGCTTTTCCAAAGCTCCCGCATGAGTGGTGTCCCGCGCAATCACCAGCAAAAACGGCTTGACGATGGCGTTGGCCGTTTCGCGGGCATAGGTCTCCAGCTCCACCTTCACGCTTTCGTGCAGACGCACGCCGTCTTCCAACTTCAACTGCTCAATCTCCTCCGGCGACATGCCAGCGGGGTTAAAGTTTTTGCGCGTGACCACCGCAGGCTCTTTCACAAAGCCATCGGCCATCGCCTGCGAGAGCGGGTAGTCGTAGATCACGTTCTTGAAGGCCACCGCACCGCGCGCGCCCTCTACAAATGGCGTGGCTGTCAGCTCCAGGCCCAGTATGGGCTTGAGTTCGTTGATGGCCCGCACGCCTGCACTCGCCCGGTAGCGATGGCTCTCATCCATCAGCAACACCAAGTCCGGCAGGCCGGCCAGGTAATCGAAGTAGCTCTGCCCGATGTATTCGCTCAACCGCTTGATACGCGGGGCCTTGCCGCCGCGCACTTCCGAACTGATCTTGGCGACATTGAAAATGTTGACTCGCACATCGCCAAACAATCCACCCGCCGCCGCGTTGTGCTGCTCGTAGGTGTCGCCGGTAATCACCTGCGGTGCGTTCACCGCGAACTCGGAGATACCCTTGAACACATACTTCGCGGTGTTGGGCGTGAAGTCGGTGATGAGCTTGTTGTAGATGGTGAGATTGGGCGCGAGCACAAAGAAGTTGTTGATGCCATGCGCCAGATGCAGGTAGCTGATGAAGGCCCCCATCAAGCGCGTTTTGCCCACGCCGGTGGCGAGCGAAAAGCACAACGAGGGGAACTCCCGCTCGAAGTCCTGCACGCTGGCAAACTCGCTGCGAATCACCTCCAGCGCAGCGGCAACATCCGTCCCTTTTGTGAGCTGGGCAATCTCAGTCACCCGATCCAGCAGCTCCAGCGAGCGGCGCTGCGGCGGGCGCAGGCTCAAGCGACCCGCAATGGCGTTGACGTGGCGGTTCATGTCGGTTGCCTTTGTTTTTTTGGGCCTGCTTTGCAGTCGAACCGCACTGACTGACGTGCCACGCTTCTTATTGAGATTTTGCTTTTGATCATGCACGTGGCTCTAGGTCTTCTAGGATGCGCCTGTAGCGCTGCTGGAATGCTTCCTTGCCGCCTTCCATGACTCGGCAGATGTTCTCCCTAACCTCGCGTTCTTGGAGTCCTCCGGCGCCAGAGCACTGAATCTGTCCGCCGAGATAATCCATTGTCATCACAAGATCGGCGTCGGCATTCACAACGATATTTGCGTTGTGTGTGATGACTACTAGCTGTCGCCGCTTTTTGTTTTTGCGAAGCTGCTCGACCACTAGCTCAGATACCAGGGCGTTATCGAGATCATCTTCTGGCTGATCCAACAGTAGAGGCTCATCGCCGTGTAGCAACAGAAAGGACAACATGGCAGCCGTTTTCTGCCCCGCAGACGCAGCCTTGATGCTCACGTATTTGCTGTCTGCACGAGGGCGATATTCAAGTGTTACCTCGTCTTCTGGAAACCACCAAGCGAGCTCATCAAGCATCTCCGGCGTAAGGCCCTCAAAACGCTTCACCAATCGAGCATCCAAAGTCGTGCGCAGTATGGTTTTGTTCTTGTCGGAGATTCCGCTTTTCAATTGCTCAAGACGTTCGCCGATGGTGCTGACGATGGCCGGATCAACCAGATCCCAGATCAAACCGGAACGAGCATTTGCGTCATCTTCATCCCACAAATCAGCAAATTGAGCGTTGTCTGCAAGCCTCAAAACTTGACGCAAGCCACTCAGGGCGCCGGCAGCGTTTCCCATTGAGGTGAATGTGACCCGCAGCATGTCGTTTTGGGCAAATAGGCCCTCGACGAAATCCTTGCGGAATTGAGTGAGTGATTCGCGGCACGCAGTTAGCGTTTGCTCTGCGTCCTGCACGGCTTTTTCAGTCAACAGGCGTTCCGCCTCATGTAGCTTGATCTGCTCCAACTGCTTCCGAATCTGCTCCTCGCTGCTAATCGCTTTGGTCGCTTCCTGAGCGCTGTTGATGCCTTCTGCTTTCAATCGCGCTGTTTCATGTGAATAGGCATCAAGATGAACCTGATTTTCCCGCTGCCATTCGCTGTCAGCTATCGCTGCTTGTCCAGAGGTCACCGCCTGTTGCATTGCAGAGACCAGCGTAGCAACCTGCTGGTGTCGAGCCACCAAATCGGCCTTTAATGCCAGAGCCGTCGCATGAGCTGCGGACTCGGCAGGACTCTCTGCCAGGAACGGTGAAAGGTCAGCATCCTTCAGCGAGCCAGCTACCGCCACCGCCTCCTGCAATGTGTTGATGGTGGCCGCCAGCGAAATATAAAAATCATCTAAAGCAGTTCGCTGTTTAGTGGCTCTTTGATTGGCCTTGAGGAGAGGTCCAAAATTGGCGGTCTGAAACACTTTAGCCTTGCGGCTAACTTCTTTGTATTCCAGCTCCAAGGCTGGCTTTTTCTTCAGTTCCGCATCAAGCGTCCGAAGCCGCAATCGGGCACTTAGCAAGACGGCCTTCGCTTCATTGAATTGTTTCTGCCACGCCTGTTTGTGCTCGCGGATAGAGTCGTCGATATAACCCAGAAGAGACTGAGGCTGTTGCGCCAACGCCAGTATCTGCTTTTGGCTAAACAGCTTTACCGGCAAGAGGCTGCTAATTTGGTCTGGCGACAAACCGGCATTGACCCAGCCACTCTCCCAGCGAAAGGCTTCGGGGAGAAAGCGCTCCCCGACCTTGTGCCATAGACAACGAATGCGTTCCTGTGTCTCGCCTTTGCCACGTACGAACACGGCTTCGATTTCTGTGTTCGGCAGCACCATGCCAATTTTTTCGCGCGCGTTGTACTCACCGCGAAAGGCTGCAAAGGTTTTGGAGATTTCGGACTCGGCCCCTAGCGCCTCAATTTCTCCGGCGCGCGCCAGAGCTAAACGCGCGGCTTCGAGCACCGTTGATTTACCGCTACCCCGCCCTCCGATCACCACGTTGTATGAGGGATGCAGCTTCAACTTGAGTTCGCCGACGCCAGGACGTCGCAAGTGCAAATTGCGGAGGGTGAGGGATTCAATCCAGGAGTCAGGCCAAGGCTGCGGGTCATCTGCGCAAGTGTCACTACGGCGAACCGCCGACTCAGCATCCAGTAGTGCCAGCTTCAAACCTTCGAGACTCGGCGCGGACATCTTCACCCACGTTGTACGCTGACCAGCATTGCTTGTTCTATGCGGTGAGTCTGAGCCAGCCACTTTTGCAAGGCGATCTAGTCGAGGCTCAAAGTGTTTGAACGCCGGGCAGTCCAACCTTTGAAACTCCACCGCATCTAGCTTCGCCAGCAGATCGTCGACGCTGCGGCCAACCAGCGCAGGTTCAAACTTGCCACCCGCATTCACAATCCCGCGCAGAAGGCCGTTTTCCATCTCGACATGAGCTGCAATCGCAAGGCCACCTAATGCGTGGATCGCATCAATAGCGGAACTAGCGCTTTCGCTACACAGCCGTTCGGCGCTCGGCGCTGATGGATTGGTGACATTTAATTTGCCGCCCATCAGCGCATCAATCTTCCCCTTACCTTGCTCCGGTCCGAACACGGCCAATAAATGCAGGGGATCAGAGGTTGTGATCTCCACTCCTGGAAAAATGGCTAGAGGGCGATAGCCACTTGGCAACTCGCTTTCCATTACGGCGAGTTCTGCTTTAAGACGGTCGATCCACTCCCCTGTGTTGTGGTCAGTTACAGCAACGCAATCAACGCCAGCGCGCATGTAGGCCAACAACCAATCACGCGGTTGCAGCGTGCGGATTTCATCTGCGAAGTAGTCGCTCGATGCCGGGGTATGGTTGTGGAAATCAAATTTCCACCAGTGCGAGCCGGGGTAAGACCCCGGCTCCAAAATAATTGCAGCTGGCTCCCCCGACATTGCCAAGCTCACGGCAATTCCTCTTTCGCGGTGGGTTCGTCAAACAAGCCTGGTGGCTGGCTAGCTTGTCTTCCCCGTTGCGCTCTTACAAGTGTCGGCTGCGATGCGGCTGCCGAAACATTGGGTGCAGCCATTGGCAAGTTCTCCACCTGCAAGGAGTAATCGTCGTGCCCCCACTCGCAGCGGGCCAGCACCTGGCGGGGGATTTTTTTTACCGTCAGATTTGAGTGCGCTTCGCGGCTGCGGAACGCCGTGCAGAGCACCAGCAGGCTGCGCTCGCTGCCCACCTCGTCACTCAATTCCTGCAACTGCTCGTGCGAAAGGCTGGCGGTGGTGACGTAGATGAAATCCCGCTCGGTAGAGCGCCCGTGCTGCCAATACAGCGCGTCGCTCGGCTCGTAGGTAAAGCCCTCAACCTTGCACAGCGCCTCGGCCAGCATGGCCGCGTTGTATTCGCGGTTGATGACCCAGTTGCCCCACTTGTCTTTGGCCATCAGCGACGGCGCGAGACGGTAGTAGCGAAAGCCACCGCCGCCCTGCCAGTTGACCGCCTCGGTGATGCCGCCTGCATCATTGCCATCAATCACCTTTTGCAGGCGCGGAATGATGTGCGTATGGCAGTGCTCGCCCAGCTCCACCATGATCCAGCGACGACCCATTTTGTGGGCCACCGCGCCCGTGGTGCCCGAGCCTGCGAAGGAGTCGAGGACTAGGTCGCCTGGGTTGGTGGCGATCTCCAATATCCGTTTGATTAGCTTTTCCGGCTTTGGCGTCATGAAGACATCTGCTTCATCCACGCTCGCAAAGAGCGACCGCACCTCTACTTTTGCTTGGGCATTCGTGCCAACGTCTTCATGAAACCAAAGAGTTGCGGGAACAACGCCTTGTTTGGCCTCGCTCAAAAACTTTTTGATACGTGGAATAGCAGTGCCGTCTCGACCCCACCAAACACGTCCGTCTTGATTCAGTTCGTCGAATGTTTGGCGTGAAACACGCCAGTAAGTGCCCTGTGGCGGAGTAAAAATGCGGCCCGCCGGAGATGTGATTTCGTAGCTGCCTTGGCTGTAAAAATTGCGCGCTTGAATCGCATTTGTTGTCCAAGCACCTCTAGGGTCGTTGTCTGCATTTGAGTAGCTATCATCAAGCTCCGCGCTTCTGGGCAATAAGTTGCGTTCCCACTGATCTACAGACTTTGAATACACCAGCACATACTCGTGCATATCTGACATAAAGCGCGCAGAGTTTTTTACGGTGAATAGCTTCTGCCAGATGACGCTGGCGATAAAGTTCGCCCGCCCAAAAACCTCATCGCACAACACCTTGAGGTAATGCGCCTCGTTGTCGTCAATGGTGATCCACAGCGAGCCATCGTCGGCCAGCAAGCGCCGAATCAGCTCCAACCGGTCGCGCATCAGCCCCAGCCAAATGGAGTGCTCCACGCCATCGTCGTAATGCGTAAACGCACTGCCGGTGTTGTAAGGCGGGTCAATAAACACGCACTTCACCTTGCCTGCAAACTCCTGCTCCAGGGCTTTGAGCGCCAGCAGGTTGTCGCCAAAGATCAGCCGGTTATCAAAGTGGTCAGCCCCCGTCACCTTGTGCGCTGCGTGATACGACCGCGCCGGATCTTCCAGCAAGATGCGCGGTTCCAACTTAGGTCGGCTTTCCTTACCGATCCAGGTCAGTTCAAGTTTTTGATTTTTTTTCATGGATTCGCACCGTTGGTGTGCGCAGTGAGGGTCGGTGCTTCTACTGCTGCCAATGCTTCAGCTGCTGATTCTGGTGCTATAGGTGCTGCGGGTTCCGGTGCTCGTGGTCCTGCTACGGGCGGCGCCGTCGCACCGGCTGAGCTGTTCAGTTCGACCAGCACGCTTTCAGCCAGCGGTTGTGCATCGCTTAGATTCCTGAAGACCGATAGGAAGCCGGCCTCCAGCGAGAGCCTCTGACTTTGCGCATAAATCAGCTCGGCCATCTCGTTCACCCGCTGGGAAATCGACAGTCGATCCGCAGGCGACAAAGCTAATTCGTTGCGGTTGATGATGTCTTTGGACGCATGGGCAACGAAGGCCATCGTGAAATAGCGCCCGTGCCTGAAAAACATGCGACGGCTGTATTGAGTTTGAGACGTCTCGGTGTCGGCCAGAATCTGATCCACAAAGCGATACAGGCGAACCATTCGAGATACGCGTATTCCAGAAAGGTCCGCCGTGAACAACTGGCCGTAAAGCTCGCCGTCTTGCTCCCATAGACGCCCGACCTCTCGCTTGGCGATGACCACGAAACCTATGGCGTTGTTGACCTTTTGGCTGCCGCGAAGCCGATACGCCGCTATGCCGGTCAGGATCGGCTGAGACCAGCAGGCCAGCGCGATGGCGGCCTCTTCGAGCGTGAAGGCATCATCGCGTCGCGCGCGTGCCTCTGCTGAAGGCCGGTAGTGATATGTGATGCCGACCATTGCGAGGCTACGACGGAGCTGCTCTTGGTTGGGGTCGAGCGCTGCAAAATCGACTCCCCGTACTGTATTTTGATGATTGCGGGCTTTTGTGACCTTCATACCTATGGTGTCTTCGGAATCCCCGACCTGGATGACCGTGATGAGCAGCTTTGCATCATCCGAAATGGCCCCTGCCAAGGCAGCGTTGGCGATCGCACCGGCGGTTTGAGCTCCATTGACGATAGACACGTTTTTAAGCCGGAACGTCCGCGGATCAGGCCCGCCAAGGGCAGGTGTAATTTCGCTGGCCGTGGCGGTGATGCCGTTGTTTAGATAGAAGAATTCCTCCGGGCGGCTGCGCACCGTCTTCTCGATGGCGGTGTTCACACCAACGGAGCCCAAGTAATGTCGGATGTTGCGCTCGAATAGCGACTTGCCATGCTCGACCACCAAGGCAGCGAGTGAGGCGGCGGTGATCTGCCCGTAAATCGCTCGGCGCGGCGTGGTTACATGCGCCCAGTTTGTGAGCGTGATCTGCGCTTCTATATTTGCAGGCGTCTGCTCTGCAACCAACCAGGCGTGGATGAGTTCGAGCCCGACAGCTTTCCAATTCAACACCTCATCAAACCCATTGAAGTCTGTCCGCAGTGCGTTGAGGTCGTTGGTAACGTGAGGACCGACTTGGTCGCCTAGAAACGCGAGGATGACTTCAACCTTTGTTCCGGGCTTGTCCAGGGCTTCTTCAATTTCGTCGAGCCGATTCTGGATGGCCTGATTGAACTCCCCGAAACGTCTGGCAAGAAGGGCCTTAATGCCGTTGATTGTCTTGAGAGTCTCCTCTTGGGAAGGTGCAGCACCAGTTCTCTTGAATTTTGCCTGGACGATCAGCAGGCGTCCGTTCGCTCGGTCGAAGTAGAGCGAGTCGATACCGCCGTCGTTGCTGCCGTCGGTGATAGCGCTGGCAGCGGTTGCGTCGTCCACCTCGCACTCGCCCACAAGGCTGTATGCCGCGATGGCGCGCGATAGTCGGTCGATGTCGTGCTGTTCGTCTGTCCAGGTTTGACGGCTTGGCGTCTCGACTTTGGGCACATGCTGGAAGAAACGCTTACGCAGAGCCGCCTCAATCTCACTTACCTTTTCGTCGCGCGTAGGCATCAGCACAGACTCCAGCGAGTTGTGAAGAGAGTTTCGAGGTGATGCTGCTGCGACAACTTTTTCTCGATGTCAGCAATCAATGCCTCGCGCTGCTTGTCGATCTGATCCTGTGCATCGAAAAGCGACCGACGACGTTCGTTGCGCTGAAATTCGAGCGCCTTGACTTGCTTTTGTCCACTGAGCTTTTCTTCCAACGTCAGTGCCACGGTTGCTGCCCGGCGTGCATCCTTGATCTGACGATCCAGCTCTTTGACTTCGCGCTCCAGGCCTGCCTTGAGGTCATCAGCCCATCCGTCAAGCTTCATAGCCTCGGCTTCGAAGAATTCGGCGTTGCGCTCGGATGTCCTGTGCTGAATCTCTCGCTGACGCTTAAGCGTCCACTCGTTGAGCTGTAAGGGCGCGGGCAGCAATCCAGGGCTGCCGGCCTGAGCAGGCACCGATAACAAGCGGCGAACAGTTTCTTCATCAAGCAATTCGCCGCTATCTGTGACGGCAGCCAGAATCAGATGATCCTCAGCCTGATCCATTGATTCCAAAGTGAACTGGCTGACGGTGAGGAAGCCGCTGCTGCCGCGCAACGGTTGCAGGATGCTGACCTTGCCCTGGTGCGCCTCGATGTTGAATTGCAACTCTGCCGGAGCCAGCGCCTTGGCTTTGGCCTGCCGCACAACTGCGTCGGCCAGCGGGTGGCCGAGGCGGTAGGTATGGGCGTCGCCGCTGCGCCGAGGTAGCTCGTAAAGGCCCAGCGGAATGCTGTGTGTCTCGCAGTCTGCTGGCAGGGTCTTGAGGTGGAAGGAGGAATCGTTGGGGAAGCTGGCGAGGTCGCGTAGCTGATGCTGGGTGAGGCGCATCAGCAGTTTTTCGATGCGGCCCAGCACGGCTTTTGAAGAGGCGTCCTGTATGCGCAGCTTTTCCTGCACTTCGTCGTCGAAGTGCTCCAGCAGCTTGCGGCGGGTTTGGGTCATGGCCTGGTTAATTTCCAGACTGAGTTCGAGTTGTAGCTGATCGAACGCGGTCTTGATCTCATCGGGCTTGCGGCAGCGTTGGTAGATGTCGCTGATGCGCTTCTCGAAGTCCACGCCAGACTCAATCGCGCCCAGCACTTCATCGCTGGCCCCGAAGACGCCTTCAAACAACTGGAACTTCTCGGAAAGCAGATCGAAGACGCGCTGATCTGCCTCATTCTTGCTGTTGAGAAAGTTGACCACCACAACGTCGTGCTTCTGCCCGTAGCGGTGGCAGCGGCCAATGCGCTGCTCGATGCGCTGGGGGTTCCAGGGCAGGTCGTAATTCACCACCAGCGAACAAAATTGCAGGTTGATGCCTTCTGCGCCCGCTTCGGTGGCGATCATGATTTGGCCCTGCTCGCGGAAGTAGTCCACGAGGGCCGAGCGCATGTCGGCGGTTTTGGAGCCGGTGATGCGGTCGCTGCCTTTGTGACGCGCTAGCCATTCGGTGTAGATGGCCTTGGATCGGGCGTCGATGTTGCTGCCGTTAAAGAGGACGATGCCGTCTTTCCAGGGACTGTCACTGAGGATGCGCAGAAGGTAGTCCTGAGTCTTGCGACTTTCGGTAAAGATGATGGCCTTCTGTGCAGCCTTCAGGTTGCTAGCGGTGTCCATTGCAATGTGCAGGGCGCGTAGCAGTGCATCGCCCTTGGCGTTTTGGCTGATGCTGGTGGCGAGGCGGGCGAACTCGTCGAGGTCTGCAATTTCAGCGGTGATGGCATCGCGGCTCTCGGCACTGAGCGGCTCGTCGTGAACGGCGTCCCACTCCTCAGCGGTTTCCTCGAAGGCGTCGTAGTCCTCGCCTAGTTCATCCTCAAGCGTTTTGAGCGGGGCGTGCTGCTTGAGCTTTTCTTTGAGCCGGTTGCTGATTGTGGTGAGCGCGCCCGCGATAGCAAAGGTGCTGGATGCCAAGAGCTTGCGCAGGATGAGGGTCATCAGGCTGCGCTGGCCCGATGGAAGAGCTTGCAGATTGGGGCGTTGCAGGTACTCCGTCACGAGGGCGTAGAGCTGGTCCTCGCTTTCGTCTGGCGTGAACTTCTCCACCAGCGGCAGGCGCTTCGTGTAGGGGATGTAGGCCGTGACTTGGCGGCGCAAGGTGCGGTGACACAGGGGCTTGAGCCGCGCCTTGAGCGAGGCAAACACCTGCTCTTGATTGAGCGCCGAAAACTGCTCCTTGAAGCTCTTGGCATCGCCGAACACATGGTCGTCAATCAGGCTAATGAGGCCGTAGAGTTCGAGCAGCGAGTTTTGCAGCGGGGTGGCGGTAAGCAGCAGCTTCTGGCGGTCTTTGAGCGCGAGCTTGAGGGTGTTGGCGATGACGTTGCTGGGCTTGTAGACGTTGCGCAGGCGGTGCGCTTCATCCATCACCACGATGTCCCAGGAGGTGTTGGCCACATCGGTCGCTTTGCTGCGGGCGAACTGGTAGGAGCAGATGACGATCTCATCCACCTCGAACGGGCGGAACTGGCCTGCCTTGATAGCGGCGTTATAGGACTTGGCTTCGAGCAGGCGGCAAGGCAGGAAGAACTTTTCGCTCAATTCCTGGTGCCACTGCTTGCGCAGGTTGGCCGGGGTGATAACGAGAATGCGCCGCTTGCGCTCGGCCCACTTCTGGCTGAGCACCAAGCCCGCTTCGATGGTCTTGCCCAGGCCCACTTCATCGGCCAGCAGCACGCCGCGTGAGAGCGGTGAGCTGAAGGCGAACAGAGCGGCATCCACCTGGTGCGGGTTGAGGTCAACCTGCGCACCGGCCACCACGCCAGCGAGCTTCTCCAAGCTGTCTGGCGGATGTCGGCGAGTGAGTTCGTAGGCGAAATACTTCGCTTGGTGGGGGGTGATTGGCATGTCAGCCATTATTACCCTGATACCGTGGATTAACGAGGTGGCTGCACCTGATGGCAGCGTTTTGTCGGTGCAGACCCACGCGTTTGATTTTTAAGGCCGCGCACCGTTGTCGCAGTGGCAACTGAAGATACAAAACATCGGGTACCCAGGCGGCTTATACGAGGCTTCGTATCAATTTTATGTTGCTCAACCAATGCACTTGTTGACATCTACATTGATTACGCAACAAACTGATTGCCATGAAGCAGCTCGTAGCCACCACTGAGAAGTCCGCACTAAGGCTGGCGCGCCGTAAAGGTCTGCTGCGCGCCCGTGACCTCAAGGCCCAGGGCCTACCTACCGTCGTGCTCACTCGGCTGGTCGCTGCCGGGAAGATTCAGCGTGTGGCGCGTGGCCTTTACAGCCTCCCCAACAAGTCTGTGAGTGAGCATCGCTCGCTGGCGGAAGTCGCCCTGCGCGTGCCGCATGGCGTGATTTGCCTGCTCTCCGCGCTGCGGGTGCATGAGATCGGCACCCAGGCTCCGTTTGAGGTCTGGCTAGCAGTGCCTGGCAATGTCGTGGCACCGCGCCTCGATCAACCTGCGCTGCGGATTATCCGCATGTCCAAATCAACGCTTACTGAGGGCATTGAGCGAGTGATGGTGGACGGCATCACGGTTCCCGTTTTCTGTGCGGCCAAGACGGTTGCAGACTGCTTCAAATACCGCAACAAGATCGGCCTCGACGTGGCGCTCGAAGCTCTGCATGAAGGCTGGCGGCTGAAGCGGTTCACGATGGATGAACTGTCGCGCTACGCCACGATCAACCGGGTGGCCAACGTCATGCGCCCCTATCTCGAATCACTCACCGCATGAGCCGCAATCTCGCTGCTTCGATCCGTGCCCGCCTCAAGAACGTGGCCGATGCGCGCAAGCAGGACTTCAACCTGGTGCTCACACACTACGGTCTGGAGCGCCTGCTCTATCGCCTGTCGGTTTCACCGCACGCGCCTGACTTTCTGCTCAAAGGCGCGCTGCTGTTCTCACTTTGGTATGACATTCCGCATCGCCCCACACGCGACGCCGATCTGCTCGGCTTCGGCCCCGATGACATCGGCTCCGTGGTTGCTGTGTTCCAGGACATCTGCCGGATCGCTTCCGAAGACGGCATCGAGTTCGACCCGCAGCAGGTGGTCGGCAGCGAGATCCGCAAGGACGCCGGTTACGGCGGTGTGCGAATCGAAATCCTCGCCAAGCTCGATGGTGCGCGTCTCAAACTACAAGTGGACATCGGCTTCGGTGATGCAGTTACACCGGCACCGGAAGCGATTGAATACCCAGTGCTGCTGAACGATCTGCCTTCACCGCAGCTCCGCGCCTATCCGAAGTACACGGTGGTCGCTGAGAAGTTTCATGCAATCTGTCTGCTCGGTCTGGCAAACAGCCGAATGAAGGACTACTTCGATCTGTGGATTTTGCTCGGCGAGGGCACACTTGATCCCGGCGAGATGAAGCGGGCCATCGAAACCACCTTCGCGCGTCGGAAGATGGCGATGCCCGCAGTCATTCCTGTGGGACTGAGCGATGGCTTTGCTGCTGATGCGGGCAAGCAAGCGCAGTGGCAAGCGTTTTTGAGGAAAAATCGCTTGGGCCTGCTGGCAATGGCAGACGTGGTGAAGCGACTGCGAGATACATTTATTAAGAGTGGCGTGGTACCGCCGTGAAGCGTCAACAGGGGAAATAAGTGACCACCTTCAAAGTCATAGCAAAGCCGGATTTCTTGAAATCGCTCACGGCATCAAAACCGCTGGCTGCGGTTTCCGAGCTGGTTTGGAACGGCTTCGATGCGGGTGCGAAGAAGGTTCAGGTATTTGTCGAACCCAATGAGTTGAGCGGTGTTCATGCCGTCAGAATCCGTGACGACGGAGTAGGCATTCGGCGTGACAAGGTGGAAGCCTACTTCGGTGGCTTGGGCGACTCGTGGAAAAGCCGAGAGCGCCGATTCGATGGTCGTGCGCTGCACGGGAAAAACGGCAAAGGCCGATTCAAGGCATTCGCGCTGGGCGAGATGGTGGAATGGAACACCACCTACGATGAATCCGGCGTGCTCACCAGCTACAGAATCAAAGGCAATGACAATCAGCTAACTGATTTCGAGGCGACTGATCCGAAGGCCACACCTGATGCAATTCGTGGCACGGAAGTTCTGATCTCGAACATGAAGCAGAACTTCCCGTCGCTAAACGACGACTCGTCAATGCTGGAGGTTACGAAAGTCTTTGCGGCTTACCTGACCGAGTATCCAGACCTAGCACTTGTTTATAACGGCGAGACGATTAATCCCCGCTCCGTCCAGCTGCGAAGCGACAACTACGACCTGGGCAATGTTGATCTTGGGAACGGGAAAGTTGTGCCCGTCAGGGTGTCCATTGTGGAGTGGAGTGTGCCGTCGGAACGGGTATTTCATCTATGCGATGCAAGCGGTGTGGCACTTCATGAAATGGCTATTGGCCCTCAAATTAAAGCGCCCGGCTACAACTTCACTGTTTACGTTCGGGCAGACCATTTCCGGGAGCTGGACAAGACCGATCTACTTTCACTTGCAGACTTGCACAGCGATGTTCAATCCATTCTGAAAGCAGTAAAGGTAAGAACTAAGGAGCATTTTCGACTGCGGCAATTAGCAGATCGCAGCGCCACTATCGAACGCTGGAAAGCAGACGACATCTACCCCTACGAGGACAAGGCCGACATCAGCGCGCCGGAGCAAGTCGAGCGGCAAGTATTCGACATCCTTGCCGTGAATGTCGAGAGCTATTTGCCTTCATTTGAGAACGCCGACAAGTCCTCTCGCAAGTTCACGTTTCGGCTCTTGGCACAAGCCGTTCGTGAGAACCCAGAGTCGGTTCGGCGAATACTGGAAGATGTGCTCGGCCTGAAAAAAGAGGAGCAGGATGATCTGGCGAGCCTCCTGAAAAAGACGACGCTGTCGCGCATCATCAGTTCGGCCAGGGTGGTTGCAAATCGCATTGATTTTGTCGAGGCGCTCACCGACCTCTTATTCAATAAAGAAACGAAGGCTAAATTGCTGGAGCGCGACCACCTGCATAAGGCGCTCGAAAATGAAGCCTGGCTATTCCGGGAAGATTTTTTTCTTGCAGGCTCAGAAAAGCGCCTGGAAGACGTGTTGGCGATTCATCTCGACGAGTTGGGGCGGCGTTCGGATGACGATGATCCGGTGCTACTTGAGGGTGGCAAACAAGGCCGTATCGACCTGATGTTGTCACGGGCGATAAGACCTACACAGGGACAATTCGAGTATTTGGTGGTTGAGTTAAAACGGCCTAGTCAGAAAATTACGTCTAAGGTACTTGGCCAGGTTGAAAGTTATGCCCTGGCTGTTGCCAAAGACGCCAGATTCAACAAGGCGAATACCAAATGGACGTTCATGGTAGTTGCGAACGACATGGACGATCACGCGGAAGGAAAAGCGCGCCAGAAAGACCGCCCGCAAGGTCTGATTTACGATGCTGGAGACCTCAATCTCACAGTGTGGGCGAAAAGATGGTCTGAGATTCTCGACGATGCTCGCGCAAGGTTGAAGTTCTACAGCGATCAACTGGACTACCAGGCTGATTCAAGCTCGGAAGCAGAATATCTGAGGAAGGCGCATTCCAAATATATCCCTGACGCGATCATCGAAGCCGTCGAAACTCCAGCAGACACGCTGGCTGGATAATCTGCGCGCCGTGAGTGAAAGCGGCAGCCTCCAAAACAGCTAAGGCCGCTCGTAGCGGCCTTAGGATTTGTCGCCGGGATTGCTCCAGTTCGACGATAGATGCGAGTGTCTGCTTCATAGGTTGCTGATAAGCCTCAATCATGTCAATGGCTTCTGCTTTTTTTGCGTCCAGCCAGCCATAGAACTCAGGCCCTACCCAAGCTTCCTGCGCGCTCATGCAGCAGCCGCCTGCAATCGAAGCTGCCCGCGCAGTTCGGCAGCCTCCGTGCGCGCCTGACTTTCCGCTTCTCGCGCATGTGCCAGTTCGATGCGCAGGCTGCGTAGTGTCTCCTCGTGAACACCCAGCGCCGCTTCGGCACGCTCCGCGCGTGCGGCATTGGCTGCGATGATCTCGCGGCTGCTCGCCAACTCGGTTCGTAGCTGCGCCATCGCCGACGCTTCCCGCTGCTGGTGCTCGGCGGCAGCCTCTAGCGTGGCTTCTGCCTTTGCCAGCGACCGTTGCAGCGTTTGGATCTCTTGCCGGGCTTCTTGCTCCGAGCGACGTGCGAGCGCCTCAACTTCGCGGGCCTGGGTTCGTGAGGCATCCGCCTCTGCCTTTGCCGCAGCCAGCTCCCTGGCAAGCCGCTGCTGCTCGGTTTGATGGCCTTCGATACGCGCTTCCGCACGCTCGGCGCGGCGGATCGCCTCCTGTGCCGCATGTCGCGCCTGATCCAGTTCCTCGGCAGCCGATTCCAACTCAGATTCAAGCCGCTCGATTTCCAGGCTCGCCTCGGCGCGCGCAGCCTGTGCGGTCTCGATCTGGCGGCGAGTATCACTTTCGATGGACTCAATGGTGGCCATCGTCTGCCGCTGCACGGCGGTGTAGATGGCGGCGACGGCTTTTTGGCCGATCTCGATGAGGTCGGTAGGAATCTCGGTGATCTTGGCCGGGCCGGATTGCCGAGCCTGCATCACCCCGGCGAGCGCGCGATTGATGGTGGTGTAGCTGCCGCCGCCGAGCTTGGCACGCACCCGTTCAAGCGTCGGTTCCAGGTTCTCGGCGGTGAGCTTTTCGACAGCGGTGGCGACGGCTTCCGGGGTGGCGATTTGTTTCTTGGGCATGGCAACTCCTTTCATTCGTTGTGTTCGTATTACGGGTAATACGTTCTAGGGTTCTACGTTTGAACCGGCGCCTTCATCGCATCCCTCGGCGGGTGCGAGCCATCCGAAACCGCGACGCCGCGCGTGGTGGTTTTCGCTGTCGTTGCGGCATCGGCATGTCGAATCTGTGGTCGGCAGCACCATGACCGCTCGACACGCTCCGGGCCTGCTAAACCCCGGTGGAGTCATCCGATTCCACCGGGGTTTCTTTTTGCGCGTTGCTGGCACAAACCGGCGCGCACGCCGCAGCGGTTTTTCGTTTCGAGTCGATGCCGCTGCTGATGACACTGCTAGCCAGATGAACAAGGAGCGGGATTTGCGATGGCATATGCAGTGGCCCCAATACAGGCAGTGGCAATGCGCAATGGCGCTGGGCCTGCTGTGCTGTGCGCCCTCAACAATGGCCCGCGAATCGCGGCCGTATGCCGACTGCTTCCAAGCCGCAGCACAACATTACGGACTCGCACCGGCACTGCTGACTGCCATCGCGCAGACCGAAAGTCAGATGAATGCTTCAGCCCTGAACACCGCCAACCGCGATGGCAGTTGGGACATCGGCTTGATGCAGATCAATTCCCGATGGGTGCCGCTGCTCGAATCCAGCGGCATCAGCGCGTCGCAGCTCTACGACCCTTGCATCTCCATCTGGGTCGGGGCCTGGGTGTTGGCAGGCAACGTCGCGCGCTATGGCTACGGCTGGCAGGCCGTGGGTGCCTACAACGCGGGCACGGCTGCCAGCGCGGCGGCGCAGCAGCGCCGTGAACGCTATGCGCAACGCATTCATCGGCAGTTGCTGCGGACTGCTGACGGCCTGCGCACAGGCCCCGCAGCTCCCTGAGCGTGCGCCACCGTCGCGTGTGCAGGTGGTGCAACTGATTGCAGATGAGGGACATGCTGTGCAGCAAACGGTGTGGCGGCGCTGCACCGATTGCCCTTCGACGACTGCGAAGACCCGCATGGAACCTGCCGAAGCCAGGCCAGCCGTGATGGCGATGCCCGCCGCGCCGCGCCCTGTAGCGGCTCAACCCGCACAGCCCTTGCCGCGCACGGAACTGCGCTTCGCCTTCAAGTCGGTCAGCCTGGGCAGCGCAGAACAAGCGGCCCTGAGCAACTGGGCTGCGAGCTGGGGGCCAAGCCCTGCCGCGCAACTGCGCATCACCGCCTACGCCGAAGAAACCCGCGCCTCACGCCGGCTGTGTGAAGACCGCGTGCGAGCCGTGCATAACGCCTTGCAGCACCTGGGCATCCCGTTCCCGCAAATCGAGCATCGCGTCGAAGTCGCACCTGACCCGGCGCGCCGTGTCGCCATCGAAGTGACGCACCTGCCCAGCGGCACGGCTGCCACGCCCAAAACCACCCCCGATTTTCATCCACCGGAGGAAGCCGTCGCGCGCCCGGCATCCGACGGCGTTTCTACCGCGCGCACCTCACCCGAACCCGGAGCATTGCCATGAAGCTGTCGAACATCTGGACTGTTACCCAACGCACCGCTAAGCGTCTCGAACTCTGGCTGGTGTCCCTGCTGCTGATGCCGATGGTCAGCTTCGCCTCTACCACCGGCGACGAGTTCCAGCCCGCATACCAGTTCATCTTTGACGCGGCCACGGGCTATCTCGGTCGTGGCATTGCCATCATCGGCGGCATCATCGGCCTGGGCTTGGGCGCGGCCAGCGGCTCGGCGCTGCCCGCGATCATCGGCGTGATTCTCGCCATCTTCGGCGCACTGGGGCCGACGATCATCGACAACGTGTTCGGCTCGGCCATCATCTGAGCCGCGCCGTGGACGGTCGCTTTGTCATCCCGCGCACGCTCGACGATCCACCGCTGTTCTTCATGTGGAACTTCGACGAGGCGATCATCGTGATCGTCGCGGGCATCCTGTTCGGGATTCTCGGCCAGCTCGTGCCCGGCCTCTTCGCGGGCTATCTGCTGGCCCGTGCCTATGCCCGGCTCAAGGCCCAGGGCGGGCGCGGGCTGCTGATGAAGGCGCTCTATTGGATGACGCCCAGCGACTGGTGGCTGCGCAGCCGTGCGCCCTCGAACATCCGCGAGTATGTCGGGGGCTGACGGTGGAACGCAGACGCTATGTGTCGGCGCTCGCCGAAGCCGTGTATCGCCGCAACGTGTGGATGGTGGCTGCACTCGCAATGGTGCTCGCCAACCTGCTGCTGTCGTGCAAGGTGCTCACTACCAGCACGCAGGAAAAAACCATCGTCACACCTCCGGTGATCGAGAAGGCGTTCTGGGTGCAGGGCGACAAGGTGGCACCCGAATACATGGAGATGATGGCGACCTTCTTCACGGGTCTGGCGCTGTCCTACACCAAGGACAACATCGACGGCCAGGTGGCGCTGTTCCTGCGCTACACCGACCCGGAAGCCCACGGCGAACTTGCCACGCGGCTCTCGGCAGAGGCCGAGAAGATCAAGCGCAACAACCTCTCATCGGTGTTCTACCCGGTGGAGGTGCGCATCCGCGACAAGCAGCAGCGCATCGCCATCACCGGCGACCTGGTGACGATGGTCGGCGAGCAAGTCACCGGGCGGCGGCGCGCGGTATTCGCCATGCGTCTTTCCTACCGAAACGGGCGGCTATTCGTCGCCGAGTTCAACGAGGCAGCCAATGAAGGCAATCCTTTCACTCCTGCTGCTGACCCTCAGTAGCCTCTCGCAGGCCGCGCAGGAAATCGCGGTGCGCGATGGCGCGACCGTGCCGGTGACGGTCTCGCAGCGCGAGCTGACGCGGCTGGCGCTGACCGATGGCGGCAAGCTCGCCCGCGTTTGGGGCGTGGACGGCCAGTTCACCGTGCAAGCCGACGACGAGAGCGGCGAAGCCTTCATCCGGCCCATTGAAGGCGCACCCGTCGGGCAAGCCTTCAGCCTGTTCGTGCGCGATGCGGCGGGCGCGGTCTACACGCTGACGGCGACGGTCGCCGATCTTCCGGCGCAGACCGTGTTGCTGAAACCCCAGAGCAGCCACAAGGCCGCAGCACCCGCGAGCGGCCCGGCCACACCCTATGTGGATCGCATCAAGGTGCAGATCCGCGCGATGCTCGATGGCAGCCGTGAAGCTGCCGAGGGCTGCACGCTGGAGGACGTGGGCCGCGCCATTCCGCTGTGGCGCGAGAGCTACGTGGAGATTGTTCGCCGCTGGCGCTGCGAAGCCTTCATCGGCGAAGAACTCTCGCTGCGCAACGTCTCATCGGCTGAATTGCGATTGGACGAGCACGAGTTCGAGGCGCTGTATCCCGACGTGCGCGCCGTCGCCGTGCCGGTGCAGGTGCTGGCCCCGCAGGACGCTACGCCCATCCTGCTGCTGCGGGACGCCAAGCCGTGAGCGTCTCACTGCCCCGGCTGGAAGGCGGCTCGCCGATCAAGCGCAAGCAGATGGTGCTGGTGCTCGCGGCCATTGGCGTGCTGGTGGGCGTGGTGGTGTTCGGCCTCTGGCTTACCGACCCGAAGCGCAAGGTCACGGAAGCCAGCAAGGTTGATCCCAAACAGGACGTGCTGCGCAGCTACCGCACACCCGGCGCAAACCTCGACCCCAATGAAGTCTGGATCGAGCGATCCGAAACGCGCTTGCGCGGGCTTGACGAGCGCAACAAGGAGCTGGAACGCGAGCTGAAAGCCATGCGTGACCAGATGCTGCGTGGCGGTAACGCGCTGCCGTTGCCGTCGGGAGGCGATGCGCAAAGCTCGCCCGCGTTCGACAGCTTTGTGAAGCCGGATGACCTCGCCAATCCATCCGCACCGAAGGCTCCCGACAGCGCGCCAGAACCCACCGTGCGCCGTCCGGCGCTACCGCCACCGCCGCCACCTGCCGCACGCAATGCGGCCAGCGGCTTTCCTTCGCAACCCCTGGTTCCTCCCGCTGCGCGCGTGGGCAGCGCCGCCAATGCCGCGCCGCTTGGCCCGGCCATTCTGAGCGTGCGCATCGGCGCAGCCGAAGACAAAACCAAGGCCCCCGCCACCAAGCCTGCCGCGCCGGTCGCCACCGTCTTCAACACGCTGCCCACCGGCGCGTTCGCACGCGCGGTGCTGCTCTCCGGTGTAGACGCCCCCACCGGCGGGCTGGCTCGTACCAATCCGCACCCCGTGTTGCTGCGAGTGATGGAACTCGCGCAACTGCCCAACCACTACCGAAGCCGCGTCAAGGAGTGCTTCGTCACTGCTGCGGCCTACGGCGATCTTTCTGCCGAGCGTGCCTATATGCGGCTCGAAAAACTCTCCTGCGTGATGAAAACCGGCGAAGTGCTCGACCTCGCCTTGAAGGGATACGTCACCGGCGAAGACGGCAAGAACGGCTTTCGCGGCAAGGTGGTGAGCAAGCAAGGACAGTTGATTGCACGCGCCCTGTTCGCAGGCATCGCCAGCGGCCTCGGCAGCTCCATCGCCCAGTCTTATGCGCAGGTCGCAACCAGCCCGCTCGGCACGGTGCAGACGGTTGATCCGGCAGACATCGCCAAGACCGGCGTTGCCACTGGCGTTTCCAACGCGCTCGAAAAAGTCGCCGACTTCTACATCGAACGCGCCAACGAGCTGTATCCCATCATCGAAGTGGACTCCGCCCGCATTGGCGAGATCGTCCTCACCGATGCCGTCACGCTCGGCGAAGCCTTCGAGCGCAACAGTCACGCGCGGCCCCGCGCACCGGAGACCGGATGAAAACCCTGCGTGTTTCCTGCGTCGCGCTGCTCTCGCTTACCGCCTGTGTCAGCGAGCCACGCTATTCCTGCGGTGTGCCGCTGTCTGCCGGTGGCTGCCGCACCGTGAGCCGTGTGTTCGAGGACTCCTTGAAGATGCAGTCGGCGAAGACCGCTGCCTCAGAGCCATTACCCGTCACCAATCCCGTCGCGCCGATGGCCGCGCCGAATCCCGGCGATGCACTGCTGACACGCCCGCGCGTCGTGCGCGTGTTGGTGCTGCCCTGGGAGGACGACGGCGGCGACCTCAATGCCGGTGGCTATCTCTATCTCCGACTGGA
>Ga0255086_1000073_pt1 | contig 34474 bp, 22 predicted proteins | sample Colum_Cont_RepC__FD_188438 | JGI IMG/M metagenome (GOLD analysis project Ga0255086, IMG submission 188438) | Freshwater microbial communities from Columbia River, Oregon, United States - Colum_Cont_RepC_8d | ecosystem: Environmental > Aquatic > Freshwater > River | place: USA: Oregon | collected... | reverse complement strand
AAGTATCAGAAGCAGTTGCTGCGGCTGTTCCAGAACATTGAGGGGCTTGATCCTTCCGCCGCGCAGCCGCTGGCGGTGGCGATCCGCGACTGGATCGATGCGGATCAGATTCCAGGCGGTGCAGGTGGTGCCGAAGACAACGACTACCAGAGCCTGGCCCTGCCCTATCGCGCCGCCAACCAACCAATGGCCTCGCCGACCGAGCTGCTGGCAATCAAGGGCATGACGCCGGAGATCTACCAGCGACTGGCGCCCTTCGTCTGCACACTGCCGCTTACCAATGGCAAAGAGGCCACTAGGATCAATGTCAACACCGCTTCGCGGGAAGTGCTGATGTCGCTGTCGGAGAAAGTCGAGCGCGACAAGATCGACAGCTTCATCATCAAACGTCTGAAGGAACCCGCCAAAACCGTCCAGTCGCTGCAACAGCCCCCCGACAACACGCTGCCCGCCGATGTGACGCCCGATCTGGTCGATGTCCGCAGCGCGTTTTTCCTGATGCGAGCTGAAGTCTTCATTGGCAGCGGCAGGGTCGCGCTTTATAGTGTGATCCAGCGCGGCGCGAGCGGCGCACCCCGAGTGATTACCCGCAGTCTCGACACCGAGTAGCAAGAGAAAAAATGCGCGAGACGCTACACATCCGCCTGCCGGATCACGATCACGGTGGCCCCGACACCCTCATCGCCTACGCCATTACCAGCATTGAACCGCCGGTGAGCGTACTGGTGCGCGAAGCCCCGCTAGCGCAAGTGCTGGATCAAGCCGCTGGCAAACTCATCCGCCTGTACGCCCCGGCGCAGGACGTGCGCCTGCTGAGTGCCGCCGTGCCTGCCAAACAGGCCAGCAAGGCCCTGCTCGCCGTGCCCTACGCGCTGGAAGACCAGTTCGCCGAGGATGTCGAGACCCTGCACTTCGCCATTGCCGCCAGCCCTGATGCACGTGGCGAATGGCCGGTGGCGGTGGTGGCGACCGAGCACATCCGCAACTGGTTGGTCCCCTTCACCGCACGCGGCCTGGTGCCGGATGCTCTGATACCGGAAACCCTCGCCCTGCCCTGGCGCGACGATGCCCGCTGGACCGTACTCGCCGAACCCGGGCACATCACCGTGCGCACCGGCATCACTGCCGGTTTTGGCTGCCTTGTCGAAGACCTTGAACTATTTTTAGGCTTGGCCGAAGGCGAGACCAAGCAGGCGCTGCGCATCCTGATCAGCCGTGGCGTCGATGTCGACTTCACCGGGTTGAAGCGCGACATCGAGCTGCTGCCGGGCCTGTCGCATCCGCTCGAAGCACTCGCCCGCCACTACCGGCCACAGCAGTCGATCAACCTACTACAAGGCCCGTTTGCCATGCGCCGTGCCATGGCACGTGAATGGCAGGCATGGAAACAACCGGCAGCGCTGCTGGCGGCTGCTTTCGTCCTCGGCGTGGTCGGCAATGGCATGACGGCACTCGTGCTGAAAGCCCAGGTTGCGAAGCAGGAAACCGCCAATGCGGAACGGTTCCGTCAGTTGTTTCCGAGCGAACAACGCATTGTCAATTTAAGCGTGCAGGCCGAGCAGCAATTCAGCGCCCTGCAAGGGGGGGCGCGTGCCGGCAGCGTCCTGAACCTGATCGATGCATTGACCAGTGGCATCAAGGCCGCACCAACGCTGCAAATCGAGGGCATGCAGTTTCGTGAAGGCGCATTATTCTTGAGCTTGAGCGGCACCGATCTGTCGGCGCTCGACCAGCTAAAAAGCCACTTTGCCGGCGGCAATCGCGGTGCAAAGTTGGAGGTGCAATCGGCCAACAGCGGCGAAGGCAGTGTGCAGATCCGCATCAAGTTGAGTCCCGCATGAAGCCGCTTGAAGACACTCTGCAAGGCCTCCAGACCCAGGCTGAGCCACTGCTGGCGCACTACCGCGAGCTGCAACCGCGTGAACGCTTGATCGTCGCCACCGGTGCGGTGGTGGTGTTGATCACTCTGGTCTACCTCGTGTTGTGGGAGCCTTTTGCCAGCGCCCGCGCCAAGCAGACAGCGGCACTGACGGAGGCCCGCATGCTGGCCGATCGTCTGGAAACCATTGGTGCCAGCGTGCAAAAGGCACGCGCTGCGGGCCTGGGTGCGGTGCAAGGCGGCGGGCAATCGCTGCTGACCTTGATCGACCAGCAGGCCAAGTCACCAGAGCTGGGCAAGGCCCCGACGCGCCTGCAACCCGAAGGCGACAAGGAAGTGAAAATCTGGTTTGAAGATGTGCCCTTCGACGCGCTGCTGCGCTGGATGGCGACGCTGGAAACCCGCTACGGCGTGCAGATTTCCGGCGCCGAGATCGAGCGCCGCGCCGGTGCCGGGCTAGTCAATGCCCGCCTCACCGTGAGTCGGCCATGACGCTGACGCGCAAGACCCTGCTGATCGTCGCAGGCCTGGCCTTTGCCCTGTCGCTGCTCGCCAACATCCCCGCCGCGCTGCTCTATACGGCCGTCAAACCCAAGGACTCGCGCCTGCAAGTGCATGGCCTGCAAGGGGCTTGGAGCGCGGGCTCTCTCTCTGGCATCAGCCTCAACAGCCGCCTGCTGGCGCAGGATCTGCACTGGCAGCTGCAACCCCTGCAACTGCTGCTGGGCCGTGTGGCCGTGCGGCTTTCAGGCGGTGGGCAGATCGCAACACTCGATGGCACTGTAGCGGTGTCCATTGCCAGCCAGCGGCTGAACAACTTCCGTTTCACCGGCGGTCTCAAAAGCCTGGCGGCGGCGGCCGGCTACGCCTATGTCCCGGTCGATGGACAGGCGGGTGGCGAGCTGAAAAAACTGGTGCTCACCAAGGCGGGGCTCGACTACGCGGAAGGCAGCCTGGAGCTGAAAGGCGTGCAGTGGACGCTGTCGCGCGACCCGCTGCTGCTGGGCGATTTCAGCGCCGTGATCACCACTTTGCCGGATGCGGTGACGGTGGCCATCCAGTCGCCCTCCGGCCCGCTGGAGGCCGGCGGCAGCATCGTGCTACGCCCAGACCAGAGCTACGAAGCTGACATCCAGCTGAAGCCCAGAGCCGGTGCCAGCGAGATGTTGCAGAACTACCTGAAAACCCTCGGCGCACCCGATGCTCAAGGCAATTACCACCTGCGCCAGCGTGGCAAGCTGCCATGAGCGACCCGCAGATACGGCGCCTCTGGATGCCCCATGTGACGGTGGCGACCGTCGTCGAACGCAATGGTCGTTTCTTGTTTGTGGAAGAAGAAGTCAACGACGGCCTGGTCATCAACCAGCCCGCTGGGCATTGGGAGGAAGGCGAGACCTTCGTCGAGGCGGCCCTGCGTGAAACGCTCGAAGAGACCGGCTGGACGGTGGAGATCACCGGTTTAGTCGGGATTTACGAATACAAACCAATAGAGCTCGATTACGCATTCGTGCGGTTCGCATTTTCGGCAAAGCCGCTAGAGCATGACGCCGATCGAACCCTTGATTCAGGGATTCGGCGCTGGCTTTGGATGGACCAGAATGAGTTGCGGCGCGAAATCTATCGCCATCGCAGTCCGATGGTGCAGCAGTGCGTGGAAGACTACTGGACAGTGAAACGCTGGCCGCTGTCGCTCATTACACACCAGACAATGCGTGCAGCAACAGGTTCGCCGCGAAGCCTTGCGGATGATCACGCATTGGCACTACACAAGGTGTAGCCGTGCCGCAGCGCGTTATTGTGGGGCTCTCAGGTGGAGTCGATTCCGCTGTTGCAGCATGGCTCCTCAAAGAACAGGGCTATTCCGTATCGGCGCTGTTCATGCAGAACTGGGCCGAGGATGAATCCAGTTACTGCACCAGTGCCGAGGACTATCAGCAGGCGCGTGCCGTCGCTGACGAGTTGGGTATTACGCTGCACAAGGTGGATTTCTCTGCCGCTTATCGTGAGCGGGTTTTTGCCTTATTCCTGCGCCAACTACAGGAAGGAAAAACACCAAATCCGGACGTGCTTTGCAACCGTGAGATTAAGTTCCAGCCCTTTGTGGAGCACGCATTGCGGCTAGGGGCAGACTGGGTTGCCACGGGTCACTACGCGCGTATCGAGCAACATGCCGATGGCCCCCGCTTGCTGTGTGCCGTGGATGCCAACAAAGATCAAACCTATTTCTTGGCTGGTGTGGCGCGTGATGATTTTATCCATGTCCAGTTTCCACTGGGCGCGTTGACCAAACCGGAAGTTCGTGCCCTCGCCGGAAAAGTAGGGCTGCCCAATCATCAACGCAAGGATTCCACTGGCATCTGCTTCATCGGTGAGCGGCCATTTGGCTCGTTTGTCGCAGAGCATCTGCCGCTGGCACCTGGTCCAATCGAATCCGATACCGGTGAAGTGCTGGGCCAGCATCAAGGCTTGCAGTTTTTTACGCTGGGCCAGCGCAAGGGCATTGGGATAGGAGGCCGTCAGGGTGCTGCAGAAACCGCTTGGTTTGTGGTGGATAAGCAACCTAGCCGCCGCGCCCTCATTATTTCACAGGACGGAGAGCATCCGCTGCTGCTTCGCCGTGAAGTGGTCACTGAGAATTTTCACTGGCTCGCACCACCCCCCATCTCTGCTAGACCGCTGTACGGTCGCTTGCGGCACCGTCAACCTCTTGCCGCATGCACGGTTCAGCTGCGGGATGACGGCAGCCTCAAGGCTCTATTCGAGACACCACAGCGTGCCGTTACACCCGGCCAATATCTGGCGATTTATGACGGTGAGCGTTGCTTGGGCTGTGGCGAGATCAGCACTTAAAGAACTTAAAGACTTGCGTCCTCAGCATAGGCGCCAAGTGTTTCACTGCTGGGCAGATCGGCATGCAAGGCGCGTACTTTCAGCACTTCAGGCAAGCATCCAATAAAAAGCTCGACCAGACGCGGATCAAAATGTGACCCCGCGTTGTCTCGTAAAAACTTCACCGCCTGCTCGACAGGCCACGCCTTCTTATAGGGACGCTCTGACAACAGCGCATCGAAGACATCGGCGATGGCGACAATGCGCCCACACAGTGGAATGGCTTCGCCGGCCAGTCCGCGTGGATAACCCGAACCATCCCACTTCTCATGGTGGGTCAGAGCCACTATACGCGCGGTATGAAGCAGCGGATGTTCATGTCGGCCAATGATTCCAGCACCAATGGCAGGGTGCTTCCGCATCACTTTCCATTCATCTTCAGTGAGCTTGCCTGGTTTCAAAAGGATGGCTTCTGGAATACCGATCTTGCCGATATCGTGCATTGGTGCAGCATTGAACAGCACCTCGACTTCTTCTGCGGGCATCCCTGCAGCTTCTGCCAGCAGACGCGTGTAGTGACTCATCCGAATAACATGCTGGCCGGCCTCGTCATCCTTGAACTCGGCAGCGCGTCCGAGCCGACGAATGATTTCGAGCCGGGTGGCCTCCAGCTCCATCGTTCGTGTTTTGACAAGCTCAGTCAGGTGTCTTTCGTGCGCGCATAGGCGTAACTGGGTTGCCACTCGTGCCTGTACCAGCGGCGCACTCACCGGCTTTGTGATGTAGTCAACCGCACCACAGTCAAAACCACGTCGCTCATCCTCCACCTCGCTAAGGCTGGTCACGAACATCACAGGAATATGCTGGGTTTCATCGCCCTGCTTAAGTCGGCGACACACCTCGTAGCCATCCATGCCGGGCATCATCACATCCAGCAACACAAGTTCGGGCTGTGGGTAGGTCTTGGCGAGGGCCAAAGCCTTTTCACCATTAGTTGCTACCTTCAATGTGTATTGCGTAGATAGCACGCCGCGCAGCACATCAATGTTGAATGGAGTGTCGTCAACAATCAGAACGACTGGCTTGCTTGGATCGTGGCCAAGCTGGAAAGAGCCAGTGGTGGCAAACGGATTAGGGCTTGGCGGCGTGACTTTGATGTCTTGCATTCGGGTCTCTCAGCCGGACAGGTTGAAAACGTCGTCGACTAGATTGAGGTCTTGACGAACTTGATGCAACGCCAGCAAGGCATTCTCGAATTCGTATCCTTCAACCGCTGAACGCAGGCGCATCAGCGCTGGCGTCAGCTGTCCTTGCAAATAATGCTGGAGCAACTCGTAAACATCTTTGGCGTTGGCGTCGTGCGCGCCCAGCAGCAATTGCAATTGCATCAGAAGCCCCTTGATTTCAGTCCGGGCATTTTCAGTCAAGCCAGCATGGTCAAGAGAAACACCAGTGGATTGCTGCATGGCTTTTAGCGTCTCCAGCTGCTCCAGACGTAGTAATTCCAGCGTGGCAGGTGACACGCCCCCGGTGTCTCGCAGAGCAGACTCAACCATACCCGCCAGATTTGCCAGTGAAGCAGCCCCCAGATTACCGGCAACGCCCTTCAGGTTGTGTGCTTCACGCTGGGCGAGTTCGGTGTCTCCATTGCTGACCGCAGTAGCAATCTGCTGAGCTGCCTGGGCATGATTGGCTTCGAATCGCACCAACAGCCGATCTAGCAATGCTTTGCTACCCCCAAGCCTAGCTAAGGCATTGGTATAGTCAAAGGCTTGCGCAGACTCAGGCGGACGTGCCTGTGAATTTGGCGTATTCACAGCATCGGCATATTCCAAGGCACTCATAACCGACTGTAAAAGCGTTGCCGGGCTGTAGGGTTTTGGCAGAAAGTGATGCACAGAAACTGCAGCAGCCTGATGGACCAGCTCATCGTTGACATAACGCGTGGCCATCATCATTACGGGAGATGCAGTCAGATGCAGGTTCTGAATGCATTGCGCCGTCTCAAAGCCATCCATGCCCGGCATGACGCGATCAAATATCACCAGCGAAAATGGCTGCTGGGCTTTCAAAATGGTGGATAGCCCGTCCAAACAGTTCGCAGCGACACTGACATTCATACCAAAGGCTGTCAGCCAATCCTGAGTGAGCTTGCGTGCTTGCGGCTGATCGTCGATGACCAGCACGTGCAGGCCGTGAGCTGCGGCAGGCAAGAGATATTGCTTCTGTGGTTCCTTGGGCAAGCCAACCTGAGCCTCGAAGCGAAATACGCTGCCCTCCCCTAAAACTGATTGCACCTCGATCTCGCCCCCCATCAATCGAACAAGGTTGCGAGAAATCGACAAGCCCAGCCCGGTACCACCATATTTTCGCGTCGTCGAGGCATCAGCCTGGGCAAACGAATCAAACAAACGGGCAATTTGTTCAGGTGCGAGGCCGATGCCCTGATCTGCGACTTCAAAGCATAAACGTAACTCGCCCGCCTCCCAGCCTTGCTGACTCACGCGCACCACTACCGAACCGGCGTGAGAAAACTTGATTGCGTTGCTGGTGAGGTTGAGCAGCACCTGACCCAGGCGCAGCGGATCGCCGAGCAGACGCAGTGGGGTACCCGGCATGACCTCGAACCGCAGGTCGAGATTTTTCTCGATTGCCTTGAGATGAGTCACCGCCGAGAGGTTGTCCAGCACGCTGCTCAGGTCGAACTCGGTGCGCTCCAGGATCATCTTGCCGGCTTCGATCTTGGAGAGATCGAGAATGTCGTTGAGGATGCCCAGCAGCGACTGGCTCGCCGTGTTCATCTTTTCAAGGTGGCCACGCTGCGGCGCGCTCAGCTCGGTACTCATCAGCAACTGGCCTAGGCCGATGATGGCGTTCATCGGCGTGCGGATTTCATGGCTCATGGTGGCCAGAAACTCGGTTTTCAGACGATTGGCGCTTTCGGCCTTGTGGCTGGCGGCTTCCAGCTCCACCTCCAGCTCCTTGATGTCGGTGATGTCAAGCCAGGCCCCGCTCCACACCAGCCCGCCTTCCTGCATCTTGGGTGTGGAGAGCGAGCTACGGATCCAGCGCAGCGCCAGCGAGGTATCGCGCAGGCGAAAGTCGAAAAACACCGGGCGTTGCTCGCGCCGCGCCTCATCGAGGGCGTCGAACATCATGCCGAGATCCTCTTTCAGGATCATGCTTTGCAGCACACCGATGTCCTGCACGAGCATCTCGCGGCTGACGCCGATCATGCCGTAGATGTTTTCACTGACGAAGATCACTTTCAGCTTGCCATCGACATCGCGTTGCAGCTGAAACACCGTGCAGGGCACGTTCTCGGTGACCTCGATCAGCCGCTGCTGCAACACACTGGCGGCAGACTCGGTTTCTTTCTCGCCTGTGACGTCTTCGGTGAAGCCGTTCCAGACCGGTGCGGCGCTTGCCAGCTGCTCGCGCCGTGCACGCGTGCGCAGCCAGCGCACGGCGCCATCGCGGCGATTGATGCGGTACTCGATCAGCAGATCGGCACTGTGATCACGCGCATCGACAAAGGCTTGCCGCACGCGCTCGGCATCTTCTGCCACCACCAGTCGGTGGATCATTGCGGGGTTTTTCTGGGCCTCTTCAACCGTGAGCTGATAGATCTTGCTGGCCCCGGCACTGGCATAGGTAAAGGGGAAACCCTTGCCGGGCGTCGTGTCCATCTGGAAAACTACACCGGGCAAGGTGTCGGCGATGCTGTCGAGACGGGGACCAGCCTGTTGAGCTTCCTGTTGCTGACGCTTTTCCTCGCTGATGTCCGAGACGAATCCATTCCAGATCACAGCGCCATCGGGCTCCCTGCGGATAGTGGCTTGCGAGCGCAGCCAGACCGTGCTGCCTGCCGGTGTGATCACCCGATAGTCGGCCCTCAGCGGCGACAGCTCGGCGTAAGAACGTTGGGTTTCCTTCCACAGCACCGTGCGGTCTTCTTGCACGATGGCGGGGTAGATGCTCTTGGCATCGGCAATCGCCTCGGCCTGCGTGACCGCATGGATGCCAACCCCTGCCGAGATGAAGCTGAAGCGGTAGGCATCGGCCTCGGAATCCTTGCGCATCTCGTAGATGAAGCCCGGAACATCGTCCGTGAGCGCACGCAGGCGTTGTTCGGCCAGCTCGGCACGGCGCGTGGCAGCATCGAGACGGGCTTCGAGTTGAGAGGGAAGAGACTCCATCAGGCCAGTATAATTGCGGCCTGCATCGTCGCGCGCGGCGCTGCACCCAATCACCAACAGCCACCGCCCAGGAGCGAGCAAGCCATGTCGGACAGTTTCAAAGCAAAGTCGAGCCTCACCGTAGGCAGCAAGACCTACTCTTTCTTCGACCTGACCAAGCTGGAAGCCCAATACAAGGTCAGCCGCCTGCCCTACAGCTACAAGGTGCTGCTCGAAAACCTGCTCCGCCACGAAGATGGCGTGAACACCACTGCTGACACCATCAAGGCCTTTGCGACGGCGGACCTCAAGAAGCTGCCCGCCAAGGACATCGACTTCACCCCGGCCCGCGTGATCTTGCAGGACTTCACGGGCGTGCCCTGCGTGGTCGACCTCGCCGCCATGCGCGATGCGATCAAGACGCTCGGTGGCGATGCCGCCAAGGTCAACCCGCTCTGCCCGGTGGAGTTGGTCATCGACCACTCGGTGATGATCGACCACTACGGCTCGAAGGAAGCCCTCGACCTCAACGCGAAAGTGGAGTTCGAGCGCAACGGCGAGCGCTACACCTTCCTGCGCTGGGGCCAGGAGGCGCTGAAGAACTTCAAGGCCGTGCCGCCGGACACGGGCATCGTCCACCAGGTCAACATCGAATACCTCGCGCGCGTGGTGTTTGAAAAAGACGGCCTGCTCTACCCCGACAGCTGTTTCGGCACCGACAGCCACACCACCATGGTGAACGGCATCGGCGTGCTGGGCTGGGGCGTGGGCGGCATCGAGGCCGAGGCCGCCATGCTCGGCCAGCCGTCTTCCATGCTGATGCCGGAAGTGATCGGCGTGCGCGTCACCGGCAAGCTTGCCGAAGGTGCGACCGCGACCGACCTCGTGCTCACCGTCACCGAGATGCTGCGCAAGCGCGGCGTGGTGGAGAAGTTCGTCGAGTTCTTCGGCCCCGGCCTCGCCAATCTGTCGGCCTCGGATCGCAACACCATTGCCAACATGGGCCCGGAATACGGCGCCACCTGCGGCATCTTCCCGATCGACGAAGAAACCCTGAACTACCTGCGCCTCACCGGCCGCAGCGACGAGGACGTGGCGAAGGTGAAGGCCTACGCGCAGGCGCAGGGCATGTGGTGGACGCTCGACGCCCCCGAAGCCGAATACACCGACGTGCTCGCACTCGACCTCGCCAGCATCAAGCCTTCTCTGGCTGGCCCCAAGCGCCCGCAGGATCGCGTGCTGCTGAGCGATGTGAAGACCAACTACCGCAAGGCCTTCGAGGCCGAGCAGAAGGCGCGTCCATCCAAGGGCCCGGCCACCGTCACCGACCGTGGCCAGACCTTTGAGCTGAAAGATGGCGCGGTGATGATCGCCGCCATCACCAGCTGCACCAACACCAGCAACCCCAGCGTGCTGATCGGCGCGGGCTTGCTCGCCCGCAAGGCGCGTGCGCTGGGCCTGAAGAGCCAGCCCTGGGTGAAGACCTCGCTCGCCCCCGGCTCGCTGGCCGTGACCGAGTACCTGAAGAAGGCTGGCCTGATCGAAGACCTGGAATACCTCGGCTTCAACGTCGTCGCCTACGGCTGCACCACCTGTATCGGCAACTCCGGCCCGCTCAACGAGCCGCTGGGCAAGGCGATCAACGACAACACGCTGAGTGTCTCCGCAGTGCTCTCTGGCAACCGCAACTTCGAGGGTCGTGTGCATCAGGATGTGCGCATGAACTACCTCGCCAGCCCCCCGCTGGTCGTGGCCTACGCCATTGCCGGCAACACCGACATCGACCTCACCACCGAACCCATCGGCAAGGGCGCGGATGGCAAGGACTACTTCCTCAAGGACATCTGGCCGACCAACAAGGAAATCTCCGATCTCGTCGCTCAGGCCGTCACTGCCGAAGGCTTCAAGAAGAGCTACGCCGATGTGCTCAAGGGCGACGCCCGCTGGCAGAGCATCAAGATCAGCAAGTCCGAGACCTACCCCTGGGATGCGAGCAGCACCTACATCGCCAACCCGCCCTACTTCCAGGGCATGACGATGACGCCGCCCGGCATCCAGCCGATCGCCGGTGCACGCTGCGTCGCGGTGCTCGGCGACTCGATCACCACCGACCACATCAGCCCCGCTGGTGACATCAAGAAGGACGGCCCCGCCGGCAAGTATCTGGAAGCACGCGGCGTGAAAAAGGTGGACTTCAACTCCTTCGGCAGCCGCCGCGGCAATCACGAAGTGATGATGCGTGGCACCTTCGCCAACACCCGCATCAAGAACGCGATGACACCCGGCGTGGAAGGCGGCGTGTCGAGCTACCTGGGTGGCCCTGCCGAGAGCATCTACGACGTGTGCATGAAGCACGCCGAGAAGAAGACCCCGCTGGTGGTGCTGGCGGGCAAGGAATACGGCACGGGTTCATCGCGTGACTGGGCCGCCAAGGGCACGATCCTGCTCGGCATCAAGGCCGTGATCTCGGAGAGCTTCGAGCGCATCCACCGCGCCAACCTCGTTGGCATGGGCGTGCTGCCGCTGAACTTCGTCAATGGCGAGAGCGCGGCTTCACTGGGCTTGGACGGCACCGAAGTGTTCGACTTCGCGGGCTTGAAGGCCGGTGCCACCGAACTCGACGTGACCGCGACGAAGGCCGATGGCACGAAGAAAACCTTCAAGGCCAAGGTGCGCATCAACACGCCCAAGGAGTGGGACTACTACGCCCACGGCGGCGTGCTGCAATACATGTTGCGCCAGATGGCCGCGTAAGCATTTGCTGCATGAAACAAGGGGCCGAAAGGCCCCTTTTTCCTGTGCCCCACAGCATCACAGGCCCTGTTCTTGCCTCCCGAACCTCAGACCTGCCGACTTCTCAAGACTCCATGCGCATTCCTTCGTTGATTGCCGCCAGCCTGCTGCCGATGGCTGCCCTACTGACCCCTGCCCATGCCGCCACGCCGGATGCCGATCTGGTGCGCGCCATCGTCACCTACAAGAGCCTACCGGCCGGCATTGCGGGCGAGCTGAACCTGATGCGCATCGGCGATGCCGTGATCCGCGAGGGCACGGTGCTACCCACCATCCACTCGGTGGCACTCACTGCGCCACGGCCGCTGCTGGAAGTGCTGGCCAAAGACCCGCGCGTGCTGGCCATCCGCCCGCAGCGCCGTTTGCAGTTGCACCTGCACAGCTCCGTCACCCAACTCAATGCGCGGGATGTGGACCAACCCGAAACCGTCGGCCCTGCCGCCTGCGCCAAGGTGCGCCCCGGCGTGACCGGTGCCGGGGTGACCGTCGCCGTGATCGACAGCGGAGTGCATGCCGCACACCCAGCGCTGCTGGGCCGCGTGCTGGAGGGCTACAACTTTGAAGGCTCGCTGCCGCAGCGCGAACTCGGCGTGCTCACGGCTGAGGAATCAGACACCTATGCCCTCGCCACTGGCCCGATTGCCCTGCAAGATGAAGTGGGCCATGGCACGCATTGTGCCGGCATCATCGGCGGAGACGGCACCGGCGCCTCAGGCCTTGACCTGCGCGGCGTCGCCCCTGGTGTGAGCTTCATCGCCATGAAGATCGCCAGCGGGGCTAACGGTGTGGCCGCCGATATCGGCTTTGAGGCGAATGCCGTGCGCGCGGTGGACTACCTCACTCGCCATCACGAGGCGCTGGGCGTCCGCATTGCCAGCAACTCTTGGGGGCTGCTGGCGGAAGAAGAGCAGGCGATCCTGCTCGGTCCGACCGACTTCGACCCGGTGGCCGAGGCCATCCGCGCGGCAGTGGCCAAGGGCATCATCATGGTGTTCTCCGCCGGCAACGACGGCGGTGGCCCTGGTGAAGACACCATGCGGCCGTTCCCCAACAGCATGGAAGAAGTGATCGCCGTGGCTTCGGCCTGCAAGGCTGACCATGGCAGCTGCCCAGCTGGCAGCGTGAGCAGCTTCACCTCCCGCGGCGCGGCAGTGGATGTGGCTGCGCCCGGCGATCAGATTCTCTCCACAATGGCACCGAACTCTGTTCTGGCACCGATTGGCCAGACGCTGGAGGGCGATTACTTCGGAGATGCGCCAGCTGATCAAGTGCAGAACCGTCTCAGCTATATGCGCCTCTCCGGCACCTCAATGGCGGCCCCGCATGTCGCAGGCGTCGTCGCCTTGCTGCTGGAGGCGAACCCGGCGCTGACACCTGCTGCGGTGCGCGAAATCCTGATCCGAACGGCCAATGACATGGCGGTCGATGGCGATGCCGAGCTGGTCGAGGGCTTCGACCATGCCTCCGGCTATGGCATGGTCGACGTCCGTCGCGCACTGGCGATGGCAGTGGGTGCGCCGCCGGGCAGCCAATGTGTCGGCATGCCTGATAAGCCACCTTCGACGCCAGTACTGCCGGAAGGTCGCCTGGGCGGCAGCCTCGGCACCGGTCTGCTGGCAATCCTGCTTGCAGCGGGGCTGAGCCGTCGCCGGCTGCTTTACCGCCGGGCCTGACAGGCATACTGCAAGGACAGCTGCCCACAGGCGGCAGCTGGGACTGCATCCGGCCCATTCCAAGGAGAGACCATGGCAAAAAAAGCCCAGCCCAAACTGAGCGTGCGTGCACAGGTATTGCTCGATGCACAGGTGCACTGGTGGCTGGAGCGGCTGGATGCCAAAGCACTCGTGCCTTGGCTGGAAGACGAGGTGGATGCTCTGCTGGCCGATGCCGCCAAGCTGAAACTGGAGGAGGCCGTGAGCCGCGCAGATGTGCAGGCCGTCGCCCGCCAATATGCGGCCGAACTCGAACCACATGGCGCAATCCCTGAACTCGTTGGCGAGATCGCACAGTCCTTGCAGGCACATCCAGCGCAGAAAAAAACCAAGCTCGGCGAGCTGATGCCGGACAAGCACTTCCGCGAATGGCTCGACAAGATTCTGGAGCTGCACGCGGCGCGCGAGGCGATCATCCATGCCGCGCTTTCCAACCCGGTGGTCAGTGCCGTGGCGGGCGATCTGCTTTATCGCGGCATCAGCGGCTACCTGGGCGAGAGCAATCTCACCAAGAGCATTCCCGGTGCGTCCTCGATGCTCAAGTTCGGCAAGTCGATGCTGGCCAAGGCTGCGCCCAAGCTCGACGCTGCGGTTGAATCAACCCTGCGCAAGTACATCCAGCAAAGCCTAGACACCACGCTGCGCGAAAGCGAGCACTCACTAAAAATCTTGCTCACCGACGAGCTACTGCGCGAATCCGCGATTGAAATCTGGGCCGGCCTGAAGGGAATGACCGTGGCTGAGGTGCGCGCAACCGTCAGCGTCGATGACGTGGAAGAGCTGTTCGTGGTCGGCTACGAGCACTGGCGCAGCTTTCGCAAAACCAGCTACTACGGCGCGATGATCGATGCCGGCATCGCCAGCTTCTTTGACAAGTACGGCAAGACCCCGCTGTCGAAGCTGCTGGAGGAAATGGGCGTGACCCGCGCGATGATCCTCAAGGATCTGCTGCGGTTTGGCACACCAGCAATTGCAGCACTTAAGAAGAAGAAACTGTTGGACGCCATGATCCGCCGCTGGCTGGAGCCGTTCTATCACTCTGACGTGGCAAGCAAGCTGCTTGCTGATTGACGTATTACCCACTTCTACCCAAGGCAAGGCCACAAATGATCAAGCGCGTTGTGTTCAACCAGAAAGGTGGCGTCGGCAAGACCACCATCGTCTGCAACCTAGCAGCGATTGCAGCCTCGCGCGGCTTGCGCACTTTGGTGATTGATCTCGATACGCAAGGGAACTCCACTCAATATCTGCTTGGCGCCAGTGCGATCAAATCAGATCGCACGGTGGCGGATTTTTTTGAAGCCACCTTGAGCTTCACGCTGCAAATGCCGCCGCTGATGAGCTTTGCCACCAATACACCGTTCGAGAATCTCGATGTGGTGGCCTCCAGCCAGCGACTGGAAGAACTCATCGTCAAGCTTGAAGCCAAGCAGAAAATCTACAAACTTCGCGACGCGCTGAAAAAACTAAAAGGCTACGACGCCGTGTTTATCGACACGCCGCCAGCACTGAATTTCTACTCGCGCTCTGCGCTCATTGCCTCTGAAAAACTGCTGATACCCTTTGACTGCGACGAGTTTTCCCGTCAGGCACTGTATAGCCTGCTCGATAATGTTCAGGAGATTCGAGCCGATCACAACGATGGTCTGGAGATTGAGGGCATTGTCGTGAACCAATATCAGTCACGCTCCAATCTACCGCAACGCTTAGTTGCCGAATTGACGGCAGAAGGCAAGCCTGTGCTGGCTCAGGCAATCTCAAGCTCCGTTCGCGTCAAAGAATCTCATGAGCGTCACCAGCCACTAATTCATCTTGATAAAGCACACAGGGTTACGAAAGAGTATTTAGCGCTTTACGATTCTCTTGGTGGCTGATGATCTCAGCCCTGATGAATAAGCTTGGTAGTGCGGGGCTTTTTCATCTGCGAACGACTATTCAGTTTGCTCGCAGATCACTTCAACTTTACCCTTGGCAGTGGTAGCACGGCGGCAGACATCAGAAGAAAAATACTCATCGCGCCATGCCGTTGGTTGAATGGAAGCAGGCGTCGCAGGCACTACTTCGGCTGTACCGCCCCAGAGCGGCGGTGGCGCCTGTGGCAGAGACCTCATGTTTGTTTCCGCAGTCACTGCGGGTTCGATGTCAGCTGTCGCATAGCTCTGCACATATCCACGCAAGCGCGCCAGATTGGCAGCTACAGCACTGTTGTCCGGAGCAAGCTTGGCCGCGCGCTCCAGTAAGGCCATGGCTGCGTAGAACTGTCCACGCTCTGCTTTTGCGACTGCCAGATTGTTCAAAGCCACGGGGTCAAAGGGGTTCACCTCGAGCGCACGTTCAAAATTAAATTCGGCCTTTAAAGCATCCGCCTCAGCCATCCCCTGCCGACCGAGCCCTTGATAGCCATACAGCGCATCCATATCCACAGGCTCACCAAAAGCTGGCGTTACGCCTCTGACTGGCACATGAATTGGCGAAGGGATGTTCGAGGGCGCTCCGAAAGCTCGGGACTCAGGCTGAGTGCTATCGATGGTCGGCCCTGGAATCACGACACCAGGCATAGTGTCGGCGTAACGGGGTTCATGCTCGGTTGCGCAGGCGACACAGCTAAGCACGAGCACGAGCGCAGCAAACTTGCGATGGCTCACAGGCGGGGATCCCCAAAAGTGAAATATGGCAGTAGCAGTTTGGGGGGGAACGCGACGCGACTCTGTGGATAGAACATGTAACGCAGATAGCCGAAGGCGCTGGTTTCGTTGTAGTTTCGGGCGTTATCTAGCGCCAGACGCGCACCAAGCGCGAGGTTCGGATCGAGCAGGTATTCAAACTGCCCGTCGAGCTTGAATCCGACGCCAATCTGTCGCTGCGAGGAGTACTGGTCGACTATCGGGATAGTACCGGTGTAGCTCACAAGTGCGGTAGTCAGTGCTGACTGCAGTCCGGCATCCCCCGGGTAGAACGCCTGGCTGTCTTCACTGAACGCTTGCAACCCAATTGCACCGCCCAATTTATAGCTGAAGCGGCTTCCGTAACCTTCCCATTCGACAGGCATGCTGACTGCAAGGTATGACTGTGGGCTGAAGTAGCCCCCATGACCAAAAGTGAAGCGACGCAGGTTCCTGTCGTATCCGAAAGTCGTCACATTAAGCCCATAAGTCACGCGACTGCCGCGCCTCTCAATAGCCCGCGCATAGAGGCCACCACCAAGCTCTACGACAGTATTCTGCTGCACATTTACGCCATCAAGCGTGTGATAGCTACCGTTGCCATAGAGACCGTATTTGCCCAGGTCGTATGCGATATCTAGACGACCGCCAGTCTTGGCAACGCCCCCGTGCACAAGACCAGTCGCAGGATCAGTCTGACCGGCGTACGACAACAAACTGTCATTTACCGATCTCCGCGCAATATCGATCCTGAAACTGAGACGATCAAACTTCGGACGCCAATTAATGCCGCCCACAATAGTTTCAACCGGGAATCCCAGAGGTGAACTGCCAATATCAAGCTTGAGACCCCCAGCTTCATAGCCAATGCCGACTGCAATGCCACTCGCAGAGTTTTCATAGCGCGAAGTGCTACTGGCTGCACCGAGGGCCAGTGCAAGGCCTAGACCGCCATAGAGAGGCAGGTTGTTGCCAGAAACAGTGCCACCGTCCAAATAGACCGGCGCAGCACGAAGCTTGAAACGACCGCCATCAGTCGCTGGGAAACTGGCCTCTACAACAGCCTCGATATCTTGCAGGCGATCTAAGCCCTCAGCGCCAGCGCGAGCGCGCAATGCAGTTCCCGCTTCTGCATACGGAGTGCGACTTGCCCTGAGCTCTCCTACTTCCTTCAATAGGTCGCGGCGCTCTTTACTATCTGTACGATTACGGTCCAGTACGAATTCAGGCGTGCTGAGCAGCGGATCAAACAGCACGGCTGGATCGGGCTGACTAATACGGCTTACTGTTGGTGGTGGCGGGATATCGCCCTGTACTGCCCCGCCTCGGTAAGACGTACTGGACCCACTATAAGGTACAGTTGTAGAACCTTGATTCTGTGGGGCTTCATAGATCCTGCTCCCCTTGCTCTCCTGCCCCGTGGCGGAACGCAAAGACCCGGGCAGGCTCAGTTGGCGACTCATGCTCGGGGTGATCCGTCGTGGCTGCGGAAATTCGCTGGCCGGGTACTGCCTAGCTGCACCAGCAGGCGGCTCCCGCCCCCCTGCTCTTGGCAACGTTAGACTTTCAACATAGCGATATGAAGGCGCTGATGTGCCGTTTCTGGGCTCTTCTGTCCAGTAACCGGTGCTTGACTGTGGCTGGCGTGTAGTAAGTTCGTCGACAGCAATTGATGGGCTCTGCTGCGGAGTGCTAGGTGGCGTGGAGACTTTCAGCAATCGGCCTACGGATGGCCGATAAGCAGAGAGTGATACATCGCCGCGTGGATAATTGCTGGCACGGGTGCTGATGCCGTTTTTCGATCCGAGGCGACGAGGTACGACACCGAATCGCTGCTTGTAGGACTTCCCTTGCTCATAGTGTTGAGCTGGAGTGATCGATTGTCGCTGCCAGCTAGATGCCCTAGTCTCATTCGAGGGTGGTGCAATAAGCTGCAGAATGGGCTGCGAATTGCCCTTCGGCACAAGCGCTTTGTCACCAGTTTGCTCTGCATCCAATCGCAGCGCCTGCTGAAGAAGCTGCAGAGCACGGCCTTCATCCCCGCGCGCTCTCGCGGCGCGGCCTGCCAATGCGTAGAGCCTCGGGTTGTTGGGATCAAGAACGAATACTTTTTCCAGCAGAGCATCGGCATCATCGAGCCGGTTCAGTGCAAGTGCGGCACTGACGGCCCCCTTGTAGGCATCAATCTCTTCGCTATCTTGTTGCAGCACCCGTTGATAGAGGCGGTAAGCGTTGTCGTAGTCTTTTGCATCATTGTAAAGACGCGCTAACGACATGATGAGACGAGGATCAGTAGGATTAGCGCGAATCAGCGGCTCAATATATTCGTAGGCCTTCGCAAGATCGCGTTCCTCGCGCAATAAATCAGCCTGTCGAAGTCGGTAACCGATACGCAAATTATCCAGATCCTGCATCTGCTGCTCGTTCAAGGTGTCCCTACGCAGAAGATCAACCAACACGATTTCAAGCTCGGCATCTTGCTGAAGCTTGAACAGCAAGCCGGCATACGCCAAGCGCAATCCAGCATCTGACTGGTTATTGCGCGCCAAGGCTTGACGCATGTAACGCAGAGCTCTCCCTTCGTCACCAACATCCGCATAGGCACTCGCCAAAGCACCCAGTAGCTCGGGACTTTCACCTACCCAAGGCTCGATCTTAGCCAGCAAGCGCATTGCATCCTGCGGCTGACCGGCGCGTGAATATACCGTTGCACGTTGAGCCTCATAGCGTACCCAAAGACGCTTCTGAAGCTCCACCATCGCTAAGCTGCGTTCACCCGCTGAGACCTCCTCGAGCGTGTTCAGACCGGATAAAAAGTCTTGCTGTTCAGCTAAGAGCGAAGCCTTGATGAATAGAATTTCAGGCTGCACCGTACGAGAGCCACTACTAGTGCCCAACAACATTGCATCAATTAGGGTGTTGGCTTCCCGCGTCCGCCCCTGGCCTTGATAGAGACGAGCGAGATCGAGTCTGGCCCAAGGACTATCAGGATCCAGCAGCAGCGCGTCCTTTAACAGAGCTTCGGCTTGAAGTTCATCCTTCACACGCAGCGATTCTGCAGCCTGCTCGCGAAGGTGCTGAGACTTGAGAACCCCTAGGCTCCCCAATTGCCCACGAATGGATTCAGGCAACGCCTCGGACAGCGTAATCGCCTCAGCCAGGCGTTTGCTGCCAGCCAAAAGGCTCATCAAACCGCGCAGCGCATCAACATTCTCGGGACTACGCCGGATGACTTGGCGATAGATCTTCTCTGCCTCAATGATCTGTCCCTGCTCGTTCAGAATGTCCGCCAAGCTGATCAGCACTGATTGCTCGTTCTCCACCCGCTGTGGGTAGGTAGATATCACGGCACGCAGCTGCTGCTCGGCCTTGCCAGCATCTCCCGATTTGCGAGCAACTTGGGCCAGTTCAACTGCCTCCCAGAATTTGGCTGTATCCAGCGCATCTTTCCAACGAGATGCACGCTTCTTATCAAGCGCCGTGGCGCGCTCGAGTAACTGGCGTGCATGTGCGTAATCCAATTTACGCAGGTGCACGATGCCAAGTCCCGCAATCGCATCAGCTGACTCACCATACTGGGCAGAAGCATCCGCGAAAAACCCGGAGGCAAGATCGAATTGACCTAAATCAAGTGCAGCGAAACCTTGACGGACTAAGTTACCTCGCAGCTCTTCAGGCGTTACCTGGCGTGCCTCTTGGGTCACGCGGGCATTTGCAGCCGCATCGCTTGTCTGGCGAAGTGATTGCAATCTGGCACTGACCTGAGTGTCTTCGCCTACACGCCTCAGATAGTCAATGTAGAGAGCCTCATCACCAGGCTTGACCGCGAGCCAAAGTAGCCCCTGTCGCCATGCCTGCCGAGCAGCCACACCTACAGTATTCTCACCTTGCAGGGTGGAAAGCTGATCAATACCCTCACGCCGGGTAGATTCGCGATAAGTCAGGTGCTGAGCCAGGGCAAGACGATAGATAGGCTCATTCTTGTGACTGTCTGCCAGCTTGGCGATGCCCACTCGGGCTGACTCCCAGCCATTTTCAGCACCTGCTAGGGTCTGGTAGAACTCGAGACCTAGGCGGCCACTCGGAATCTCGTCCCCAAATACCTTTCTGTAGGCCTCAACCGCTTCCCGATACTTTCCAGCACGCGCCAGTGAGCGTGGCTGTTCAAGCTGGCTAATGTTGAAGCTACCTTGGCGAATCAGATCCTCCATCCGGCCTAAATCTGCATGGCTGGGATGCGCTTGTTTCAGGCGATCCAAATAAGCGCGAGCTTCGCTCGTTCGGCCACTAAGGGCATCTGCTTTAATCAGGCCCTCCAATGCAGGGACGCTGTGCGGCTGACTTCGCAGTAGCTTCAGCCAGTTTTCACGCGCTAGGTCGTAGCGATTTTGACTCTCCCAATAGCGCGCTTGGCTACTCAGCAACTCAGTAACATCAGTAGCGACTCCGCCCTCGGCAGCCCACACAGTTGAGGCAGCTGCGGACAGGAGCAATGCACTGGCCAGTGCCCTTATAACGACCAGTCGCAGCATGATTTTTCCCACCGTGGCGTGACCTGTCCATTTTGTTCAAAACGGAAGTGTCCGGAATCCCAGCCCTCGCCAAACATCGCTAATGCTTGGTCGTAATAGTGCGGCGGATTACCAAGATTTCCCTCAACGCGATTGCTTTTCAACCGCTGTCTTTGATGCTCAGAGCTATCTTCATCGAAGGTCGATAGAAAAGGCAACACGGCAGCAGAAAAACCAATCGGAGCAACACCCGAGATCCGACCATTCCTGGTGTCAATGCGCTCTGGCGGGCGACCCAGCCTGATCACGATGTCGGCATATGGCTTAAGTAGCCGCTGTAATTCACTTGTTTTCGCCGGCCTGGAAAGACTCGGAGTCATGCCTGCCCACAGGGCAACACGAATGGCGTCATAGCTTGCTGTGCCTTGGGTTTGTGTATCAATCATGATGTTGCCAATGGCCGAGACCATGTACCAGTCGGGCGCTACCCCACCGCTGAGCACGCTACGCATGGCTCGCATGTGATTTTGCCAAAGTGCAGCCCACGGCCCATCACGGTCGTGTATCGCCAACCAGCGAAACTGAAATTCGGGCAGGTAGCTCGGGTTTAGACGACTCACCCCACCAACCGAATGGAATCCGTGCGGCGCAGGCAAAAGCATCAATCCTAGTCCCGGCACTTCGGCAACCTCGTGCTTCTTAATGAGTGTCAGCATGGCTCGCCCGATGCGCTCATACTCGGCGTGCTTCCAAAGCCGGGCTGCTTCGATGAGGGTATAAGCGATCCACAAATCCGCATCAGATGCTGGATTAGGATCCTTAATGCCCCAACTGGCATCGTCTCGCTGCCCCCAAAGCCAGGCTGGCAGATGAGAAGCAAGGTCACCCCGCGCTAGGTTCTGCTCTGTCCATTTCAGAATACGATCGAATCGGGCACGATCATTCGCAACCAGTGAAAAGAAAAGAGAATAGGCCTGAGTCTCCGATGTGCTACGGTTTTCTGATGTGCGATCTACTACTCGGCCATCAGCCTGAATGAATTCTCGTGAATAGGCTCGCCATTGCGTCCAACTAAAATCTCGTCTTCCACAAATCAAAAAAGCACAAACAACTGTCAGTCCCAGTGCGAGCAATAGACGCCTTATTGGGCTTTGCACTTCGTCTCCAAGACTTATTAGTGACTGCATAACAAGCGGGATATCAACCCTGCTTGCGAGAAAACGCCATCTTGCGCATCACCCTAAAGAGCATAGTAGCCAGCAGCAAGGAGAGAAATAGCGACACGAGCAACATAATCAGCGGCTGCCGTGAAAACCACCATCGCAACTGGGTGGTCAGAGGGAGACTTCCCAAGTAGTACTGATCGCCAATTTGGTAATTGCTCACCTGTTCACCGTTGAATAGAACAAGGTCACCACGGATAAATTGCGCCTTACCTGGGTCCGAGATTAATCCTGTGACAGCGGTCAATTTTTTTTCGTTCGCGGCAGTGACAACCACTGCCGTGCGCGATGAGGAAAGAGGAGACTCAAAACTCATGATCGCACCTAATGAATCGCCTGCATTCATGATCACACGCCCCGCATGATCCGCCGTTGCCTTGAGATTTTGCCCCTGCCATTTGGCACGGAGTCGTTGAAACGGCCCCAAGGTTCTCAGCGTCACCTCGCCTCCGGCCATCGACATTGGCATCTGATCTGACCATGTCTCCAGCAGAGGCTGATTGCCTGCCCCTCCCAGAATAATCAGGTCTCGATCATCAAAAGCCTCCACATCGGCAGCGCGGCCAAGCAGGAAGCGGGTCGCAGGATAGCCTGTCGCCTCACCCAGATGCCCCATGAGTGTCAAGTAGGCTTCTACTTCTTCTGCATTAAGACTCTCAGGAAGGATCACCGCCGACTGACTCAAGTCAGCATACTTAGTGAAGGGGAATCCTGCATTAATGAAGAGACTGAGTTCTGGCAATGCAATATAGTGCGGAAATGCAGAAAGATCGATAGTTGAGTCTTCATCGATGGATCCACGCAAATTATCCAACACAACATCTTTACAAGCACCCTCTTTTTTTCTTTCAAAGTAATAGTGGAACTCCAATGTGTTATCCGAACTGAATTTATAGTCGGGCACGTAAACATTTTGTGAGTTTACTGAATCAATGTCCGCAACGAAAGGTAGATTAATGCGCTGCTCTGCGGCATTCTCTTCACCGCCGCGTGACAGCGCAATTGCCTCGACAAAGGCATTGTTGATATTTACATTCAGGGTCGATTTAGGCCCTATAGTTGGCGTGTAGCGATACTTGAGATCCAATTTCAAGCCCTTGCCACGCCAAGTGAATAGATCGGGTGGCGCGTGGAACGGCACTCTGATCACATCCGGATATAAGCCACTAGATTCGAGTGCCGAGGCTCGAGCTAACTCTCCGAAGCGCACAGGGCGATCTGTAGGCAGCCAGCGAGGCGCATCATAGGCGAGCCTGATTGGCGGCTCTTGAAAAGCCTTGATGGCAGCTTCCTGTCCTGACAAAGCTTGGCTATTCAGTGCCAGCCCGCGAGCAGCTGTTTTGAGTGACTCACCTGTCGACCCGCGAATCACAAGCAGCAATGAATCTGCTGAACGCGGGTTGACCATCAGCTCGATTTTCGCTGGCGCACTGTCTGCCAGCAAATCAAGGCCTGCAGGTGATTTATTCCCGCTGACAAAAACAACTGCATGGCTAGTAGGGAGTTTATTGAAGTAAACAGGAAAACTAGCCCCACGATAATCAGCCAGCGCACCGAACCAACTGGCGACTACGCCAGCTGCATCCATCTCATCCGCAGTGGGCGTGCCAGAAAATACAAAAGGCAGCGTCACACGTCTTGAATCGCGACTGTCAAAAAAAGGCTGAGGCAGCTGGCTGAGATCTAGTGAGCGAGGCAATGCGCGTGTTTCTATCTCTATGCTGGAGCGGTTATCAACAATTGCCCACAATGCAGTGTGCACCGGATCTTCACAATCCATCGTGTAGTGACCAATGAACTGCAGGCCAATTTGGTTGTATTCGACAAACAGCCTTGGATCGATATCAATCACTCGCTCCGCACCACCTGCGGTTTCTGACGAGAGTGGGATGGTGGCTGCTAACTGGTTATTTACCAAGACATTGATGTGCGACAGTGGGAAAATCAGCGATGGCGAATGCGCGAACTTAAAAGTAAAGCGCGCTTTGGTCACCAATTCATCCTCACGCACCGCGAGCGGAAGACTGATCTCCCCCTGCACACCTCGTAGGCGAATGGGCTTCTGTACGCCCATCGATTCCAGTGTCATCTGGCGCATTCTGACTGGCTGTTGCGGCTGAAAAAGATCAGGTGTCGGCACCAGCAATGGGTCTTGCACCTGAGCATGACTGATCACTGGGTAGCTGCTAGCAATCGCAAGTAGCCCCCCACAAAAAACAGGTAGCGCGCTGCGCGCACTAATCAATGCATCAAGATTCTTGACCACTCTCAAGATACTATTTTTCATATTTTTAATTGTCATGCTAGCGATCCGAAGTGTCCCGATCAGACCAAACTCAAGAACAGATTTAAAACTTTCACCGATACGATCGTTCGGACGATCTGCTGACCAACTAACCCAAGCATCCGCACGCCCAAAAATTCCATAAATCAATTGTCGCTCTTGCTCCAAACCCATAGGTTGAATAAACTCCACGAATAACGCATTCCCCTTGGAACGAATTACTTTTGAGGGCGTCCACACCTCGCGATACTCCGGCGCCAGTGCCACCAGCAATTCAGCACCTAATGGAATGGATTGTGAGGTTGTCAATTTAATACCAGTACCGCCCTCTGAGATATCCATGGTCACACCAGATATTTCCGGGCCATCGGGAATCCGCACTCGCACATCGATCAAAGCATTAACGCGAATACTGCGCCTAACTTGTTTTGACTCCCAAGCAACTGCCAGCGCAGCCCCAATAATAATACTATTATAAATAGTCCATACAATATTCAAAACAACAGTATCTACTTCGTGTGTATTCCAATGGGTAAAGCGAATAGCTCCAACTGCCAAACCGATCAAGTTTACAACCAGCATCACCATATAAGGTTTTGCAATATCTCGATCGAAGTATTCTTCATTGTTCATGCCTCCTTTGGCCGTGACGTTGAAGGTGCCGAGTTTGGGGTTGATCAACGCCAACAGCGTGGGAACAAAAATGTAAGTTGCCAGAACCGTCTCATAAACTTCGGCCCAGAATGAGTGGCGGAATGGCCCTTGGATTCTTGAATTGGTGATTGAAGCGTGGGCAAGGTGAGGCAATGCGTATGCTGCGATGAGTAAAGCCGAGGCCTCAATAATGTGCGCCTGAAAAAAGAGATAAGAAAGTGGCGCTGTCAAGAACACAATTCGCGGCAATCCATAAAAAAAGTGCAACATGGCATTGGAATAGCAAAGCCGCTGTCCCCAATTAAGTCCTTTACCCAGAAAAGGGTTGTCGGTCCTGAATATCTGCGCCATGCCACGCGCCCAACGAATACGCTGTCCGACGTGAGCAGACAGAGATTCTGTTGCAAGTCCTGCAGCTTGGGCGACATTCAGATACGCCGTCGTCCAGCCACGACGATGCATTTTTAGCGCGGTGTGTGCATCCTCTGTTACGGTTTCAACCGCGATTCCCCCCACTTCTTCGAGAGCAGTACGTCTAAGTACTGCACACGAGCCGCAAAAAAATGTGGCGTTCCAAAAATCATTTCCATCCTGCAGTAAGCCATAAAAGAGTTCGCCTTCGTTAGGCACTTTTCGGAACGTGCCTAGGTTACGCTCGAAAGGATCAGGCGAGAAAAAATGGTGCGGCGTCTGCGTCATAGCCAACTTGGGCTCACGCAAAAACCACCCCGTCGCTACTTGCAGAAATGAGCGGGTGGGAATGTGATCACAGTCAAAAATCGCAATAAACTCGCCTTTCGTTTTAGGCAAAGCAGCATTGAGATTTCCCGCCTTTGCATGTTTAGAATTGCTACGCGTAATGTGCGTTGCGCCAATTTCATCGCACAACTCTTTAAAATGTGCTCGCTTGCCATCGTCAAGCACATACACGTTGAGCTTGTCCTTTGGCCAGTCCATCTCAAGTGCGGCGAGAATAGTGGGGCGAACCACCTTGAGTGGCTCGTTGTATGTAGGGATGTAGATATCAACTGTCGGCCAGTCTGCGGTATCTTGCGGCAAGGGTACGGGCTTGCGGTTAAGTGGCCACAACACCTGAAAATATCCGAGCAGGAGAACTATGTAGGCGTAAATTTCAGCTGCAATCAATCCACCTGCAAAAAAAATATCAACCCAAGTGCGCGTATTGCCTTCCAGCCCTACCGACTGGGTAATGCGCCAATACATGTAGCGTGTAGAGACAAGTACCGATATGACCATCATCAGATGCATGGCTAAGCGGCCTTGAATTCGATTGATCCAGAGCGCAATCAGCAAAGTACCTAGGCCAAAAAAACTCTGCCAGGTCATTGATAAGGGCGTCGTGATGATGCTGATCGTTGGCAATAAACAGAGAAGCAACAGCGCGATCAGCAAAAGCGGCTGATCCCAGATTTTTAGTTCAACAAGTTTTTCCAGACGCTGGTTCCACTTACTCCCAATCAACAGATCAGTCCAAGGTTTACTATCGCTGGAAGCACCTACATGTGTAGGGGAGGCAGATTCCTTCATGCGCTTCTCAGCACCCACTCTGCGACAGCCGAAAAGTCTTGGCTGGCTGGTGATTCTGGGGAATAGCGGAGTATCGGAGCCTGCGAAGCCAGGGCCTCCTCAATGGCAGAATCAAAATGAATTTCCACCGGAAGCAGTTGATCGCCCAAGTCACGAGAGAGTGCAGTTGCCACGTCTCGGCACAACACACGAGTGTTGTTAACTCTGTTCAGAAGGTAGTAGCCACGAAAATGAGCGTGCTTTTGCGCCCATTCTGAGTACCAGGCCTCCATTGCAGGCACGGTAACAAATGACGCGGCATCAGGTAGCAAAACGCATAGCGCAAGCGCGCTTGCTTTCAGCGCCTGAGGCAGATAGCAGGTACCCCCGGGCGGAGTGTCGATAATCACGATGCATCCAGGCACAAGCCCCAAAGCATCAAGCCCTTGGCCGAGCCAATCTGGATTAGCATCGAGATGGCGCTCGAAGACTCGACGATCCGCGTCATTGATTGCGCCAAATGGAAGGCAATCCACACCATACGGTCCCCTGTAGGCAGCATCAACCCACGGCTGCCCTTGTAGCGTTTGCACCGCTAACCCACTGCCATCAGCCAGCGGCATCTGGTGGTGAAGCCGAAGTGCGTTCTGTGGATCCAAATCCACCAGCAAAACAGGACGGCCAGCAGCCGCGAGAGCTGCAGCAAGATTTGCAGCAACAGTGGTCTTACCTACCCCACCTTTAGGGGAGACCACAGCAATGGTGAGTCGTTGCTCGCTTGCAGCCATAAACCCTTTTGTCGCGACGCTAATCGATTCCCTGCATCTTAGACATGATTGTCGCCCGCCAGCCTACGAAACACATCTTGGAGTGATTCTGCAGACTCTGAGGAGTGCCCTGCTGAGCCCGCACCCAGATTCAATTTGAGACGACCACTGGCAGCGCCCTGCAAGGACGATGCTTTAGCAGACATCGGGGTAACCACTACGGACACATCAGGCGCAGTTCGCTCTGGCGCCACCGGCGGAAGTCTGGGGGGAAGGGCGGTAGCATGGTTGCTCGAATCCATCGACCTGCTGATCGACGCCATGTGCGAGGAAATTCTGATGGATGGCAACTCGTCGGCGGCCTGTGATGCAACTTTGGGAACGCCCACTGCCTGAAAAATTGAAACCAGATCATCCCGTGGATTGCCTCTCAATAGCGGCGGCATATTAAGGGACGCCACTACTGGTGGAGTCATTGCGCCCGGTTGTGGAGAATTCCTCTGTGCCGCGGAGAGCATAGGCATATTTTGCGGTAGCGCTGCCAAAACCTCGGGTGGCAGAGCAGAGGGCTTCGGGACAGCTTGGACCACACGGGTAGCAGCTTGGGAAATCGACACATTCGCAGCACGTGGCACTGATTGCAGCAACGACCACCGTCGCGGCGCTTCGCTGACAGTAGCATTGGCTGTCGGCGCGCTGCGAATCTCACGATAGTCACTCGGATTCAGTCCGAGGTGCGAGAACAATTGCTTGATGTCGTCACTCTTTTCTGCCATCGCTTACCCCTCAAAATGCATCAAGTCTGAGCACTTAGGAAAAATGTTCGCTGGCTGCCAGACGGAACCGCAAAGTGTCAGTATTACCCTGGACGCCGCCAACTTGGCGCAGCACCAATCCGCGACCAGCACCAAGATCACGCAGCCACTCTTCATATAAACCCTCAAGCAGACCGGGCGTCCAGCGCAGCGCTTCAGCACCAAAAGCACTACGAAGCGGCGCACAGGAATGCTGGAACTCGACGCAGTTCTCCAGTTCACGCACACGCACCCAGCCCCACTGACAGGACTCAAGCGCTGCATTCAAGGCACGCTCCAACTCCTTGAGCCCTCCGCCCTTCGGCAGCGGCATCTTCTGCGCCCAGCGGCGGCCCAGAACAGCAAAGAATGCGCGGATATCGTCTGCTGGCATCTGCACTGCAAGCTCTTCGGCGAGTACTTTTAGAAATCCCGCCCAGCGCACATCCGTAGGTCGAGATAAAAAGTAATCCAAGCTTCCTTGTTCAACATCAAACATGACGAAGATCCGGGTTGGCGAGAGGCATCACTTAAAGGCTTGTTCAAACAATAGTGGCCCAGTCAGCGGGGCGATGAACAATATACGTTAAGTTAATGCGAGAAATAAATGATTTCAATGGATATTTTCTCAACTGAAACCCGCCTGCAGAGCTCTGCGGGACAGCGTACAGAGCAAATACCACCCGGCAACCTAGTGCCGGGCGAATTCAACGAATCAAGATCTGGCTTAACCAGCAGATCAGGATGGGCACGCAGCAGATCTGTTCAGCCCAACTCCAACTCGTGCTCGTTGGCTGCAAATGCAATTCCGATCGCCCCCTCACCCACATGGATCCCGCCGACCATGCTCATCACACTGACGAATACTTCAATGCCCTTGCTTCTAGCGAATGCCACCAAGTGCAAATAGCCGGGCAATGTTTCAAGGTTGACGGGATCACCGCCGTATTCAAACACCAGCGTCGGTGTCAGCAGACCCCGCTCAATCTGGGTCTCGACGTATTTGAAGACTTTGGCAGAGCCTTCTTCGAAATGCCGCACGCGGGCGACCGGGCCGGTGGTGTTTCGATAGCCGCGCACCAGCGGTTTCACGTCGAGTGCTGAGCCGATTACGTATTGCAGCAGACCCACGCTTTTGTCTCCGCGCTTCTGGGCGCGAGCACGCAACTGCTTGAGATCGCGTGGCAGCAAATAGCCATAGGTGTGCTGCACGAGGTATTCAACCCGCTCGCGGATCTTGTTGTGGCTCTCTCCCGCCTTGATCATGCGCACGCACTCAATCACCGGGATCGCCTGCGCTGCAAAGCAGTTTTGAGTATCGATCACCCGCATGGCAAAAGGGGTCTTGATGCCAGCCGCAAAGCGGCGTGCCTTGTACTCGTTGAGGATGGTCAGCGCCGCCTGCTTGACATTGTCATACATCGGCGAACGGGAGCTAGCGATAGTAAATACGAACACTAGGTCATAGTCGATGACCAGCTTGTCGAGAAACAAATTGCGGGTCTGCTCGACACTAAATGCCGTCGTCTCTGCCTGTGCAGCGGCCGAGACGTGCTGGCGATAGAACTCCAGCGTGGTTTCGGGATCGCGTTGATCAATCATCTGACGACCATCCAGATGCAAAGTGATCGGCAGGATGACGATATTGTTTTCTTCGATGAACGCCTGCGGCAGGTCGCAGGCTGAATCAACCACAATGCCTATTCTCATGACTCCCCTCTCTTTATAGGGAGATCATAACCAGCCTCAGGGCCGCTTCATAGCGGCTAAATCTGCCCCAGCTTGCGGCAGAGATCGCGCAGCATGCCGGCGGTAGCGCCCCAGATGCGGTGGCCATCGTGGTTGATCTCGAAAAACGGCACGTTCAGACCCTCAGTGCTCAGAATCTTCGACTCATAGCGCTGGCGATCCAGCAACACGGCCAAGGGCACCTCAAACACTGCTGCCACCTCACCTGCATCGAACACGAAAGCCTTCGGCGGCGTCACCAGCGCCACCACAGGCGTGACGCGATAGCGAGTGGTGGTGGGGTAGTCATCGAGATAGCCGATCACTTCCACATTCTTCGGCGGAAGGCCCACTTCCTCCTCTGCTTCGCGCAAAGCACAAGCCGCAAGGCTGATGTCCTCCGGGTCGCGACGGCCGCCAGGGAAACTCACCTGCCCTTTGTGATTGCGCAGGGTCTCGGCGCGGCGGGTGAGTAGCACGCTGTAACCTTCAGGCCGCTTGAGAATCGGCACCAGCACGGCGGCTTCACGCAGGTTGCTCAACATGGGCTTGAGCGCCAACTGCACCAGCTTTGGCCATTCAAGATCCACCAGCGGCCGTTCCTGCTCGCTGCTGCCCGCCAGCGCCGTGCGCAGACGAGTTTCGATAGCAGCAGTCACATCAGCCCACGCACGAGATCAGCGGCGATATCGTCGAAATCCTCAAGCCCGACTGCCACGCGAATCAGGCCCTCGGTAATTCCAGCGGCCGAACGTGCCTCGGCGCTGATTCGGCCATGCGTAGTAGTTGCAGGATGGGTGATCGTGGTGCGCGTATCGCCAAGATTGGCAGTGATCGAACAGAGCCTAGTGGCATCGATCAGTCGCCAGGCCGCATCACGGCCACCCGCCACCTCAAAGCTCACCACGCCGCCAAAGCCGTGCTGCTGCGACTTGGCCAAGGCATGTCCGGGGTGGCTCGGCAAGCCCGCGTAAAACACACGCAGCACGGCAGCTCGCGCGTCTAGCCATTCAGCCAGTCGCTGCGCTGATTCAGCATGGGCCCGCATGCGCAGGTTGAGTGTCTCCAGCCCCTTGAGAAACACCCAGGCATTGAACGGACTCATGCAGGGGCCGGCAGTGCGCATGAAGGCAAACACTTCCTTGCCGACCTTTTGTGCATCGCCCACTACCGCGCCACCCACGCAGCGACCCTGTCCGTCCAGATACTTGGTAGCGGAGTGGATGACGAAATCCGCCCCCAGCTTGAGCGGCTGTTGCAGCACCGGCGTCAAAAAACAGTTATCGACGGCCAGCCAAGCGCCGTGCGCGTGGGCCAGGGCAGCCAGCGCGCGGATGTCGGCCACCTCGGCCAAGGGATTGGAGGGTGACTCGACAAACAGCAGACGCGTCTGAGCCCGCAGTGCCGCACGCCAGCCCTCGGCATCAGCCAGGCCAACGTAGCTGGTAGTGATGCCAAACCGGCCCAGCACATTATTGAAGAGATTAATCGTGGGGCCGAACACACTGCGCGAGACGATGACGTGATCGCCAGACTTCAGCAGCGACAGACACAGCGACAGAATGGCAGCCATGCCGCTGGCGGTGGCGACGCAACTCTCGCCACCCTCCATCACCGCCAGCCGACGCTCGAACGCAGCAACCGTTGGATTGCTGAAGCGCGAATAGACATTGCCCGGCTCTTCACCCGAAAACACCTTGGCAGCGTGCGCAGCAGAGCGGTGCACGAAAGACGAGGTGGGGTGGATCGCTGCCGAGTGCTCGCCTTCGTGGCGCTCAGGCTCGAAAGCCCGCACGCCCAGCGTCGCAAACCCCCAGCTATCGTCAAACCCATTCATGCTGCGTGCAAATCCAGGGAGGTGGATGAGGCACGGCTGCGTGCCTCTTTGGCCGCATCGTTGCGGAACAACTCTAGCTGATCGAGATATTTGGCATCGACATCCTGCGTCACGTACTCGCCCGTGAACACCGAGCAGTCGAACTTCTCGATGTTGGCGTTCTTGTGCTTGACGGCATCGATCAGGTCTTCGAGATCCTGGAACACCAGCTTGTCGGCGCCCAGCAATACGCGCAACTCCTCCTCGGTGCGCCCGTGGGCCACCAGTTCGTGAACCGATGGCATGTCGATGCCATAGACGTTGGGGAAACGAACCGGCGGTGCGGCAGAGGCGAAGTAGACATTCTTCGCACCGCAGTCACGCGCCATCTGGATGATCTCCTGGCTGGTGGTGCCGCGCACGATGGAGTCATCCACCAGCAGCACGTTCTTGCCCCGGAACTCGACATCGACCGGGTTCAATTTCTGGCGCACGCTTTTCTTGCGCTGCGCCTGGCCCGGCATGATGAAGGTGCGGCCGATGTAGCGATTCTTGATGTAACCCTCGCGGTAGGGCACGCCCAGCACCTGCGCCAGCTCGGAGGCCGGCACGCGTGAGGTGTCCGGGATGGGAATCACCACGTCGATCTGGTGATCGCCCCAGTCGCGCTTGATCTTCTCGGCCAGCTTCACGCCCATGCGCAGGCGCGACTTGTGCACCGAGATGTTGTTCATCATCGAATCGGGCCGCGCCATGTAGACGTACTCGAAGATGCAGGGCGAGTGTTGCGGGTGCGCAGCGCACTGGCGGCGGTGCAACTTGCCATCGAGTGTCAGCAGCACCGCCTCGCCCGGCTCGATGTCACCCAGCACCTCAAAGCCCAGGGCATCGAGCGCCACGGACTCCGAGGCGATCAGGTAGTCCGGCCCGGTGATGCCATTGCGACGGCCGACCACCGCCGGACGGATGCCGAAGGGGTCACGAAAACCCACCACACCATAGCCGGTGATCAGGGCCACACAGGCATAGGCACCGCGAATGCGGCGATGCACGCGTGCCACGGTCTCAAACACATCCTCTGGCGTCAGCCGCAGCTTGTTCTGCGCGCCCAGTTCGTGGGCGAAAACGTTCAGCAGCACCTCGGAGTCAGACTCGGTATTGAGGTGCCGACGATCCTCCTCAAACAGCGCCTGCTTGAGCTCGGCGGTATTGGTGAGATTGCCGTTATGTGCCAGCGACACCCCGAATGGCGTGTTGGTATAAAAAGGCTGCGCCTCGGCGCTCGTGGTGCAGCCCGCCGTGGGGTAGCGCACATGGCCGATGCCCATGTTGCCGCGCAGCTTGTTCATGTGTTCGTCGGCCTGGAACACATCGCGCACCAGCCCGTTGTCCTTGCGCAGATGCAGGCGGTCCCCCTCGGCAGTGATGATGCCTGCGGCATCCTGGCCCCGGTGCTGGAGCATGGTCAGCGCGTCAAACAGATCCTGATTGACGGGCGATTTGGAAACGAGACCGGCGATGCCACACATGGCTTAGGGGCTTCCTTGAGGTTGTAATGACGATGGGGATTCCAGCACCCGAATCCAGTGCCCCGGAACAATGGCCTTCAACACGTCGGCCATCCATTCCAATCGGGAGATCAGTACGGATTGGCTCCACCAGGGGTCTTGGCGCGCGCTGGTGGTGCCGGCGGCCCAGATCAGGGCGGCAATCAGCACCAGCGCGCGCAGCGCACCAAATCCGGCACCGAGCGTGCGGTCAACGCTGGCCAGCGCGCCCTCGCGCACCATGCGGCCAACGAAGAAAGTGAGCAGCGAAGTGAGCAGCAGGACAGCGAGAAACAGACCACCAAAAGCCGCTGTCTTGCGTACCGATGGCGTCTCGATGCGGGTGATCAACCACTCGGAGGCCTGATGGGTAAAGGTGAAAGCCACCCAGAATGCCAGTACCCAACCGAAGATCCCCAGCACCTCGCGCGTGAAGCCGCGCATCAGGCCGATGAGGATCGACACTGCAAAGACGGCGAGGATGACGTAGTCCGCCCAATTCATGCTTGAAGTTGCAGTCGCTGCTTCCGTGAGGCGTGCATTTTACCATTGGCCACGCAGCTTCCGGCGCGACGAACTAAAGTGTGCGTCCATCACTCTTAATGCCGTCCCCACTCGCCCGACCGCCGTGATCCGCTCTCCCACCCTTTGTCTGGCACTCCTTGCCTGGATCACCCTCTCATCCAGTGCGATGGCGCAAGCAACCAGCAGTGCCGCTCTGGAGCTGCCGGATCTGGGTGAGCCCGCCGATCTCACGCTCTCTCCCGCACAGGAGACCAAAATTGGCGACGAAGTGGCTGCCGAACTCTATCGTGGCAACTATGAAGTGGGCGATGTCGAACTGACGGACTACATCAACGCCATGGGCTGGAAACTCGCCGCCAAAGGCTCGGCGACACCGCCCAACTTCCGTTTCTTCGTCATTGGTGATTCGCGCATCAACGCCTTCGCGGTACCCGGCGGGGTCATTGGCATCAACGCAGGCCTGATGCTGAATGCTGACAACGAGAGTGAGCTGGCTGGTGTGATGGGTCACGAACAGGCGCACGTCACCCAGCGCCATCTGGCCCGTACGGCAAATGACACCAGTGCTGCCAACCTGGCTACCTACGCGGCCATTCTGGGCGCGATCATTGCAGGCTCGGCCAACCCGGATGTCATCGTCGGCGCGCTGGCGCTGGGGCAGTCGGTCAACTACCAGCGCGAGGTCAATTACACCCGCGCGCATGAACTCGAAGCGGATCGTATCGGCATCCGCACCATGGCCGAAGCGGGCTACGACCCGGAGGGCATGGCCAGTTTCTTTGGCAAGCTCGAACAGCAGGCGCGGCTCTACAACTCGCAGCTGCCAGACATCCTTCGAACCCACCCGGTCAATACCGTACGAATTGCCGAGGCTTACAGCCGCGCCGCCAAGACACCCAAGGTCACGCTCAAGCCCAGTATCGAGTTCGCCCTGATGAAGGCGCGCACCATTGTGCTGATGGCGAATAGCCCGACCGCTGCCGTCGATGACATGGGCCTCCGGCTCAAGGGTAGCGAGAACAGCCCGGCCAATCGTTATGGCTA